>Ga0210377_10004225_pt1 | contig 12135 bp, 9 predicted proteins | sample PLM4_65_b1redo_FD_155480 | JGI IMG/M metagenome (GOLD analysis project Ga0210377, IMG submission 155480) | Groundwater sediment microbial communities from an aquifer in East River, Colorado, USA - PLM4_65_b1 redo | ecosystem: Environmental > Terrestrial > Soil > Riparian zone | place: USA: East... | reverse complement strand
CCGGCCCGGCTCGGCGGATCCGGCCGCAATGGGCGTCGAGATGGCGGCGGGGCATGCCGTGCTGGATGAAGCGGCGGCGTGCGTTGCTTCCGTGAAAATGTCGGACGAGGTGCTGGCCTATATCGTCAACCTGGTGCGGGGAACGCGGGTGAGCGCCGACCTGACGACCGGCGCATCGCCACGCGCGGGCGCCATGCTGGCGTCGGCGGCGCGGGCGCGGGCGGCGCTCGATGGGCGGGACTTCGTCATTCCGGACGATGTGAAAACGCTGGCGACACCGGCGCTCCGCCATCGCTGCGTGCTGTCTCCAGCAGCAGAGGTGGAAGGCCGGACGAGCGATCAGGCGCTTGCGGCCGTCATCGAACGGATCGAGGCGCCGCGGTGATCTTTCCTTCGCCAGCAGCAGCAGCCCTTGCAGGCGCCGGCGCACCGGTCGCGCTGCTGATCGGCGTGTTCGCGCCGTCGCTGTGGTTACTGGGATTGCTGTGGGTGTTCGTCGCCGGCCTGCTGGTGATTGCGGACGCCATACTGGGCGCGGACCGGCGGGGGATGAAGCTGACTGTGAGCACGGACGCGCGCGCCTTCATCGGCTCGCCCGCCGATATCGTGGCGGACGCGGTGTTCAGCCGCGGCAGGCCGCCGAAGCGGATCGAGATGCAGTTCGAGGTCAATGAATTCCTGAGGCCGCGCTTCCGGGCGTATCGATCCCAGGCGGCGGGCAATCGCGCGGAGGTTACGGCGGAGCTCGACACCGTGCGGCGCGGGCTAGGCGTGATAAAGCGCGTATGGATCGAGTGGAAGGGCCCGTTCGGGCTTGCGGTCAAGCGGCGCGTGATCCAGCTCGACCGCGAGATCGACATCATTCCGGACATCAGGTCGGTGAAGAAAGAGGCAATCCGCATCTTCGCGCGCGACACGTCGATAGGCCAGAAACCGGATGTCGAGAAAGGCGGCGGATCGGAGTTCGAGGCGCTGCGCGACTTCATGGCGGGGATGGACCGGCGCACCATCGACTGGAAGCAATCGGCACGGCACACGCGGTTGTTGGCGAAAGAGTTCCGCACAGAGCAGGACCAGACCATCGTGTTCGCCATCGATACCGGCCGGCTGATGTGCGAGCCGCTGGCGTCGGCGCCCAAGATCGATCACGCGATCAACGCCGCGCTGCTGCTGGGCTATGTCAGCCTGAAGATGGGCGACCGGGTCGGCCTGTTCGGGTTCGACGCCAAGCCCAACATATCGACCGGCGCAGTCGCGGGCGTGCAGGCGTTCAACCTGCTGCAGCGGCTAGCAGCGCGTCTCGACTATTCGACAGAGGAAACCAACTTCACGCTGGGCCTATCTCAGCTTTCGGCCGAGATTCAAAGGCGGTCGCTGATCATCATCTTCACCGACTTTGCCGATCCGACCAGCGCCGAGCTGATGATCGAGAATGTCGGGCGGCTGATGCGCACGCATCTGGTGCTGTTCGTGGCGATGCGCGATGCGGAGCTGGAGTCGCTGGCTCTCGCCGAACCGAAGCAGGCGATCGACATCACCCGTTCGGTCATCGCCCATTCGCTGATCACGGAGAAGGAGCTTGTTCTTTCACGGCTGTCGCGGCTGGGGGCGGAGATCATCAACGCGCCGGTGGGACGGATAGGGCCGGAGCTGCTCAACCGCTACCTCGAACTCAAGCGGCAGAGCAGAATATGAGGAGGACGCAGTGAGCCAAGTCGTCCTCCGCAGCGGCAGGTTCCGCCTCGAACGCGAGGCGGATTGGAAGCGGCTTGAAAGCCTGCTCGACCGCATCGAGCGCGGCGGAGCAGGCTCGCTAAGCGACGATGAGCTGCTGTCGGTGCCGAAACTCTATAGGGCGGCGCTGTCCTCCCTTTCCGTTGCGCGGGCGATCTCGCTCGACCAGGCGCTGATCGGCTATCTCGAAAGCCTGTGCGCTCGCGCTTATTTCTTTGTCTATGGCGCACGCAGCCGGTTGTTCCAGCGGCTCGGCGTCTTCATCCGCAGCGACTGGCCGCAGTCGGCGCAGCGCCTGTTCGCTGACACGGCGGTGGCGGCGGCGGTAATGATCCTCGCCGCCGTTGCCGCCTATGTGCTCGTGATCAACGATCCCGATTGGTATCTCTCCTTCGTGCCGGGCGATCTCGCAGGAGGGCGCACGCCATCGGCGACGCGCGAGGAACTCAGCGCCACGTTGTTCGACGGTGGCGATGAGACGAGCCGCCTCTCGGTGTTCGCGACTTTTCTTTTCACCCACAATGTCGGCGTGTCCCTTCTGGCTTTCGCGGTGGGCTTCGCGTTCGGACTGCCGAGCATGCTGCTGATGGCCTACAATGGCGTCATGCTCGGCGCGTTTTTTGCGCTGTTCATTTCCCATGGGCTCGGTGTGGAGTTCGGCGGGTGGCTGGCGATCCATGGCGTCACCGAACTCCTCGCCATCTCGCTGGCCGGCGGGGCGGGCCTGCACATCGGACGGGCCGTCGCGTTTCCGGGGCGGCGCACGCGGCTCGATGCTGCGTCGGCCGCCGGGCGCCAGGCCGCCCTGGTGATGGTGGGGGTGATGGTCATGCTGTTCCTTGCCGGCATGCTCGAAGGCGTTGGCCGGCAAGTGATCGCTTCGACCGCAATACGCTACAGCATCGCCGCTGCGACCGCCCTTCTATGGGGCGTCTACCTGTTCGCCCCACGCAAAAGGGGGCCTGCCGATGGCAGCTAGACCCATCCCGCGCACCACCCCGATCGATGAGACACGCCGGTTCGCGCGCTCGCTGGTGACGCCGGAGGGCGTCGACCTTGGCGTGCGCATCGCGACAGCCGGCGAGCGGGCCGGCGCATTCATCATCGATGCGCTGATCATGTTTGCGATAATGATCGCGCTGGCGCTGGTCGTCGGTTATTTTCAGGGTGGCAATGCGGCGTCCTACGATCTTGTGGCCATCGCCTGGCTCGTCGCCTTCTTCCTGCTGCGCAATTTCTACTTCTTCCTGTTCGAGCTGGGCGCACGGGCCGCCACGCCGGGCAAGCGCCTGCTCAAGATCAGGGTCGCAAGCCGCGGCGGCGGTCTCTTGCGCGCCGACGCCATCTTCGCGCGCAACGCCATGCGCGAGGTCGAGGTTTTCCTGCCCCTGTCGTTCATGTTCTCCGGTGGCTCGTCGGTGGACGGACTCATCGTGCTGGCGGGCTTCATCTGGAGCGCCATCTTCATCTTCTTCCCGCTGTTCAACCGGGACCGGCTGCGCGCAGGCGACATCATCGCCGGCACCTGGGTGGTGCAGGCGCCGCGCAAGGCCCTGCTCTCCGACCTTGCAGCGCGGACTGGCGACAAGCCGCAAGCAGCGGCGCGTTTCACGGCGGAACAGCTGGACGCCTATGGCATCAAGGAACTTCATGTGCTGGAGGACGTGCTCCGCACATCGAAGCCGGAGGCTGTGGCGCTGGTCGCCGACCGGATCAGGAAGAAGATCGGCTGGACCAAGGCGGCGGGCGACAGCGATGGCGCCTTTCTCAGGGAGTACTACGCCGAGCTGCGCAAACACCTCGAATCGCGCCTGCTGATGGGCGTGCGGCGAGCCGACAAGCATCATCGCGCGGGGAAGTAGCGGCTATTCGAATACCTTCGCGAGCTCGTCGGAGGTTGCACCTTCCTTGATGGTGCGCAGTTCGAAATAGAGCGCGGCCTGGCCACAGGTGACGATCATGGTGTTGAGCGCCGAATAGAGGATCGAGACAATGGACAGCAGCAGGAAGCCTGCTCCGGATCCGGTAAATCCCTGCACCATGGACAGAGCCACGAACGAGATCGCACCCTGGATCAGCACGGAAATCACAATCACGATCAGGCCGAGAAAGAACACCGCCCAGCGATTGTCACGCGTGAGATCGGCGGACCGCCGGAACGCCTGCAGGACGCCAATTCTCTCGACCACCAGGGAGGGCGCTGCAGTGGACCAGCGGATGATCGCCAGTATTGCCGGGATAATGAGGAGAACCCCCACGACGAATATGACAAGTGGATTGCTCACTCCTGCAGCGCCCAGCCCGGCGACGGGAATTGCGAAGGGAAGGAGCCAGAGAAAGAGGCCCAGCAACGTCAACAGGCCGAGACCGACGAGTGGAAGCAGCAGGCGGACTCCGGTCGAAAGGCAGTCGCCGAAGTTGGCCTTGCCGCCATTGTAGTAGACGATCGACCCCTGGGTGACCGCCCCGATCAGGACGTAGGAGGGAATCATGAGAATGGCGGCAACCGCCAGGTTCAGCACCCCTCCCGTGGCGGCCGCCGAAAGCACGTCTGTCTGGCTGAACAACTGACCCCTGAGGAAGTCGGCTCCGTAGTTCAGCAGCATCGCGGGAATTGCCGCCAGCAGGATCGCGAGCAGAAAGAACGTCACAAAGTTCGCGCCGACCGCGCCAAACGTGCGCGAAACGACGCCTCCAATACCGATGCGCTTGGCCGGCAGACCGTCCGTCATGCTTCCCCAAAGAATCTTCCGTCTTGGGCCGAGCCTAGCGGGCATCGTCCGGTTTGCAATGCGGGTTTCTAGGTGTGGCGGGTTGATGGCCGCGGCCAGCCAAGCCAAGGTCGGGCGATGAGCGGCTGGCATTTCTGGATCGATCGCGGAGGCACGTTTACCGACGTCGTGGCGCGTTCGCCTTCGGGCGCGGAAGTGGTGCGCAAGCTGTTGTCCGAGGCGCCGGACCGGTATCAGGACGCCGCGCTGGAGGCGATCAATTCGATCCTCCGCGAACATGGCGATAGCGTCGAGAACATCGCCGCCATCAAGATGGGAACCACGGTCGCGACCAACGCGCTGCTCGAACGCAAGGGCGCGCGCGTGGTTCTGGTGGTGACGCAGGGCTTCGGCGATGCGTTGGAGATCGGGACGCAGGCGCGGCCGGATATCTTTGCGCGCCATATCGTGAAGCCGGACTTGCTGCATGCCCATGTGATCGAGGCGCGCGAGCGCGTGACCGCCGAGGGCGAGGTGCTGACGCCGCTCGATGAACGTCAGATTCGCATGGAGCTTTCCCGCGCTCATGCACGAGGGTTTCGGAGCTGCGCCATCGCCTGCGTTCACGGTTGGGCTTATCCGGCGCACGAACAGCGGATCGCGGCCATAGCGCGCGAAGCCGGCTTCACGCAGGTGTCGGTGAGTTCCGAGATCTCGGGCCTGATCAAGTTTGTCGGCCGCGCCGATACGACGGTCGCGGATGCTTATCTCTCACCCGTGCTTGGCGCTTACGTGCAGCGCATCGCGGCGGCGTTCGAGGACCGGACGCGGCTCTATTTCATGCAGTCGAATGGCGGCCTTGCCGATGCAAGAGCGTTTCGCGGACGCGACGCAGTGCTTTCCGGCCCCGCAGGCGGGGTGGTGGCGACCGCGGCGGCAGCGCGGCGGGCCGGTTTCAGCAATGTGCTCGGCTTCGACATGGGTGGCACGTCGACCGACGTTTCACACTACGCTGGCGAGTTCGAGCGCACCAACGACACCGTGGTGGCGGGAGTACGGCTGACGACGCCGATGCTGCAGATCCATACCGTGGCGGCGGGTGGTGGATCGGTGTGCTTCTTCGACGGAGCGCGCCTGCGTGTGGGACCGAGGTCGGCGGGGGCCGATCCGGGTCCGGCCTGTTATCGCCGCGGCGGGCCGCTCACCATCACCGACTGCAACGTCCTGCTTGGGCGGGTGCGGCCGGAGTTCTTCCCCGCGATCTTCGGGCCAAGCGGAGACCAGAGCCTCGATCCCGGCATCGTCGCCGAAAAGTTCGTGGAGTTGTGCGGGGAAGTCGAGCGGGCGACTGGCGCACGTCTTTCGCCGGAGGAAGCGGCCGAGGGTTTTATCGCCATCGCCAACCAGCACATGGCCGAGGCGATCCGGAAAATCTCGATCCAGCGCGGCTACGACCCACGCAACTATGTGCTGTGCGCTTTCGGCGGCGCCGGCGGCCAGCATGCCTGCGCGGTGGCGGACGTCGTGGGTGTACAGAAGATCCTGCTGCATCCGCTGGCCGGCGTGCTCTCCGCCTGGGGTATGGGCCTTGCCGAGATGCGCGCCATCCGCGAGCTGTCGGTCGAGGAAAAGCTCGGGGGTGATTTTGCGGCGCGGGTGGCTACGCTGTCCGCAGCCGCGCGCGATGCATTGGCGGCGCAAGGCATGGCGCGGGAGGCGATCGAGGAGCGAGTTATCGCCTATCTGCGCTATGACAGTGGCGAGGTGGCGCTTCCCCTGCCCTGGGCCAATTCTGAAACACTCGCGAAGGCTTTCGAGGAAGAGCATCACCGCCGGTTCGGTTTCATCGATCCCGGCCGCGCTATACTGGTGGCGAAGCTTTCGGCCGAAGCGGTTAGCCGCGACGAGGGTCCGGTGGCGCAGACCGGCACGCCGCCAAAAGTGACGCCCAAGCCCGTCGCGAGTGTTTCGCTTCGTGCAGGCGGCGCAATGCGCGAGGCGCCGGTGTTCGAACGCAGCGGCCTCCCTGCGGAATTCAGGCTCGATGGCCCGGCGCTGATCATCGAGAATGGCGCGACAACGTTTGTCGATGCGGGCTGGCGCGCCACACTGACCGCGCATGGCGATCTGATCCTCGAGCGCGCGGCGGCGCTAGCGGCGCGGGAGGCCGTGGGAACCAAAGCCGACCCGGTGCTGCTCGAAATCTTCAACAACCGTTTCATGGGTGTCGCCGAGGAGATGGGGCTTGCGCTGCAGATCACGGCGGCGTCAGTCAACATCAAGGAGCGACTCGATTTCTCCTGCGCGGTGTTCGATGAGACGGGTGGGCTGGTCGCCAACGCGCCGCACATTCCTGTTCACCTGGGGTCGATGGGCGCATCCGTGCGCACGATCCTGACCGAGCGCGACGGGGTGCGCGACGGGCGCGGCATACGCGTCGGTGATATTTACATGCTGAACGCGCCGCATGCGGGCGGCACGCACCTGCCTGACATCACGGTGATCGCGCCTGTGATCATGGAGGAGGAAACGGCGCCAGCCTTCTTCACCGCGGCGCGCGGGCACCATGCCGACATTGGCGGGATCACGCCCGGATCGATGCCGCCTGACAGCAAGCGCATCGAGGATGAAGGCGTGCTGATCGAGAACTTCCTGCTGGTCGAGGACGGCCGCCTGCGCGAGGCGGAGGTGCGAGCGCTGTTTGCATCGGGTCCCTGGCCGGCGCGCGACATCGACCGCAACATCGCCGACTTGAAAGCGCAGATCGCGGCATGCCTGCGCGGCGCGGAGGAGCTGAAGCGCCTGGTTGCGCACTATGGCCGCACGGGCGTCGCCGCCTACATGCGCCATGTGCAGGACAATGCCGAGGAGCATATCCGGCGCGTGATCGATACGCTGGAGGAGGGATCGTTCGAGGCGCCGATGGACAATGGCGCAATCGTCCGCGTGGCGATCCGTCCAGACAAGACAGCGCGGCGGCTGAGCGTGGATTTCACCGGCACGAGCGCGCAGGACTCCGGCAACTTCAACGCGCCGCTGGCGATCACGCGAGCGGCGGTGCTCTATGTCTTCCGCACGCTGGTGGACGATGCAATCCCGCTCAACGAGGGCTGCCTCAAACCGATCGACATCGTCGTGCCAGAGGGAAGCCTGCTGAATCCCAGGCCCGGCGCGGCGGTGGTGGCGGGCAATGTCGAGACCAGCCAGGTGGTGGTCGATGCGCTCTATGGCGCTCTGGGCAAGCTGGCGGCGTCGCAAGGGACGATGAACAACTTCACCTTCGGCGACGAGCGCTATCAGTACTACGAGACGATATGCGGCGGGTCCGGCGCCGGGCCGGGGTTCGATGGCGCATCCGCAGTTCAGACACACATGACGAACTCGCGACTCACTGATCCAGAGGTCCTGGAGTCGCGGTTTCCCGTCCTGATCGAGCAATTCTCGGTGCGGCGTGGCTCCGGCGGCGCGGGAGAACATTGCGGCGGCGATGGCGCCGTGCGCGCGATCCGCTTCCGCCAGCCGATGACGGCGGCGATGCTGGCCAACCGCAGGTCGACCGCTCCGTTCGGCTTGCGAGGCGGGGACCCGGCAAAGCCCGGGCGCAACTATGTGCGCCGCGCCAATGGCGAGATCGTGGAACTGGCGGCGACTGGCAAGGCGCAGGTCGAAGCCGGCGACGTCTTCGTCATCGAGACGCCGGGCGGCGGCGGCTTCGGCGCAGCGGAGGGAGACTAGATGCTCGTCCTGCTCGGGATAGCGGTTGTAGTGTTCGGCTTCGTGGTGCGGGCAAATCCACTGCTTGTCGTTGTTGCAGCGGCGCTGGTGACGGGCCTTGCGGCAGCGTGGACGCCGGAGGCCGATTTCGCCGTGATGTGGCAGGCGGCAGTGAGCACGCTCGAGGCGTTCGGCAAAGCATTCAACGACAGCCGCTATGTCAGCGTGGTGTGGCTGGTGCTGGTGGCGATCGGCCTGCTAGAGCGTGCGGGCCTGCAGGAGCGTGCGCGCATCGTGATCAGCAAAGTGAGGGCGGCCACGACCGGACGGCTGCTGTGGGTCTATTTCATCGTCCGCCAGATCACCTCGGCGATGGGACTGACGCAGCTGGGCGGCCATGCGCAGATGGTTCGACCGCTGGTGGCGCCGATGGCCGAGGGCGCGTCGGAAAGCCGGTTCGGCGCTCTGCCCGATCGCGAGCGCTATCTCATCCGCGCGCACTCCGCTGCGACCGACAATATCGCGCTGTTCTTCGGCGAGGACATCTTCATCGCCATCGGCTCGATCCTGCTGATCGTCGGTTTCCTCGACCAGAGCGGCGTCAAGGTTGAGCCGATCCAGTTGTCGGTATGGGCGATCCCGACAGCTATCGCCGCTCTGGCGATCCACAGCGTGCGGCTGTTCCTGCTCGACCGGCGGCTGAAGCGAGCGCTGGCGAACCCAGGAATCGCGCAATGATCACACTCGCTTACGTCTACATTGTCGGCGGGCTGTTCTTCGCGGCGATGTCTGTGCTGTCGGCGCTCGATCCGAGTAATCCACGGCGTTTCCGCAATGCAGCGTTCTGGGGCATGCTGGCGCTGAGTTTCCTCGCCGGCAACTACGTCGGCGATCTCGGCAACGGAATGCTGGCGCTGGGTCTCGCCGTACTTGGCGCCTGGGGCCTCGGGCAAGGCAAACCCAAGACGACGACGCCGGATGAGCGCCGCGCCAGCGCTGAGAAGCGCGGCAACTTGCTATTTCTTCCCGCGCTGATCATTCCGGCCGTCGCGCTCGCCGGAACACTGATCGCCAAGCAGACGCGCTGGGGCGCGCAGCTGATCGACCCGGGGCAGGCGACGTTGATCTCGCTGGTGCTCGGCGTCATCATTGCGGTTGCCGTCTGCATGGCGTGGTTGAGGCCGCCGGCCCTGGCGCCACTACAAGAGGGACGGCGATTGATCGATGCGGTCGGCTGGGCCGCCATCCTGCCGCAGATGCTGGCCTCGCTGGGCGCGGTGTTCCTCGCCGCGGGCGTAGGCGATCAGGTGGGCAAGGTGTTCGCCGACTACATCCCGTTGGATACCCGCACCATGGCGGTCGTCGCCTATTGCGTCGGCATGGCGTTGTTCACGATCCTGATGGGCAACGCCTTTGCGGCGTTTCCTGTGATGACGGCGGCGGTCGGCCTGCCCGTCGTGGTGGCCAAGTTCGGCGGCGACCCGGCGATCGTCTGCGCCATCGGCATGCTGGCCGGGTTCTGCGGCACGCTGATGACGCCGATGGCCGCGAACTTCAACGTCGTACCGGCAAACCTGCTGGAGCTGCCCGACCGGAAACTGGCGCTCAACGGCGTCATCCGTGCGCAGATCCCGACCGCCTTGCCGCTGCTCGTCGCCAACATCATCCTCATGCGTTTCCTGGCGTTCCCATCATGACCACGCTCACCCGCGACATCGCCGAGAAGTTTGCGGCCCTCGCGCTCGCCCATGTCGGCCGCGAGTATCCCAACAAGATGGATCACGTGATGAGCGGGCCGGATGACGTGCTGGGTCCCCGCGCGCTGCATCCGATCTTCTTCGGCAGCTTCGACTGGCACTCCTGTGTCCACGGCTATTGGCTCATGGCGCGGCTGGTGCGGCGCTATCCGGATCTTTCAGCGGCGCCACCGATCACCAAGCTCTTCGCGGAGCGGGTAACAACGGAGAATGTCGCGGCGGAGGTTGCCTATCTCAATCGCCTGGGCGCGCGTGGTTTTGAACGCCCCTATGGCTGGAGCTGGCTGTTGGCGCTACAGGCAGAGCTGGGGCGGCACAACGGTGCGATCCAGAATGCTGCGGTGAACATGCTGCCGCTAGCGCGCGCCTTCGCCGAGCGGTTCAGGTCATTCCTGCCGCTGGCCGACTATCCGGTGCGCACGGGGATGCACACATCCACTGCGTTCGCGATGCGCATGGCGGCCGACTATGCAGAGGCGCACGACGCCCCGCTGTTCGAGTTGATGCGAACCAAAGCGGCCGCGTGGTACTCCGGCGACCGCGATTGCCAGGCCTGGGAGCCGTCGCAAGACGATTTCCTTTCGCCCACCCTCAGCGAGGCCGAGTGCATGCGGCGATTCCTGGGGCCCGAGGTTTTTCGCCTGTGGTTCGCCGCCTTCCTTCCCCGCGCCGCGCAGGGCGAGCCAGCGACGTTGTTTGCGCCGGCAAGAGTCAGCGACCGGAGCGATGGCAAGATCGCGCATCTTGATGGGCTGAATTTCGCGCGCGCCTGGTGCTGGCGCTCGATCGCGGCTGCGCTTGAGGATGCAGCGACTGAAAAACGCGCTCGCGAGGCCGCTGAACGCCACATCGCGGCGAGCCTGCCGCACGTAGCGGGCGACTATATGGGCGAGCACTGGCTGGCGACGTTCGCGCTGCTGGCGCTGGAGGCTTGAACCTACATCACCTTGACGTGGCTGCGGGACTTCATCAGCGGCTGGATGCGCTTGCCGAAGTTCTCGACGCCGGAGACAAATTCGTCGAACGTCAGCAGCACACCCGACGTGCCCGGCACCGCAGCGACCTCGTCCAGCATCTTTGCTACGGTCTCGTAGCTCCCGACCAGGGTGCCCATGTTGAGGTTCACGGCGCTTGCGGGATCAGCGAGCTGGGTCGTGTTGGTCTGCGCACCGCCCTTGACGTTGGGCGCGGCCTGGGCGGAGAGCCAGGCGGTGGCGTCGAGGTCGACGCCGTCGCGGTAGAGCTGCCACTTGGCCATCGCCTTCTCGTCGGTCTCGTCGGCGATGACCATCATGAGCAGGTATGAGCCTACCTTGCGGCCGGTCTTGGCGGCGGCGGCTTCGAGGCGTTTGTTCACCGGTGCGAAGGCCGTCGGCGTGTTGGTGCCCTTGCCCAGCGCGAAGGCGTAGTCGGCGTATTTGGCCGTGAAGGCGAGACCTTCGTCGGACGATCCGGCGCAGATCAGCTTCACGCCCCTGGCGTGCGGCCGCACCAGGCAGTCTTCCATCTGGAAGTATTTGCCCTTGAAGTCGGATCGGCCGGTGTCGAGTAGTTCGCGCAGAATGGTCGCGTATTCTGCGAGGTAAGTGTAGCGGTCGGTATAGTGAGTATCGCCGGGCCACAGGCCCATCTGGTCGTATTCGGCCTTCTGCCAGCCGGTGATCAGGTTGATGCCGAACCGGCCGGGCGCGATCGAGTCGATGGTGGCGGCCATGCGCGCGACCATGGCGGGCGGAAACACCAGCGTCGGCGCGGTGGCGAAGATCTTGATGCGGTCGGTGCAAGTGGCGAGGCCCGCCATCAGCGTGAAGCTCTCGAGGTTGTATTCCCAGAACTGCGACTTGCCGCCGAACCCGCGCAGCTTGATCATCGACAGCGCGAAGTCGAAGCCGTACTTGTCCGCGGACTGCGTGATCGTCTTGTTGAGCTCGAAGCTCGGCATGTATTGCGGCGACGTGGTCGAAATCAACCAGCCATTGTTGCCGATCGGAATGAAGACGCCGACTTCCATCGCAGCACCTTTCATCTTTAGCCGCCGAGAAAATCCAGCAGCGTGGAATTGAAGACCTCGGGATCCGTCACGCTCATCGCGTGCCCGCCCCAGGGCGTCACGTCGAGCGTGGCATTGGGCAGGCGCTCCGCCAAGCGCCTGGAGCAAGATACCGGAACCAGCATGTCGTCGGCTGAGGCGCTGACAAGCACCGGCGCGGTTATTTTCG
>Ga0210377_10004224_pt1 | contig 12136 bp, 10 predicted proteins | sample PLM4_65_b1redo_FD_155480 | JGI IMG/M metagenome (GOLD analysis project Ga0210377, IMG submission 155480) | Groundwater sediment microbial communities from an aquifer in East River, Colorado, USA - PLM4_65_b1 redo | ecosystem: Environmental > Terrestrial > Soil > Riparian zone | place: USA: East... | reverse complement strand
CGGGATCCTGCGCGAGGGCCTGGGCTACGACCGAAACGACGTGGCCGTGGTCACCAACGTCACCGGCGATCACCTGGGCCTTGGCGGGATCACCTCGATCGGCCAGCTGGCCAACGTCAAGGGCGTGGTCGTCGAGGCGGTGCCCCGTTCAGGGACAGCGGTCCTCAACGCGGACGATCACCATGTCTACCGGATGGGCCGGCATTGCGCCGGCCGCGTCGTCCTGTTCAGCATGGCCACGGCCAAGGGCGAGGACGGCTTCGATCGCGTCGACGGTCACGCCAGTCGTGGCGGCGCCGCCTTCTGCCTGGAGACGTCCACGGAGGGCGAGCTGATCGTCCTGCGTCTCGGGTCACGGACGATGCCGGTGCTCTACACGCACCTGATCCCGGCGACCTTCGAGGGGCGGGCGCGGATGAACGTGGCCAATGGCCTGGCGGCCGCGGCCGCGGCCTGGGCCGCCGGTGCGCACCTCCACGACATCCGCCAGGGCCTGCGGACCTTCTCGACCTCGTTCTTCCAGGCACCTGGGCGGCTGAACCTGCTCGAGGTCGCCGGGGTCCGCGTCGTGATCGACTACTGCCACAACGTCGACGGGATGCGCCAGCTGGCGGACTTCGTCAACCGGATGATGGTCGAGCCTCAGACCAAGGCCGGCCGGATCGGGGCCGCGAAGGGCGGCGCGAGGATCGGCCGGGCGATCGGGGTGCTCGGGATCCCGGGTGACCGTCGCGACGACGATCAGCGCGAGTACGGCGCGATCGCCGCCGGCGCATTCGACGAGATCATCGTCCGCGAGGATAAGCACCTGCGGGGTCGCGAACCCGGGGCGTCGGCGACGAACGTCGTCGACGGGATCCGGACCGCCCGGGGCGAGGGCGCGGCCAGGGCGACGCGTTACGACAAGATCCTCGACGAGATGACGGCGGTCCGGACCGCGCTCCGGCGCGCGGCGCCGGGCGACCTCGTCGTCTGTTGCGTCGACGATGCGATCGCGGTCTACCGGGAGGCCATGTGGTCGGCCGGCGCGTCACACGGTGGGACCGCATTCACCGACCCAGGCGAGCTCGAGGCGCCGGAGGGCTGACGGTGGGCACGCCGGACGCCGCACGTCGTGCGCCCGTTCAGGCGCCGTGGCCGGATCCGCCTAGTCCGCCGGCCGGGTCCGCATGGTCCGCCAGCCGGACCAACGGGCGTCGCAGGTACGCCCGCGAGGCCTTCGCTCGCCGCATGGTCCGCCAGCCGGACCAACGGGCGTCGCAAGGCAGTCGCCGAGGATCAAAGGGATCGCTGCGCCGTCACTTGGTCCGGCAACCGGACCAGCCGGGGACCGAGCCGCTCAGGCGAGGCTGTGCGGAGTCCATTCCGGCGAGGCTGCATAGGCTCCTGCGCGGGCCCGTTTGGGCGCAATCGTCAGGCGCGCGGCAGGTTGGCCTGGACGGTGCGGACGATCCAGGCGACCTCGAGCCCCGAGATCACGATGAGGACGATGCCGACCGCGGTCTCCATGGGAGCCTCCAGGTGTCGTGGGCCAGATGGACGGACAGGCCCGGGTGGGCGACATCATGCACGCCCGGGACCCGCCACGGACGGCCGTTTCGCCGCGTGCCTCGCGTCAGCCGCGGCGCGGGCGACCCTGCATTCGCGGGATCAGCTCGGTCAGCTCCGACGCCACGTCGACCGGGCGGGCACCGAGCCGCGCCAGCAGCTCGAACACCGCGTCTCGTTCCTCGTGGCACATCAGGACCACGACCCGTGGGCCGTCGGGTCGAGCGCCGCCGGCCCCGGTGGGCTCGTTGAGCTCGGCGTGCAACGCCTCCGTCTCCGAGGTGTAGACCGGGACGCCGGCCGGCGACATGCCGGCCGCCTGCACCCCCGCGAGGAGCTCGCCGACGACCGACTCGGCGGTCCGGCCGCGCAGGTACTTGAGGGTCTGCTTGATCGCCACCCGCTGGGCGCGGCCGGCCGCGATTCGGCCGATCCCGCGCAACGTGTCGTCCGGGCGATCGCCGGCCGTCCCGATGATGGCGGTGATCGGCGCGGTCCGGCCGGCCGCACCGCCGGCGATCCCCTCGGCCACGTCGAGGATCGCGGCGATGCCCGCCTCGTTGTGGGCGAAGTCGACGATGACCACGCGCTGGCCCAGCCGGAAGAGGTTGAGCCGGCCCGGCGACCGCGCCGCGTCCGGGGCGAAGTCGACCAGCCCGTCGCGGACCTCGGCGATCGACGCGCCCAGACCGCGCGCGCCGGCGGCGGCCGCCAGGGCATTGGCCACGTTGTGCCTGGCCAGGCCGCCGATCGTGATCGGGATCCGATCGACCTCGACGATCTCGGTCTCGGCGGCGCCGTTCGCCTCGACCACGACGCCCCGCCGGACCAGGTAGGCGCGGCCGCCGGCCGCTCGGTGGCGTTGGACGACCCGACTCCCCCGATCGCCGAGGGTGAAGAAGGCGACCTGCCCACGAACGCGCCGCGCGACCGCCGCGACGAGCGGGTCGTCGGCGTTGAGCGCGACCCAGCCTTCCGGCCGGGTGATCCGGCAGATGGTCGCCTTGACCTCGGCCAGCTCGGGCAGGGTGTGGATCCCCTGGAGGTCGAGATGGTCGGACGAGACGTTGGTCAGGACGCTGGCGTCGTTGGATTCGTACCCCACGCCGCGCAGGATGATCCCGCCGCGCGCCGTCTCGAGCACCGCCACGTCGACGTCCCGCCGGGCGAGGATCTGCTGGGCCCCGCCCGGTCCGGTCCAGTCGCCCGGATCCACCAGCCGTTCGTCGACCATCACCCCGTCCGAAGTCGTGGTGCCGACGTGCCGGCCGCCGCGCAACAGGATGTGCGTGATCAGGCGGCTGACCGTGCTCTTGCCGTTGGTTCCCGACACCGACACGATCGGGATCCGCCGGGCCTCGTCGCGGATCCAGGCGGGCGGCGTGGCCCTCGCCTCGCCGATCCTCTCGCTCCAGCGGTCCACCGCCCGGCGTTGGCGCGGGGTCAACGCGGCCGTGCGGGCAGAGGGGATCTCGCGACCGGCCATGGCGACCGCCGCCTCGGCCAGCGTCAGGGCGCGTTCGGCGCCGACCCACGGGAAGGTGACGATCCAGTGACCTGGATCCGACGACCGATGCACCGCCAGCCCGCCGCGGCCCTCCCCGTGCGCGGCGCGGAGCCGGCGGAGCCAGCCCGCCACGGCGGCGACGGGCTCGGGCCAGAGCCGGGCCGGCACGCTAGCCTCGAGCCAGACCAGGGCGTACCGGGCGGGGTCGCGCTGGCCGTAGAAGGTCCGCCGCCGGCCGACCGCGAACTCCAGCTTGACCACCGGCTCCAGCCGGTAGACGTTGGGTCCCTCGAGGAGACGGGTCTCGACCAGTCGCACGGTCCGCGCAGGATACCAAGCGCCCCGACCCGGCCGCCCCGTCGCTAGACTGCCGCCATGGACGTTCCGACCAGCACGACCGTCATCCCGTCCGCGGCCGAGCTCGACGGCCTGCGGGCCGCGGTCTCCGCCGACCTGCCGGCCTACCTCGCCAACCTCGAGCGCCTGGTCAACATCGACTGCGGCAGCTACACCCCGGCCGGCGTCAACGAGGTCGGCCGCTGGACCGGCGACTTCCTCGCGGCCCTCGGGGCCCAGGTCGAGTACCGCCCGGATCCCGACGCCCGGCTCGGCGACACGGTCGTGGCGACGTTCCGCGGCCAGGAGGGCGGGCCGCGGGTCCTGCTCATCGGCCACCTGGACACGGTCTTCGACCCGGGCACCGCCGCCCTCCGGCCGTTCCGCCTCGAGGACGGCATCGCCCACGGCCCCGGTGTCACGGACATGAAGTCCGGGCTGCTGGCCGGGCTGCACGCGCTCAAGGCTCTGATCGGCGAGCGTGGCGGGCTCCCGTTCGAGCGCCTCGTCTTCGTCGCCAATCCGGACGAGGAGATCGGGTCGCCAAGCTCCACCCCGCATATCCGGGCGATCGCCGCCGAGGCCGACGTTGCGCTCGTGCTCGAGTGCGCCCGCGCCAACGGCGACATCGTCTCGTCGCGCAAGGGGATTCTGGACGCGCGGCTCCACGTCAGCGGCCGGGCCGCCCACGCGGGGGTCGAGCCCGAGAAGGGGCGCAGCGCGATCCTCGAGGCGGCCCGGATCGTCACCGATCTCCACGAGCTCAACGGCCGCTGGCCGAGCGTCACGGTCAACGTCGGCGTGATCGACGGCGGGACCCGGCCGAACGTCGTGGCCGAGCGTTGCACCCTCGAGGTCGACGTGCGCGCGACGACCCGCGATGCCCTCGAGACAGCCGAGTCCGAGCTCCGCCGGATCGCCGAGGCGACCGAGGTCGAGGACACGACGGTCGAGTTCGAGGTGATGGCGCGCTGGTGGCCGATGGAGAAGCTCGAGCGGAGCGGCCGGCTGGTCGACCACGCCCGGGCGGTCGCCGGCGCACTCGGCTTCGACGTCCACGATGCCGCCACCGGCGGGGCGTCGGATGCCAACACGACGTCGGGGATGGGCATTCCCAGCCTCGACGGGTTGGGCCCGATCGGTGGCAACGACCACTCGCCCGCCGAGTACCTCGACGTCGAGTCGATCGTGCCCCGGACGACGCTGCTCGCCGGGTTGCTCCTGGCGATCGCCGCCGACCCGGAGGTGCTCGCCTGGCGCGACGACCGGACGTGACCCGCCGGCGCATCTCGTCGGGCGGGCCGTGGGAGGCGGTCGCCGGCTACAGCCGGGCAGTCGTGGTCGGCGACACGTGCTGGGTCTCGGGCACGACCGACGCCGGACCGGACGGTCGGTCGCGCCACCCGGGCGACGTGGGCGCCCAGGCCCGGGCGGCCCTGGCGACCATCGAGGCGGCTCTCCGCGAGGGAGGATTCGAGCTCGGCGACGTCGTCCGAATCCGCCTGTTCGTGACCGACATCTCCCGGTCGAGCGAGGTGACCGCGGTCATGGGCTCGATCTTCGGCGAGATCCGGCCGGCGGCCACCCTGGTCGGGGTCGCCGCGCTGATTGATCCGAGCCTGCTGGTCGAAATCGAGGCCGACGCCCGGCGCGACCGAGCCGTCCTAGATCGGGAACCCGGCGATCCCGGTCGCTCGCGCCACGGCCACCAGGGCGATGCCGCCGATGAGCCCGACGAACAGGTTGCGCCGCCAGGCCGTCAGCGCGCCGCAGAGCGCGATGGCCAGCCACTCGATCCCGACGTGGAAGAACTGCTGACCCGAGGGGTCCTCGATGACCGTCACGTTGACGATCGCCAGCGCGGCCAGGACCGCCGGTCCGACCAGCCGCAGGTATTCGAGCGCTGCCCCCGGCAGCCGCTCAATCCCGGGGGCGAGCATCGGCAGGGCCCGCGACGGGTAGGTGACGAGGCCCATCAGCAGGGCCAGGCCGACGAGCTCGATGCTCAAGGCAGTCCCTCCTCGCTGTCGGGCGGCAGCGCCGGGTGACCGGCATCTGGTTCGAACCGCGAGCCCGGCATGGCGTAGCCCTCGGCGGAGCGGGGCGTGCCGAGGACCACGGTCCGGTCGCCGCCACCGCGCGGCACAGCCATCCCCAGCAGCGGCCCGCCGAGGCCGCCCACGATGACGCCGATGCCCGGCCCGGCCGCCAGGCTCACGACCACGCCGAGGATCGCGCCGCCGAGCGCGGCGACGAGCTCCCGCCGGCCGGTCACCAGACCGACCGCCAGCCCGATCATCGCGGCCGGGAAGACGACGTCGAGGCCGAGCCGGGTGGGATCGGGGATCTGCGCGCCGACGGTCACCCCGGCGAACGTGGCCAGGTTCCAGGGGATGAACGTCGAGCCGATCGCGGCAATCCAGTAGCCGCGCTCGTCGGTTCGGCCCAGGCGTTCGAAGTGAGCGATCGACAGGGCGAACGCCTCGTCGGTCAGGACGTGCGCCATGAGGACGCGCCGCGGTCGGGGCGTGTCGCGCAGCCATGGCGCCAGGGCCGCCGAGTAGAGCAGGTGGCGCGCGTTGAGCAGCGCGGTCAGCAGGATGACCCCGGGCCAGGCCAGCCCGCTCGCGACATAGCCGACGGCCGCGAACTGGGCCGCCCCGGCGAATACGAGCGTGCTCATCGCCATCGCCTCGAGCGGCGAGAACCCGGCGTCGCGGGCGGACAGGCCGTAGACAAAGCCGAATCCCGCGGCCGATAGGGCGATCCCCAGCGCCCCGACCGCGAGCTCCCGGCGGCTGGTGCGCGGGTCGGTGTCCCTCAGCGCAGGAAGGTCTTGCCGCAGGTCCCGTCGCAGACGACGTAGACCGCGTGCTTCTCGACCGCGTAGCCGGCGACGTGGAGCAGCCCGGCACAGCCCTTGGTCGGGCACTTCCAGACCCACCAGCGTTCGTTGGCATCGAGCGGCGTGGTCTCCGCCGCGAGCTTGCCCGCGAGCTCCTCCTTGGCCGCCACGAGGGCTGCGATCCGGCTGGCGCGATCGGCTTCGGACTCGCTCGTGTACGGGTAGTTCTGGCTGACGTTGGACGTCACGGGCCCCTCCCTGCGCGTGTGGACGCCGAGTATCGCATGGGCATCGCCGAGGGTCAGTAGACGGCGGGCAATCCGGCGCTGCGCGGATCCGTGGCGGCCGCCAGCGAGCCATCGGCGGCCGGGCCGCCATCGATCACCTCGATCGCGTGCTCGTGGCCGAGGTCGGCGTCGAACGGCTCCGCGAGCGTTACCGGATGGCCGAGCGCCTCGAGCGCCTGGGCGACCCCGGCGCGGTGGCGCGCCTCGAGCCAGACCTGGTCGGGTGGGGCGAAGTGCTCGGCCGGCTCGACGAACCAGCGCGGCGCCGTGACGGCGGTCCGAACGTCGAGGCCGCCATCGACGACCGCCGACACGAGCTGGGCGTGGACCTGCGGCTGGGCGTCGCCACCCATCGAACCGGCCACGATCCAGGGTCCAGGGTCGCCCGCGCGGAAGAGCATGCCGGGCAACAGGGTGTGGAGCGTGCGCTTGCCCTGCTCGAGGACGTTGGGATGATCCGGGTCGAGGCTGAAATAGCTGCCCCGGTTCTGATAGTGGATCCCGGTGTCCGGGTCCACCACGCCGGAGCCGAAGCCCAGGTAGTTCGACTCGATCAAGCTGACCGCGTTGCCCTCGTCGTCGACCGTCGCGAGGTAGACCGTCCCGCCGCCTGGCGGGTTGGCCGCAGGTGCCGGTCGGGCGGCGCGCCGCGGATCGATCCTGGTGGCCAGGGTCCCCGCGTAGGCCGGGGCGAGCAGCCGGTCGACGGGCACGTCCCGGAACCCCGGATCGGTCAGGAAGGCGTCGCGATCGGCCATCGCCAGCTTGGCGGCCTCGATCCCCAGGTGGATCCAGGCCGGGTCGGTCACCCCGTCGGGCCCGAAGGCGCCGGGCGCCGGTGGCTCGAACTGCCCGAGGATCGACAGGAGCTCGAGGGCGACGACCCCGGAGCTGTTCGGCGGGTGGCTGGTGACCCGGACGCCGCGGTAGTCGATCGAGATCGGCTCGCCCCAGTCCGAGCGGTGGCGCTCCAGGTCCGACCGCGCGATCGGCGAGCCGGCGGCGCCCAGGGCACGGGCCTGCCGCTCGCCCAGGTCGCCGTCGTAGAAGACGTCGAACCCATCGGTCGCCAGGGTCTCCAGCGTGCCGGCCAGGGCCGGCAGGCGCACCCGTTCGCCCGGCCGCCATGGCCGGCCTTCCGGCCGGTAGATCTCGAAGAACCCCGCGTTCGGGCCGATCGCTTCGGCGACGATCCGGGCCGTCGACTCGACCGCGTCGACGAACCCGTCCCAGGCCGGGAAGCCGTCACGGGCGAGCTCGATGGCCGGGGCGAGGATCGCGTCACGCGACAATCGCCCGAGCCGCCGATGGGCGTCGCCCCACGACCGGACGGCACCGGGCACGGTGATCGGGAGCGGACCCCGGACCGGCATGGTCGACCGGCCGAGACGGCGGATGGCCGCGACGTCGGCCCCCGCGGGCGCTCGACCGGAGCCATTGAGCGCAAGCTGGCGGCCGCTCGCCGCGTCCCAGATCAGCCAGAAGGCGTCGCCACCCAGCCCGCAGCCGCTCGGCATCACCACGCCGAGTGCCGCGTTGGTCGCGATCGCGGCGTCGACCGCCGTCCCGCCGCCGCGCAGGACGGCCAGCCCAGCGGCGCTCGCCAGGTGGTGCGGGGCGACCACCGCGCCATGAGATCCGCGCGCCAGGGGTACGGGTGCCCACGGCCGGCCGTCGGTCAACGGACGGCGTCCCCGAGATAGGCCGGCGACTCTGGCCCCTCGATCTGGTGCTCCTGGTCGCGCAGCCGTGACAGCGGGATGAGGGCCACGGCCAGGAGCGCGAAGGTCGCGACGAGCATGCCGTCGATCCCGCCGCGATCGGCCGCCAAGCCGCCGATCAGGCTGCCGGTGATCTGGCCGATGGCCAGGAAGACCGAGTAGAGGCCCATGATCGCGCCCCGGTCGCCCGGGAACCGCTCCGAGATGTCGGCCAACAGGCCGAGGGCGGCGGGCGTAGCTCCGGCCAGGACGAACAACCCGGCACCGGCCAGCACGGCGGCCCCGAGCGGGACGACCAGCGGGAGGCCACCTGAGTGGTTGACGCCCAGCCCGGCCGCGACGAGCACCGCGCCCCCCAGGATCCCGTACAGGATGATCGTGGTCCGGCGCATCGACTTGAACCGGTTGCCCCAGTAGAGCAGGCCGGCTCCGAACACGATGGCGATGACGATCGCCGTCATGGTGATCTGGTTGGCATCGAAGCCGCGCATCAGCACCTGGTTGGGGAAGTCCGGGTTGGCCTTCGAGAACTGGAAGAGCGACTGGCTGAACCAGAGCCCGATCGAGGCGTTGACCGCGATCCAGGTCGGCGCCAGCAGCAGGACGTGGGCGGACCGGATGAGCTCGAGGTACCGACTGAAGCCGACGTGTCGGGCGGCCACCGCTTCGCGTTCTCCGGCCGGATCCTTGACGCCGACCAGGTAGATCACGAACGACGCGCCGTAGATCACCGCGTTGAGGAAGAAGGCGCCCGGGCCGATCGCCTCGAACAGCTTTGGCGCGACGATGAACCCGACACCCAGCCCGGCCAGCGTCGCGCCCTCGAAGCGCGCCGCGGTCTGGCCGCGGAGCAGCTCGTTGCCGGCGGTCGCCAGCGCGATGAACCCGAGGATCGACGGCACGCTGGCCGCGGTCGACGCGCCCTCGAGCAAGCGCGTCGCGCCGAGGATCGGGAGCTGGGTGGTCAGCCCGGTCAGCACGACCGCGATCCCGCCGAAGACCGGTCCATAGAGCATCACCCGGTGATGGCCCAGGCGATCCGACAGGATCCCGAAGATCGGCGACAGGACCAGCTCGGCCAGGTAGAACGTGGCCGCGAACAGCCCGACGATCGCCCCACCGACCTCGGGGCCGCCGTGCTCGGGCAGGTCGGCCAGGTAGAGCCCGAGCATCGCCCCGGTCAGCCCGGTGCTGAAGCGAAGCGTGAAGGTCCCGGCCAGGACGGCGACCAGCGATCGTGCCACCGATGAATCCTAGCGGCTCGCGTGGTGCTGGGGCCTGTTACCCAGGTGGGCCCGACCCGTATCATGCCCGCAACGTTCCGGTCGATCGTCAGGAGGGTTCCAGTTGACCCGCGTCGCGATCTTCACCGATTCCGCCTCGGACATGGACCCGGCGCGCGCCGCCGCCAGCGGGATCGGGATCGTCCCCCTCCTGGTCAGCTTCGGGAAGGACAGCTTCCGCGCCGGGGTCGACCTGTCGACCGCGGAATTCTGGGAGCGGATGACGGCGCCCGACGCACCGTTCCCGACGACCGCCGCCTCGTCGCCCGGCGCGTTCAAGGAGGCCTACGAGGCGGCCTTCGCCGGTGGCGCCGACGCGATCGTGTCGATCCACGTCGCCGGCACCCTGTCGGGCACGATCAAGAGCGCCGAGATCGCCCGGAGCATGCTGCCCGACCGGGAGATCCACGTCGTCGACTCGCAGGGCGCCTCGATGGCCGAGGGGATTCTGGCCGAGATGGCGGTCGAGCTCGCGGCCGAGGGCCGCTCCGCGGCGGAGATCGCCGAGATCCTCGAAGCACGCGCGCCCGATATCGTGATCTACGTCGCCCTGGATACGATCGAGTACCTGCGCAAGGGCGGTCGGATCAGCGGCGCGCAGGCCGCCATCGGCACCCTGCTCTCGGTCAAGCCGATCATCGTGGTCAAGCACGGCGTGGTCGAGACCGGCGACAAGGTCCGCACACGCTCGAAGGCGCGCGAGCGCGTGATCGAGATGATCGTCGAGCGTCCGATCGAACGGCTGGTGATCCTGCACACGATCAGCCCGGACGTGGAGGCGTTCCGCGCCGAGTTGCTGGCACGCATCCCCGACGCCCCACCCGTGGAGGACGTCGAGATCGCCCTGGTCGGATCGTCCGTCGGTCCGCACCTGGGGCCGGGCTGCGTCGGCGCCGTGGCCCTGTACCGGGCCTGACCGAGGTTCGGCCTGGCAGGGCCGATCGGCCCGACGGACCGTGACCTTTGGTTGCGAAAAGGTCGCCTTCGCATTGCGACTCGGTACCTTTGGCAGGGTGTCCGTCAGCCGCTCACGGCTATACTCCGGCCGTAGATGCGTTGCGCCTCATCCGTCGAGCACGACCGTTCGAGACGTGATGGGACGCCCCGTGGGGTCGTCCGGGAGACGGCCCAAACTCGCGTGGCGGCGTTCACCCGCCCGATATTGAGGTCTTCTCAGCAATGACCACCGAGCCCATCGCTGCCTCGATCAACGCCTGGCAGGTCGCGCAGCGCCAGTTCGACCTGGCGGCCGATCGCCTGGGTATGGATCAGGGAATGCGCCGCGTCCTTCGCGAGCCGCGCCGTGAGCTGACCGTCCACTTCCCGGTCCACATGGACGACGGCACGGTCCGCGTCTTCACCGGGTACCGCGTCCAGCACAACCTCGGCCGTGGTCCAGCCAAGGGTGGCATCCGCTACCACCAAGACGTCTCGATCGACGAGGTCAAGGCCCTCGCGATGTGGATGACCTGGAAGTGCGCGGTCGTCGGGATCCCGTACGGCGGCGGCAAGGGCGGCGTCATCGTCGACCCCAAGAAGCTCAGCATGAAGGAGCTCGAGGGCCTCAGCCGTCGCTTCTTCACTGAGATCGAGGTCCTGGTCGGCCCCGAGCGCGACATCCCCGCCCCGGACGTCAACACCACGCCCCAGGTCATGGCCTGGTTCATGGACACCTATTCGATGCACCAGGGCTACACGGTCCCGGGCGTCGTCACCGGCAAGCCGATCAGCCTCGGTGGCTCCGAGGGCCGCAATGAAGCCACCGCGCGTGGCTGCGTCTACACCATCGTCGAGGCCGCCCGGCATCTCGGGCTCAACCTCAGGACCGCGAAGGTCGCGGTCCAAGGGTTTGGCAATGCCGGCTCGATCGCCGCGCGCCTGATCGTCGAGGAAGGCTCGACCGTCGTGGCCGTCTCCGACTCGACCGGTGGCATCCACAACCCCGACGGGCTCGACATCGGTCGCGTCGTCAACTGGAAGAAGGAGCACGGGACCGTCCAGGGCTTCCCGGGCGCCAACGACATCACCAACGCCCAGGTCCTCGAGGTCGACTGCGACATCCTGATCCCGGCCGCGCTCGAGAACCAGATCACCGAGCGCAACGCCGGCAGGATCAAGGCCAAGCTGGTCGCCGAGGCCGCCAACGGCCCGACGACCCCCGATGCCGACCAGATCCTGGCACGCAACGGCGTGTTCATGATCCCCGACATCCTGTGCAACGCCGGCGGCGTCACCGTCAGCTACTTCGAGTGGGTCCAGGACCTCAACCGCGATCATTGGAGCGAGACCGTCGTCAACGAGAAGCTCCGCGAGATCATGGTCAAGGCCTTCGGCGAGACGCTCGAGATCGCCAAGCGCGAGACCTGCGACATGCGGACCGCGGCCTACCTCCTGGCCGTCGAGCGAGTCGCCAACGCCATGGCGCTGCGCGGCCTGTACCCATAGACCTACCTCACCTGGAGGAGACAGAAGCCCCGGGCCAGGCCCGGGGCTTCTTCGTTGCCTGGACCCGCGACTGAGCGGGCGCGGCGGGGGCGTCGCGCGGCCCGGCCACGCCCCCCGTCCGGCCACGCCCCCCGTCCGGCCACGGCCCCCGTCCGGCCACGGCC
>Ga0210377_10004223_pt1 | contig 12137 bp, 11 predicted proteins | sample PLM4_65_b1redo_FD_155480 | JGI IMG/M metagenome (GOLD analysis project Ga0210377, IMG submission 155480) | Groundwater sediment microbial communities from an aquifer in East River, Colorado, USA - PLM4_65_b1 redo | ecosystem: Environmental > Terrestrial > Soil > Riparian zone | place: USA: East... | reverse complement strand
TTAAAAGCCCCCGTTTTTTTGCATTGACCAAATATAATAGAAGGTTTATAACGTGCTGTAAATTAAAATTAATTTGTAGCGCGATTGGTTGGATAACTTATTCCCCGCCAGTTACGTTCAAGTCAGAAGGCTAATCAGTCATGATCTTACGGTATTTCTTTATAGTGTTCACGCTCCTGGTTCTGACTTCATGCAGTACGGTTCCGATAACCGGCCGCTCCCAGTTAAACCTGATACCCGGCAGTTCCATGTTATCCATGAGTCTTCAGCAATACGATTCGTTCCTGAAGGAACACAAACCGAGCACCAACAAAGAGCAGACCGACATGGTCAAACGTGTCGGGGCAAGAATCCAGAATTCCGTTGAGCGCTATTTCACTGCTAACGGCATGGGGAGTCGTCTGGCCGATTATAAATGGGAGTTCAACCTGGTGGAGGATAAGCAGGTCAACGCCTGGTGCATGCCCGGCGGCAAGGTCGTGGTCTACACCGGCATTCTGTCCGTGGCGCAAGGGGAGACTGGCCTAGCGGTGGTAATGGGGCACGAGATATCCCATGCGATAGCTGAGCACGGCAGCGAGCGGATGAGTCAGGGGCTTCTGGCCCAGTTCGGGGGCGTGGCTTTGGCCGAAGCGCTTTCAACGCAACCGGCAGCTACACAGCAACTCTGGATGTCTGCATACGGAGTCGGTACGCAGTATGGCGCCATTCTGCCTTATAGCCGTATGCAGGAGAGCGAGGCCGACCGCCTGGGCCTTATCTTCATGGCCATGGCCGGCTATGATCCGAACGAAGCCATTTCCTTTTGGCAGCGCATGGCGTCACAGAAAGGGGGACAGGCGCCCCCCGAGTTTTTGAGCACCCATCCCTCTGATGCGGCGCGGATCGAGAAAATCAAGCAATTGATTCCGGAGGCTATGAATCATTACAAGAAAAAGTAATAGTGTCTCCCCAAGAAAAGTGAAGATGACGAATCACGACCCATCTGTGCCGCTACCCTCAGACTTGCCCTTGACAGCCTGGTGATGACGGCGGCTTTTCTGTTTTTGGTGGAGTTGACGCAAATCAGTTTGGTGAGGCGGGAAAAGATAAGACATCCCGGGGCCGTCATCACCGGCCGGTCATTCGAATTCCAGCGGCGGCTCCGCCAGCGCCGCCAGTTGTTCGCGCAGTTCGAGGATATCCTCGTTCCAGTAGCGCACAGTGTTGATAAAGTGCGCATGACGATTTACGACCTTTTTTCTTCTTTTATGCCACCTTGAACCAGGCAGCCGTGTGCTCCAGATCAGCGGACAATTTCGCCAACAGCTGAGCTGATTCCTCGATCTCACCGGCGGACGCCTCGGTAGCCTTCGTCTCGTTGGCGATTTTTTCGACGTTTGATGATACTTCCGACGTCACGGACGATTGCTGTTCTGTTGCAGTTGCAATCCGACTAATCATATCCATGCTATTATTGGAAGCCTCGACAATATGCTCCAATGCCTGGCTTGCCTCACCGGCCTTGATCAGACCATCATCGGCCTCCTTCTTGCTGGCTACCATGCTGGCAACCGCCTGTTGCGTGTCGGCCTGAATAGTCTTGATCATGCGGCCGATCTCTTGTGTCGCCCGCGCCGTCCTTTCAGCGAGTGCGCGAACTTCATCTGCCACAACGGCGAATCCACGGCCGTGCTCGCCGGCCCTGGCTGCTTCGATAGCCGCATTGAGGGCCAGAAGGTTGGTCTGGTCAGCCACGTCCTCGATGGTGGCGACAATTTCGCCGATCTGTTCGCTCGATTCTCCCAGCTTGCCAATGGTCACTGACGACTTTTGAACGGAATTGACTATCTTGTTCATCTCGGCCGTGACCTCGGCGACTGCCGCCATGCCGTTGTTTGCGGCTTCACTGGTCTCACGCGCGACACGGGAGGCCTGCTCCGCGCTCGCTGTCATTTCCATAATTGTCTGCGACATTTCGAGAGTTGCGCTGGCAACCTGGCTGGTCTGGTCGGCCTGTTCGCGGGCGCTTTGTTCCATCGCCTGGGTGGTAGTGAGCAGCTCATTGGATTTGTTTGCAAGCGCAGTGGTCAGGTTGTTGACTTCGTTGGAGAATGACCTTAGCTTTTCGATAATTTTCTTCATGGCTGAGAAAAGTTTGCCTATCTCTTCGTTGCTCTTGACGTTGATGTTCTGGCGCAGATCACCTTCGGAGATTTTCTCCAACGCCACCAGCGCATACCAGAGGGACTTGCATGCAACGGTCTTGACGATGAAGTGCGTTAACCAGGAGCCGAGGACCAAGCCTACCAGCATAATTCCGATGGTCACGTAACGAAACAATGCGAACATCTGGACACCTTTGGCAATTCTTTCCGGAGCGATATGATATTGGCCCGCAAGCGCATCAAGGAAATTTCCCATGGCCCATATCTGGTATAGGGAAACCACGCCCAGGCAGGCGGCACAGGCTAAGACAAAAATGATCGGGACGAACAATTTTTTCGCGAGACTCTGACTGTAAAACCATGACTTAAGCACGATGATAGGCTCCTTTAGGGAAATTGAGTTGGTTTTGTGTATCGACAAATTTTGTTGTGTTATGATATATATCGGTTGGATGCCCGGCTTCTTTAGGTGATTCTGGGGTGAATTCTGACGACATAATATTTGTTTTTAGTAGGGTCTATGGGGTCTTGAATATTTGATGGTGAGATAGCAACGGAGAGCTAGGGAGGAAATAGGCGGTCAAAGCTACAAATTTCAAAAAGTTGATGAGAAGTGGTGAGGCGGAAAAAGCGTAAGACATTCCGGGACGGAATCCCCGGCGGGTTATTCGAGTTCCAGCGGCGGCTCCGCGAATGCCGCCAGTTGTTCGCGCAGTTCGAGGATATGCTCGCCCCAGTAGCGTATGGTGTTGAACCAGGGAAAGGTGACGGGGAAGATCGGGTCTTCCCAGCGGCGGGCCAGCCAGGCGCTGTAATGGAGCATGCGCAGGGCGCGTAGCGGTTCGATCAGGCGCAGTTCGGCAGGATTAAACTCGTGGAATTCGCTGTATCCTTCGATCAGGGCGGCAAGCTGGGCGGTTTGCCGCTCTCTTTCGCCGGAAAGCATCATCCACAGGTCCTGCACCGCCGGGGCCATGCGCGCGTCGTCGAAATCGACAAAATGCGGGGCGCCGCAGCGCCACAGGATGTTGCCGGCATGGCAGTCGCCATGGACCCGTATGTAGCGGAGCGGGCCGGCCCCGGCCGTGATGGCGTCGATCTCCTGCAGTAGCTGGCCGGTCACCGCCGTGTAGGTCGCCCGGTATTCTTCAGGGATGAAACACTCGTGGATCAGCTCCACGCTGGCGTGGCCGAAACTGCGGCTATCGAGGGTCGGCCGCCGCGCAAACGGCCTAACGCTGCCGATGCGATGGATGCGGCCCAGCATCCGGCCGAGGATCGGCAGATTGTCGAGGTTATCGAACTCCGGCGCGCGCCCTCCCTGACGCGGATAGAGGGCAAAGCGAAATCCGCCGTTGTGAAAGAGGGTCTCACCAGCGGCGTTCATCCATGGCGCCACCACCGGCAGTTCATGTTCGGCCAGCTCGATGCAGAAACGGTGTTCCTCGATTATCTGCGCGTCGCTCCAGCGGCCGGGGCGGTAAAATTTGGCGATGAAGGGCTCCCCTTCTTCAAGGCCTACCTGGTAAACGCGGTTTTCGTAACTGTTGAGGGGGGAGGTCCGGCAATCGCAACGAAACCCCTGGCTCTCGACTGCGTCCATGATGAAGCCGGGGGTGAGGTTCTGGAAAGGGTGCGGATTTTTAGTCATTGGCGGTCGTTGCCTTTCGGATGTTATGGATCGGGCGACCGTCACTATACCACCAATCGCTTCAAGAACCAAGGAGAAGCGGAAATCCGGGGCCAAACACAGTTGTCAGGTTTCCACCCGCGACAAAATCGACGATATATTCTCGAAAATAAGGATTGACTGACAACGGAAGCACAGGGGTAAACCGTAATGTCCGGCGAGAAATGCACATGTGGGCCCAATCCGCGGGAGGGCTGCCCGGCCTGCGGGAAGAGGGAACCTCCCGGTTACTGGTGCGATATATGCCAACAGGTCGTCACTGACAAGCGCTGCCCGCTCTGCGGCCTGAAGGCGCGGAAAATGAGGATGGGCGGTGGGGTTAAAAAAATGTGAAAAGTGAGGATGAGTAACAGAACAAACCTTGTCTCACGCAAAGCCGCAAAGAAAGGCCCGAGACCTTAAAGGCCCGGTCATGTGGATTGGCCTCTTGGCGTCCCGGCGTCTTTGCGTGAGGCAAGGTTATGACTGGGTATCCGTTTCAATGATGACAGTTTTTCTTCCGGCAGTTGTCCCCCCAGGCTATTTTGCCGGAAGATACTTCATCTTCAGATTGTAGGCGATCATCCACTCACCCTGGCTTTTGACGGGAAGGAGCTTCTTCAACTCCGCCGCAATCTTATCCACATCCGTCGTCTTTGCCGCAAGTTCACGCGCCTTCTGGTCGAAGAGCTGGATATACGCCTTCATCTCGGCGATGTCCTTCTTCCCGGAGACCGGCCCGTGCCCCGGGATGATCGTCGTCACATCGAGGGAGAGGATGAAGTCCAGGCTCTTCACCCATCCCGCAACATCGCCCTCCCCCATGAATGGGTGGAAATCGGTAAAGAGTATATCCCCGGTGAAGAGGATTTTCCTTTCCGGGAGATAGACGAGGGTGCTCCCCTCGGTGTGGGACGCGCCGACGAAGATCAGCTCCACCCTCTCCCCCCCCATGTCGATGGTCATCCGGTCGGTGAAGGTGATTGTCGGCAGGGCGATTACGGTCCCGGCAAGCTCTTCATCGCTAAGACCGTAGCCTTTGGCGTTCTTGAGAGCAACAGCCCCCTTGATCTCCAGGTTTTTCCGGTCGTTCTCCTGGGAGATGATCGCTGCGCCCAGGCTTGCGAACTCACCATTGCCAAAGGCATGGTCGAGATGGTAATGGGTATCGACCACGTATTTAATCTTTTTTTCAGAAATCTTTCTGATGTCACCAATGAATCGCTTGGCCTCCTTTGCCGAGATCAAAGTGTCCACCACCAGGATGCCGTCCCTGCCGATGATGATACCGGCGTTGGCGGCAAAGCTGTTTGCGGGGGAGGCGTTTTTCGCGTCCACGTATGAATAGACGTTTTCCGCCAGCTTCGTAAGCCCCTGGCCGGCGGATGCGGTTGAGGCCAACAGCATGGTGATGACAAACAGTGTGCAGCGGGAAAATATTCTCATCTTTGTCTCCTTTGTCATGGGATAAAAGCTAGAGGGTTTCAACGACCGCCTTCAGGAACTCCCAGAAGCGGGCCACGGAGGGGATGCTTACATATTCCTCGGGTGTGTGCACGTCCCGCATATCTGGACCGATGCTGACCATCTCCATCTGCGGGTACCTTTCGCCGATGATACCGCACTCCAGGCCCGCATGGAGCGCCTTTACGGCCATGGGCCGGCCGTACATCCGCTCGTAGAGCCGGGTCATGGTTTCCACCAGGAAGGTGCCCGGTTCCGGGTTCCAGCCGGGATAGCCTCCAGAATGAACGCATACCATGCCGGCAAAGGAGGCGAGGGTTGCAATACGGTCGGCGACCGCCATCTTGCTGCTGTCAAGGGAGCTGCGGCTGAGCAGGGTCACCTCAACCTTCCCGTCTGAAGTTTCAACTACCCCCAGATTGGTGGAGGTCTGCACGAGCTCTTCGATATCCGGCGACATGGAGATTACACCATGGGGAGCGGTCAAAAGGAACCCCACCAGGGCATTGGTATCTGCAGCAGAGATCACCTTTGCAGGTGCAGCCACGGGTTCCAGAGAGAGGGCCAGTCCCGGGTCAAAGGCGCCGAGCTCTTTCCGGAGTTCGCATTGAAGATCGGAGAGAGCGGATCGGAGAGCCTCCTCTTGGTCGGGGTCCACCTGCACGACGGCGAACGCCTCGCGGGGGATCGCGTTCCGCTTGTTGCCACCATCCATAGCTGCCAGCTCCAGTTCGAACCGGGGAATAAATCGATGGAGAATCCAGGCCAAAAGCTGGATGGAATTCCCCCGACCACGGTTGATATCGATGCCTGAATGCCCCCCCTTGAGGCCATGGACCTTCATGCGCCAGGCTATTTTTCCTGGGACCGGGTCCTCCAGATTGAGGGTACGGGTGACGGAGGTGTCGATCCCCCCGGCGCAGCCGATGGTGAGGACACCCTCGTCTTCACTGTCCAGGTTCAGGAAATACTTCCCCCGGAGTATGCCCCCCTTGAACGCGTTTGCACCGGTAAGCCCCGTTTCTTCGTCAACGGTGATCAGGATTTCCAGAGGGCCGTGTTTGATTCCTTCGGATTCGAGGAGCGCCAGGGCCGCTGCAACTCCAATCCCGTTATCAGCGCCGAGGGTGGTCCCCCTGGCCCTGATCAGGTCAGCATCCCGGTAGACCTTGATGGGGTCCTTGTGGAAATCGTGAATGGTCTCCTCGTTCTTTTCACAGACCATGTCCACGTGGGCCTGAATCACGACACCCGGCCTGTTTCCCAATCCGGGTGCGGCATTTTTCCTGATGAGGAGGTTCCCCGCCGTGTCACGGATCACCGCGTGGCCCATGGCACGGGCCGTCTCCTCCACGTAGCGGCCCGCCGCCGCCTCGTTCCCGGAACCGCGGGGGATCTTTGAAAGCTCCAGAAAATGCTTCCAGAGAACCCTGGGCTCAATATTGTACAGTGTATCTTCCACGTACTCCTCCTCTATTGGACTTCAATGATGCCTGAACTTGGAATTGAGCATAAAGATATGGGCCGTATGGCCTGCTCATATCCGTTTAATTACCCGCCTATCCCCGGCCGAAATTCACCGGATGCGATAAGGAAGAAAAATCTGAACAGGCAGTATTTATAGAACTCGGTGAAAAGGAGGCGAAAGCTTCCGCCGTCATTCCACCATTTCATCTTGAGATTCTTGCTGTCCACGGGATGGGGATAGATGGCAACGCCCTTTGGCAGGAGATTGCGGAATATCAGGGTGGCTCGTTTCATATGATAGCGGGAGGTTATGAGGGTAATGGAGGCGATATCCTTTTTCACGATCAGGTCGCGGGCATAGAAGGCGTTCTCCAGGGTATTTCTGGATACTTTTTCCAGTATTATTCCGTTTTCATCCCTTTGCCCTTCTCCTTTTTTGAGCAGGTCTCCTTTCTGTACCGTCCGGTCAACGCCGATGAAAAACAGCCAGCGGGCATTATTTTCCCGGTAGAGACGCAAACCTTCCTCGACCCGCCCCCTTCCCCCGGTGAGGACGACAATGGCGTCTCCCTTCTTTTCCCGCTCCCTAACGGAAAAGGTCTTGTAGGCGAAATCCACAAAAAGGACAGCCAGAGCTAACAGGAGAATCATCAGAAGGAAAAGCAGACCCTTGACGAGTGACATAGAACGATTTCCTTATGCCCTATAAAATTTTTCTTGCATACAAAAATACAATTTGTTATAAATTAAGGCTTCAGTAACGAGGAGGGAAATAATCCATGTCAAAAATATGTGAAATATGCGGTAAAGGCCCCAGCTTCGGCAATAATGTCAGTCATGCGAATAACAAGACTCGCCGGACCTGGCACCCGAACCTGCAGAAGATCAAAGCCATAAACAAGGGAACCGTGCGCAGCGTCAAGGTATGCACCCGCTGTATCCGTTCCGGGCTCATCACCAAGGCGCTGTAACTTCAGTTCAAAGTTCCGGGTCCAGAGTCGATATCCCTAGCAAAAGCCGCCATGACAATTCGTGCGCGGCTTTTTTCTATGTTCCGGTCCCGTTACTCAGCGCGACAGCGCCACCACCTCGATTTCAATGCCTGCCCCCCGCGGAAGTGCTTTGACCTCAACGGTTGACCGGGCCGGCTGGGCCTCGGGGAACCTACGGCCGTAGCATTCGTTGACAACACCGAAATCGGCAAGGTTGGTCAGGTAAATGGTGCTTTTTACCACGTCGCTGAAATCGAGCCCAGCCGCATCCAATAGCGCGGCGATGTTTTCCATCACCCTTTCGCTCTGCTCGGTTATGTTTTTGCCTGTTATCTCACCGGTTGCAGGATCAAGGGGGATCTGACCGGAAAAGAATACCAGCCCCCCCGCCTTCACCCCCTGGGAATAGGGGCCGATCGCCTGCGGCGCCTTGTCTGATACGATTATTTCTTTCTTCATGGCCCCTCCATAACCCCAAGCTTCCAGGGAACGGACTTTCCCTTCAACTCTTCAGCCTTTCCACCTTTGTAACCCCGTTCACCTTCATAATATTGTTAATTACCCTGTTCAGGTGGTCCAGGTCGGTGATTTCCACCTCGAACAGGTTTATCCCGCGCTTGTCCACGGTGCTGTGTATGGATGCACTGGCGATATTGGCCTCGCAGTTGGCGATTGCCTGGGAAATATTGGCCAGGATCCCTTTCTGATCATGGCAGGATACCCTTATCTTTACCGGCAGCGCCACTTTTCTTGTCCTGTTCCATGCCACATCGACGCGTCTCTCGGGATCGCAATCCAGGGCAATGGCGCAATCGGAGGTATGAATGGTGACCCCCCTTCCCCTGGTGATAAATCCCGTTATGTCATCGCCCGGTACGGGATTGCAGCATTTGCCGAAACGGACCAGCACATCCTCCACTCCGCTGATCTGGATTGCGCTGGATGATTTCTTCGTCAGCTTCTCGATTATCCTGCCGACCCGCGTTTCCTTTCGTTCCTGGCGTTCTTCCAGCTTTTCGGGAGGGAGGAGCTTGCCCAGAAGTTGATTGCAGGAGAGCTTGCCGTACCCAACCGAGGCCATGAGGTCTTCGTCACCGACAAAGCCGAATTCAGTTGCAACCCGCTTGATTTCACCCGATTTGAGCAGCTTGCCGTAATTCAGGGAGTAGCGGCGGAATTCCTTTTCAACTATCTCCCGCCCCAGGGATATGCTCCGTTTCCGCTCCTCGGTCTTTATCCAGGCCCTGATCTTGTTTCTGGCCCTGGAGCTTTTGACTATCTTCAGCCAGTCCTTGCTCGGCGTGTGATGGGGGGAAGTTATTACTTCAATAATGTCGCCGTTTTTTAGTTCATACTTGAGCGGCACAAGCTTGCCGTTCACCTTGGCGCCCACGCAGCGGTGGCCTACATCGGTATGAACGCCATAGGCGAAATCGATGGGGGTGGCCCCCCTGGGTAAACTCTTGACGTCACCCTTGGGTGTAAAGACATAGACCTCTTCGGGGAAGAGCTCGACCTTGACGGTGTCCATGAATTCCCGTGAATCCTGAAGCTCATGCTGCCATTCAAGGAGCTGCCGCAGCCAGGCAAAGCGTTTTACCTCTTTTTCGTCATACCCCTTCCCTTCCTTGTATTTCCAGTGGGCGGCAATTCCCGCCTCGGCCACCCGGTGCATTTCCCCAGTTCGTATCTGCACTTCCATTCTTTCGGCAAAAGGGCCGATAACCGTGGTATGGAGCGACTGATACATGTTCCCCTTGGGCATGGCGATATAATCCTTGAAACGGCCGGGGACCGGTTTCCATGTGGAATGGATGATGCCGAGCACCTCATAGCACTCCCTGATATCCTCCACAAGAACCCTGATGGCGATCAGGTCGTATATCTGGTCGATATCCACATTGCGGCTCTCCATCTTCCGGAATATGGAATAGAGATGTTTGCTCCTGCCGGAAACATCCCCCTTGATGCCGTGCTCTGTCAGCTTGCCTAGGATAATCTCCTTGACCTCCTCGACGTCGGACTCCCGTTCCTGTTTCTTCTTGGTGACCTTTGAGGCCAGATCGTAATATATCTGCTGCTCCAGATAGCGGAACGACAGGTCTTCCAGTTCGCTCTTGACCCAGGAAATACCTAGACGATTGGCAATGGGGGCGTAGATATCCAGGGTTTCCTTTGCTATGGAACGCTGCTTTGCTTCGGGCTGGTACTGGAGTGTCCGCATGTTGTGGAGCCGGTCGGCAAGCTTTATTAGTATAACCCGTATATCGTCGGACATGGCCAGAAGCATCTTGCGGAAATTCTCTGCCTGGCTCTCCTCTTTGGTCCTGAAGTTGATTTTCCCGATTTTTGTGACACCATCAACGAGGTTAGCTACCTCGGATCCAAATATGCTTTCAATTTCCTCTAGGGTTGTGAGTGTGTCCTCCACGGTATCGTGCAGAAGGCCGGTGATAACCGATGGGACATCGAGCTTGAGGTCGGCCAGGATAGCCGTAACTTCCATGGGATGGATAAGATAGGGCTCTCCCGATAAACGGACCTGCCCCTGATGTACTTTGGCGCTGAAGACATAGGCCTTGCGTATCAGGTCGAGATCGGCCGAAGGGTTATACGAGCTTACCTTATCCAGTATGTCGTTGAGTCTTATCATAGTTAATCAAAAGGCTAAGGGGAAGGGTCCAGGACAAAAATCACTTTTGCCTTTTGCCTTATCACCCTTAGCCTCCAGTAAAGACAAAAAAAGGGCGGAAGCAGCCGCTTCAGCCCTTGTAAGCCCAGGTTCAGCGGCTTTTTCGTGAAGTCACTTCATAGCCGATCTTGCCCGCAGCGATTTCACGCAGGGAAATAACCACGTTCTTGTTGTCGGCGCGGTTATCTATAAGAGGCTTGGCCCCCTTGTAATGCTGCTTGACCCTTTTTGCCGCCAGCATCACCAGTAAAAACCGGTTATCCACCTTTTCCAGACAATCTTCAACTGTTACCCTTGCCATTATTGCTCCTTTCAATCTTTAAAGACCTGTGACCAGTGACCTGAGACCAGTATTATTTCTGACAGCCCCTAGCCCCTGGTCCCTGGTCCTTTGGACCTAGTCCCTGTATATCAAATTTCTCCGTAACATCTTCAAGCACCCGCAACGTCCTGCATTGTTCAGCGATCAGAACTGATTTCAACTCCTCCACTGCCCTGCTGAAAACGTCATTGACGATGATATAGTCGTACCAGCGCGATTCCCTTATTTCATCCGCGGCATTCCTAATGCGCCGTTCCTTCACCTCATCGCTGTCTGAATTGCGGATATCCAGTCGGCGGCGCAGTTCGTGAAAACTGGGAGGAAGAATAAAAATAAAAACTCCCTCGCCATAGCGCTCTTTCAACTGACGCGCCCCCTGGCAGTCTATGTCCAGAATCACGTCGATTCCCTGAATGCGATACTCTTCGAGGCTCTTTATGGCGGTGCCGTATAGATTGCCATGGACTTCCGCCCACTCGGCAAACTCACCGGCGCTTATCATCTTTTCAAACTCGGCTGGGAAAACGAAAATATAATCGCGTCCATGTACTTCGCCGGGCCTGGGAGAACGCGTAGTATAGCTCACAGAATGCCGCAAGTTCGGTAAAATGTCAACGACTTCCTTGCAGAGCGTGGTCTTCCCCGCCCCTGAAGGAGCGGAGATGATATATAGGATCCCATGTCTTTTCATTGATCACTCACAAGAAATGTTCAGCGTGTTCGTGCGACGTGTGTCGTCACGGTAACGGGTTCAGGGTTTACGGTTTCAACCTTGAACCTTTAACCGTGAACCTTTATTTACTCGATATTCTGCACCTGTTCGCGGATCTTCTCCAGCTCCGATTTCAAATCTACGATATAAGAGGTGATTTCAGCATCGTTCGCCTTGGAACCGATGGTATTTACCTCGCGGTTCAATTCCTGGATAAGAAAATCGAGTTTCCTGCCGATCGGTTCATTGATCTCCAGGGTTTCATCAAACTGCTTGAGATGGCTGTCGAACCTGACAAGCTCCTCATTTATATCCCAGCGGTCGGCCATTAATGCAATCTCCTGGGCAAGTCGCCCTTCATCCACTCCGCTGTCTCCCGCCAGTAGCATCACACGTGCCTTAAACCGGGCTGAGTTTTCCGCGACCGCCAGGGGGGTACGCCCCTTTATCCTCTCGATGAGAGCGGAGAGCAACTTTCGCCGGGTCTGCAGATCTTCGAGAAGAGATCTCCCCTCGCGCAAACGCATGGCATCCAGGTTGTCTACGGCATCTCTCACCGCGGCGATGAGCAAATCGCGCAAACCTTCCGCCCTGCCGCCGTTCTCTTCCGTTTCCAGCAGGTCTTTCTGGGAGGCGATGAGGGACAATGAGACCGGGTCATAGATTCCCAGC
>Ga0210377_10004222_pt1 | contig 12137 bp, 10 predicted proteins | sample PLM4_65_b1redo_FD_155480 | JGI IMG/M metagenome (GOLD analysis project Ga0210377, IMG submission 155480) | Groundwater sediment microbial communities from an aquifer in East River, Colorado, USA - PLM4_65_b1 redo | ecosystem: Environmental > Terrestrial > Soil > Riparian zone | place: USA: East... | reverse complement strand
ACAGATCCTGGCGGAATCGCTTGTCCGCCACCTCGAGGTCGAGGTCGCGGTTCGTGGCCGCGAGAACGCGCGCGTGCACCCTGATCGCCCTTGTCCCGCCCACCGGCCGGATTTCGCCCTCCTGCAGGACTCTCAGCAGGCTCACCTGAAGCGCGGGCGTGGTCTCGCCGATCTCGTCGAGGAAGATCGTGCCGTTACCGGCCGCTTCGAACAGGCCCTTCTTGTCGGACACCGCGCCGGTGAACGAGCCCTTCACGTGACCGAAGAGTTCGGAGGCGAGCAGGGTCTCCGGCACCACCGCGCAGTTGAGTGCCTCGAACGGCCGACCCGCGGCCTTTCCGAACGAGTGGATCGCGCGGGCCACCAGTTCCTTGCCCGTGCCCGTTTCTCCCACGATCAGGATGGGTGTCGCGGCGTCCGCGGCCAGAGCGATCTGCTTGTAAACCGCGAGCATCACGGCGGTGCGACCGAGAAGGCCCGCCGGCATTTCCGCACGCGGCGCCTCGACCGGAGCCTCCTCGGCGGCCGTCGACAGGGCGCGCTCGACGGTGTCGACCACATCTTTGATCGCGAAGGGCTTGCTGATGTAATCGAAAGCTCCCGCGCGCACGCCTTCGACCGCGCTCTCCACCGTCCCATAGCCGGTCATCAGAATCACCTGGGTACGCGGTGATCGCGCCCGGAACGCCTTCAGCACGTCGATGCCGTTGTGGCTCGAAGAGAGGTGGATGTCCGACAGGACCACGTCGAAATGCGACTCTGCGGCGAGGGCCAGCGCCTCCTCGTCATCGGTGGTCGTTCGCACGACGCGGCCCGGCGCGGCGAGCGCCTCTTCGAGCAGGGCGCAGATCGCCTCGTCGTCGTCGACGATCAGAATGGCGCTCATTCTCCGGGAAGTCTAGCCCCCGGTCGATCGACCCGCGCCGCGTCAGGCCGCGGCCTCGACGGGTAATCCCAACCGCGTCAGGGTCCGGGTCAGATTCGGGTCGAAGGATCGGCTCCACATTCGGAGCCACGCCAATCTCGCCGCGCCCGAGCGGACATTCCGCACGCCCAGGATCTCGCGCGCCGCGGCCGCGTCCTGCGCATTCCCCGCTCCGTACGCTATCAGCGGGAAGAGAGCGCGAACCGCACCTCGCTCATCCCCGCCGTCCAGCGCCAGGCGGAGGGAATAGGGAGAACCGGCTCCGAGATGCAAGCCGGCGCGAACCGCGGTCAGGGCGCCGCGGGCGAGCGATCCCAGCGAGGATTTCGCGTCCATCAGGTCCTGCCGGAGCGAAACCGTCACGTAGCCCTCGAAAGTCAGGTTGGGCGCGCGAAACCTATGTCTCTCGATCTCCAGGTGAGCGGCGCCAAGGACCTTCCTCAAATGGCCGCTCTCGACCTCGGCCAGCAGGCGCTCACCGGCCAGAGGATCGCCGCCAAAGCGGTAGCGCATCGCCGACTCGTAGAGCGTCTTGAACTCGGGGGTGGCCGGGATGGCCGCGAGCGACATCCGGCGGCGACGTTCCACATAACTCCAGTGATAGGCCTCGCGCGCGAGCAGGAACGCGTCGCCACAGCCGATGATCGCCCTGACCACATGGGTCAGAAGAGCCTCGCGTCTCACGGACGTCCAGGGGTTTTGCGGAAGGACCAGGTCGCTGAGGGCGAGATGAGCGTCACGGACAAGACACACTCGGCCGGAGTAGGCCTCGTGGGCGAGGATGAGGTCGTTCAGGATAAGGAGCGCACCCCGCTTGATGACGAGGTCGGCCATATCTGTCGGGTCGATGTTCCCGAGCGTGAACCGCGTGAGACCGGGAAGAAACCCTGGGTCGCCGGCCAGGAGTTTGTGCCCGTGTCGCAGGTCGTACCAGAGGAGGCGCACCGGGTCCCGTTCCAGGCGGCGCGCGTCGATCACCGAGAAGTCGACGCCGGTCCCGAACCGTCGCCGAAGGGACGCGAAGGGGCGAGCGACCTTTGCGGCCAGCCGGTCTCGATCGGCGGGGCCGAGGCCACTCGAGAAGAGAATGAGGTCCGGATTGCTGGCCGGGTGTTCGCCGCCCTTGTCAACCCGGATCCCGCCCTCTCCGCGGCCGTAGCCGCCGGCGAGAACGAGAGCCTTGATGTTCTCCGCGGGGACGTACCGGAGAACCAGTCGACTCGCTCTTCGAATGAGTTCGTTCAGCGCCGTCTCGACGTCTGGCCCGCCCATCAGAGTCAGGCGGCCCGAAAGCACGCCTGCGGTCAGCCGTGTCTTTGCGCGGTCCGGCTCAGGATCCCTCGTAGCGGTGTCGTTGGGTCGCATGGAAATTCAATGCGCGTTCCCGATCGCCAGGGAGATCCGGACGGGAGCGTCCGTCGCGTCGCTCGCCCGAGCCGTGAGAAGCGCTTGCCAAAGGGCGCGAAAGAGGAGGTCCAGATCTCCCTGCCAGGTGCGGGTGCAGGCGTAGGCAAAGTCAACCGCGTCCTCGCCATGCCCCGCGGACAGGCCCCGGGGCCGCAGACTGAAGGGCGAAATAAGGCCGGGGCGAAGGGCGATCCGGTACGACGCGACCGCGTGAGGGGCGAGCGGGGTCAGCGGCCTTGGACCCACGAGAGCGAGTCTCCCCCGCAGGAGGGCTGCGCAGTCGGGGGTGTGAGCGAGCCCCAGCTGGTTCGCGAGCTTCGACCATGGACCGTCGCGGAAAACCAGGCGCCGGCGCCAGAAGAGCCCGGCGCCCTTCCCGACAATGAGCGTCTGCTCGACATGGTGGCGGAGCCCGTTGGCCCTGAGGATGGTGAGGACAAGCCCTAAGAGGGGCAACCCGATAAGGCCGGTGAGGAAGTCGAGGATTCGCATCATGGCTTCCGGATAGATCAAGGTTCGTGCCGGTTCGACGCCGACGAGCCCTACCCCCCTAAAGACTTCCAGGACTGGCACTTCAGCCTCCGGCCGGACGGCCCGACGGCGACGCGTATCCGGCAGAACTGCCCCGCCTCGGGGCGATCCTGCGCTTAGGATGTGCGCCTGAGAATCGCGCTTTCTGCCCACCGTCTCCGGCCCACTCGCCTGGTCGTGGCGGCCCTCGCCTTCGCCTTCGCCGTTACCGGCGCGGGCGGAGAGCCCTCACCCCAGCCCGCGGTCGGCCTGCGAGATGCCGTCAAGACAGAAGGTCTGCCCCTCCTGATTGCCACCAACCACCTTGGCCTCGGCGCCGAGGCTCAAGATCTTGTCTCGTGGGTCCTCGTGCACCGAGGGCCGCTGACCCTGGGCGGCGCCGATCTCACCGTCGAGGGCGCCTCAATCGGTCTCTCCCCCACGATGGCGCGAACGCTCGGGCGCCTGAACCAGTGGCACGGACTCGCCGCGACGAAGGAGAATCCGATCACGCACACGCAGCTTAAGACCGGAGCGCTGGCCCCCGCGTCGATCGCGCGAATCCGCGCCCTCTTCGAGGCCGCGATTCAGCGCGGCGTTCGCATTGGCGACCAATGGCTGACCCCGGAGACGGGCGGCGAAGCCACGCTCGACAAGGAGCTGCGCCTCGTCGAGGCGCGCGACCCGCGCTGGTCGATGGTTCAGGAGATGGTGAGACGGCAGGGCGACCCCGGAGCCCTCGCCCTGTTCTACGAGGGCCGCGCGACCGACATCTCGCAGGTCGACAGCCACGGCCTACTGAAGAACGCAGTCGCCCGCTTCAGGCTGGGGACAGCGGGCTCGCGCGCAGAGGTGAGGCGCGCCCTCCTCACCATCGCGCGCAACGCCGCCCCCACCTACTCGATGGGCCCAGAAGAACAGCTGACGCTCATCACGGCCGCGGACTGGCAGGGCAGGTACGTAGGAGGCTGGCACACCCACGCGCCCCACGACGTGAACGGAGCCTGGGTCGGCGGCGACGTCCCGAGCTTCGAGGACATGCAGAACGCGATTCAGTACGGCCAGTACCTGACCCTGTCGTTCCAGCCGGACGGGTTCGACCTCTACGACGCCGAGGAAATCGGGGAGGCGAAACGCGTCGATCTCAAGCTGCTCAAGGTGATCCGATATCGCTCACCGGCGTGGCGGGAGCATTTCCAGAGACTGCGCCCATCGACAAAGTGAGGCCTGCGCCTCATCGTCATTGCGAGGAGGACGACGAAATCGTGCCGACGAAGCAACCCCGTCGAGCTACTACCAGCCCGTGGCCGTCATGGCGAGGAGGCCATCGAAGTGCTGCCGACGAAGCCATCTCTCAGGCTGGGAGTGGGAGCCCGCGGGCCAGACACTAGGTGGGCTCGCGACACCCGGCGTCCTTCCCGACGACGAGGTCCAGTCCGCCATGCTCAGGTCATGCGCGTTCACGAGGCGGCGGACATGAGGTGAAGGCGTTCCTGGGCTTCCGAAGGTTCTTCGTCACCGGGATCGTGGACGCCTACTCTCAGGCTCCGCTCGGCGTCCACGCCTCAGAGACGGCCCCGACCGCAGAAGCAAGCGCAAAGCTACTGAAGCAGGTGGCCGCAGTCTGGGGAACGCCGCGCTACGTCGCCATCGACGGAGGATCGGAATTCAGGGGTGGCGGCGAGATTCGTGAGGCGGTTCAGGTTGTCTCCGAATGCGAGGGCCGGTGACGGAGCCGAAGGCGAAGGAACCGACCTCGCCGTCTCGGCCGTGAAACGTGACCCGTGCCCCGGCCGTTGCCGTTCCCCGTGTCGATTTAAGCGAGCGCCGGGTGGCGCGGTAGGATGACGCTTGAGGAACGCGCCTATGTCGGAGTCCATCACCATCCCAGCCCATATAGAAGCCGGAACCATCCATCTCGATGCGCCGCTGCCTACCGATAGCGAGCGTGTGGAGGTGCGCGGATACCGGGCCGGTCGCAAGGATGGGACCGCGCTCGACGATCTGATTTCATTTCTGGAGAGTCTCCCCGCGGGCATCCGCACAAAGGACGACATCGATCGCCAGATCGAGGAAGAACGGAGTTCCTGGCGGTAGTGCGTCTCTACATAGACGCGAATCCGATCATCTACGCCTTCGAGGGCGAGCCCGCTCTTAAGAACGCGGCCTTGGCATGGCTCCGTCATGCGCGCTTCGACCCCGCCATCACGCTGCTGACCTCTCGACTTACTCGCCTTGAAGTTCGCTGCAAGCCCATTAGCACGGGCGATCTCGAATTGCTCGCTCACTACGACCGTCTGCTTGAGAGTCCGGCGATCGAGGCAGTAAGCCTGGACGTCCCATAACCGATCCTTGAGGCGCGGGAAACGCAGTCCTTGTTCGCCCTCAGTTCTCGCTCTCATCACCGGAATTCACATGGGCACTCTGAGAAACTAGTCCGATGGCCGAGACCGCGCAAGCTGACCCAAAGGTCCAACCTCTGCTCGACTTGACCTCCGAAGCCTTTGCCGACCGAACCTTCGTGCGCACCTGCAAAGACGCCCCGGTCGAAACCAAGGCGGTCAGAACCCTCTTCAAGGCCTATCGCTGCCTCGCCTTGATCCTCGGCCAGCGCGTCGCGGAACTCAGGCACTCCGCCGACCGATACCAGCAGGCGATCGCCGCTCACCAGGCCGACCTCGTTCTCATCGCTCACCTTCGGGACGCCAACCGGCTCCTCGGCTCCCGCCTGGCGAGACTTCCAGAGCGACGACGCCCTTTCTACTCGCCGGTCGAGCGATTCCAGATCCTGAGCCTCAAGGAACAAATGGGGCTGACCAACGAGGAATCCGCTCAACTCTTTCGAGTCTCGCCGGGGACCATCTCCCGCTGGATGAGCCACGCCGACCCGGAATCCGAGACCGTGGGCTCCCTGGTCAGGCCGATGCCACCCATTCGTCGATACGCCGACGCCACCCACCATCTCGTCCAGAACATCGCCGGCATCGGCCTCGGCGGATATCGGAAGCTCGTGCAATGGCTCGGCCTCGTGGCGATTCGCGTCTCGCGCTCCACCGTTCGCCGCTACCTCAAGGGGCCGCGCGTCCCGAAGCCGGTTCCACCCGTCAGGCCATCCCGGCCCGTCATCGCCAAGTTCGTCCACCACGTCACCCACATCGACTCGACCTGGCTCAAGGACTTCCTCGGCGCAACCGCCGACGGAGTGACTGTGATGTTCGACTCTTTCTCGCGCTTTCCGGTCGCCGTCTACAGGTTCGCCGGATCGCCGGAGCCTGACGCCATGAGTCGGTTCGTGGACGACACGTTCCACCGCATTGGGACTCCGCGCTACCTGATCGCCGATCGCGGAGGCGAGTTCACCGCCGACAGATTCAAGGAACGTGTCGACGCTTGGGGCGTGGTTCTTCGCTTCTGTTCCGCCGAGCACCATCGCGCCAACGCGAAGCTGGAGCGATTCTGGCGCTCTCTCAAGTCCATCCTCTTCGGGCTTCTGCCTCCTCAATTCCAATCCGAAGATCGCGGTCTCGTCGTCAATCGGGCGCTGGCGTACTACTCCAACCGGCCCCACGAGGGCCTTGGTGGCGCGACCCCGACCGAGATCTACCTGGCTCTTGAGCCCGCTCACATGCGCGCGGTTGAACCTCCGCGCGGGAAACTCGGCGCGCCGTGCGCCTCGCACAAGATCGAGGTGGCCTATCTCGATGGGGACCGCCGTTTCCCGTATCTCAAGCACGCGGCGTAGTCCCTGCGTATTCCGGGCGATGCCAGCCACCGATTCCGGTTGAAGCCAGCCACCGATTCCGGCTGATGCCAGCCACCCATTCCGGCTGAACCAGCCAGGGGATTTCCGGGACAACCAAGGCGGCTACCCTCGACTCTTTCTGACGACAGTGGAAGAGGTGATGGGGTTGCCGCAAGAAAGGTTGTCCATGCGCAAGATAAGAGAGATTCTTCGCCTCAAGCACGAGGCCAAACTGACGGATCGGCAGGTCGCTCGTGGGGCCGGGGTATCGCGGTGGGCGGTTGCTAGCTGCCTCGCCCAGGCGGGGGCGGCCGGGATTTCGTGGCCACTGAGCCCGGATCTTGACGAAGGGGCTCTTGAGGCCCTGCTCTATCGCCCGGAGTCGGCCTCGCCGCGGCATCCGCTGCCGGATTTCGACGCGATTCGGGATTCGTTCTCGAAACACAAGGGAGTGACGCGCCGGCTGGCCTGGGAGGAATATCGGCAGGCGCACCCATCGGGGATGCGCTATTCGTCATTCTGCGATCGCTATCGAGACTGGCTGAAGGCGCAGGACCTGGTCCTGCGCGTGCCTCACGAGCCCGGAGAGGCGTTGTACGTGGACTACGCAGGCCAGACCGCGCAGATCACGGATCCCGAGACGGGAGAGCTTCGAAAGGTCAAGATCTTCGTGGCGGTTCTGGGCTACTCGAATCTCACCTACACGGAAGCCACGATGGGAGAAACAACCGCGGACTGGATATCCGCGCAGGTGCGTTCCCTGGAGTATTGCGGGGGCGTTCCGAAGAAGATCGTCCCGGACAATCCCAAAGCACTCATCACGCGGGCGAGCCGGTATGAGCCGGATCTCAATCCGAACTATCAGGAGTTCGCTGAGCACTTCAAGGTGGCGGTGGTCCCGGCCCGGGTGCGAGAACCTCAGGACAAGGCCAAGGTCGAGACCGGCGTGCAGATCGTCGAGCGTTTCATCCTGGCGCCGCTGAGGAACCAGACCTTCTTCTCGCTCGCGGAGTTCAATACGGCTCTGTGGGCGGGCCTTGAAGAGCTCAATGACAAGCCGTTTCAGAAGCTGCCCGGCTCGAGGCGAAGCCGCTTCGAGGAAGCCGAGAGGATTGCCTTGAGCCCGCTTCCGGATCGACCCTTCGCATACGCCGTTTGGAAGAAGACCAAGGTGCATCTCGACTATCACGTCGAGATCGAGAGGCACTACTACTCGGTCCCCTACGCTCACGCTGGGAAGACGGTCGATGTCTGCCTGTCCGAACGGACTATCGAGGTCTTCCTGCGGGGCAAAGTGATTGCGGCCCACATTCGTTCGCGCACCGCGGGCGAGCTCACCACGGTTCCCGGTCACCGGCCGGAGCGCCACCAGGGCATGCTCGATCTCTCGCACGAGAAGCTTCTCTCCCGCGCCGAGGCGATCGGGCCGGCCACCGCCGAGATGATCGGCGCTCAGATTCATCGACGGATCCACCCCGATCAGGCCTTGAATACGAGCCTCGGAATCCTGCGCCTGGCCAAGGACTACGGCCCCACAGCGCTTGAGGTCGCCGCGGTTCAGGCCCTCGAAGTCAAAGTCTTCTCCTACCGCGCCCTCCAGACGTTTCTCCGGTCTCCTCGGCCGCAGACGCCGAAGGCCCCGCCACGCATCGAACACGAAAACATCCGCGGCGCTCAGTACTTCGAGGTGACCTCATGCTGAGAGAACCTCTCTACCAAGGTCTTCAGGAGCTCGGTCTGCGCGGCATGGCCCGCGAGTTCGACAAACAGACCAAGTCTCCCGACCTCATGGCCATGACCTTCGACGAACGGCTCGGTTTCCTGGTCGACCACGAGCGCACGGAGAGGATGGGATATCGCCTCGCTCAGCGCCTCAGGTGGGCCAAGTTGCCGCAGAACGCCTCGACCGAAGACTTCGATCAGCGCGCATCGAGAGGTCTTGATCGTGGCCTCTGGGCGCGTCTCGTTGACCTCGGCTGGATCCAGCAGAATCTCAATCTGTTCGTCTGTGGTCCCACCGGCGTTGGCAAGAGCTACACCGCCTGTGCTCTTGGCCACGCCGCGTGCCGGCAGGATCTTTCCGTTCGCTATCTCCGCCTGCCGCGGCTCGTCGAAGAACTCGCCAAGGCGGAAGCGCTCCAGAAGAAGGGCGGATTCTTCAAAACGCTCGCCAAGGCGCGATTGCTGATCATCGACGACTTCGGCCTGGCACCCCTCGCCGACCAGACCAAACGAGACCTCCTCGAGATTCTCGATGATCGCTATGACAAGGCCTCCACCATCATCACCTCGCAACTCCCCGTCGAGAAGTGGCACGCCTATCTCGACGAGCCCACCCTCGCCGACGCCATCCTCGACCGCCTCGTACACAACGCCCACCGGATCAACCTCACCGGTGATTCGATGCGGAAACGCCGCGCCCAGGCCTGAACTGAACCGAGCAAAGGGGCATTCCTTCGGCCCCGGGTCTACGTCAACGCCCTGTTCGTAGCTCGTGTGGAAGGCTCCTCCGCCTATGGAAAACCGGGAACGGACCCGGTTTCCCACAGGCCGAGCCTTCCACGCGACCCGATGATCGGCTTGACTCTCCGGCCCGACCGAACCAGACTCCGCCCCGTCCCGAAAGCCTCTGGCTGGTTTCAGCCGGAATGGGTGGCTGGCATCAGCCGGAATCGGTGGCTGGCTTCAACCGGAATCAGTGGCTGGCATCGCCGGAATACGCAGACCTCTACGACGCCGAGGGAATCGCGGACGCGAAGCGCGTCGACCTCAAGCTCCTGAAGTAATCTTCCACCGGTCGCCCGCGTGGCGCGAACACCTCCGCAGGCTGCATCCCTCGACGAAGTGAGTCAGGCAACGTCATTGCGACTCGGTTCACGGACCTCGTCCGTGACTGAGGGGAGAAACACGTGACCGTCATGGCGAGGAGGCCATCGAAGCGCGGCCGACGAAGCCATCTCTGGTGCGTGCGTATTCCGGCGTCCTCAAACGGGTTCATAGCGCGACCTGATCGGCCGCTCTCCGGACACTACGGACGGGATAACGCAATGGGGCGGGACGGTCGTTGTAATCCCGGAACCTTTTGGGAACGGAATCGGACGAAGCAGCGCTTACCTTTGAACCCGTGTCCATCGGCACCGCTCGACCTTCCGTTCGCGAACGCTACAGGTAACTCCCTCCGGTCGCTCACTGCCGGGGGCGTTGACCACTGTCACCGCGAGATCAGTCAGGGAGACAATTCCTGCATACTCCGGGGTCACCCAGTGCTCTAGTGACCTCTCTGCTGGCGAAAAATACAGGCAAGGGTCCGTCCGGGACGGCGTTTCGCCATAGCCGCCCGTTGCGTACTCCTGGCCAATCTCGACCACACCCTCACGAGTGCTGAACAGTTCGAAGTAGCTGCCAATTCCGTCGCTCCTTGTCGAGGCTGGTTCACCCCAAGCGAAGCGCGCATCGGCACGCGACATGCCGGGGACTGCGGGAGCAAGCGTGCCGACTTTGAAGAATGACGAAACCCCCCGACCGGGCGCAAGGACTATGGTCAACGAGGGGCCGCCCGAGGTGCTCTCCCGGAAGACCCTGGAGGCAAGTGAGCCGACGGGCAGGTCTTGCTCGCCACAACACACGAGCAGGAGCGTCAGAGTGCATGCAACGATCCGTTCGTTCTTAACCCCCGTTAGCATATTCACTTCCCAAGAGGAGCAAGCGGGCCAGCCGACCCATCCTGCTGCGTGAATAGATCCCAGCAGTGGACCACGCATGAGGTGTTCGCCGGACAGCGCAGGCCCCGCAAGTCGTCTCTAATGTCCGTGGGCTGAAACGCGCTGTCACATGTCCCCTTGTGTCTTGTCTTCAGGCATGAGCCGCCATCCTGTACCTCTTTCCATGCCGCCGCAGCGGCGCCGGTCCCGAGATTGCATTGCCGGGCTATCTCGCAAGACATAAGGCAATGGTTAAACCGTGGCCTGCCGCTGCTATACAGCTTCGTGGACTGATACGCTTTTAGCACGTCGGTAGCGCACTTCAGGCCAGGCAACTCGACGCCCCTCAGCCCAAGTGGATCGACCAGTGACGTCGGTCGGTCTTTCACATAGACGTAGAGGGCCTCCCAGACTTCCCACCTCACCATCGGGTCTTCGCTGATGAACCGGCCGTCCCTAGAGTCATAGTACCGTGCTCGATAGTAGTAGAGGCCGGATGTCGGATCGCGTTCTCGGCCAGTGAATGCGTACGGCCCAAGGTCCGCCGTTCCGGTCCCCACCCCGGCCGCGTTCGTGGCTCGGCCTACACTTCCTAGCGCGTCAGCGTGCCAGCTTGTCAGTGTTCCCGCTACTTCCTGAGCCAGGGGCTCATCTGTCTGTGGTCCGTGGACGTTGAGCGTCGACGTCGTAACGCCCGCAGTGGTTTCCCTCTGCAGAACAATGTCCAAGCCATCGTAGATCCACTCAGATGCCGTCGTTGGAACGGCACGGGCGCGGCGCCTGCCATTTGGGTCGTACTCGTAGGTCGCGACGACCATGCCGTTGTTCGTCACCGCCGTCAGTTGATTGATTGAATCCCACGAATACGTCCACGCATCCGCACCCTCGGTCTTCGTCGTGAGGTTCCCGTTGGCATCGTAGGTATAGGTCGCGGGCACGCCGATCACGTTGACTGAGTAGACCTTCGTCGCGACGTTGCCCGAGCCATCCTGCGCCTGAATCGTCACGTTGTTCGCACCGGTCGGCAGATCGAGCGTGGCTTCAAAGACGTTTCCAGCGAGCATCCGAGCGGGTTGTCCGTTGATGGTCGGCGCGCTAAACGTGGCGATGCCGGGTTCGTCGAGGGTCCCTCTCCACAGCATCTTTCCGCCCCCGGTGGCGCCCGTCAGCTGATTCCTGTCGTTGTAGCTCGAAGTCGTGGCCTCCGAATCCTTCTGAGCGCTGGTGCGGTTTCCGACCGCGTCATAGTTCCAGGTCCATTGGTTCGGTGGAGTTGCACCGGGGTTGGTTCTGTCGGTTCTGGTTAGTCGGTAGAGGGGGTCGTACCCATAGTCCTCCGTGTAGTCGAGGGTGGACTTCTGCGTCCGGTTCCCCGCGGCGTCATATTGATATCCGAAATTGGTTATCGGCGTGCTCGTCGGGACGTGGGTAGCGGCCAAGTTTGTAAGCCGGTTCAACTCATCGTACGTATACGCCGTCGTCACGCCGTTGGGGTACGTCATCGTCGTCCTTCGGTTCCCGTTGTCGTACCCGAAACCAAACACGTTCGTCCCCCTCGTGATCGTCGTGAGCCTCGACGCGTCGTCGTAGGCGTACGTCACGAAGACCGTCCCATCAAGCTTCACCTCAATCCGATTCCCACCGTCGTCGTACTGGTAGGCGACCGTGCTTGCATTCTCCACGCTCTGCTCCGAGAGCAGCTCTCCCGCGAGGTTGTACGTCCACGTGAGCGTATCCGTCCCGTTTGCGGCCGTGAGCATCCTCCCCGCCACATCGTACGTGTATGAGAACGCCGGCGTGCTCGACGGATCGTTCGTGAACACCTTCCCCGTGAGCCTCCCCAGAACGTCGT
>Ga0210377_10004221_pt1 | contig 12138 bp, 5 predicted proteins | sample PLM4_65_b1redo_FD_155480 | JGI IMG/M metagenome (GOLD analysis project Ga0210377, IMG submission 155480) | Groundwater sediment microbial communities from an aquifer in East River, Colorado, USA - PLM4_65_b1 redo | ecosystem: Environmental > Terrestrial > Soil > Riparian zone | place: USA: East... | reverse complement strand
TCGCCGGAAGCCCTCGAAAACGGGACATTCACTTTTTATGTAGCTCAAAGGAAGTAGACAAGAAAACAGGTATACACGTAAACAAGCAGTAACCCTTGTGTACCTGTCTACGTGTATACCTGTATACTTACGCCCATGCCTTTCGACGAAAAATATTTCTCCACGCATACGTATGCCAATATTACCTTCGCCAAGTACAGCATGTATTGGTGGTCGAACCGATTCAATGCCATGCTGGCGCGCCGCTATGGGAAGCGTGGCACACGCTTACTGGAAATCGGCTCCGGCATGGGGCATCTCGTAGGGAGCCTCGAAGATAGCTTTGAAACCTACGGCATGGACTTGAACCATTGGGCGGTAAAACAATCCAAAGCTGTGATCCATACGACCAATTTACAGACCGCCAGTGCGCAGGAACTACCGTTCAAGGATGGCGCATTCAACGTGGTCATCATCAAACACATCGTCGAGCACTTGCCCGACCCGCAAAAGGCGATCAGCGAGATCGGGCGCGTGACCGAAAAGGGCGGCACGCTCATCCTTGCCACGCCCAATCTCGATTCCCTGCTCAAGCCGTGGAAGGGCGATAAATGGATCGGCTACCAGGACCCGACGCACATTTCCCTGAAACGACCCGCCGAATGGTTCTCTTTTATTGAAAAGGCAGGCTTCAAGATCCAGCGCAAGTTTTCAGATGGTTTCTGGGATGTGCCCTACATCCCCATCATTCCCAGGCAACTCCAAAAATTATTCTTCGGCTCCCTTGGCGGAGCCCAGGCGATCACGGGGTTTGTCTTCCTGCCGTATCGCTGGGGTGAAAGCATCCTGGTGATCGCACAGAAACAGTGAGCAGCATCCACCGTCCCGAAGGTTTAATCCGTTCAACAAGGTTTTTCAAGAAAACCTTCGGGACGTTTGTTGAGAGAGAGCATGAGCGACGATTTACAACCGACCAATCCACCAGAGGAACCCAGCGTACTTGATTACGTCAAGTCGCTCTTTCGATTCGGCAGAGAAGAAAAGATACAAATTCCACAATTCGTTGAGGCAGAGCCGCCTGCAGTCGTCAGCACTCAGCCTGAAGTTACCATAGCACCAGAACGTCAGCCTACGCAAACTCCCATCCCCTGGCGTTCCCTTCTCGCCTTGGTGCTGGCGCTGATCGGGCAGAAATTAATCGATTCATCCATCACCAACGCCACGGTCGGATATGGTTTCTATATCGGGGCATTTGCACTGGTAGGCTGGGCGATCTATCGCAAGGAATGGAATCTCACCCCTCTCAAGGAAACATCCGAAGGCACCGACCCGCTCAGCTATCGCTGGCTGGCGCTCATCATCAGCACTCCACTCGCCGTCTGGGCGTTCCTCCTTTTCGATGGCAATCTCTTCACCGCCTTCAACGTGATGATCTGGTATTTTGCGCTCGCTTTTTTCCTGTGGGCGTTCTGGCTGAAAGACCGCAGCATCTGGAGTATGTTCAAGAACATCGGCGGCTTCTTCCAGCGCCAGGCATGGACCATCAATATCTCGCGTTGGGCATTGCTGCTCATCGCCGCCACCACACTGGCTTTCTTCTTCCGTTTTTACCAGACAGCTTCCGTGCCGCCCGAACCGTTCAGCGACCAGGCGGAAAAGATCCTGGATGTCTACGATATCTCGCAGGGACAGACCCATATCTTCTTCATACGCAACACCGGGCGCGAAGGCTTCCAGATGTACTGGACTCTGCTCGTGGCAAACGTCTTCGGCACCGGGCTTTCCTATCTCAGCCTTAAACTTGGCACCGCCATTCTCGGCTTTCTGACCCTGCCGTTCATGTACCTGCTCGGAAAGGAAATCGGCGGAAAACGCGTGGGGCTTTTCGCTTTTATCCTGACAGGGATCGGGTATTGGCCCAACATCATCAGCCGCATCGGACTGCGCTTCCCGCTCTATCCGCTTTTTGCTGCGCCCACGCTCTTTTTCCTGATCCGCGGCTTGCGCACGCGCAACCGGAACGATTTCCTGCTCTCGGGCCTCTTTCTCGGGATCGGTTTGCACGGCTACAGTCCCATGCGGATCGTGCCGTTCGTAGTCATTGTTGCCTTCCTTCTTTACTGGCTTCATTCACAATCGAAGGGTGCGCGCAGGGAATTGCCGCTTTGGCTGGTCATGCTGGGGTTGGTTGCCCTGTTCGTGTTCCTGCCACTGTTGAGCTACTGGGCGGGGCATCCCGCTGAGTTCGGTTTCCGCGCGCTCTCGCGACTAAGCGATGTGGAGACTCCCATCACGCAACCGGTCTTGAGCGTTTTCTCTTCCAATGTGTGGAAGGGACTCAAAATGTTCAATTTCGACGATGGCGAGATCTGGGTCAACTCCATCCCACATCGTCCCGCGCTGGATGTGGTCTCTGCGGCGTTGTTCATCATCGGTATCGTGTTGGTGCTAGTGCGTTACATCCGCAACCGCCACTGGCTGGATTTATTCCTGCTGGTGTCGATTCCCTTGCTGCAACTGCCGTCCACGCTTTCGATCGCATTCCCGGGTGAGAATCCGGCGTTGAACCGCGCAGGCGGAGCGTACATCCCGGCTTTCATTCTCGGGGCGATGGCGCTCGATAGTCTCCTCACCAGCCTCGGGCGCGGAAAGGGGCGAAACTTCCTGATCTGGGTGGTGACGGGACTCCTGTTGTATGCCTCCGTCTCGCAGAACTATGATCTCGTCTTCAACCAGTTCCATGGCATGTTCCGCCAGGCGGCATGGAATACATCCGAGATGGGTGCGGAAATCCAGAAGTTCGAGCAGACCTACGGCAGGACTGACACCATTTGGATCGTGCCGTTCCCCTACTGGGTGGATACGCGCCTGCCAGCGGTGTGGGCGGGCATTCCCAATCGGGATATGGCGATGTGGCGCGATAAGTTGCCAGAGTCATTGTATGTGCATGGCCCAAAGTTATTCATGGTGAAGGCAAATACCAGTGATCCGAGCGGGAACGACCAGGAAACGTTGGACGTCCTGAGATCGTTATATCCGAATGGAAAATTAACCCTGCATGACTCGGATATCGCCGGGCATGATTTTTGGTTATTCTTTGTACCGGCTGAATAGGAAATCTCTTCGATATGTCGTTGCGAGGAGGGCGATGTTCCCGACGACACGTGCACCTGATGCACGTGCAGGTGAGCAATCTCCCCATTTGTCAGAAGATTGCTTCGGGCTATCGCCCTCGCAACGACGGAAAGTCTTATGAACCGCGAAAAACATTCCTGGCTCTATGATGCTCTGCTTCTGCTCGTACTGTTGATGGCGGGCTATTTACGTTTAACAGGTGTGAACTGGGGCGATGATGGCAACCAGCATCCCGATGAAAATTTTCTACTCGGCGTGGTGGGGAATATGCAGGCGCACAAATGCGCAGATGTCTCCATCCCGGTGGATGCCTGTCCGGCGGACCAAAAACGCTGGCTTGGCATCGGCGATTACTTCGACAGCAAGACCTCCACCCTGAACCCCTACAACCGCGGATTTACATTCTTCGTGTACGGCAACCTGCCACTGAACCTTGTTCGTGTCGCAGTGGAGGCGACGAACAACTTCGATGTGAAGACGGTTGGTCGGCAAGCTTCGGCACTTGCCGACCTATTCACGATCCTGATCCTCTACTTTCTCGTTTCCCGCCTCTACGGTCAGCGCACGGGTCTGCTGGCGGCGCTGTTCTCCTCACTGACAGTGATGCAGATCCAGCAGTCGCATTTCTTCACGACCGACCTATTCGTGAATCCGTTCGCGTTCCTGGCTCTTTATTTTGCAGTGTTGATCGCGGATAACCGGAAAAAGCCAGAACAACCGGCAACAACTGTTATCGAAATCGTTGAAACAGAAGTTGAAAATCCAGAACCGAACGAATCTCCAAAAAACGATCTACAACTCAAGGAATTTGCACGGCAGTTGATGCGTGAACCACTGCTCTGGCTAAGCATCGGGTTTGGATTCGCCTTCGGCATGGCGCTGGCATCGAAGGTCAATATTTATCCGCTGGCAGTCCTGTTGCCCGGCGCGTTCGTTGTCCGATATTTCATCGACAAGGCGCAAGGCAATTCACATACACTGAACACTGATTACTGGATACTGATTCTCACCTGCCTCATCGCAGGCGGACTCGCAGCGCTGATCTCCTTCCGCGTTTTCCAGCCCTATGCCTTCGATGGTTTGCTGCCGAGCCAGCAATGGATCGCCAATATCAAGGAACAGCGCCTGCAGGCAAAAGGCGATGCCGACCTGCCGTGGAACCTGCAATGGGCGCGCCGCTCACATCTCTATTCCTTCGAGAACCTGACCCAATGGGGTCTCGGTCTGCCGTTGGGCATTGTTGCTTGGCTGGGCTTCCTCTATATGGGCTGGCGCATCCTCAAAGGGGAATGGCGTCACGCCTTGCTCTGGGGTTGGACAGCCATGTATTTCGTCTGGCAGTCGCTTCAATTCAACCCCACCATGCGTTACCAGCTTCCGATCTATCCGTTACTGGCAATGATGGCGGCATGGTTCGCCTCCGAAGCCGCGCGCCTTTCCAGTCAACGCATCGTGAAATACACGATCCATGTGCTGGGCATCATCGTCGTTGTTCTGACCGCGGTCTGGGCGTTTGCCTTTGACAGCATTTACACCCGCGATGAATCACGCATCGCGGCATCACGCTGGATCTTTCAGAATGTCCCCGGCCCGATCAATCTCGAGATCACTACTGCTGACGGGCAATCCTACAACCAACCGTTGTCCTTCCCAACAGGTGGATTCATTCAGGCAGGACAACCTTACGACACCACATTTGTGGTTCAAAGTGATGGGATGCTAACGGGCATTGTGATCCCACACGCATTCAATGAACTCGCTTCTTCTTCAACCCTCAAGCTGACTCTGACCGATGCGTCGAATCCCAACTCTGACCTGGCTCTCGCTACCGCATCCGTGACCGCAGATTTTTCCAAGAGGAATGATCCACGCGGCGCATCGTACACGCTCACTCTCGATAAACCGATCACTGTCACGCGTACCCAACAACTTATTATGCACCTTGAGATCGACTCAGGTACGCTCGCCATCACCGGCGCCGCCCTTGCCAACGAGACCAGCTACGATTACACCCTGCCCCTGCGCGTGGATGGCTACGACGGTTTCGGCGGCATCTACCGCGGCGACTTGAATCTCGAAGTCTACTGGGATGACAACGCCGATAAATTTACGCGCTTCACCGATATTCTCAACCAGACCGATTACATCTTGATCCCCACCAACCACCAATACGGACAGATCACGCGCGTGCCCGAGCGTTATCCGCTCATGACCCTGTACTATCGCGAGCTGATCGGTTGTCCCATGGGGGAAAATATCATCGAATGCTATCGCACCGCACAGCCGGGCGATTATCAGGGTAAGCTCGGTTTCGACCTCGTGGCGGTCTTTGAGTCGTATCCGACTCTCGGCAATCTGGTCATCAACGACCAGGCAGCGGAGGAAGCATTCACTTTCTACGATCACCCCAAGGTGCTGATCTTCAAAAAGAACGCGGACTACGATCACGAAAAAGTCCTTGCCACCCTTGGCACCGTGGACCTGACCAAGGTTGTTCATCTTCTGCCGCGCCAATTCAGCGATTACACCAACCTGATGCTCCCGTCTGAGCGCCTTGCCACGCAACGCGCGGGCGGCACGTGGTCACAGTTGTTCGATTACGACTGGCTGCAGAACCGCTATCCCTGGCTGGGATTGGTCCTCTGGTATGTCTTCATTTTCCTGCTGGGGCTGGCGGTCTATCCGATCATTCGGCTGGCACTGCCCGGGCTGGCTGATAAGGGCTATCCCCTCAGCCGCGGATTGGGATTATTGCTGCTCGGCTACCTCCCGTGGATGGCTGGCTCGGCAGGGATTCCGTACACGCGCGGGACCATCGGCATCGCTTTGGCGATCATTGTCCTTGCGGGAATTACACTGGCAGTCTATCAGCGCGATGAACTGCGCGAAGAGTGGAAATCCAAACGCAAATACTTCCTGCTGATCGAAGGTATCTTCCTCACATTCTTCCTCATCGACCTGATCATCCGCATCGCCAACCCCGATCTCTGGCATCCCAACTTCGGCGGCGAACGCCCGATGGATTTCTCGTACTTCAACGCGGTCATCAAGAGCACCTCCTTCCCGCCGTATGACCCCTGGTTCGCGGGCGGATACATCAATTATTACTATTACGGATTTGTGCTGGTCGGCACGCCGGTCAAGTTACTGGGCATCGTTCCTTCCATCGCGTACAACTTCCTTCTCCCCACGCTGTTCGCCACTGTCGCCATCAATGCCTTCTCGATCGGCTGGAATATCGTCGAAAGCAATGCCCGGAGCTTGTCGAAGGGTCGAACGTCAAACGTCGATGACGACCGACCTTCGACCTATGACCTTGGACTGGTATCGGGTCTTGCCGCCACTTTCATCACCCTTATCATCGGCAATCTCGGCACGATCCAACTGGTCTACAACAAATTGCAACAAATGGGTGCGGCAGTCGGCGAATTCACTTGGGACTCCACCATCGGTCAACGGCTGACGTGGTTTATCGCAGGCATGAAGGCGCTCTTCAAAGGCGCTCCGTTCATCGTCTCGAGTGGAGATTGGTACTGGCTCCCGAGTCGCGTAGTCCCCAATCGGGGCGGCAACGAGATTACCGAATTCCCGTTGTTTACATTCCTCTACAGCGACCTGCACGCCCACATGATCGCCATGTTTATCATGCTGCTGGCGATCAGCTGGGCACTCGCCATCGTGGCGGGACGCGCCCACTGGCGGAATCAGCTATCGGCTGGGTTGGGATTCGTGCTCGGTGGTCTCATCATCGGCGCGTTGTATCCCACCAATCTGTCCGATATGTACACCTTCCTGCCCATTGCACTTGCCGCGGCGGTCTATGCCATCTGGCGATATGCGAAGGCGTCATCCACAACCATACGGATCGCTCTGGTCGGCGCGGCTGTGGTCTCGTTGACGGCGCTTTCCTTCCTGATGTATGAACCGTATCGCGCCTGGTATGCCCAGGCGTATAGCGCCCTCGACCCGTGGAAGGGACCCTTTACGCCCATCGGTTCCTATTTCACGCAGTGGTCGATCTTCCTCTTCATCCTCGTGGCGTGGATGGCATGGGAAACGCGCGAGTGGATGGCGGCAACTCCCGTCTCGGCGTTGAACAAGTTGAAACCCTATGCCTGGCTGATCGAAGGCGGGCTGGTCTTCCTCGCTTTCGCTTTGCTGGCTTTGCAATTCATCATTCGAAAATCCGGTGAGATCAGCGTTGGCTGGGTGACGCTTCCCATCGCGGCTTGGGCAGGCATATTGCTGCTGCGCCCGAACATGCCCGACATGAAGCGCTTTGTATTGTTCCTGATCGGCACCGCCATGGTCATCACCATCGTAGTGGAATTGGTGGTGGTGCGCGGCGACATCGGTCGTCAGAACACCATCTTCAAGTTCTATTTACAAGCCTGGTTCCTGCTGGCAACCAGCAGTGGCGCCGCATTGGCATGGACGCTGCCCGCCTTCTTCAAATGGCTGCCCGGCTGGCGTGCCTTCTGGCAGACCATGATGGTGCTGCTGATCGCGGGCGGCTTGCTTTTCACTGTGAGCGGTACCTCCGGCAAGATGCGCGACCGCTGGATCATCGAAGCTCCGCGTACGCTCGACTCGATGACCTACATGAAGTATGCCCAGTACGACACCAACGGTCAGCGCCTCGTTCTGGATGAAGACTACCGCGCCATCCGCTGGATGCAGGATAATGTGCCGGGCTCACCGGTCATCGTCGAAGCGAATTGTGTTGAGTATCACTGGTGTACGCGTTTCACCATTTACACCGGTCTGCCCGGTGTGGTCGGCTGGAATTGGCATCAGCGCCAGCAGCGCGTTTACACGTCCACAGAAGTACAGGCGCGTGTAGATGAGATCGGCAGCTTCTACAACGCCGTGGATGTTGATTCCACGCGCACATTCCTGAAAAAATACGATGTGCGTTATATTATCGTCGGTCAACTGGAACGGGCAATGTATACGCCCGAAGGGCTTAGCAAGTTCGAGCAATACGACGGAACCTACTGGCGCTCCGTCTACCACGATGGCGCAACGGTCATCTATGAGGTACTGCCCTAGCTCAAGGCGCCTATTTGCTCTCGCCGCCGTCCCCGGTGGCGAGGATAACCATTTGAGCAACTCGAAAAGAGGTTCTTCCATGATCTATCACATCACCACCCGCAAGGCATGGGACGATGCACAGACAAAAGGCGAATACCGCGCTGATAGTCTGGCGACCGAGGGCTTCATCCACTGCTCGACGTTTGAACAGGTCCTGCCGGTGGCACACAATTACTACAAAGGACAACGCGGACTCATCGTTCTGGGAATCGAACCGCCGCTTCTCTCCTCGGACTTGAAGTGGGAACCGCCAGCAGGCGGGACACCACCCCCAGGCGTCCCCGTCGGAGAACAATTCCCGCATATCTATGGTCCCATCAATTTGAGCGCCGTCCTCAAAGTGACTGACTTGGAACAAAACGCGGACGGTTCGTTTACTCTTCCCAATCTCTAGTCTCTACTTCTCTAATCTCCATGATCTTCTTCCTCTCCTGGTACATCCTCATCACCCTGCTCGGCTGGATCACCTTCCCGCTGGCATATCACCTCTTCCCCTCTCTGGCGGACCGCGGCTACACCTTATCCCGTGCCTTCGGTCTGCTCGTGTGGGGCTTTGTCTTCTGGCTCTTTGCCAACATAGGACTCGCCCAGAACGACATTGGCGGCTTGTTACTGGGGCTGATCATCGTCATCGGACTAAGTGTTTGGACACTCGCCAATCGTCAATCCGAAACCGTACATCGTAAATCTGAAATAACAAATTGGCTTCGCGATAATCTCCGCCTCATCCTCACCACCGAAATCCTCTTCCTCGTCGCCTTTGCCTTCATGGCCTTTGTCCGTGCCAGCAACCCGGAGACCAACACCTCGGGCGGCGAAAAATGGATGGAAGTGGCATTCATCAACGCTGTCCTTCATTCGCCCACCTTTCCTCCGCACGACCCGTGGCTCTCGGGCTACGCCATTTCCTATTATCACTTCGGCTACATCATGACCGGCATGTTGGCGATGTTCACCTCCACACCTGCCAGCATCGCCCACAACCTGATGCTGCCGTTGATCTTCGCCATGAGCGCCATCGGAGCGTATGGGATTATCTACAACCTGCTGACGGCACACACCAACAACGAAGACGCACCTCACGCTTCACGCTTCACGTTTTCTTCTCTCTTCGGTCCTCTCTTCCTGCTCCTGATCTCCAATCTCGAAGGCTTCCTCCACTCCCTGCACCACAAAGGATTCTTCTGGCACTTCAACACGGACGGTACCGCCACATCCGCCTTCTGGACGTGGTTGGATATTCCTGACCTGAAAAATATCCCTCCGCAAACTCTGACGTGGGCGCCCAAGGAATTCTTCTGGTGGTGGCGCGCTTCGCGCGTGATCTCTGATTACGAGTTCAACGGCACGTGGCATGAGGTCATTGATGAGTTCCCGTTCTTTTCCTACTTATTGGGTGACCTGCATCCGCATGTGCTGGCGATGCCCTTCATGCTGCTGGCAGTTGCCGTGGCGTTGAATATCCACCTCGGCGGCTGGCGCGGGAGGATCAATCTGTTCTTTGGTGAACTGAAACTCAGTTGGGAGGGATTCTTCGTCAGTGCCTTGTTATTGGGCGGACTGGCGTTCCTCAACACGTGGGATATCCTGCCCGGCGCGGCGTTGATCGTTTTCAGCTACGCCCTGGCTCGGGTACGAGAATCAGGCTGGGGCTGGGAACGAATCGAAGATGTCCTGTTGTTGGGCATCCCGGTCATGGTCACTGCCTATGTGATGTACCTGCCATTCTTCGTCGGCTTTGATTCGCAGGCGGGTGGCATTGTGCCAAGTCTCATGTTCCCCACGCGCGGCGCGCAGTTATGGGTGATGTGGGGCACGCTGTTTATCCCGCTCTTTGCGTATTTGATCTACCTGTGGAGAAGCAAGACACCCGCCAATTGGCGCTCCGGAAGTTATACAGCCATTGGCATCGTGCTGATCCTGTTCGTTGCCATGCTTGGGTTTGGATTGCTTGCCGTGGCGCTCAAACCCGACCTGATCAACCCGATCCTGGCATCACAGGGACTCGATATAAGAGCCTTCCTCGCAGAGAGCATATCCATACGGTTGCAACACATCGCCAGCCTGTTGACTCTGATGGCGCTTCTCATCCCAACATTATCTTTCCTGTTTTCCAATCGTCAGTCAAATGATGAAACTGATGTTGATGTAGTTCAGGAGGAGCATTCCTTCACTCTTCATTCTTCACACCTGCACTCCCCGGCACTTGCGCCCGGGGCAAACCTGCCTGATTTGCTTAGCAAATCACGGGTGGTGCCAGGGAGTGTGCGCCAGGTGCAAGTGTCCTTCATCCTCCTTTTGATCGCCCTCGGCACGCTTCTCATCCTTGGACCCGACTTCTTCTACCTGCGCGACAATTTTGGCTACCGCCTCAACACCGTCTTCAAGTTCTATTATCAAGCCTGGGAATTGTTGTCTCTGGCGGCGGCGTTCGGCGTGGCGTGGATGTTCTCCAGGCTGCGCGGTGTATGGTTTGGAGTGTACACGACGGTCATGCTCATCGTGATCGCGGCAGGGCTGGCGTATTCCGTTTTCGCCCTGCCCAACAAGACGGATGATTTCAAGATCAAGAATCCCGAACAACGCACACTCGATGGCGCAGCCTATCTCGCCACTTATATGGCGGATGATTACGCAGCGTTCGGGTTTATGAAACAACTCGAACCGGGCGTCATCGCAGAGGCGGTCGGCGGGCAGTATAGCGAGTACGCACGCTTCTCCACCTTCACCGGTATGCCCACTGTACTAGGCTGGCCCGGTCATGAAGGGCAATGGCGCGATTATGCCCTGCTTGGCTCGCGTGAACAGGATATATCCGAACTCTACTCGACCCCCGATTGGGTCACCACACAGGACATCATCAACCGCTATAACATTCGTTATATCGTGGTCGGCAACCTGGAACGGAACGCCTATCGCGTCAACGAAGAGAAGTTCAACAACTTCCTGAAGGTCATCTATCAGCAGGGTTCCACTACCATCTACGAAGTACCGTAAGAATGGTTCCGGACTCCAACGTCTGGAGACGTTAGAGTCCACACGCATCGTGAAGATTCACCCAACGAGCATCGTTATATAGTTACAGAAACAAAATGAACGCAGGTACAATAACTCCATGAATTCTCCCCGCTTGAAATACGAAGGCTGGCTGTACGGACTGGCTATCCTGCTTGCGCTTGGCTTCCGCCTGATCCAACTCGGCGCCTCGCCGTTGACCGACTCCGAAGCCACGCTCGCCCTGCAGGCATTGCACCTCGCCCAGGGCAGGGATGTCCTGCTCGGTTCTCAGCCCGGCTATATTCTCTTTACCAGTCTCTTCTTTTCCATCATCGAAGCCACTAACTTCATGGCGCGCATCGTCCCTGCCTTGGTGGGGAGCGTCATCGTTCTTGCACCCTGGTTCCTGCGCGAACAACTCAAACCGCGTGTCGCCTTGATCGCCGCCTTCCTGCTCGCCTTCGATCCGGGACTGGTCGCCCTCTCCCGCCAGGCGGATGGCACCATGCTCGCCGTGACGTTCACTCTCTTCGCCATCGCCATGTGGATGAACCGCCGCGCCATTCCCCTCGGCATCTTCGCCGGACTTGCGCTTCTTTCCGGACCTTCGATCTGGTTCGGTGCCGTGACGTTGGGACTCACCCTGCTCTTCCTGCGCGGGATGGCAAGCCGTCCCTCTGCAGAAACTGAACCCATTACAGAAGACCAGGAAGCAGAATCAGAGACATCCCCCGTTCCTGCATCACCAAGTACCAACTACCAATTACAGAGTGTATTTATCGCCCTCGCCGCCACCCTGCTCCTCGCCGGCACGCTCTTCTTTTCCGCCCCCAACGGACTCAGCGCCTGGCTCTCCTCTCTTCCCGCCTACCTCACCGGCTGGACCTCCGCTTCACTGGTGACGCCATTGCGCACGTTCGTCACCTTCCTTGC
>Ga0210377_10004220_pt1 | contig 12138 bp, 9 predicted proteins | sample PLM4_65_b1redo_FD_155480 | JGI IMG/M metagenome (GOLD analysis project Ga0210377, IMG submission 155480) | Groundwater sediment microbial communities from an aquifer in East River, Colorado, USA - PLM4_65_b1 redo | ecosystem: Environmental > Terrestrial > Soil > Riparian zone | place: USA: East... | reverse complement strand
AACCCCGAGCGGATGGTCATCAAGGAGTCGCAGCGGCTCCACACTTACCTGAGCCTCTTCGGTTTCCCCGTCGACTGCGTGATCGCCAACCGCGTGCTCCCGAAGGAAGCGCGGTCCGCCTACTTCGACCGCTGGATGGACATCCAGGCCGGCCATCTCGCCTTCGCCCGCGAGGCCTTCGATCCGCTCCCGCTCTTGACCGCGCGTCTCTTCGACCGCGAGATGGTGGGCGTGGAGCTGCTCGACGAGATGGCCCTCCACGTCTTCGGGGACACGGACCCCACGGCGGTCCTCTACAGCGGGAAGTCGGTGGAAGTGAAGAAGGAGGGGAAGGGCTACGCCCTCTATGTCCGGCTCCCCTTCGCGGAGAAGGAGCGGCTCCAGGTCTGGGCTCGCGGCGAGGACCTCGTCGTGCAGGTCGACAACCAGCGGCGCCACATCCTGCTGCCGCGAACACTCGCGTCGCGGCGCCTCCTGGGTGCCGCCCTGGCCGAGGGGCGCCTTCGCGTGGCCTTCGGTGAAAAGGAGGATCAAGGTGAGCGGTGAGAAACCCCCACGAAAGACCTGTTGCCTCGTCTCCGAGATGCTGGCGGAGGCTGGCCTGGATCGCGAGAAGGCGCGCAAGCTGCGCCGACAGATCCTGGAGGGGATCGTTCTCCTCTGCCAGTGGCAGCTCGAGCGGATGCGGTCCGACGCGGTCCCACCCCCGACCTCCCGCAAGGCGCGAAAGGTGTCCGTGGACTAGCCCGCCCCCCGCCACGTCCGCCGGTGATTCGTCAGGCCTTGGCCGCCTCGGGATGGACCCACGGCGCCCGGTAGGGCCGGCGCAGGAGACACAGTAGAGGCCCCGGCCCCACGCGGTCAAGGCGCGGCCCGCGGAGAAACGGTCCCGGAGGATCTATCGGATGGCGCGCAGCGGTTTCGCGTCGAAGCCGATGGCGTAGGGGCAGAGGATCAGCATGCGGCGGGGCTCGCCCGAGGCCGTGACGGCGTAGGCCGTGAGGCGAAAGTAGTGGTCGTCGGTGGTGCCCGAGAGCGATCCGTCGTCGTTGTAATTGAAAGGGACTTCGCGGAGCCGGTCGTTGACGCTGACGATGAGATACACGTTCTCCGGGGCCATCCCCTCGAGGTCGGTCTCGCTGGGATGGCTTGCCGCGCGGCTGTACCCCCACATGGTGTGGGAGTGGAAATCGCCGACCACGGACAAATGAGGCATGTTCCTGAGGAAGCGTTCGATGCGCCGGTGGGCTCGGGGGTTGTTGACGACTCCCTTGTGGCGGCGTCCTGCGGTTTGATAAGGAATCGCGTGCTCCACGATGTACATGTCCTCGTCCATCTTGTGGTCGCGATAGCCGATGAGGAGGCCGAAGCACTCCTTCTTGTAGACCTCGACCGCCGAGATCAGAAGACCCCAGAAAGCGTTTTGAGAGATGTAGGCGGTCACCTTGGGAGCTCGCGAGGAAGAAGGGGACGACCGACGCCTCTGATTCTAGGGGCCGCGTTGCCGGCGTGTCAACGTGTGGGAAAAATTTGACGTAACCCCATGACCGGTAGATACTTAATCGCATGAAACGCTTGCAGGCGGCTTGGGTTCGATGGCTGGGGCCGACCCTCCTGGCCGGCGGCTTCTTCCTGCTTCCCCGCGGCGCCGCTGCGGCCGAGATCACCGCCTTCGCCTCGGGCGCGAACCCCGGGCCCTTCTGGGCCAGGGGTTTCGGAGGATCCCTGGCGATCACGCTGTTCGACGTGGGCGGTGTCGAGGTGGAGGGGGCCCGGCAGGGGGGCGACGTGCCGGATTCCAGCATGCTCTCCTTCTCCGGGCGCGCGTTCCTGGCTCCACCGACCGGGCGCCTCATCCCCTATGGCGGGCTCGCGGCCGGCGTCTACCGGCAGAAGCTGGGGTCGGACGACGACTGGGGGACCGTCAAGGGGATCTTCGTCGGCGTGAAGTTCAAGGTGGGTCTCAGCTTCCAGGTCCGTGGCGAGTACGAGTGGATCAGCCTGCCGGACAAGGCGCTCCTGCCCATGGAAGGACGGTATTCCCTCGGAGCCACGCTGCGCTTCTGACGAGTCGCGCCGAGCGAGTCGGGCCAAGGCTTCCGGCTGAGTCCGGTGCTAAACTCCTCCCCTCATGGTCTTCTTCAACTACACGACGATGCAGATGACCGCCAAGATCGTCTACTACGGTCCTGGCCTCTGCGGCAAGACCACGAACCTCCAGCACATCCACAACAAGACGGCCTCCACCTCTCGCGGCGAGATGGTGAGCCTGGAAACCGAGACCGACCGCACGCTCTTCTTCGATTTGCTCCCTCTCGACGTCGGCGTCATCGGAGGAATGAAGGTCCGCCTCCAGCTCTACACGGTGCCGGGGCAGGTCTTCTACAACGCCACGCGCAAGCTGGTGCTGAAAGGCGCCGACGGGATCGTGTTCGTGGCCGACAGCCAGCAGGTGGCTCTCGAGGCGAACGTGGAGTCCCGGCAGAACCTCGAGGCCAACCTCGCCGAGCTGGGCATGAACCTCGGGCGGCTCCCTTTCGTGCTCCAGTACAACAAACGTGACATCCGCAGCATCCACTCGGTCGAGACTCTCAACGAGACGCTGAACCCCAGCGGGGTGCCCTACTTCGAGGCGGCGGCCCTCCATGGGATCGGAGTCTTCGAGACGCTGAAGAGCATCTCCCGGCTGGCGCTCGCGTCGGTTCGCAAGAGGCTGGCCGCCGAAGCCCCTCGCCCCGGTCACCCGACGCCCTCCCCTTTCGCCGAATCGCGGGGTCCCGCGCCGACGTGGAAGCCCCTCGCGGCGACGCCTGCTCCCCCTCCCGCGCTCGCCCCCCCCACGGCCGCGACGGGGGAGGCGGCGCCGGCGCCCTCCGACGACCTGAGCCTCGAGTTCGCCGAGGACGACACCGCCAAGCACGCCGTTCGTCCCGTGACGACCCGCGGGCACCTCGACATCCAGAAGCAGCTCGAGGAGCTGCGGGCCATGACCGCGGCCACGGTCGGTCGATCGGTGCGTTCCGCCGGAGTCCGGGAGTTGGAGCATCGCCTGCAGGAGATCCTCGTCCCCGACCGCGAGTCTCGGCCGGAGGTCAAGCGCAAGGCGAGCATCGAGGTCCCCGCCGATCTGCTGAGGAGCTCTTCGGGCGTCAGGATCCACGTGGCCTTCGACGGCCTCGCCGGAGAGGAGACGATCCGCGACGTGGTGGCGGTGAAGCTCCCGGGGAGCCGCCGGCTCGAGCGGCTCACGTTGCGTCTCGAGCTGGAACTAAAGGGAAAGCCCTAGGGTGCCTCGCTGATGGCGGAGGGCGCGCTCTCCTCTCTCCTCGGGAGGCTCCGCGGCGCGACGAGGCATCTGCGCTGCGCCGCACGCTACCTGAAGCTTGCCGTCCGGGCGCTCGTCACGACCCACGTCCACGAGCACCCCACCTACAGCGCCGAGGAGCTCCTGGCGCGGGCGGAGGAGTTCAACGCCAACGCCGAGAAGCACTGGCGGAAGATCGCGTCGGATGCGGCCGGCCATGCCCACGTTCTCAACAAGCCCTTCAGTACCGTCCGCGACACGCCGGGCATCCTGTACAAGCTCGGCCTCGTCTTGAGCGAGCTCGATCTGGGCGTCGGCCAGACGGTGCTCGACTTCGGCGCTGGAAGCTGCTGGCTGTCGTCGAGCCTCAACCGCCTCCGCTGTCGCACGGTCGCGGTCGACGTGAGCCCGACCGCGCTCCTCCTCGGCGAGGAGCTCTTCCGCGCCGACTCCCGTCACGACATGGCGCTCGATCCGCAGTTCCTCCCCTATGACGGCCACAAGATCCCGCTGCCCTCCCAGTCCGTCGATCGCGCGGTCTGCTTCGATTCGTTTCACCACGTGCCGAACCAGGAGGAGGTGCTGGCCGAGCTCTTCCGGGTCCTCAGACCCGGAGGCCGGCTCGTGCTGGCCGAGCCCGGCGAAGGTCACGCCCACATGGACCAGTCCGTCTTCGAGACCGAGGCCCACGGGGTCCTCGAGAACGACCTGCACCTGGACGACCTCGTTGCGCGGGCGCGGGCGACGGGCTTCGACCTGTTCACCGTAAAGCCCTACCCCGACGCCGGCGCGTTCTCGTTCCCCGTCGAGACCTATTTCGCGTTCATGGACGGCGACGACGGCGTCTACCCACTCCAGCTCCTGCGCGAGAACCTGCGGCACTTCTTCATCATGGTGCTCGCCAAGGGCGAGCCGCGTGTCGACAGCCGGAACCCACGCGTGCTCCGGGCCACGATCGCGCCCGAAGCGTCGTCCCTCGCGGGCGTCGCCACGACGGAGCTGCCGTTCCGGGTGAGGGTCACCAATGCCGGCGACACGACGTGGCTCCACGAAGAGACCCGGGCCGGCGGATACGTGATGCTGGGCGGCCATCTCCTCGACGAGGAGCAGGAGATCGTGAGCCGCGGCTTTCTCCGCGCCGCGCTCCCGAGGGACGTGAAGCCGGGTGAAACGGTCCTCGTCGACGCGAGGCTCCCGGTGCCGGCGAAACCGGGCCGCTACGTGGTTCAGCTCGACATGGTCGACGAGTTCGTGGCGTGGTTCGAGCAGTGCGGGTCCAAGGTGGTGGAGACGCCGCTCCGGGTCGAGCCGCGCCCCAGCCCCCGGCTTGCGGCGTCCCTCGAGCTGGTCGCCCGGGCGCCGAGCGGTCCGGTCGATCCTGGCGCGCCGATTGCGCTCACGGTCCGTGCCCGGAACACGGGAACCGGCGCCTGGGCCGTCGGGGCGCCGGGCCAGCACGGCACCGTCTCGCTGGGGGCTCGTCTGCTCGATGCCGGGGGCCGGACGATGGTTCAGGACTACGTCCGCGTGCCGCTCCCGCGCTCCATCGCCCCCGAGGAAGAGGCCACTCTCTCGGCCGAAGTCCCGGCCCCACCCGAGCCCGGGCAATACCGCTTGCAGCTCGATCTCGTCGCCGAGGGGGTGTGCTGGTTCGCCCACGCGGGCTCTGCGCCGCTGGACCTGATCGTCGAGACGACGGGCCGCACGCCCGACAGCCTTCACCCCGGAACGCTCAGCGCCGCCATCGAGCTGAAGCCGGCGCGAGGCGAAGTCTCCTTAGGGCCGGGCGCGGAGGTCCCCCTCTCGCTGCGCGTCACGAACACGGGCAATACCCTGTGGCTCCACGCGCCCGGGAATCACCGCGGCCACGTGGCCCTCGGGGGGCACCTCCTCGGCGAAGACCGCGTCTCCCGCAATCACGATTTCCTGCGGATACCGCTGTCCCGCGCCGTTCCGCCGGGCGAGTCGGTCGACCTGGCCGGGGCGTTCCAAGCCCCGGAAGAGCCGGGCCGCTACATCGTCGAGCTGGACATGGTGGACGAAGGCATCGCCTGGTTCGGCACGCGCGGCTCGCCCACAGCCACGATCCTCCTCACCGTCCGATCCTGACGGCGAGATGGACACGCTTCGACCCGTGAGCCCGCCTTCGCCCGGCCGAGGGAGGGGGCGACCGTCAGGGCTTCTTGGCGGGGCTCGGGCGGACTCCGCTCTTGATCGGCGTCTTGGTCGCGATCCTCACCGGTGCCGGGGGTGGCAGCGGAGCCGCGTCGACGACCTGATCGTCCGGTACCGTGCCGAGCTTGGCCACCTCGCCGACGTACAGGTGGTAGACGAGAACCCCGAGCTCCCGCTCGTCGTTGTTCATTCCGAGCGTCTTCGGGACGAACGACTGGTTCATCGACAACCGGAGATCGGCCCAGTCCTCGGTCCCCAGGTCCGAGGCCTTGATCCGGATCTTCTTCAGGAAGACCTCGCTGTTCTCGATGGGAAACGTGACCCCCGCCTTTCCGACCGCCACCGTGAGGACCGGCGTCTGGGGGAAACACTTGGTGCAGGTGTCGGCCTCCAGGTACAGGAGGACGTCTTTCTTGGGGTTCTTGAAGGAGATGAGGCCCTCCTTGTTCGTCCACTGTCGAACGACGCTCGGGTTTTCGGGAAGCGACTCCGGGTTGTGCCAGCCCGCCTTCTGGACGAGAAAGATGTTCTCGGTCTGCGGTTGGAGCTCCATGGTCGCGACCTTGTACTCGCGCAGGCCGAGATCCTCACCCTTGAGCACGAGGCGCTCCCCCTTCCCCGAGGCGGGGCTCAGGCCCATGACGACCCGCACGTCGCCGACGTAGGGGTAGATCGGGATGAAGACCGTCCGCTTGTAGCTGTACGTCTTCCCCGGCTCCCAGGACGTCGGCGCTGGCGCCGCAATGTGGTCGTCGCTGAAGAGCATGACCTTGTGGGAATCGAGGAAATGGACGAAGGCACGGTAGTCTTTGTCGATCTTCTTGAAAGCGGGACCGGTGGTCCAGGTGTACGTAACCTCGATGGCGCTGCCCAGCGACGCGGTAGTTCGGTTCACCGAGAAAGAGGCCGTGACGTCGGAAACATCGGCGGAGCTGCGACGGCGGTGACAGGCTGGGAAGAGGGCCACCCCGGCCAGAGCCAAGAGGAGGGCGCCCGTCCCGACACGACCAGTTCTCATTCTCGATCTCCTCGTCGACATGAGCAGACCCGCGCGGCGGGCCAAAACCCTACAATGATACCGGATGGGCCGGAGCCGTGTCAACGGAGGTGCTCCGAATCTTGACGCGGAGGCGGCCCGCGACTAGTGTGTCCGTCGCAGCCGGGACGCCGCGCGCCGTGCGGCGAAGGCGGAACCCCCGCTGGTTTCGCGGCCGACGATGCCCGCGGGAGTTGTCGAAGTGGCCCGCCACGAAGGGGAGCCGCCCGAGATGAAACGAGTCCTGGTCGTCACCTCGGGTGCGTTGTTCGTCCGAGGCGGTCACATGGTGATCGCCGAAGAGACCTGCGCCGCACTCCGGCGCGCGGGCTACGAATCCGAGGTCTGCGTCACGCCGCAGAACCGCTTCGGGCGCCAGCTCTCCGCCTACGCCGCAACGTGGCTCACCGACGTGGGTGAAACCGCGGACGGACGCCCGGTCGACCAGGTCATCTCCTTCCGCTTTCCGGCCTACGCCGTGCGCCATCCACGACACGTCTGTTGGCTCAACCACCGGATGCGCGAGTACTACGACCTCTGGGAGCGCTTCACGCGAGGCCTCGGGCGCAGGGGCCGGTTCAAGGAGACGCTGCGCCGCCGGCTCTTCCATGCCTTGGATGGATGGCTGCTCAGGCGCAACGTCACGCGCCTGATCGCCCAGTCGCGTACGATCCAGTCGCGGCTCCAGCGCTTCGGCGGCGTCCCGAGCGAGCTGCTCTACCCGCCGGCTCCCGAGCGCCCGTATCGCACCGACGCCTACGCCGACTACGTCTTCGCGGTCTCGCGCCTTCACCCGTTGAAGCGGCTGGACCTCCTCGTCGAGGCCGCGGGGCGAATGCGCGAGGGCTCCCTCCGTTTCAAGATCGCGGGGGGAGGCGAGGAGGAGCCGCGTCTGCGGGAGCGTATCTCCGCCCTCGGGCTGGAAGACAGGATCGAGCTGCTCGGAGCCATCTCCGACGAGCAGCTCCTCGAGCACTACGCCCGCTGCCGTGCGGTCTTCTTCGCGCCGTGGAACGAAGACTATGGCTTCGTCACCCTCGAAGCCTTCCGCTCGGCCAAGGCCGTTCTCACCGCAACCGACAGCGGGGGCCCGGCCGAGCTGGTGCGGCACGACGAGACGGGCTTCGTCGTGGCTCCGACACCGGAGGCCGTCGCCGAACGTCTGGACGCCCTCGCCGCCGACCGGGGCCTGGCCGAGCGGCTCGGCCGAGCGGCGCTCGAGGCCTCACGTCCGCACACCTGGGAACGCGCGGTCTCGGAGCTCACGCGAGGCTGAGTGGGCGATGACGACGCGCTTCGACAAACTGCCGTCTCCTCTGCGAGTTCCGGGCGACGGCCACTTCAACACCCTCGGCAACGAGGTCCTGGCGCGGCTCGTGCGAGACCTGGCCCAGGCCCCGGACACCCCGGACGAATCGAAGAGTCGTGAGGCGCATCCCGTGACAGCGGGGTCGTGCTACGATGCACGGTCGCGTCCTTCGTCAGGGGGGGTTCTGAGTTCGAGGCTCATTCGAGGGGGGATCGTTGTGTTCACGGTGCTCCTGGGCTTCGCCTGCGCCCACGCCCGCCCGCCCGCTCCCGACGCCACACCCCGGTCCATCGAATCGCCGCCCCCCAAAGACCCCACGGCGGGTTACATCGCCGAGGCCGACGCCTATCTGGCCGCCGGCGTCGCCCAGGTCGAGGACGGCCACCTGAACCACGCACGAGAACAGTTCGACCGTGCGATCGAGGTCTACCTCACCTCGCCGGGGGGCGCTTACGCGGATGCTCGGCGGGCCGAGGCGTACCGAAGGGCCCTCGACACCATCCACCTGAAGGAGATCGAGGCCCTCGCGGCGGGCGACGGCTTTGCCGAGACTCAGCCCGAGCCGGCCTCCATCGACGATGTCGGAGAGATAGCCGTTGCCGAGGCGGCGCCGAGCGAGGAGACGCGTCGCACGGCAGAAGAGGCGGTCCAGGAGGAGGCCAACGACTTCCCCGTGACCCTGAACGACTCGGTCCTGTCCTGCGTGGACCTCTACCAGGGTCGTCTCCGTGACTGGTTCGCGGCGGCTCTGGCCCGCGGCGGGCGCTACCTCCCCCACATCCGCGAAGTCTTCGCCTCGGAAGGGATCCCCCAGGACCTCGCCTACGTCGCCCTCGTGGAGAGCGCCTTCAAGCCGGCGGCACTCTCGCGCGCCCGGGCGAAAGGGGTGTGGCAATTCATCTCGGCCACCGGGAAGCGCTACGGCTTGAAGCAGGACTGGTGGGTGGACGAGCGCAGCGACACCGAGAAGGCCACTCGCGCGGCAGCCCGCTACCTCAAGGCGTTGTACGGGGCGTTCGGCGACTGGAACCTGGCGATGGCGGCCTACAACGCCGGCCCGGCCACCGTGTCGAGAGGGATTGCCCGCTATGCCACCAACGATTTCTGGGCCCTGTCCCGGACCCGCGCCTTCCGGAGGGAGACCCGGAACTACGTTCCCTTGATCCACGCCGCGATCGTCGTGGCCAAGGCCCCGCAGAAGTACGGGTTCGAGGTCACGCCGGAACCCCCCGTCGAGGCGGAGGCGGTCGCGGTTCAGGGCGCAGTGGACCTGCGGGTCATCGCCGAGTGCGCCGGCACTTCCCTCGATCACGTTCGCACCTTGAACCCCCAGCTCCGGCGCCTGGCCACTCCAGCCGGACGCCGCTTCGACGTGAAGGTTCCAGCGGGCACCGGCGACGCTCTCAGCCGGTGCTTGTCTTCCGTGCCCGCCGAGAAGCGGGCCCAGTTCCGCACCCATGTCGTGGCCCGCGGGCAGACTCTCTCCACCATCGCGCGGCGGTACGGCGCTCGGACCCAGGACATCGCCTCCGCAAACGGGCTCTCCTCTCGGAGAGCCCTGGCCGTGGGCACCGAGTTGATCATCCCGATCGAGGCCACGACGAGACCGGCCGCCGGTCTGCGGTCGGCACGGACGACCGGGCGCGAGATGGGTCCCTCGGGCCCGATCCGGATCAGCTACCGGATCCGACCCGGAGACACCCTGGGGTCCATAGCGACTCAGTACGGAACGACGATTCGGGACTTGCAGTCCTGGAACAACCTCACGGGCACCCGCATCGCCGCCGGGGAAAGGCTCACGATCTACACGCCCCGCAAATTCTGACCGACGTCCGGACCCCCCAGGACCCCGACTCCGGCTATCGTGGAGACCGGCTGCGGGCTCTCCCCCCCCAACCGGCTTGGAGGGAGGAGATCGTCATGCTCGCCACGTCGCTCACCGCCGCCGTGGTCGGTGTCGACGCCCACCTGGTGCATGTCGAGGCCGACACCGCCTCGGGCTTCCCGCGCTTCACGATGGTGGGCCTCCCCGACTCCTCGATCCGCGAGAGCGAAGGGCGCATTCGCGCGGCTCTCCGCAACTGCGGGTACGGCTTCAAGTGGGACCGCCGGATCACGATCAACATGGCTCCGGCCAGCCTCCGCAAGATGGGCTCGTCCTACGACCTTGCCACGGCGGTGGGCCTGCTCGCCGCCGACGGGCTGCTCCCCCAGGGCCCGCTCGGAGAGGTGCTGCTCGTCGGTGAGCTGGCCCTCGACGGGAGCCTGCGCCCGATCGACGGGGTGTTGCCGATGATGCTTCTGGCACGCCGGCAGGGGATCCGCGCCGCGATCGTCCCCGCAGCGAATGGATGCGAAGCCGCCCTCGTGCCGGACGTCCAGATCTACCCGGTCCTCTCGCTGCCGGAGGCCGTGGCCCTCGCCGCCTCCGCCGACCGGCCACCCCCCCCCGATCCGAGGAGGGCGGAGGCGGCGGCGCTTCCCGCCCTCGATCTGGCGGATGTCCGGGGCCAGTGGCTCGCCCGAAGAGCCATCGAGATCGCGGCCGCAGGGGGGCACAACGTTCTCCTCCTCGGCCCGCCCGGCGCCGGGAAGACGATGCTGGCGCGACGCCTCCCTGGCCTTCTCCCGCCCCTGACCCCCGGCGAGGCGATCGAGACGACCGCCATCCACTCGGCGTGGGGGGCCCGCCAGGATGTCCTCATCACCACGCGCCCGTTCCGGAGCCCCCACCACACGGCAAGCGACGCCGCCCTGGTGGGAGGGGGCACGATGCCCCGCCCCGGAGAGGTCAGCCTGGCCCACAACGGCATCCTGTTCCTGGACGAGCTCCCCGAGTTCCGGCGGCGTGCCCTCGACGCCTTGCGGGAGCCCCTGGAGGAGCGCGCCGTCAGCATCGCCCGCGTCCGGGGGACGTTGCGCCTCCCGGCCCGGTTCCAGCTCGTGGCCGCCATGAACCCCTGCCCGTGCGGCTTCCTCGGAGACCGGGCCCGAAGCTGTGCTTGCACGCTCCTCCGCAGACGCGCCTATCGGGGCCGCGTCTCCGGTCCCCTGTTGGACCGGATCGACCTTCAGGCGGGTGTGGGCTCCTTGTCCTACGCCGAAATGACCAGCTCTCGAAGCGAGTCGACTGCCACGGTGGCGCGACGGGTGGCCCGAGCTCGCGCTCTGCAGGAGGGGCGCACACCGGGCGTCCTGAACGCGGACCTCGACAGTGGCCAGGTCCGCAGCGCGGTGCGACTCGACGGGGAGGGGCGTGGACTCCTCGAGGCGGCAGTAGACCGGTTCGGATTGACCGGCCGGGCTCACGACCGACTCCTCCGGGTCGCCCGCACCCTGGCCGACCTCGGCGAGGAAACGGCGGTCACCGGTCGGCATATAGCCGAAGCGCTCCAGTTCCGCCAGGCCAGGGCCGATACGGAGTGACGGATATCTCTTTCAATGGATTGGAGAAAAGGGTTGACGGGGCTCCAAGCGCGTGGTAGCCTTGCGCGGTTTTTGTTGAACCGATGATGTCACGGAGGGGGCGGCGGGCGTCGCTCACGCTTATGTTCTTTGCCCGAATGGGCATGTAGCTCCCGGAGAAGAGATGGCCAACGAGTTTTACACCCTCATCGTTGTCCCTCACGCAAGAGCGCGTTTTCGCAAGTTCCAAGTCCCCATAAAGTTGACCAAATGGGCCTTTGGTGTGTCCGGGACCGTGGGCCTCGTCGTGGCGATCGTGATGGTCCATTTCACCCGGATCGCCGCCGAGGTCTACACGCTGCGGGCGCAGAACCGCGTTCTCAGCAGCCAGAACCAGGAGTACGAGCAGAGCGCCGTGCGGCTCCAGGCCAAGATTTCCAGCCTCCAGAGCGTCGTGACCAAGCTCGGGGTAATGGCCGGGCTGGAGCAGGTTCTTCCCGATCCCACCGTCGGAGGCGTGGGCGGCGTGTCGAGCCGGGAAACGGTGGCGCCCACCGTGGACCCCGCGACCCTCCGCAGGATGGACGCCAACCTCTCGTCTCTGACCGAAAGGTCCCAGAAGATCGAGGCGTTCTACAAGGACCAGCGCGCGCTCCTGTCCTCGACACCTTCGGTCTGGCCGGTCCGCGGCTACCTCTCGGGGGGTTTCGGTAACCGAGTGGACCCCTTCACCGGTCAACCCGACTTCCACCCCGGCATCGACATCTCCACGCCGATCGGGACGAAGGTCCAGGCGCCGGCCGACGGCGTCATCGTCGCCTGCGGGGACAAGGGCGCCTACGGCAATGCCGTCGTCATCGACCACAAGTACGGGATCGTGACGCGCTACGGCCACCTGGCCGGCTTCAA
>Ga0210377_10004219_pt1 | contig 12141 bp, 7 predicted proteins | sample PLM4_65_b1redo_FD_155480 | JGI IMG/M metagenome (GOLD analysis project Ga0210377, IMG submission 155480) | Groundwater sediment microbial communities from an aquifer in East River, Colorado, USA - PLM4_65_b1 redo | ecosystem: Environmental > Terrestrial > Soil > Riparian zone | place: USA: East... | reverse complement strand
CCCGTATGACAACATTGCGATCAACCTGCGTCCATTCTCCGCCGACCTTGCCAAACCATCCACAAGAATGGATGAAGCCTTCAAAGCCTTCATCATGTTGGGTTCTGCAATGATCTATGCAGGCGTGTTGCTCGGTCCGTGGGGCGCGCTCAAGGACGCGGCATACAACGTCGGCACAGGGGCTTGGTTTATATATGCGCTCGTATTTCTCGCCATCATCTTCGGCATCCTTCCAGGATTTTTTACTCTCGGGATTGGAAGAACAAAAAGCACCATCCCGCTCAAACAACGATTTGCATCCCTTTCCACCACGCTGATCCCGTTAGGCTTGATGTTTTGGGTGGCATTCAGCTTGTCTTTTGTGCTAACCAACGCTTCCTACATTCTGGCCGCTCTCTCTGATCCATTGGGTCTCGGGTGGAATTTATTCGGCACGGCAAACACCGCGTGGCAGCCCATGCTCACATCCATTCTCGCACCTGCACAAACTCTGGCGCTGGTCGGAGGGTTGATCTGGTCGGCACGCACCGCACAAAAAGCTGCTAACGAAGTGAAAGTCTCGTCCATCCCGGTGATTGTTTATTGTTTTATTGTCACGTCCATCATGCTTTGGTTATTGCTATGAAACGTCCGGAACTCCTTTCACGTATTTTGATAACAGTGGCAATCTTCGGGGCGGTTGGAGCGCCACTCTATTTATGGTCTCGCACACCGCTCATCCACGCGCAGATGTCGGAGAACGGTGGTTGGAATCCAGATGTCATTCAGGCGGAAGTCAATCAACCTCTCCATTTGAAACTCACCTCCGATGATGTTATGCACGGCTTCGCCGTTGGACAAATGGATATGGAGGCGGTGAATGTTGAGCCGGGCAAAGTCACAGAAGTCACTTTGAATTTTGACAAGCCAGGGATCTATACCTTTTACTGCACGCGCTGGTGTGGACTCAATCACTGGCGGATGCGCGGGACAATCGAAGTCAGCGGTTCATCATCGGATCTTGAGCCGATGGAGCCTGCCCTGAGCGAAGTCGAACGGGTTCCCATTTACGTTACTCTGAACCTTGATATTGACGCGGCACATGATGCGTTATCCATTCCAAGCATTCAACCGTCTGCCATTCGTGGACAACAGTTAGCAACCGAATTGTCTGTTGATTTATCGGCCGAATACTACCGTTCCCATTCACCGTACCAGGCATTCAATGATCTATCCAACACATCACTAACTGACTCTCAACGCTGGGATGTGGTCGCCTATCTTTGGCAATCGAACACCGCCAAAGAATCGCTTGCCAACGGGCAGAAACTCTACGCCCAGAATTGCGCGGCATGTCACGGCGAGAACGGGGCGGGGGATGGGGTCTTCGCTGACGACTTGAAAGCCGCAGGTGATTTCTCATCCCAAACGATGACAGGTGCACAAGACATGAAGATGCAGACGCCTGTGAACTTTACCGACCCGACTCGCATGTTGGGAGCGAGCCCGGCACTATTGCAAGGAAAAATCCTGCGCGGCGGCATGGGGACAGGCATGCCGATGTGGGGCTCGATCTTTACCGAAGACCAAATCTGGGACCTGATCGCATACATCTATTCGTTCCAGTTTGAATATCAACCGGAAGGAGTGAATCAATGAGCAAGAAAAAATACAGGAAGCAAAAACAAAGGAAAAATTTCCCGTGGGCGCTTGTAGCGGCGGGCGGCATACTGCTGGTCATAGCTGCGTTCTTCTTTGCCAATCGAGGCGGTGGGGATAATGGCGGAACGCCGTCCATTGCGGTGGATCAGCAAAGGATCGATTACGGCGACGTGAAATTCGGTGTCAACAAAATCTTTGCCATCAAAGTGACGAATACCGGCGACGGTACTTTGCGTTTCAAGGAAGACCCGTATATCGAAGTATTGGAGGGATGCTGACCTCCCCAACTGACCATCGGTTCGATGGTTCTCAAGCCTGGCGAAAGCACAATCGTCCAATCCAGCGTCTTCATGATGCACGAAGGCATGGATGGTCCGCATAACTTTGGAGTTCACCTCAAGACGAATGACCCTGCTGATCCAGATCTTGTTGTGAATGTGTTATCAAATTGGATTCCGTAAAGTAATCGTGACAGAATAGAGACGGACTTGTAAATTTATCCCTATTCTTATTTGGCAACAGGGTCAATATGGAAAGGCTGACTGTAGTCTTCGGCAAGTTTACCGATGGAACGAACCCCCCACGGGAAGTGATCGACGGAGGTCCAAAGGTGTGACTGAGTGATTTATTTCCTCCAAAAGTCACGATTTTGTAACCATTAAAGTTACAGGGGATGGTTTTTGGAGGAAATTTCACTATAATGAAAATGCTTGATCGATCAATTTGAATTTGAAACATATGTTGTAAATAGGACGGTTCATCCTGTATTGAAGTGGAAACCGCTGTTCAATACACATTGTTTAATCAAAATGAATTTGTGGGCTCGTCAAATTATGGGGTCATGCCATTTCATCAAGAATGCCAAGGGAGATAAATATGTCAAGAATTCGAAAACCCCTCCAAATTACCCTGTCTTTGATAATGGTTTTTTCCATAACGCTCTCCGCGACTCAACCAGAGAATGTGTACGCTCAGGGAAAAGATGGAATCAAACTCCAACGAAATTCCGAAACGGGCAAAGTTAATTTCATCACATCCGAGAGCGGACGTCCACTGATCGCGTCACAGGCGTTGGGCCTCAACCCGGGTTCCCGCCCCGCCGACCCTGCCATGGCTTTGGCTCAACGCTATGCCCCGGAGTTTGGGATTCGCAACCCGGCAACTGAGCTTTATGTGTTCAATACAGATTACGTTAATAATGGACGGCTAACCGTCCGCTATCAACAGAAATATCAAGGAATTCCTGTGATAGGCGGAGAACTGATCGTTAACACCAACGAGAACGGTGATCTGTACTCGGTAAATGGGGAAATTTCGCCTGATCTCTCGCTTCAAACCCAGCCAACAATTGATTCGGAACATGCTCGTCAATTTGCCCTACAAGGGATGGCGAAATGGTACCAGTTCTCTCCCGACGATTTCGTTATATCCCAGCCTGAACTCTGGATTTTTGATGAAAGCCTTCTGCATCCCAGTATGCGTCCTGCTGAATTGGTCTGGCGTATGGATGTGACATCAAAAGATGCTGGCAATCCCATCCGTGAATTGGTGCTGATCAATGCGAAGACGGGGAATCCGAGCTTGCATTTTAATCAGATCGATACAGCTTGGAAAAATGATAGAACTGAACTTTCTGTTCATTCCTTGACTTCAGAGCCTTTCAATAATTCTACATATCTTAAGGATACACCTTTTAACGCTGAGGCATCTGCACAAATGGGTGTACCATTTTTGGTTGAACCCGTACAGCTTTATGATATCTCATCCAATCGGTCTTCTGAAGATAGCATGTCACTTCAATCGGGTGGCTCTTTGTATGTAGCAACAACAGGAAATGACTCTAGTGATTGCTTATCTACTTTGTTTCCCTGTTTGACAATTAATGGGGCAATTGGAAAGGCAATAAACGGAGACACTATATATGTTGCTGAGGGAATATATACGGGGTCTGGCTTGCAAGTCGTTTTAATCAGTGGCAAGCAAATTGCTATTTCTGGAGGCTGGGATGGAAGCTTTAATGCACAACAGAGCATATCAATTATTGATGGGCAAGGAGTTCGTCGAGGTATTACCGCAAATTCGTCTGCAAATGTTGTTATTGATCACTTTGTTGTTCAGAATGGATATTCTGGCATGGGAGGAGGGGTCTATAACAACTCAAGTACCATGGCCCTGAATACTAGTGTTATTACGAACAATGTTAGCATAACCATGGGAGGAGGTGTTTATAACTATGGTACATTGACAATTAACAATACCGCCATTATTGGAAATACGACGGGCGATCCATGCTGTAGTGGCGGTGGCGGTGGCGGTGGGATTGCAAATAATAGTGGCACTCTCACCTTGAATAATTCCACAGTAAGTGGAAATAAAATAGTTGGTGGTTATCCGGGGAGCGGAATTGTTGTTTGGGGTACGGCATTTATTTATAATAGTACAGTAAGTGACAATACAGGTGGTTACGGGGAAGGTATTTTTGTGATTGGCACCGTAGCGCTTAATAGCAGCACAATTAGTAACAATCAAACGTATGGTATTAGGAATGAGACAGGTTCTATAACTTTACAGAATACGATTGTCTCAGGGAATGGAAGTGACGGGGATTGTTATGACAACTCTTCGTATAGTGGTGATATTGTTAGCCAGGGATACAACTTGATAGGAAACAAAACCGGATGTGGAATTATTTTAGGTACTGGTGATCTGATCAACGTTAATGCGAGACTCGGGGAGTTAGTTGGATTTCCAGGGTATTTGCCTTTAATGTCTAATAGTCCGGCTATTAACACAGGTAGCCCTTCAACACCTGGTAGTAGTGGAACAGCTTGTTTATCCGTGGATCAGCGTGGAATATCAAGACCCGTAGGAGGACGCTGTGATATTGGCGCTTATGAGTACACTGTGTCAGGTGCCGCTACCAACCTTTCAATTGTTAGCGGCAATGCTCAGCGTACTGGACCAAATCTTGCTTTTACTTATCCATTAAAAGTTGCTATCCTTGATAATCAGGGTAGCCCGGTGGCGAACGTCAATGTTACTTTTACTGCTCCATCGAGTGGAGCAAGTGGGGTTTTTACTAATACCGGAACAAGAACGACTTCCATCTCTACAAATTCAAATGGGGTTGCAGCTACTTCTATTTTTACTGCCAACAGTTACTTGGGTGCGTATAATGTTTCAGCATCTATTAACGGAACTCTGTTTGTTAATTTTAACCTTCAAAATAAGGCTTGGTTTGTTTCTCCATTAGGGAGTGATGCTAATCTGTGCTCGATGCCTGAAGCTCCTTGTGCTACTATTGATAGTGCTATCAGCAAGATGCTTTCTGGAGATACAATCCAGGTAGCAATTGGTGTTTACACAAGTTTGGCATCCGTCGGCATCACATTAAATAAGGATGTTAACTTATCTGGCGGTTGGAATGATTCATTCACTGTACAAAATGGGTTGTCTACTATAGACGGTCAGGGAGTACGAAGAGGGATTACAACCGGTTCTAATGTTAACGTGATCATGTCTCGCTTTAAAGTTCAAAATGGCGTAGGCGGAGGTATTTATAATTACTTAAGCACTATAGTTCTGAATGATAGTATTATTACTGATAACAAAGATAGTGGCATAATAAACTATAGTCGTTACGGTCTATTGACCATTAACAACACGGTGATACGCCATAATGTTGCTGGTGATACATGCTGTGTGGGCGGAGGTGGTGGCGGCGGAATAGATAATTCTTCCGGAACAATAGTTTTAAACAACAGCCTGGTAAGCGAGAATTCACTTCTCGGTGGTTTTTCAGGGAGCGGAATCAATTCTGATATCGGAACAGTCATATTAAATAATACTACCGTCAGTGGGAATACAGGCGGCGATGGTTCAGGGATTTACATATTTACTGCTACAGTTATACTCAATAACAGCACGATCAGTTTTAACCAGGGTTTGGGGTATAACAATTACGCCGGCCATGTGACCATACAAAATACGATTGTCGCTGGAAACGGAACTGGTTCGGATTGCCGAAATTATATGGGAGGGACTACTAGTAAAGGGTACAACCTGATCGGGAATGGCAGTTATTGTTCGTTTACTGCCATCACTGGCGACATTGTCGGGGATATTTCCAACCCAATCGATCCACGTCTTTCACCATTACGCGATAATGGTGGTCTAACACTCACACATGCTCTCTTAGGTGGAAGTCCGGCAATTAATGCCGGTAATTCGGCTACTTGTTTGTCAGTTGATCAACGTGGTATTGGTCGCCCACAGGGCACTTTATGTGATATAGGGGCAATTGAATATCAACCAGGTAATATCCCAGAATCGATATCCGTTCTTCAAGGTTCCTCTCAGGTGGTTGGTTTGAATGCGGTTGTACAACAAAACCTTGCTGCTGTGGTAACTGATGTCTCTGGTGCAGGAGTCCCTGGCGTGACAGTGACCTTTACTGCGCCACTTACAGGCGCAAGTGGTGTCTTTAGCAATACAGGTTCAAATGTGACAACGTCGATAACAGGCTACGACGGAGTTGCCACTGCGAGCGTTTATACTTCCAATTCAACACCCGGTTCATATGCAATACAAGCAACAGGATCAGGAGTAGTTGGCGTTACTAATTTTGAATTAGTAAATTCTAGAAAGATAAATACATATACTGCAAATCATACTAAATTGTTGCCTGGCACACTCTTGTGTACCGAAACCACATTGAATTGTACAAATGGAAACAATCCCCATGCGGATGCAGTGCATAGATACACCATCGGCATATATAATCTCTACGCAAGTCAATTCAACCGTGATAGCATAGATAACAACGGGATGACAATTATCTCTACTGTGCAGTATGGATCCAGCTTCGATAATGCCTATTGGTCTGGCACACAAATGGTTTATGGCGATGCATACGGCTTTGCCAACTCTGACGATATTGTTGCTCATGAACTCACACATGGAGTAACTCAATACGAATCGAATCTGTTCTACTTCTATCAATCAGGTGCGATAAACGAGTCGCTTTCGGATTTATTTGGCGAGTATTACGATCAAACCAATAGATTAGGGACCGATACCTTGGCAACAAAATGGCTTTTAGGCGAAGACACAACTGGGTTAGGGGCAGTCCGTAGTATGAGCAACCCGCCTGTCTATGGCGATCCGGATAAAATATCTAGTCCGAACTACTTTAAAGGCTCCGGAGATAATGGCGGTGTTCACTACAATAGTGGAGTCAATAATAAGGCTGTATTCCTGATGGTGGATGGTGGAATCTTCAATGGGAAAACGGTGACAGGTATTGGCTGGGATAAGACCGCCGCAATCTATTATGAAGCAAATACAAACCTTCTGTCGTCTGGCTCAGATTATTCCGATCTCTATTTCGCTTTATACCAAGCCTGCAATAACCTGATCGGTCAAAAAGACATCAACTCCTTTGATTGTCAGCAAGTCCGTAATGCAACCAATGCAGTTGAAATGAACGGACAGCCTTCGGTTAATTTCAATGTGGATACATCACTTTGTCCTGGAGACTTGAGCGTTGACCAAGCGTTTGTTTCATTTAGTGATAATTTTGAGAATTCTTTAGTCAATTGGAATATTTCCAATTCTTGGAAACTTGATAGCTTTTATGCATCCAGCCCTGTTCACATGATGTGGGGCGATGATACAGTAGAAAGCAGCGAATCCATACTGACGATGAAAAACGGCATCTATATTCCTCCAGGAACCATGTCTTTCATTCATTTCAAGCATGCCTTTGCATTTGAGTATGATATCTCTGCGTACTACGATGGCGGCGTATTTGAGTATAGTAATAATGGCGGTGCGAGTTGGCTGGACGCTGGTGAACTCTATTCTGACGGTGCAAACTATGCAGGTGCAATCTTGAATGACCCTCTGAGTTCAAACGTCCTGAGAGGCCGACTCGGCTTTGTAGGCGATAGTCATGGTTATGTCTCTTCCCGCTATGATCTGAGCTCACTAGCCGGTCAGACCGTGAAATTCCGATGGAGATTTGCCACAGACCAATTCTATTCTTACTTGGGCTGGGTTTTGGACGATATACAGGTTTATGACTGCGCTGTCACATATCCCAATTTGTTGTCTCCTGACAAGGGAATCCTTGTCAACGATCTTACACCGACGCTGAAATGGTCGTACATCATGCCGTCCTTCGATCATTATCAACTTCAATTGGATACTGATGATACATTTACATCGCCAATATACGACGTGAACGTAACAGTTCCCGAGTATACAATTTCATCTAACCTGTCGATGAATGCGGGCTATTATTGGCGCGTGCGTGCCTTCAACACAAATGGCCTCAGCAGGGGATGGTCTGCGGTTGGCATGTTCCGAATCCCGCCTGGAGATACAAGTGCGATTTTGCCAGCCAACGCGGCTTATTTCCTGGATTTGCGTCCCACCTTTGATTGGACGGATGTGTCCGGCGTCGGATATTACAAAATACAGGTGTCGAAGAACAGTGATTTTACCCAGATTGTCGCTGAGGAAAATTCTTTGCCATCCACGATCACTTTGTCTAAAGATCTGCCTCCAGCACAAAAACTATACTGGCGGGTGCGTGCGGAAGGCGCAAATGGGCCAAGCAAATGGACCGAGACACGCTGGTTCACGACCCCGAATCCGCCAGGAGTGCCGGTATTAAAGTCACCGGCGAATAATATTACGACTACAGATAACCTTCCGGTCTTTAGGTGGTATCCGGTTGGCGTCCCGCGTAACACTATTTTCGATCATTATCAGATTCAAGTTTCTGCAGATTCTGTTTTTACTTCACCAGTGATCGATGTCGCCGTCGCAGGGTCTGTGAACCCAACATATACTCCGGGAGCATCATTGGTTTCAGGGTCCATATATCATTGGCGGGTGCGTGCAGTCAACTCAAATAATGAATTGAGCAGTTGGTCTGAGGTACGCTTGTTCACTACACCTGGTAATGGGATTATCAGTAATCGTCCTGGAACTTTCAATCTGGATACATTGCTCCCGGTGCCTGTGATCTCTACGTCATTATCGGGCGGTGTAGCTGATACTGCACGCCCTACCCTTGAGTGGAGTGATGCACCCGGCGCGACAGGTTATATAGTTCAAGTATCCACGGATCAGGTGTTTGCGTCGTCAAATATTGTGTCAGCCACCACTGTTAACTCCGAATATATGTTCATGAAGGAGTTGCCTGCCGGTAAAGTAATCTATTGGCGGGTTTTGACGATCAAAGGAAATAATTTCAGTAACTGGTCAGATATTGGAAGTTTTAAGACCCCATAAAAAGTATTTGTCGAATAAACGAAGAGACCTTCAAGTTCATCGCTTGAAGGTCTCTCCGTTTACTGCTTTCGCATTTGATTGCGTGCGATACGATTGAGTAATTGCAAGAGTTCCTGCATTTTCTCAGGTGCGGAGGATTCTCCTGTGACCACGGTGTGTGACCGTTTGCCGGTCTCCACAGTGATCGAGTAGGTGAACCCGTCAGCAACAGCACCTTCACCCATCATTTGTTCCGGTAATTCGTCAAAGTCGAGATCGTCGAGCAGGTCGAATAATTCCCGCGACTGCTCGTCAGGGAGATCGTCAGGCTTGAAATCCGCAGCGAAGCGGATGCCTGCAAAACCTCCCGTGCGCTCGAATTGGATACGTTCCACTTTCATTTGGACCTCTTATCTTGCAGGTGCGGCGCCGATCAAGCGGAGTAGTGAATTAAGACATCCATCGCCACTTGGTGGTGGTGGTGGTGTGCCGCCTCCATCCACAGTCAATCCAACATCCGCCCAGCCTTTCTTCACCGCCAGATGCTCAAGGCTTCCTGCACCGAATAATTCTTCCGCTGCCTTGTAGGTGAGATTGGCGCAATCCTGGAATTTGGAACTGCTGGTCAGTTTATCGCGCAGGGTCACATACCAGATCTGCCCGGCTTTCAGCCATGCCTGACCGCCAATTTCAAGGGCAGTGATATAAAAAGCCCGATTGGGGATGCCTGAGTTGATGTGTACGCCGCCGTTGTCGCTGACCGTGTTGACGTAGTCCTTCATGTGAGCAGGTTGCGGGTCCTTGCCCAGCACGGGATCATTGTACGCCGTACCAGGTGCCTTCATCGAGCGGATACCAACTCCGTTGACATTCTCGGTCAGCAAGCCCGCGCCGATGATCCAATCTGCCTGGTCGGCGGTTTGACCGAGTGTATATTGTTTCACCAGCGAACCGAACACATCGGACATGGATTCGTTCAAGGCACCAGGTTGTTGTGAGTACGTGAGCTTGGCTTCGAACTGCGTGACACCGTGGGTCAGTTCGTGACCGATGACATCAATGGCAATGGTGAAACGGTTGAACAGCCTTTCGTTGACAGGAAGATTCTCGTCGCCATCGCCATACACCATTTGCTCGCCATCCCAGAAAGCGTTGTCGTAGCCCTTCTGGTAATGGACGGTTGAGTCCAAGCGCATGCCGTTGCTGTCGATGGAATTTCTTTCGTAGATATTTTTGAAGAGGTCGTACGTGGCGCCACTGCCATCATAGGCTTCGTTGACAGCAACATCGACCACAGGTGGGTCATCTTCCTTGCGAGCGATTGTGCCCGGGAGGTTCGACCCATTCCTGGCGTCATAGACGATACGTTCCTTGCCGCCAACTGCCGCCACTCGAAAGGCTGCACCTGTAAAATCGGAGAGTGCACGGCGCTTGCCGACCATTTTTGCTGTCGCCTTTAAATTGCTGATAGCCAGAACTCTTTGGGCAGGAGTGCCGTTGTTGGCGATGTCTTCGAGCATATGAGGTGGAAGAATGCAATGGATGGGGTTGTGCTTGTGCATGGATTCTGTCCTTTCTATTTGGCGGTTTGGACAAGCAGTTTGAGTATACGTTGTTTTGAAATGATTTTCAATAGGAATTTTGAAACCTTCATAATTTACCCATCAACATTGGCGGGTGTAACACCAAGATGTTGAGATGTTACCTTGATCCCTGCAAAGTTTTCGTAAGATAGATCCTGGAAGGACAGGTTCAATGCTGATTTAACGGACTCGAAAAGCGCGCTATAACTTTTCGTTATTGCGGCATCCCATTTCAGTTTGAGCTTTGCTGTTGCTTTCTGAATGGCTTCCACGTTTTCCCCTTCGATCTCTACGAAGGATCCATAAGGCAATTCATCGAGCATGATGTGGCAACCATCGAGTTCATGCACTTCGCGGTATTTGTCATACCGCATTATTTCGTGATAGCCCAACGCTTCCAGGAATTGTTTTGCCTTTTCGAAATCTTCCACGACGAATTCGATCTCTCTCCGGCTGAGGATACCCTGCTCATTGTTGCTCGCACCCTTGTAGGTGAGCCGCGCTTCGGTGTCGCGTCTCAGGCGCAGGACACGCCCCTCGGAACGGAGACGGGCGTCGGGTAGGTCGAAGCGGATGTTCGTCTCCAGGATCCGCTCCTGAATCAAATGTGCCTCCAGTTCATGGAGACGCGCCTTGATCCCACCCAATCCGGTCACATAAAACTTCGCTTCGATTTCCTGATTGCTGTCCGACATTTATGCCATACTCAAGAGGGTCTGCTTTTGCTCCACGCTTTCACCTGCCTTGACTTTGACTTTATGGATCGTTCCGTCGCGTGGGGCTTTGAGTTCGTTTTGCATTTTCATGGATTCAAGGATCAAAATGACCTGACCTTTTTTGACCTCCTGCCCTTCGCTCACCGGGATCGCGACCACCAGCCCGGGCATCGGCGCCTTGAGGATGAATTCGCCGCTCTCTGCCACGCCTCCGCCTGCCGCGGCGCGCAGACGCTTTTCGCGTTCATCCTCGACCGTGATCGGGTACAGGCGACCGCGCAGAAGCACCTGCCAGTTATCGTCTCCGCGCGCCACATACGACTCGTGCGATTTGCCGTCCACGATCAGGGAATAGACAGGCTGTCCGCTGACGGATTCAAAATCGATCTCATAGACCTTGCCGTTCACATTGATGTGCTTGTCGTCCAGGATCTCGACCGCGTATTGTTTACCTTCAACAGTGGTTATATATTTCATAAATATCTCTATAAAGCTTGAGGCGCCGTCCCCGGCGCCGGGGACGGCGCCTCAAGCAAAATAATTACCTGTGCATTCTTTCCCAGCGACCGACCCATTTCCAGTTGCTGGCATCGCGTTCATTGCGATTGACGATCTGTGCCGACCGTTCGGTTTCCTGGTGGGCGACCAGCGTCGCAAGGATCGCCGCCACCTCGTTGTAGCTTTCCTGGTTTTCTTCCGCATCTTCCATCGAGAATCTTTCCTCAACGAAGCGTGTATCGTATTGACCGCCCATGAAGCGATGCGAATCCATCAGGGTTTGATGGAAGGGAATGTTCGTCCGCACGCCGACGATGCGATATTCTTCGAGGGCGCGGCGCATGCGCAGGATCGCCTGCGCGCGTGTCTCGCCCCACACGATCAGTTTTGCGATCATCGGGTCATAGAACGGTGTGATCTCG
>Ga0210377_10004217_pt1 | contig 12142 bp, 11 predicted proteins | sample PLM4_65_b1redo_FD_155480 | JGI IMG/M metagenome (GOLD analysis project Ga0210377, IMG submission 155480) | Groundwater sediment microbial communities from an aquifer in East River, Colorado, USA - PLM4_65_b1 redo | ecosystem: Environmental > Terrestrial > Soil > Riparian zone | place: USA: East... | reverse complement strand
CGGGCAGCGGCGATGCCCAGCTGCGGATGGAGCCCGTTCACTTCGCAAAGGACGGCCTGCAGCCCGCGCAGCTGGCGCCCCAGCTCGGCGGGCGGGTGACCTCGGTGACAGGAACGCTGGAAGCAACCGGCCGCGCGCGCCATTCCGCCGGGCGCACGCAGCTCGCGCTCGACCTGGCCGCGCGCGACCTGGGCTTCGAGACGCCGCTGGCGAAGGTCGAGGGCGTGAACGGGACGCTGCACGTCGACGGACCCAGCCCCTTCTCGACGCCTCCGGGCCAGCTCGTCTCGATCGCGCGCATCGGCTTCGGCCTCGATCTGAGCAACGGGCTGCTCGCCGGCCAGCTGCGCCCGGACGGCGTGGTCGCGATCGAAAAGGCGGAGTGGCAGACCCTGGGCGGGCGCGTGCACACGGCGGGAAACCTGGATCCGAACGCCACCCACCAGGCGCTGGTGCTGGAGGCCGAGGATCTCGATCTCGCGCAGGTGCTGGTGCTGGTGGACCTCGAGGGCCTTTCGGGGGAAGGCCGACTCGACGGCAGGCTCCCGATCGACCGCAGCGCCGAGGCGATCGAAATCCGCGGCGGAAGCATCGACGCGCGCCCCGGCGCCCGGCTCCGCTACCAGCCGGCTCCGGGCGTCGCGAGCCTCAAGCAGACCGGGCCCGGCTTCGACCTATTGCTGGGCGCATTCGAGAACCTCCAGGTCGAGAAGCTCCAGGTCGAGCTGGACGGCGACGCGAACGGGACCATGAAGGTCGCCCTGCACGTGATCGGCGTGAACCCGGAGTTCCAGGACGGCCGCCCCATCCACTACAACCTGAGCGTCGAATCGCGGCTCGCCGACCTGCTGCGGAAGGGCGCCGCCGTGTACGAAATCCCGCAGGTGATCGAGGAGCGACTACAACGCTTCGGGCAGCAGCCGCGCTGAATAAGCGCGGCCTCGCGAGCGTCTCAGCCGCCGGGCCGGGAGCGCTGGACGCGCGGGACGCAGCCCGATACGCTGCCGCCATCCCCCCAAGGAGACCTGCCTCATGCTCCGGACGTCCTGGTTCGGGAACCCGATCCCCGGCGGAGTCGGCTCGCTCTTCGCGCTCGCGCTGCTCGCCGCCTGCACGCCCAAAGTGCAGGTGGAGGCTCCCAAGGAGCCGATCACCATCAACATGAACATCAAGATCGAGCACGAGATCCGCGTCAGGGTCGACAAGGATCTCGATCAGCTCCTCGACAAGAACGACGAGCTCTTCTGAGACATCCGGAGGTGTCGCCTCATGCGCCATAGGATCTCGACCGCAGCGGTCGCCCTCGCGGCGGCAATCCTTTTCTTCGCGGCGGCGCCGAACGCGTGGGCCGAGGAGCTGGAGGCCGCGAAGGCGTCCGGACAGGTGGGAGAGCGTCCCGACGGCTACCTCGGGCTGGTGAGCGCGAGCGCGTCGCCAGCGGTGGGGCAGCTCGTCACGGACATCAACGCCAAGCGCAAAGCGAAGTACGCCGAGATCGCCAAGCAGAACGGCACCGCGGTGGATGCGGTAGCGGCGCTGATGGGCGCCAAGCTGATCGAGCGCGCGCCAGCCGGCCAGTACGTGATGGGCGCCGACGGGCGCTGGGTCAAGAAGTAGCCGCTGGGGCGCCCGCTCAACGCACCGACGTGATCGCGCCCGCCGGCTTCCAGCGACGCCGCGGCTCCACCTTCGGCATCCCCCGGGAGATCGCGACCATCAGCTCCAGGATCCGCACCACGTGCGTGGAGACGATCGGCTTGCCGTTGTTGAGCAGCGCCACCGAGAGCTCGCGTTCGGGATCCGCCCAGGCGATCACGTTCGAGAGGCCGAGGTGCCCGAAGGCCTGCGGGTTGTTGGGGCCAAATAGACTGGCCGGCGTGCCGCCGAGCATGAAGCCCAGGCCGTAGCGGATCGGCACGCCGAGCGTGAAGTCGAGCTCCCAGTGGTTCTGCTCGGCGGTGGCATGGCGCACCGTCCGCGGATCGAACACGCGCACGCCACCGAGCTTGCCGCCTTCCAGCAGGCACTGAAAAAAGGTCGAGAGCTCCTCGGCCGTGGTGACCACGTTCGCCGAGGGAACGATGCCGGTGAGGAAGCGGGGGTCGTTCGAGAGCTCGACCGCGCGGGCGAGCGTGGTGCCGAGCGCGGTCTTCAGGACCCGCGTCAACGGGGGCGGCACGGGCGGCCCGGTGAGCGCATTCACGGCGACGCGCGGCACGTCGGCGATCGGGACGCCGTAGCTCAGCCAGCGCAGGCCGAGCGGCTGCGAGATGCGGTCCTCGAGCAGCTTGCGAATGTCGCTGCCCGTGATCCGCCGCACGACCTCGGCCAGCAGGAAGCCGCCGCTCACGGCGTGGTAGGCGAGCAGCCGCCCCGGACGCGAGCGGGGCCTCGCGTCCGCGAGCAGCTCGACCACGCGCTCGGGGCGGCCGAGCAGGTCGAGATCGATCGCCTCCGGCGGCAGGTTCGGAATGCCGGCGCGATGCGAGAGGATGTGGCGGATCGTGATGCGATGCTTGCCGTGGCGTGCGAATTCGGGGATGAACTCGCAGACGGGATCCTCGAGGTGCAGGAGCCGCTCCTCGTCGAGCTTGTGGATCACCATCGCGGTGACCGCCTTCGACGCCGAGAAGATGTTGAAGGGCGTCTGGGTCGTGCAGGGTATGCGGGGGGCATCGGGGGAATCCTGCGGCGCGTTGCCCGCTGCGTGGCCGATCGACCGGTGCAGCACGACCTCGCCATGGCGGCGGATGCAGAGCTGGATCGCCGGGTGCACTCCGGTCCGGTAGAGGGCGCGCGCGGCCTCCCAGATGCGCTCGATGCTGGCGCGCTCGAGGCCGACCGCCTCGGGCGGCGTCTCCAGCCCGCGGCTGGTCACCGCGTCGAGGTCGCTCGGAATGCGGCAGCGCGCGAGCGAGGCGAGCGGGATTCGCGCAATCCAGGCGAGCGGGTCGAAGCGGGGCATGCCTCAGACTCCTCGCTGCGACTTCGAGGCCCGCGGAGCGCTCAGCAGCGCGAGCACGGCGTCGCGCGCCCGCGCGGGTTCGAAGGGCACACCGGATTCGAGCGCCACGACCGCACCGAGCCCGAGGCTGACCAGCAGCGTCCCGATCTGCTCGGCCTCGACGTCGCCGCGCAGACTGCCCGCGATCTGTCCCTCGCCCACCGCCTTGGCCACCCGCTCGATCGCCTCGCGCACCAACGCTGACCAGCGCTCGCGGATGCGCGGCGAGCGCGTGCAGGCCTCGATCAAGCGATGGAACTGGACCGCCCGGCCGGCGCCCGCCACCGGGAAGCCGAGCAGCGCCCCCTCGTCGCCCCGCGTCCAGCGTGCGACTTCGTCGGTGAAGCGCGTGACGGTCTGCGCCAGGTCGTGCTCGTGGCTGCCGGTCGCGATGATCGCGTCGAGGAAGCCGCCCAGCACCCGCTCCATCACGGCGGCGATGAAGTCCTCGCGATCCTCGAAGTGGACGTAGAAGGCGCCCCGGGTAAAGCCGGCGCGGGCGCAGATCGCGTCGAGGCTCGGCTCGAGGAGGCCCTTCTCCGCGAGCTCGATCATCCCGGCCTGGATCAGGGCCTCGCGCGTCTCGCGCTTGCCGACCGGCCGATCGTTGGGGGGTTCAGCCACCATGGTTGACATACCGATTCGTATGTGCGAAAGCAAGCTCACATACGAGTCAGTATGTGAAGGCCGCGCCAGCTCTCGCGATCGACTGGAGAATTCTATGAGCACGGCAACTCCGGTCGCCCGTCTGCTGGCGCTGCACTCTCTCTGTTTCGTCCTCCCGCTCTCGACGCTCGGCTTTTTCTTGACGGCGCCGCACGGACGCTGGGAGGCGCTCGCCTGGCTGCTGATCCCCCTCGCCTCCCTCGCGGCGGACCTGAGGAGCGGAGGCGAGCAGCGCCAGCCGCTGCCGGCGCTCCCAGGCTGGCCCTTCGACGCCATCCTCTACCTGCTCTTCGCCCTCCAGCTCGTGAATCTCGCTCTGCTGGTGCGCATGGCCGCCGGGCAGGACTTCTGGCGCATGGACAGCTTCGTCGCCTGGCAGCTGATGGGCATCACGTCGGGCTACTCCGGAATCGTGGTCGCCCACGAGCTGATGCACCGGAAGGCTCCCCATCAGAAGGCGCTCGCGCGGATCCTGATGGGGCTGGTGCTCTACGAGCACTTCTTCACCGAGCACCTGCGCGGCCACCACGTGCGCGTGGGCACCCCCGAGGACGGCGCGAGCGCGCGCTTCGGCGAGCGCTACCAGGCGTTCTTCCGGCGCACGCTGCCGGCGCAGCTGCGCCATGCCTGGCGGCTCGAGGCGAAAAGACTCGGCGATGAGGAGATGCGCCTGGGCGACCCGCGCCTGTTGCGCAGCCGCGTCGTGCATGGCCTCGCGCTGGAGTGGGGCCTCGCGCTCGCGATCGCCGCGAGCTTCGGCTGGGGCGCCTTCGCGCTCTGGCTCGGCCAGGCGCTGATCGCCGTGCGCCTCCTCGAGTGCGTGAACTTCTTCGAGCATTGGGGGCTCGAGCGGCGCGGGCCGCGCATCTCTCCCGTCGATTCCTGGGACACGACCTCGTGGTTCACGCTCTACACGCTGGTCGGCCTTTCCCGCCACGCGGACCATCACGCCTTCGCCGCGCGGCCCTATCCGCAGCTCCAGCATTGGGACGAGAGCCCGAAGCTGCCAGCCGGCTACTTCGGGATGGTCCTGCTCGCCCTGGCGATGCCGCAGCGCTTCGAAAGGCTGATGACCGAGGAGCTGAAGCGCCGCCAGCTGGGCCCCTTTTCCCCTGCCACGCCTTGATGAACTTCGCTCCGGCCTGAGTGAACTCCGCTCGCCTTCGGCTCGCTGCGCGCGCGCTTCGCGCGCTTGCCGGACTCGCCGCGAGCGCGGTGCCTTGCGAGGATGCATGCAAGGTCGCCTTCCAGGGCGACCGCGCAGCGAGCCGTAGGCGAGCGGAGCCCGGGTGGCGCGGGCCGCACCGCGCCGGGACCCGATAGTTTGCTGCGCGCGCTTCGCGCTTGCGGGCTCAGCTAGCGGCTTTCCTGCGGGGCATCCTGCCGCGCTGAAAGTTCCGACGCAGCCGGCTACCTTCGCTGGGGTCCGGAGCGGAGCACGCGATGGATCTCCTGATCATTCGCCATGGGCAGGCCGAGCCGCGCGGCGCTGGCAGCAGCGACGCGTCGCGCCGCCTGACGGACGACGGGCGTAAGAAGCTGCGCCGCGGCGCGAAGGGGCTGCGCAAGCTGGTGCCCGAGCTGGCTGCGCTGGCGTCGAGCCCGCTGGTGCGCGCCGTCGAGACCGCGGCGATCGTCGCCGAAGCCTATGGCGACCTCGCCGTCGAGGAGACCCCCTTTCTCGAGCCCGAACGCGATCCGAAGGAGCTGGCCGACTGGCTGGCGGCGCGCCCCGAGGCCGCGCTCGCGATCGTCGGCCACGAGCCCCTGCTGTCGCACGCGGCCACCTGGTTCCTCTCGGGCCTGCGGACCTCGTTCCTCGAACTCAAGCCCGGCAGCGCCTGCCTGCTGAGCTTTCCCGACGAGATCGGCGCCGGCCGCGCGAGGCTGGTGTTCGCAGTCACGCCGTGGCAGCTGCGCCGGATGCGCTGAGGGATCCGCGATGGCCCGCCTCGAGCCCGAAGAGCTGACGCGACCTCCCGAGGAGGGCGCCCGCCTGGTGGCGCTGCGCATCCTCGAAGACGCGGGGACGGCGCTGGCGCGCGTTTCCGCCGGCGAGAGCGCGGACGCCCTCCACGAATTCCGCGTCAGCCTGCGTCGCCTGCGCAGCACGCTCCAGGCCTTTGCTCCGCATCTGGAGCCGCGCCCGACCGAGCAGGCGCTGGAGCGCCTGCGGGAGCTCGGGGCGCGTTCGAACGCCGCGCGCGACGCCGAGGTGCAGATTGCCTGGCTGGAGACGCGAAGCGCCGAGCTCTCGCGGGGGCACCGCGCGGCGCTGCGCTGGCTGATCGAGGGCCTCACGGCGCGCCGCGACCAGACGCATGCGCGGCTGCTGGCGAAGCTGCCCGATCGCTTCGCCGCGCTGCGCACCGATCTCGCGAGGTCGCTCGCCGGATACCGCACCTGGGTGCACCTGGATTCGCCCGATCCGTCTCCGACCTTCGCCGCCGTGGTGGCGGAGCGACTGCGCCGACAGGCGGCCCGGCTGCGCGAAAGCCTGGGCGCGATCTCCGCGCCTTCCGACAACGCTGGGTGTCATCAGGCGCGGATCGAGGCCAAGCGCCTGCGCTACCTGCTCGAGCCGGTGGCCCGCTACGCGCCCGAGGGCAAGCGCGCCGTGCGCTCGCTCAAGGGCCTGCAAGACGTGCTCGGCGAGATGCACGACCTCGAGATCCTGATGCAGACGATCGAGACGGGCGCCGAGCACGCCGCGCTCGCGCGGACGCACTCGCTGCTCGACGCGATTCGCGAGGGAGACGAGTCGGCGCTGGCGGCCGCTCGCCGGCACCGGCTGGAGGGCGGGCTGCTCGCGATCGCGACGGTGCTGCGCGATCGCCACCGCAAACTGTTCGGCGAGCTCGAAGCCGACTGGCTCGCGCAGCGAAGCGCGAAGTTCTTCGAAACCATCGAGGCCGGCGCGTGCGCCCTGGGCGAGGTCCGGCGCGAGCCGCTCGAGATCGAGCGCAAGTTCCTGCTCTCGGGCCTGCCCGAGATCGCACGCGAAGCGCCGAGCCTGCGGATCGAGCAGGGCTGGATGGCGGGCGAGGCGATTCGGGAGCGGCTGCGTCGCGTCAGCGACGACTCCGGCGACCGCTTCTACCGGACCATCAAGCTCGGCACGGGCCTCACGCGGGCGGAGTACGAGGAGTCGATCACCCGGGAGATGTTCGAGCCGCTCTGGCCGCTCACCGGGGGATGCCGCGTCGAAAAGCGACGGATCCTGCTTCGCGACGGAGATCTGACCTGGGAGATCGACGTGTTCGAGGGCCGCGACCTGGTGACCGCGGAGGTCGAGCTGCCCTCCCCGGACGCGGAGCTCCGGATCCCGGAATGGCTCGCGCCCTGGCTGGTGCGCGAGGTGACGGACGACCCCGCCTACTCGAACCTGAATCTGGCGCGTTGACGCGACTCCGCTCCAGGACGCTCGGGAGGACGCTCCTGCTCGGCTCCTGTCTGTTCGCCGCGGGCGGCGCGTCGGCGGAGGCCCCGACGCTGCTGCCCCGTCCCTTCCACGTGATTGCGCATCGCGGAGCCTCGGCGGAAGCGCCGGAGAACACGCTGCCCGCCTTCGAGCGCGCGCTCGCGGTCGGCGTGGTCGAGGTCGAGCTCGACGTGCAGCTCTCCCGCGACGGCGTGCCGGTGCTCTTCCACGACGGCAGCCTCGACGAGAAGACCTCTCTTCGCGGCCGGTTGCGGGACCACACGGCACAGGAGCTGGCGCGCGCCGACATCGGCAGCTGGTTCGACCGCACGCACCCGGGCAGCGGGCGCCGCTGGGCGGGCACCACGCTGACCACCCTGCGCGCCGTGCTGGAAGCCTTCGGCGCGAAGCTCCGCTACCACGTCGAGCTCAAAGACGAGCTCGAAGCGACACCCAGGCGTGTGATCGAGGTCGTGACCGCAGCGGGGCAGCAGGGCGGTGTGATGCTGACCTCCTTCCACCGAGTCCAGCTCGAGCGCGCGCGGCTCGCCGATCCACGGATCCTCCTCTGCTGGCTGCTCGAGAGCGCGCAACCCGCTCGCATCGACGAGGCGGCGGAGGCGGGCTTCGCGATGGTGGGTGTGAGGGCAAGCGAGCTGACGGAGGCGCTGGTCCGACAAGCGCACTCGCGCGGACTCGAGATCCGGGCCTTCGGCGTCGAGACCGACGCCGAGATGGAGAGCGCCCTGCGCACGGGCTGCAACGGCATGACGATCGACCGGCCCGAGCGGCTGCTCCCCCGGCTCCTCGAGCGATGGCTCTCCACGAAGTGAACCGGCAGCGCGGGCGTCGAATCGTGCTCGCAGCGCTGGCCGCCGTGCTGGCGGTGGCCGCCTTCCTGGTGCTGCGCGAGCTGCGGGTCGGCACCGGCTACGCAGCCAAGCTGCTCTGCTCAGGGGTCTTCGTCGCCGGCCGGTCGCCGGAGTCCCTGCTCTCCGAGGACCTGGACTGGTTCTGGTGGCTGCGCTCGGCCGTCGACCCCGGAGAGCGCACGGCGAGCTCCGATTGGCTGGGCCTCTCGCGCAGCACCGCGGTGTATCGCGATGGCCTCGGCTGCGCCCTCGCGGTGGGCGCGAGCGTCGCCGAGCTGCGCGCGCAGGGTTTCGAGCCCGGCCCCGCCCCCGACCGCTCCGGGATCCCCTGGCCCGACGGCGATCGTCTGGCGGATCCGACAGCGTCCAGGGTCGACCGCGCGGCCCTCGACGCTGCGATCGCGTCCGCCTTCGCCGAGCCCGATGCCGAGATCCACCGCCGCACGCGCGCCGTCGTCGTGCTGCATTCCGGCCGCCTGGTCGCGGAGCGCTACGCCGCGGGCTTCGGCGCCGGGACGCCGCTGCTCGGCTGGTCGATGACCAAGAGCGTGATCGCGACGCTGATCGGCATCCAGGTACTGCGCGGAAGCCTCGCCCCCGATTTCCCCGCACGGGTTCCCGCCTGGAGCGGCGACGAGCGCGCCGCGATCACGCTCGATCAGCTGCTCCGCATGACCAGCGGCCTCGACTTCGTAGAGCGCAACGGCGCTTTCGGAGACTCGGCCGCGATGCTGTTCCGCTCGCGTTCGGCCTCCGAATACGCCGCGGACGGTCCGCTCGCGCACGCGCCAGGCACGTTCTGGAGCTATTCGAGCGGCACCTCGAACCTGCTGGCCGGCATCCTGCGCGCGAGCCTGCCCGGCGCAAGCGGCGTCTACCACCGCTTCCCGCGCGAAGCGCTCTTCGACCGCATCGGGATGCGCAGCGCCGTGCTCGAAACGGACGCCGCGGGGACCTTCGTCGGCTCCTCGTTCTGTTACGCGACGGCGCGCGACTGGGCCCGCTTCGGGCTCTTGTATGCACAGGATGGCGTCTGGCAGGGCGAACGCCTGCTGCCCGAGGGCTGGGTCGCAAGGGTCCGGCGTCCCACGCCGCCGGCGCCCCAGGGAAGCTACGGCGCCCATTGGTGGCTCAACGCGGGCACGCCCGGCGCGCCCGAGAACCGCCCCTACCCTTCGCTCCCCACGGACCTCTTCTACGCCTCGGGCTACGAGGGACAATTCGTCGTGGTGCTCCCGTCGCAGGATCTGGTGGTCGTGCGCCTGGGCCAGAGCGAGCCCGAGCATGCGTTCGACCTCGAGGGATTCTTGCGCGGGGTAATCGCGGCATTTCCTGCGAGCCGGCCCGGAGCGGGCTCCTAGACCCGATCCGACATTCGAGGTGCACGCGGGGGGAGGCGGCGGGGGGGTGGGCTACGGCGAATGGCTCGCCGTTCCTCTCTTCGCGACTGAGTACCCGAACTCACTTTTGCGGCGTAGAGAAACGCGGCGTCCTGCGGGCCGGCTGCGCTTTATTTCGCCTCCGCCCACCCCCCGCCGCCTCCCCCCGAATGCTCGAGCTCGCTGCCGAGCTTCATGAGGGCTAGAGAGGCGAGACCACCTCGGGCAGCGGGGTGCCGTCGGGCTCGAACTCCTGCGTCACGTCGATCGCGCCGTCGCCGTCGACGTCCTCCTCGCGCTTCTCGAGCACGGGCTTGCCCGGCGCGGCGCGGTAGGTCTCGAACACGCTCGGCTTGCCGCGGCCCTGCGGGTCGCGCTCGATCCGCGCCACCACCTCCTGTCCGCCGACCACGCGGTAGATCGTCCAGGTGTCCATGCGCCGATCGCGATTGGTGTCTTCGACCAACTGCACGCGCTGGCGGTGCTCGAAATTCTCGACGCGATCGACCGCTCCGTCGGCGTCGGTGTCGCGCCGCACCTCGGCCAGCACGTCGTTCCGGTAGATGTACGAGACGTCCCGCGTGCCATCCTGGTCGTTGTCGATCTCGCGCTGCACCATCCGGCCGTTCGAATAGATCTCCCACTCGTCGGGGCGGCCATCCGCATTGGTGTCGATCACGCGCTCGACCAGAGCGCTCGCCTCGTAACGGCTCCACACATCCGGGTTGCCGTCGAGGTCGCGGTCTTCCTCGCGGCGCAGCAGCGCATCCGTTTCGACGTCGAAGTACCGGACCTCCTCGGGGCGGCCGTTCCCGTCGGCATCGAGGCTGCGCCGCACGACCGGAAGCTCCTGGGGGTTGGCCCAGCTTCCCGCCGGCAGGCTGGTGGTCTGGCTGGAGAGCTGTGCCGGATCGAGCTCGGGGACCGGCGGCGCAGCGGGCGCGGTGAGCACGCCGGAAGTGGAGCCGGGCTCCGGCTTCGGAGGAGTGGGGACGTCGGAGCCGGCCTCCTGCGGGCGCTCTTCGCGCTCGCGTTCCGCTTCGAGCGCGCGCTCGAGCTCGGCCACCCGCTCGTTCTCGCGCTGCTCGGGCGTGCGGGCCGTGGAGCGCTGTACGTCGCCGACCGGAACATGACCGGTGACGGAGCTGAAGATCAGGAGCTTTCCGGGCGTGCCCTTCTCGCTTGCGGTCACCGCCGCTGCGGCGGCGGGAGCGCTCGGCGTCGATTCGCCCCGGCGTGCTGTCGCCTGTCGCTCGAGCCAGGCCAGGCGAGCCGCCGCCGCACGATCGTCCGGACGGGCGGGGCGCACGGATTCGAGCACCGGACGCGGCTTCGAGGTGCCGCGGTCGCTGGCATCGGGAGCCGCCGATCCGCCGCCGGCGCAGCCCGAGAGCAGGAGCATGCCGGAGATCGCGGACAGGGATCTGCCCGGAAAGGGTCGCTCGAACATCGAGCAGATCCTACCCTACCGGCCGCATGACTCGTTGGCACCAGCTCTGGCTCCCGGTCTTCCTGGTGGTGTGCCTCGCCGGCTGCTATGTGCCGAGCGCGGGACGCCGCTCGGCTCGCATTCTCGAGCGGGGCTGGGATCCGGACGAGCGGGGCGCGCTGGTGATCCTCACGGGCCCGGTCTCGCTGGTCCACGCCACCGCCGACTTCCTGGTCCACGCGCTGGTGCCGCTCGACTACGACGGCTACTTCCTGGTCGACCGCAGCGAACCGTCCGTCCAGTGGTTCCGGCGCTACGCAGGTCCGATGCTCCCACTGGCGAGCGTCGCGGTCTTGTGTCATGAACAGCGCGCGACCCTCATCGAGGCGATCCGGGACGACGGCGGCCAGGAATGGCGTGCGGCGCGCTACCAGGAGTGGCAGTTCCCGAAGTGCGTCGAGGTGCTCCCAGGGCGTTACGAGATCGCCGTGAGCTACCTGATGCGTCGGACCGACGACGCGCGCGACGCGAAATCGACGATGCACATCGAATCCACCGAGCCCTCGACCGTGCGCTGGTCCGCCGAGGCCGGCGGCATCTACCAGCTGCGAGCGGTGCTCGGCGAGCCCAAGCCCGCGCCGGGCCCGGCGCCGCGCAGCCGCCTCTCGAAGAGCCAGTCGCTCGGGACCTCCTGGCTCACGCTCGAGGTGAGCGAATGGACCGCCGAGGTGGTCCGGCTCGACACGTGGGAAGCGCTCGGGGAGCCGGTGCTCGAGCATCGGGCCGCCTGGGCGCGCTACGAAAGCGGGCGGCCCTAGCGCCATGTCACCCCGGGGAGCGGCGGGAGAATCTCAGAAGATGGAAGCACCCAGGCAGAGCCGGCTCGAGGCGATCTTCGCCGGCATCGTTCGCGCGCGCTGGATCTTCATCGCGCTCTATGCACTGCTGCTCCCGCCCAGCGTGTACTTCGCGGTGCGCGTCGAACAGGACAACTCGCTCGACCGCCTGATCGTCCCCAGCGACCCCGACTTCATCGCCACGCGCGCGTTCCAGCAGGTGTTCGGCGCGGGGGAGTTCTCCCTGCTGCTCGCCGAGGTAGACGATCCCTGGGCGCCGGAAGTGCTGGCACGCGTGGACGCCGTCGAGCGCGCGCTCCAGGCGATTCCGCACGTCTCACCCAACTCCGCCCTCTCCATCTTCCGGCGGACGCAGGCGAGCTTCGACGCCTCGCCCGAGGACGCGGAGGCCTTCCGCCGCTTCGTGACCGGAACCGACCTGCTGAGCCGCCAGGGGCTGGTCGGGAAGGACTTTCTCGCGATCGCGCTGAGCCTCGAGGTGAGCGGTCCCGCCGAGCGCAACGCGACGCTCGCG
>Ga0210377_10004216_pt1 | contig 12143 bp, 24 predicted proteins | sample PLM4_65_b1redo_FD_155480 | JGI IMG/M metagenome (GOLD analysis project Ga0210377, IMG submission 155480) | Groundwater sediment microbial communities from an aquifer in East River, Colorado, USA - PLM4_65_b1 redo | ecosystem: Environmental > Terrestrial > Soil > Riparian zone | place: USA: East... | reverse complement strand
GGCACAGCGAGAAAATCATAACCTTGATGAGTAAAGCCCAGGCGAAAATGTTCACGAACTTTTTCATTCTTTCCCCCTTAAGTCGTTCAGGATGCAGATAGCTTCCACGATTTCCACTCCGAGATACAAACCAGAGAGGGCTTTATGAAACCATTTTTTACCTCTTTGGTTGTGGTTTCGGGCAACCATCGCGAGGAAAAGGATGGAAGCATGAATCCCCACCTTTTCTATTTTCGTGGGTTCCATGTCTCCTCCTCGTTTCTTCTTTCCAGGAATCTCAAAACCTTTCGGAGTTTCCTGGCACAACTTTGGGAGCAGAAAGTCCCGTCTTCTGTTATTACGGGTTTCCGCACCAGATTTCCACAACGCTCACACCTTTTCTGTTTCATTCTTTTCTCCCTTTAGAAATCTTTGTTTTCATCCCGATCACAGTTCCTGTTCCTACACCCAGTGCATAGACAATGATCGCTATAGCACTATCTTGATTGTCAATCTGTGTTAAGATGCTATAAAGAACAAACATCGAAACAACAGTTACTACAAAAGAGAAGAATGCAGCAAGCATCGTTCTCTCTTTGACAATAAATCTCCAGTTCAGAGTCAGCAAAAAATCTTGCAAAACTCCAGCAAGGAAGTAGATGCAAAGATTATGCATATTATCTCCTTATTAAATTATTAATGTACCCAGTTTCCTATCACTTGATAGTTAGCTGGCGAATAAGTGGTCTACCTACTCACTCGTTAGCTAATTATCTCTCTAAAAAATAGTGATATAAAATAAAACCCCCTATTAAAGTGCCTATCGACCCACCTATGATTGCTGCGACAATTCTTTCGCATATAGCTATCCAGTTTAATTTATTAATATATATTCTAATCTTCTCGAACATAATGTAAATAAGCAGTTAAGAACAACCGAATTTGGTGTGGGGTTCTTTTTGTTTTTGAATTGAAGCGGTAGAAACCCCACAAAGAATCCGCTATCTTGTTATCAGTCACATGCTGCCCAGCACATAAGACTGATCAGATCTTCAAGAGAATAGAATACTGGAATACCTAGTTTCTCTGCATGTGCTACTTCTCTGTCAGCACCAGCAGATTCACCAGGGATTCTCAGCACACAGTCTGAAACCTCGATCCACGAAAAGTCATTGTCCAGCCATTCTTCGTAACGCTTCGACCCTGCCAACGCATCAGGTTCTGCATACATTGAAAGCTGGGGAATGAAAACTGCGAATCCAAAGTCCAGAAGTTGTAGACCAACTTCAACGCCTCTTCGCACATTCGCCCAAATGTCTCCTTTAGAGATGGGCCCTGCGACGTAAACGCGTTTCATTTCTTTTTCCTCCTTCTCTTCTTCTTGTGTACATCATCAAGGTCGGGCCTCTCTTCTTCAAAGAACATCAGAGCAAAAGCGTTCCAGATGACAGCTGCAAGATGGTCTTCATCCATCTCACCCAATTCCCACTGAAATGCATGACGTAACAAAGAATCGATCAGCCTTGATGCGGGCATGCCCAATTCCCAATTACGTGAACCATACAGATCAGCACCTCTTGCATAAAGCTCTGCTACTCGTTTTAGTGGTTTGACAGGAATGAGAGAATACCGAGGCTTACCGCTTTGAGTATCACGTTGGGCCCCGGTATTGAACTGTTGTGGTTTCCCTTTTCTCTTCGTTGAGAATTTCATTTTGTCTCCTCAATCAAAGAGAATCGGTCGGACGAGAATCTTCTCCTTCCACCGCTTGTTGATGACGAAGAAAACCTGCTTCGGTTGTTCATAGGCAGCACCAATGCGAAGAGCAAAAGCGTTGAACCCAATCATCGAACCGTTAGCAATGAAGTTTCCGCCATCGAACATTTGGTGGAAATGACCGAATACATCTAGGTCAGCCCACTTTGATTTGTTCCACTCGTTGATTTTTTTGTTGACGGGAATCGTGATGCCACCAACACCGCCCCAGTACCGAATCGAGTGCCCATGATGGAAACGAAGTACCGTATCATACACCTTAAGATAGTTATGATACGAAGAAGTCGTTTGAAAACGGACACGCGGTTCATTGACATAGAGCTGTGCAAGAGATTGGTAGACAAACGTCTCTAGTGAGTTCCCTTCTTCAGTTGCGGCATGAATCTTTTTCGTAATTCTGGAGTGATTACCAGAACAACACACGAATAGAAGATTCAAGTCGCTTTCCCTGAGAAGGAACTCGATACCAGACCTTAAATACGTTTGGACACGAATCGCTGCATCAACCGGACGCAGAGTACAGACTTCCAGGTTTTCCTCGTGAATTCTCCCTGTGATCATGTCTCCGAGAACAGCAACAACTAGCGTTTTGATCGGGGTGTTTTTCCGTTCGAGATTTGTGAGATGAAGAGCAACCTGAAAGAATCTTTCTGCTCTCTTTTTCGAAAGAGCAAGACTGTATTCATTCAGACCATTAACTTCTTCACTCCTCACTGTTTCCTCGATATGCCAATCAGAAGCTACAACAAACGCAGTCGCCTCTGAACCACCCAGTGCAGGAAACGGGACGATACCGAATAGCTCTTCACGGTGAGACTTGATCGCGAATGCCGCAGCAAGTTTCTCTTGAAGAACTTCGATTTGGTCGACTGCTTGAGTCGCTGCTCGTTTGAGTTCACGTTTCTCCCTTACCCCCTTGAGTTTTTTCGTCGTATGACCCAGTGCATCAAAGATTGCCCAACAATCCTTGCAATCACCTCTGGGCTCAGCTTTACCCTTGTACTGTGGATGCTTTTTGCAAGCCATTGTCGATCTCCTTTTCTATCTACACCTCTTAAATTGTTAAAGAGCTATCGGGCATCTCTGATGAAATGCCTAAGTATGGAGGGATGTTTTATCTCTTCACGCTTGGGAATTCCACCCAACCGATTAAGATATGTATAATGAATTATACCAATAGATTAAGCATTTTTGTCTTCGATTATTGCTTTAAGGATAATTGCGTAATTGACTAAGTCAAGAATCGTGTCCTCTAATGTTTCTTCTTTTACTTTAGCATCAGCACCATGCAACAAAGTTCCTATCCTCATAAACTTATCGCTCATTCTTGCTAAAACACCGTCAACCATTTTTACACCCAAAAATTCAGACGCTCTGAAGTTTTTTAGTGCGTCATCACCCTTCGAGTAATCGTGGTTTTTCTTTTTTAAAATCTCTAAACATTTTTTAAAATTCTTTTCAGCAAAATCAAATAATTCTATTTGTTTCATTTTTCTGTTTTCTTATAAATTGGTTCTGTTTCCTTTTTGCACACAGAACATATTATAGACGTTTTCCACACTGCAGTAGGCTTATTTGCATCCTCTAAAGTCATTATAACTGTAAAGTCTCCCAAGCAGCACTTAGAAACATTTAAATGCTTCTCCTCTTTTTTTAGATTACTCGAATGTTTTTTCATAACTTTAAATACTGATCAATGTGTTTTTTTAGTTTCTTTAAATCGTCTTTAGTTAGCTCTACATCAGAAATATATAGTTTTTCTTTTTTAAAAACATAAGCAAGTGCTTTCTTAACTTTATACATAAAGTCTCCAGTCTCGAACGGATGAATATAATTAATTTCATATCCCCACATCGGATATTCGTCATCATCAAAATCAAATTCTATAAAATGACCCCCTCCACATTTGCACTCAAACCGCAACACTTCTTTACGTCTCTGGTCGTGTTCTTTTTTTTCTACGTTAGCACTCATAAGTTCTTTTATTGTTATCTTTTTTCTAACGTCTTCATCCATCATAAGACAACTATATGCTTGTCTTATATAAATGTAAAACTCAGAAACTGTTCATAACTCCAATCTTTTCAGAGATAATCACTAGAAATCTATTTTTTAGATTCATGTCTTCTCTTAGACAACGTATTCTAGCCTGGATAGTGGGTGCTAGAGACACTATTCCGATTGTTTTGATGGATACGGTGTACTCAATACCTCTTCGACCCAGTTTTTAGCATGGATTAAAGACGCTTTGATCACTATATCGTCTTTAAAAAAGTAATCTACGACAAATTTTGCTATTGAGTATCTTATCCTAGCGATTACTCTGACAAAGAACCAACCAAAGTCATTATCAAAAGGAATATTGATATATATCATATGAAATAGCGAATCTATTCCCTCAGAAACCAAATATATTAGATATTTAATCATTTTTTAGCTCTTCTATCTGTTCGACTATAGATTTTAGGTCTTCATATGTGCTTTTCCTCGCTAAAACATCTGAATCGATATATTCTTGCATCTTTTTTCTGATTATTTGGATTGTTTTATCTTTGAAACTCTGATTCATTGAATAATTCGTATTTAAATGCTAACTTTAAATATTTTTCTCCATTTTCGTCATATGTTCTTAACTCTACCCATTCTCTGATATGTTCATTATACACAGCCCAAGTTTTTCTTATCATTTAATCGCTTCTACCCATATCATCTCAGATCTTACTACTGCATTTTTTACCCATTTCTGTGTTTTCAGTTTCTTACCTATATCTCCACTTCCCATAGGACATATCGACATCACTACTTTATTCAGATCAAACCCAGCCTGTGAAAGAAGCAAAGCTAAGAATTGTGGATTGAAAGGAATGACATGGTACTCTCCCCCATAAGATTGATTTCCATAGATAATTTCCATTAAATTATAATACTTGTCGAAAGTTTTTTTGTTATTAAGTGTTAGACCAGTAATAGTCTTCACCCACATGTCAGCCAGCTGGTCAAAGTTCGTTGTCAAAATACACAACTTCCCACCGGGCTTCAATACTCTATACATTTCCATGAAAACCTTGAGAATTTTTTTGTAAGAAATATGTTCTATAGCATCTATTGATTCAATATAGTCTGCATAATTATCTTTGAATGGAAGAGCAACCATGTCGCCCTGAACATACTTCCCATCCTTTTGAATAACTGCTCTCTTGAAAATCCCCTTCTTTTCTTTAAGCTGTTTTAGTGTATAAAACTTATCGACATTGATAAAATCTTTTATTACAGCAATCCCACAACCTAAGTTTAATTGAATCTTTTTACTTTTTTTTCTTTGCATAAAAGTCCATTATATATTTTTTCGTTTCAGGAACGTCTGCTACAGCCACTGCTTCTGGATCTGTTTCCTTTAAGCTTTGAAGGCGGTCTAAGATTCTCAATAGGTAGTTGAGATTCACTTTTACTTCTTCATATGAGTGATCTCCCAGCTCCATCCAGACATTGAGATCTATTTTTGCTACTTGATCTTCATAATTTAGCGTATTATAATTAATCATGGTCTATTATGTCTCATATTGTCTACTGCCCACAAATATTCTATTGCAAGGAACGGAATCCACATTGTTTCTTGTTTAATTAATAATATACCAACACCAAAAATTAAGAAAATGGTATCTAAGATAAAGAATATAACATCATAATGCTCTTCATGTTTTGACTTTTCTTGGTTATTCGTTACATATAAAAAGAAATACCAGATTTTCTTAAGCATGTTAGAAAACAACACCGCTATTATGAGTGCCTCTTCTTCGTTCCTTTTCGCTTTCTCTCATTATTGCTAAGTCGACTTTAAGTTCTTCGTCTTTTCTTTCTGCTTCGGGCATTTTAATTGGGACACTCGAAACCGATTCTACTGGAATCACTATTCTGCTCCCCGTCAAGTCTCTTGCTTCTAAATATGCAAACCACAATGCCATTAGGGAATCCCCAGTATGCCCTTCAGGATATGAACGCATCTCATCGACTAGTAGACCACAAAGATAAACTGTTCTTGGATCTGAGATGTCATAGGGTATTATGAATTTCCCGATCTCAAGTAAGATAGCAAGACTGTTGACACCTATATCCATATCATTCTTTTCTCCTCCCGTCTTATGCCCTCTAACATTCGCTTGCCCCATGTCTTGTAAATCTCTAACCATTGATTCTTGGTATGCTACAGATTCTACTCTAATCCCCAGGGGATGAACTGTATCGTTGTGAGTTTTGACCATCCTACGAACATTGTCTGGAGTCATCTTGCCCCTCTTAATGTTTCTAAGTACAAAATCTCCTGGTTTTATCAAGTCGTTCCCATATTTAACTCTATCAATTGTAATAAGCACAGTATCGTCTGCAGAATCTTTCATAGATATAGCCAAGTCTAATCCCGAAGTAGTCAAATCCATAGTAAACCCTTCTCTAGGTTCATCTTGTAATCTTAAGTTTTTTCCTTTTTCTTTAGATTTATTAAGCCAAGCTTCTACAAATTTCTGATCTGGTCTTGATGACGGGTCACATTGATACATTCTAGCAAAAGCATATGAATTTGAAATCCTTGAAAGATATAGTTCTTTATATGGCATTTTTTCTGGCCACAGGACTTTAACTCCTTCTTCCATCACTACTTTATTTTGTTCATAATAATTATCTGCTTTTATAAGTCTAGCATGCGGCTCTATAGACTCGTCTAATTTGATCTTCGCCCAATCGTTCCAAAGATCCATATTAGTGGGTTCTGAAATTATTGCTTTTAGTCTTTCTCTATATTCAAATTGAGGGTCATGAAGCAAATCATGCACTAAATCGTTCATATTCCAAGTATTTCCTAGATATATGATTTTCCAGTTCTTATCTTTTTGGTCTGTCACAAGGATAGGAATGAGAGTCGTGTGGAACCAATCCTTGATCTTCTGTCTCTGTTCTTCTGTCCCAGAGTTTTTTTGATCTACAATGTCGTCTCCTATTATGATATCTCCTCTCTTACCGATTAAAGGCCCAAATAGACCAACAGCTGATATCGTAGAATCTTTAATCGAAATGTCGTCTCTATTAATAGTGATTCCTGAGCCAGACCATTGCTCTGGAATTCTCTTCGATTTCACCATTTTGGGTACAACCCCGATTCCATTAGGGTCACAATATTTAGCGAACGCTATATATTTTTCATTTCCCTCGATCTGGTTGATTATACCTCTTAAAAACTTCTGAGAGCTGCTTGACGTATTAGAGACTATGAAAATTCTTAGATTGTGGTCTTGTGCAATTCTCCATAATGGGTATCCTATCGATAAATGAGTCGATTTCCCATGCCCTCTAGGATATGCTGCAACAATTTTTCGATACACTGGATCAGAAAGAACATCGTCTAGTTTATCTAAGAAGTCTGGATTTTGATATCCCAATATCGCGTTCATGAAAAATTTGAACGATCTTTTGCTTGTTTCTAGTATATCCTCCACAGTGTACTCTGTCATTTTATTGCTTCTGCTACAATTACGTCATTTATCAATCCTGCATTGGGCATACCATAGATCGCTGATTCTTTGAACCTAGGCCCTAATGAGTTTTTCTCATAAATAGTTATCTTGATGTTTTCTTGTTTGAATCCGCACTTTACTAAATAGATGTACATTATCGCTGGAGTGAATGCGTTCATGTGATATTCCCCCTCATGAAACTGATTACCATATAAAACCATCATTGCTAAGTTAACTCTTTTCTTAGCTAATTCTGTCCATAGAGTTTCTATACTTGTTGCTGAATATGATTCGTCAAAGACTTTAGAATAGTCTTCTCCTCTTGAAACCATCTCTGTGAGTTCTCTGCTTGCATCTAGCCACGATCTTACTACATCATCAAAACTCGTAGTCATAACTCTTAACATCCCTTTTGGTTTTAATACTCTATACATCTCAGCAAATGCTTTAGATAAATCTCCCATAGGAATGTGTTCAATCATATCTATACTTTCTACGTAATTTGCATAATTATCTCTAAATGGAAGATTCTGTACCTTAGCCTGTACAAATTTAGCACCTTTGGGGGTCTTCTTCTTTTCATGTTTGTATGCTGCTTTTATTTTTTTAAGTGTAGAAAACGCGTCTATATTTATAAAACCAGACGCAAGATTTCTTCCACTACCAATGTTTAGCTTTATCATCTTTCTTTAAAATCTAGGATCGGATAGTTTTTATCTTAGAACGTTTTTATTTCAGTAAAAGAACCACTTATTGTAGCACAGTTCTTAAATTCATTTTCAGTAGAACAAAGACTACTACCAGTATTGTATACATTAGCAGTGTCAACACTAGATGCATTGCTAACGATATTCGACGTCACAGAGCACCAATGACTGTATGGATAATACCAGGGGTGATTATAGTACGGTGTCTTGATTTCTTTAATCACCTCTATTATCCTCGTTCTGTCGTTCGACAATTTTTCGACCAATTCTCTTAGAAACTTAATCTCAGATTCTAAACTTTTTTTATCTCTATCTTCTTCTGTTTCGGTATTAAACAAGACCTCTCTTGCTTCTTCTTGAGTAATTATTTTTGCTCCGATTAGTGTTATTACTTCATCAGCAGTAGGCAGCTTACTCAACCGCCATTTTAGTATTTCTTTCTTCATATTTTTTGTTTAACCCGATCCTAGATTTTAAAGAACAATTTTTTCGACCTTGATTCCTACTTTTTCTAATATCTGTTTTCCTTCTTTGATTCTATATTCTTTGTAATAATAAACAGATTTGATTCCACTGTTAATAATTAATTTTGCACAATCGATACATGGTGTCGTAGAAACAAACAGAGCCATTCCTCGTTTATCTCCATTTTTAATTAGCGCATTGTTCTCTGCATGAACACATCCACACTGACCAGGTTTGACACTATCACATGTATTGGGTCCTCCTCGATAATTTCCATTGTATCCATATGAAATTATTTCCTTAGTGTTTAAATCAATAATCAGTGCACCAACTTTCAACCTCTTACATGTACTTAAACGTGATAACGTGACAGCACATTCAAGAAATACTTTCTCTTTATCTATAATGTTTATTTCAGAGTCGTTTCTAATCATATTTGATTGTGGGCAACACAAAACATCTTTTCTTAATTTCTTCCTCAGATATACCATCAGCCACCATATTTAATACTTCAAAGAACATTTCGTCAAATTCAGTTTCTTCTTCTTCAGTCGGTTGAATTGGAAGAACATCACCACTAGGAGAGACCCAAGCAGATTTTGCTGTCATAAAACACATCTTCATAGTCTTCCTTATCTGATCTGGAGTGAATGTTTTATCCATTAAATCCTATTCTTTCTTCTATCAGCTCACGAGTAGAGAGATGAATTCTTAATTTATGTTTATGCTTAGCATACCAATTTCTTATATCGGGTGTGCCCTGAGCTTTTCCCGCTCCCTTCCAATCACATATCATTTCTTTTCTATATTTTGCTGGCATTTCTATAATCTTGTCTCCTCCATCATCATCTGGTAAGACCCACCACTGCCAATGATGTTTATTTCGTTTTTGATGGAGAAGCCAAGCAAAATCAAAATCTGCATCTCCCGTGTCTGTGGGTTTATAGTATCCAGACTCGTCTCTTCCCCTCTTGATATCATTACCTTTACCATAAAAATAATTTACATATGGAAACCACTCAGAAGGAAGAAACTTAGAATTATCATGCACTAATCCTCTCCACGGTATTCCTTCTTGACAACAGTAAATAAATACCCAGAACTTATGTCTCATCAAATAAGAAAAGTATTTTAAATGATTCATTATGATTAGATATACGGTTCGATTCAGAAATAAAATCTAGACGCTATAGAGCCCTGATAGAGACATCTTTGATATTTAACCCTAGGAAATTAAAGATGTAAATACTACTGTTGGTTTTCATTTTCTATCTTTTTAGTTTTGTCTAGTTCGTCCATTGAAGAAGGTGTAAGATTCATGTTGTTAAAATGCACAGCCACAACTCTACTTGAATCTGTAGCAGTCTTTACTGGATTATCTTCTAATTCTTCGATATCCTTTAGGTTCCGAAGCAATCGTGTTAGCTCATCGATCTTTGCTGATTTCTTCGACATGTCTTTTTCGAAATCTAAAGCTATAACCTGATTCGTTAAAAAATCGTCCAACTTCTCGAATACAATCTTTCTTGCTTTTTGAAGCTTCTTATGGTCTTCCTGTCTCCACTTTTCTGTGACTTTTGAAACTAAATCGTTTGCTATTACCCAGCTGACTCCAAGCTGTTTTGCTATATCTAGTATATTTATTTTCTTCGTATGATTCAGGTAGACTTCTATCTCGTTAATAACTTTTTCTCTTATTTCAGCCTTAATCATATCAGAGTTTCCGATCCTATCTTCTTCGGTTATTAGAGATAGTTTTTGTGTTTTCTCAAATTCTTGATTTTCCATGTCTTTATAAATTATATAGATTCTGAGATTGTTTTTTATTAAGTTCTAATATCTGGTTCATTAGATTTACAGTATAGTAAAGGAGCTGAATTGTTGTTTTCCTCGGCTCAATTTTAGTTCTTTTAGAATTCTGAATGTCAATAATTTTCACAATTTAGACATCCTAGATATATGACCGCTGCTTACATTAGATTCTTATTTCTAAGTCGATTGATTACATCGATCTTAGATTCATCGCTCATTGTATCTTGAGTCCAGGTGTTAAGAAACTTTGTCAGTCTTATAATTTCGTAATCATCGGCACGTACATCTGAGAGATTCAGAATACAGAATCTACAAAATTCTGGTCCAGTCATTTCTTTCACCGTCCTACCCAGTGAATTTTTTGTATCTAAGATATTATTGATTTCACTTTGTAGTTCCATCAGAATTCTTTTGGAGAGGCACGATTAATTCCTCCGCAATTTTTTCAATCACAATTCTTAACGAAATAGCCGCAGATTCTTTAGATAAAGTAGACATCATTCTTCCGAAAACGATAACATTAGAACCTGGTTTGATCTTACTATAAATCAATTCAGCTAGTGAACCATATGCTACACAAGGAATAATGTCAGTATATCTATTCGAGACATTAAGACGAAGATTAATGGCTGACAGCTCCTTTTTTGTTTTAAATGTTTCTGTGCTTTCTACTATTCCAGAAATCATTACCTTGTTAAGATCGTACATTTTCTATTTTCTTGTTGTTTAGTATTTCGACGTAATATTTTTGGTTTTTCTCGATAAACTTTTTATCATTATCATTAAACACATATCCTTGAGACAATAGATATTTCAGCGTCTTATCTAACAGAATTCTTACATTTTCTGTTTTTCTTATTTTTCCGTGAATGTTCAAATGACACGTTTCATTGCATAAAGGAGCTGAATTCAGAATACTGTTAGATACTCTCCCGAGAACATGATGAAAACAATTCCAGCTATTCCGACCGCACCACCAGCATTTATAATTGTATAAATACCAGTTTTGAAGATGTCCTCTATCAAAGTCATTCTTCATCAAATACCGTATTTTGCTCTATCCTCGATAGTTTTCTCAGCATGACAGTTTGGGCAAAGAGTTTGCATATTATTCTTTTTGAAAATTAGATCTGGGCGAACTCTTCTGGGAATAATATGATCTACAATTATTATGTCTTCATCCTTCAGCTTGCATCTTTTACAAGTAAAATCATCTCGTTTCTTGACTATTCGCTGTAAAGCATAATTTCCGTGTTTGTATGCTGGATTTTTTTTACCCAGTATCTGTTCACTCCTTCTCTTCCTCTCTTTCGGAGATCGGATTGATTCATACCACTTATCACTTCTAGCTGATTTTTTCTTATCTTGTGCCACATCTAATTATACAGTAATACGTATAAGATTTTATACCGTATTACACCTCATCAGTCTTTTTTTCACCACATTTTATACACTGTTTATACTTTTTAAACTCATGGCTGTGCCCGTCATCACTAACTGGTTTACCCCTAAATTCATGTTCCACGTTTTTCCATTCACTAGGAGCAAGAGTCAAAGCTTTTGCAATAAGATCTTCTGCTTCTTCTTTATTTTTAGCATATAAAGCTATCAAATACAACTTAGATAACTTTACTGCATGTAGTTTTTCTAATGGGATACCAAATACGTCTGACAAATTACGTTTTATCTGCAACCATGATCGCACATTAGAACGAGTAAGCAGTACTTCTGGAAGACCTAGAAACGAAGACCAAGTAGAGCTTTCGTCTCCCATATACTGTTTATATGCATCAGTTGAATTAATCTCTTCGAGAATCGGTATTATTTCTACTGATTCTTTTCTTATCGTCGCGATCTTATTAATTAGTTCCATGCACAAATTAAAAGCTTTTTCGCCAGA
>Ga0210377_10004215_pt1 | contig 12145 bp, 10 predicted proteins | sample PLM4_65_b1redo_FD_155480 | JGI IMG/M metagenome (GOLD analysis project Ga0210377, IMG submission 155480) | Groundwater sediment microbial communities from an aquifer in East River, Colorado, USA - PLM4_65_b1 redo | ecosystem: Environmental > Terrestrial > Soil > Riparian zone | place: USA: East... | reverse complement strand
GAAACCCCAGGGGACCACCTCCACCGTCGACCCCGGGAGGACGAAGGTGATGTCCTGCTCCGGCACCGCCACCTCGGCCTGGATGGTGGTCAGGTCCTCGATCTCGGCCACCAGGTCGCGCTGACCAGGTTCGAGATAGGTCCCCGCCAGCTCCTCGACCCGGGGCGTGACGATCCGGCCGGCGATCGGGCTCACGAGGGTCGACTGCGCGACGTCCGCCGCGAAATCGTCGACCTGCGCCCGCAGACCCGCGATTTTCGCCTCCATGGCCCGGATCACTTCGGGGCGGGTGCCGCTGTCCACGAGAACCAGCCTGGCCCTCGCCTCATCGAGGAGGGCCGCGTCGTGATCGCTCTGCGCCTGGGCATCTTCGTGGATCTGGCGCGACACCAGGTTTTCGGCCAGCAGGCTGTCGGTGCGCGCCGCCGTCCGGCGGCTCCATTCCAGTCGCACCCCGGCGGTGCGCAGATCGGCGCGGGCCCGCTGGACCTGTTCCGGCCGGGCCCCGGCCTTGAGGTCCTCCAACTCGGCGCGCGCGGCCGCCAGCTGGGCGCTGGCGGCGGCCAGGTCCTTCTCGTGGACCCGGGTGTCGAGGTGCGCGATGGGCTGACCGGCCGCAACCAGGTCTCCCTCGCGCACGAAGACCTCATCGACCATTCCTTCGACCTCGGCCCGCACCACGGCGCGCCGTGCGGGCAGGAACTGGAAGGGGCCGCCCGTGGAGTAGGGGTAGGGGATGAACAGCGCCCCGATGAGCGCCGCGGGGATCGCCACGCGCACGGCCCAGCGCGCCGGACCGCCGCGCGGATCCAGGATCCAGCGCACGGGGGGCGTGCGCGCCAGGATGTCGAGGAACGGCTGGTGAATCACGAAGAGGAGCAGGGCCACGGTCGCCAGGGCGCCGCGGCCCTCGTACAACGGCGTCAGGTTGTCCCAGAACAGGAAGGCGATGAAGCCGAGGTGCATGCAGGCGTAAACGAAGACCAGCATGCCGTAGATGATGAACCAGCGCCGTTCGCGCCGCGTGAACACTTCGGGCGGCCGGCGGAAGGTGAACCAGGCACCGAATGCCGACAGCGACCGCTCCCTGAGCCGCGGCACCTCGATGGTGTTCATCAGGAGGAGGTAGCCGTTCATCTTGACGAGCGGGTTGGCGTTGAACAGGAAGCAGCCGAGGCTGGTCGAGAAGGAGAGGTTCAGCCAGAAGGTGTTCATCAGCGTGCCCGGGAGGGTCACGAACCAGCCGATGGTCGCGACGGCCCAGAGGGCGGCCTGGTAGTAGAGGCCGGCCGCTATCCCCCAGAACCGCTTGCGCTTGCTTCTGATCCAGATGGCATCGCTCCAGTCGCAGTACACGATCGGCAGGATGTAATAGAGGAAGGCGATGCCGATGTCCCGCACCTGGCGGCCGTTGCGCTTGCACATGATCCCGTGGAGGATGAGCCGCGGGCTCTGCACCAGCAGGCAGGAGGTCATGACGAGCATCACGAAGAACCCGAATGTCATGTTGCGCGAGACGCCGGCGAGGATCTCCTTGAAGCGGAGGATATAGATGGCGATCCCCCAGAAGACCGCCGCGCCGCACAGGACGTGCACCGGCCACGAGAACAGCCACTCGAGGTGGCGCGCCAGGGCCCCGATCAGCCGGTCTCCGAACAGGAGGCGGATGTTGAACCACGGCAGAAAAACCTCGGGATCGAAATACTCGGCGAAACTGCGCAGGGCCGGCCCCGAGGGCACCCCCTCCAGCATTCCCTTGTGCGCCAGTTGCTCGACGAAGACCTCCAGATCGGCCGGGGCGAGCTCCGCGCCGAACCTCGCCTCGAACTGGCGGTGGATGGCTTCGGGGCCGGTCCGGCCGTCGAGCTGCTGGCAGATGAAGGCGCCCTCCTCGCCGAATTCGAAGGTCTCGAAGGTCGTCGGATCGCGCACGTAGTGCATGGTCGGCCGCCCTCCCACGCCGAGTCTCCTCAGCACCTGGAGATCGGCGCGGAATCGCGGCGGAGAGCCGTGCCATCCGGCGGCGGGAGCGCTCATCGGCGGCGTCGGCTCCTCTTCTCGGCCTCGGCCAGGCGCTCACGGGCGGCTTCGAGATCCGGCTTGGCCTCGAGCGCCCGGCGGAACGCCTCCGCGGCCTCCTGCGGCCGATCGGCGGCCAGGTGCGCCTCGCCCAGGTCGCAATAGGCGACCGCGAGCTTGGGATTCAGCGCGATCGCCGACTCGTAGGCCGCGACGGCATCGTCATAGCGCTCCTGGGCGGCGTAGGAGTTGCCGAGGCGGCGGTGGATTTCCGCCAGCCGCGGGTTCAGTTCGAGGGCCTGCTGGTACAGGCCGATGGCCCGATCGTGAAGTCCCTGGCGGGCGAAGAGGTCGCCGATCTTGACGTGCACGACCGCCCGCTTCGGCGCCATCTTCAGCGCCTGCCCGTAGGACTCCTCGGCTTCGGCGAACAGACCCTTCTCGAGGAACATGTCGCCGAGTCGGAGCTGGGCCAGCATGATCTTCGGCCGGATCTCCATCGCCCGCCGGAAGGCGGCGATCGCCTCGTCGAAGCGCCGGCTCTTGGCGTACATCTCGCCGAGCTGCATCTGCGCCATCGCCATCTTGGGGTTGAGCCGGATCCCCTCTTCGTAGGCCTCGAGGGCGGACGACTCCTGCCCGAGCGCGCGGTGCGCCCGGGCCAGGCGGAAACGGGCCATGGTGAACGACGGCTTGAGGCGCAGGGATTCGTGGAACTCGCGGATGGCATCCTCGTACTGCTGCTGGGCCAGGTACAGGTTGCCGAGGGCGAAGTGGGCCGCGAGCATCTCGGGGTTCAGCTGAACGGCCTTCTCGAAGGCCCCGGTCGCACCGGCCCGGTCCTTCTCGCGCAGCTTGAGGACCCCGATGTTGAAGTAGGCCCCCGCCATGTCGGGGTTGAGGCGGAGCGCCTCCTCGAAGGATGCCGCCGCTTTCTCGTCCTCCTTCTGGATGAGGTGGACGCTGCCCAGCCCCAGGTGGGCCATCGCCATGTCCTGCTTCAGCTCGATGGCGGTCGCGAATTCCTGAATGGCCCGGGCGTACTGGCGCTGTCTCAGGTAGAGGTTGCCCATCACGACATGGGATTCGGCGCCCTTGCCCAGCGTCATCACCTTGAGCCCACGGGCGGTCTTCGCGTCGCTTGCCTCGGTCACGATCGGCTCCCTGGGAACGGGCTCGGACTAACTCCTGGCAGGTTCACGGCTCACGCTCCGGTGCCGGCGGCGCCGGAGCGGCGCCCGCCGCGGAACGGCCCGATGACGGGGTTCACGAGAACCATGTCGGCGGGCAGGGCGATGAGGTGGAGGATGAACGCCGCCACCCGATCCGCGGGCAGCATCTCCTTGGGGCGGAACAGCGGCCCGTTCTGGGCCAGCATCGGCGTATCCACGACCTCGGGCAGGACGACCTGGACGCGGACGCCCTGCGGCCGGACCTCCTCCGCGAGACTTTCGGAGAGACCGATGACCCCGAACTTGGAGGCACAGTAGGCGGAGTCGTAGGCGAGACCGTGGCGGCCCGAGGTGGAGGATATATTCACGATGTTGCCGTGCTTGCGCTCGAGCATGGCCGGCAGCACCGCGCGATTGGCCAGATAGGTTCCGGTGAGATTGATGTCGATGACACGATCCCAGGCCTCGGCGGTCGTCTCGTGCAGCATCCGCGGCCGGCCGCTCTCGCCGCGGAGGATCCCGGCCGCCGCGACCAGGATGTCGATGCGTCCCCGCGCCGCGAGGACTTCGCGCGCCATCGTCTCCATGTCCGCGGCCTTGCGGACGTCGAGCGCCATGGCGAGCGCGTCCGCCGCGGCGCCCGCGGCGCGCACCTCGTCCGCCGCGGCCCCGGCGCGGGCGGCATCGACGTCCACGATGGTCACGGCGGCCCCCGCGCGCGCCAGGAGCAGGGCGGTCGCCAGCCCGATGCCGCCGGCGCCGCCGGTGACGATGGCGGACTGGCCGACGAGGGACCCCGGTGCGGAGCTCATGTCGTCTCACCCCGGACTGCGGCCGAGCCCCCGAGGACCGCGGCCCGCCAGGCCGGCCTGCGGTGCGGCCGGAACGGCACGACCACCGGGCCGTGCAGCACGGTGTCGCGCGGCAGGGTGACGAGGTAGAGGACCATGTCGGCCACCCGCCGCACATCCAGGGACTTCTCGGGGGGCGGCACCGGCCGGTTCTGCTCCCAGATGCCCGTCGCCACAGGTCCCGGCAGGATCGACTGGACGCGGATGCCGTGCAGCCGGGCTTCCTCGTGCAGTGACTCGGTGAGGCCGAGGATGGCGAACTTCGAGGCGCAGTAGGGCGCGTCGTAGGCGAAGCCGCGCAGTCCCGAGGTCGACGACACATTCACGATGTCGCCCGATCTCTGCCCCATCATCGCGCCGAGCACGGCCCGATCGGCGAGGAAGGTGCCGCGCACGTTGGTGCGGATGACCTCGGCCCAGTCGTCGACGCTGGTCTCGACGGCCGGTCGCGGGCCGCCGCGTGAAGCGCGCAGGATGCCGGCCGAGGCCACGAGAATGTCGATGCGGCCGAATCGATCGACGACCCGCCGGGCCATCCCGGTCATGTCGTCCTCGATGGTCACGTCGGCCCGCACCACAAGCCCCTCGACGCCCGGGCCGGCGACCCGGCGCGCCGATTCCAACGTTTCGTCCAGGCGGACCTCCGTCCTCCCCACGGCAACGATCGCCGCTCCCGCCCGGGCCAGGACCTCGCAGACGGCCCGGCCGATGCCGCCGCCGGCGCCGGTGACGATCGCCACCCTGCCGTCGAGCGGACGATCGGGACCGGCCGACCCGGGCTGCGTGACCTGCTCCTTCACGCCGCCCCTCCTCCGCGCACGGCCGCCATCTCCAGCCAGTAGCGCGGCACCTGCTCCATGCCGGCCGCCAGCAGGCCCGGCCGGACCGAACGGGTCAGCGCCTCGCAGGCGGCATCGACGGGGTAGCCGCTGAGAAGGACCGCGGCCAGCCCATCGAAGGCGCCGACGGTCTCGAAGGAATGCTGGGTCATCGTCACGCTGCGCTGGTTCACGGTGGCGATGGTAAAGCCACGGGCCTGGAGCAGCGCGCTGAATTCATCCGGCGAGTGCCAGCGGCGCGAGCCCGCCGGCTTCATGGTGCCCCGGACGCGCCGGAACGACGCATCGCCGCGCTGCCGCGCCGCCGCTTCGCGGTCGCGCAGGTAGCGGACCGACTCCTTCATCCATTCGTCGTAGAAGCGCTCGGTCCCCGGGACGAAGGTGCCGGCATAGAACGAGCTGTTGAACGCGAACCGGCCGCCCGGGCGCAGCGCCCGGCGCACCTCGTCGAAGAACAGCCCGAGATCGGGCAGGCAGTGGATGGCATTGCCGATCAGCACCACGTCGGCCCAGCCGGTTGCGACCGGGAGCCGGTCGGCCGAGGCCTCGACGAGGGTGACCCGCGGCGCGGCGCCCGCCGCGGCCGTGTCGAGGCCGAGGTCCTGCTTCGCCAGCATCAGGGACCGGCGGTTCAGATCGAGGCCGATCGCTTCGGTGTCGCAGCCGGGAACGCTCAGTACAAGTCCGGTCAGGGTCCCCGTTCCGCAGGCGAGGTCGAGCAGGCGCACCCGGCCGCTCAGCCCGAGGCTGCGGATGAAGTCCCGGTTCAGCTCGATATATTCGGGCTCCTGCGAGAATGGCTCGTACGAGGTGTCCATCACGCGCGCCCCTCCAGGGCTGCCGGGGCCGACGACCGCTCGGCCGATACCAGGACGTAGTAGCGGGTGCTCAGGAGGCCCAGGAGTCCCGCGGTCATGATGCGGTTGAAGGTCGGCCGGTCGAGCTGCCCGAGCCGGTGCTGGCGGCAGACATAGCGAAGCTTGTCCCGGGTCGATCGTGTCCAGCACTCCTCGGTGGCGTCAACGACCGCCACGTCGGTGAACCCCGCCTTGTTCAGCAGCGCCTCGTAGGACGCCGGATCTTTGAGGTAATTCTCGGGGTGCAGGCGCCGGCTGAGGGCCTCGGCCCGGGGTTCGTGCAGCAGATCCGACATCAGCAGATGGCCACCCGGCCGGAGCACGCGGCGCGCCTCCTCGAGGAAGCGGTGCCGGGTGTCGAACTGGAAGGCCGCCTCGATGCACAGCACGACGTCGAACGAGGCGTCCGGGAACCCGAGGTGAGTCGCATCCATGCGCAGGAACGAGCAGCCCGGGGCGTTGGCCCGGCAGACCTCCATCTGGGTGTCGGAGATGTCGATGCCGGTGACGTTGACGGCATCGAAGTGCCGCAGCAGCTGGCGCGTGGTGGCTCCGAAGCCGCAGGCAACGTCGAGGATCGTCCCGGATCGCCGCGGCAGGAAGGCGAGCAGCCGATTGACGAGGTTCTCGCTCGCCTCGCGGGCCGTCCTGGAATCGGTCTCCCAGTAGCCGTTGTTCCAGTAGCCGCTGCCCTCGAAATACTCGCCCCGCGGGCCGAGAAGCGCCTCGAATCGCGTCGCGAACTCCCGGGCGCGGGTCTTCCGGGCGGCCCCACGGCCCGCCGCGAACGGTCTTGACGGGGAGGGGGGCGTCGGGGTCACGACGTGGTCTCGCCTCCCTTGCCCTTGGAAGTCTCGGCGGCGGCGGCGGCGGGGGGCTTTTCCTCGGCGGCCGGCTGCTGGCCTTCGGCGGGGGACGGCGATCCGCCTCGAGGCGTGGCGCGGAGGTTGAGCGACTCGGCCCAGGCCGCCCTGAACTCCTGGATCTGCTTGCGGCGGCGCTGCGCCACCGGATCGCCGGGCTCCACCTGTTGGCCCGCCGCCTCCTTCATCAGGGACGGCGAGACCATCCGCGCCGGCCGGTCGCCGCGGGCCATTGTCGCGGCCCGGCGCGCCTGCAGGTCGCCGAGGAAGCGCAGGAGACGCTGGACCCCCGGCCTGTCGCCGGCGGCCTGGCCGTCGCGGGCACCGCGGAGCCGTCGGCCCGCGCGTCGCGCGCCGGCACCACGAGCCCCGGCCCCGGCCGCGGGTTCCGCGGCTTCACTCGCGGCGCGCCCGTCGCCGGTCACGCTGCCGGGACCCTCGAGCCCTTCCTCCAGCCCATCCTCCAGGCCGGACTCGATCTCGTTGAGGAGGGCGAGGTCGGCATCGGCGTCGCCCGGACCGGCCGGCGATCCGGCCTCCTGAGACCTGGCGCGACCGCGGGGTCCCTGACGCTTGAGGTCCCGGGTTTCCTCCAGCAACTGCCGGATCTTGCTCACAAAGGGTCGTTCGCTCATGAAGGCATCCTCTCTTTCGCGTTTGATTCGGACGGGCCCCCCGCGCGCTGCAGGAAGTTCTGCAGGTGCGTCAGAAACACCTGGGGCCGGAGTATGGGGAAAAAATGCCCGACGTTGGCCAGCAGGACGCGCTCAGCGGCGGGCATCGCCTGGAGGAGGTGTTCACTGGTCTTCAGCCAGCGCGACCGCTCGCCGTAGATCAGGAGCGTCGGCATCGTGATGGAGTGGATCTCGTCGAGTGTGACACCGCCGCTCTGCATCTCGCGCCAGGCGGACGTCGTCTTGAGCAGCGTGATCCAGCGGTCGGCGGTCCTGCGGGCACCGTTCCACATGCCGAAGGGAACGAAGAAATCCCCCGAATGTCGGCGCTGGCGGGCGGCCTGCCAGCGCGGCTGCGCCAGCTCTTCGAGGAAGCCGTAGGCGACCTTCGGCATCCCTTCGGGGACGGTGATGCCGACGGTCTTCAGCTGTCCCCGCCATGTGTCCCAGTAGGCGTTGTCGTGCCCGTGGTCGAGCGGCTGCAGGGCGTAAATCGTCGCGTCCGCGAGAGTCAGCGAACGCACCCGCCCGGGATGGCGGGCGGCGAACTCGAGGGCGATGGCCCCACCGTAGCTGTGGCCGACGAGGTCGGCCTGCTCCACGCCGAGATGGTCGAGCAGGGCGCCCAGGTCCGCCGCCATGCTTTCCGGGGTGTAGCCATTCTCCGGCATGTCGCTGTTGCCGTGGCCGCGCAGGTCGTAGACCGTGACGCGGTAATCGCGCGCCAGCGCCGGGACGGCCTTGAGATACCAGAAGGCGAGGTTCGCCGCGAGGCCGTGCACCATCACCAGGTGCGGGCCCTGCCCGGCCTGCCGATAGTGCAGGCGCGTGCCGTTCACGGCGGCGAAGGTCGCGAGGCGGGTCATCGAGCGCACTCCTAGGGAATCCAGTACCACACCTGGACCATCACCCAGCGGATGATCGGCCGGAACAGGACATCCCACACCGGCCGGTTCTCGGTCTCGATCTTGGCGTACCCGGACATGTCGGTCTTCAGGAGCCCTTCCGGATTGGGGATCTCGCTGATGACGCGGACGACCTTGTAGGTCGAGTTCGACATGGAGACCTGGGCCGTTCCCTGGGTCTGGCCGTGCACCATGGCGGTGCTGGAGTCGGCGGCATTCGAGGTCGCAACAGGCGCGATGCTGACCGCGCGTCCGAGGAACGTCATCCGGTGGTAAGACCAGGGCACCACCTTCACGGCGGCCCCGATTCTCACCGAGGCGGCATCTTCCTCCGGCACCTCGACCTCGGCCTGGATGACACGCGGGTCTTCGATCTGCACGACCAGGTCGCGTGTCCCCGGCTTGAGGTAGGTGCCCTCCAGCTCCTCGACCCGCGAGGTCACGATCTGCCCATCCATGGGGCTCAGAAGAGACGTGCGCTCCAGGTCGACCTGAAAGTTGTCCGCCAGTGCCTGCAGACTGCGGATCTCCGCCTTCATGGCCTCGACCTGCTCCGGCCGGGCGGCGCTTCGAACGAGCTCGAGGTTCGCCTCGGCCTCGTCGAGACGGGCCTGGTCGAGGTCGCGTTGTCGCAGGGCGTTTTCGAGCTCCTGTGCCGACACCAGCTGCTGCTTGGAGAGCTCGGCGTAGCGCTTGGCGCGCGGAGAGCTCCAGGCCAGGCTTGTGCCCGCCGTGCGAACGTCGGCAAGCGCGGTCTCGATCTCCTCGGGTTTGGCGCCGGCCAGAAGGAGGTCCAGCTGCGCCTTCGTTTCCTCGAGACGCGCCAGGGTGGCTTTGAGGTTCTTCTCGTGCGTGCGACCCGCGATGCGCGCCAGCGGCTGCCCGGCCTTCACCCAGTCCCCTTCGCGGACGAGGATCGCCTCGACCAGGCCCTCGACCTCGGACCGCACCTCCGCCCGCTTCGTCGGCAGGAACCGGAAGGGACCGCCTGTCTGGTAGGGGTAGGGGATGAACATGACCCCAAGCAGAATCGCGGGCAGGCCCAATCGCAGGGCGTAACGCAGGGTGGCCTTCATCAGGGAGCGTGGGCGCGCGGCGCCGCCGGGGTGGCCGGACTCCCGGGTGGCGCGGGCGCCGGTGCTCCCGTCGGACGAGTGGGCACCGGGTGCGGGCCTGGGTCCTGGTGCCGTGTGGGCCATAATCGCATCCCTCCTAAATGTTCCGGACCGGGGCGGACTCGATCACCGGCCACCCGCGCCAAGGCGATGCCTCCCCGGGCGCCCTCAAGCGGCGCGAAGCGACGGGACGAATGACGCCAGCCTCCGGAATGACGGCATTGTGACCGATCTCGCGTCCCGCGTCGAGCCCACCCCGCCGCGAGGTCGCGCGAGGCGGGATCCCCCGCGCGCATCTCCCGCATGTTCCGTTCGCATCAATGCCATGTCGGGTTTGTGACATGAGTCGCCGCGCGCCGGCTGAATCACGGCCGATGACGGGGACAGGACCCCCTGACGGGTGGACGTGCCCGGGGCGGGCCGGCGGCCGCCGCTGTTCACCTGTCATCACCCCGTCGCCTGCCAGCATGCGTACCCCCAGACCGGGTCACGCCCCCACCCTGAGGCGCGCCCATCCCCTCAGCGCTCGCTCGGCTTCACGGATGGTCCGGCGGGAACCCGGGACGGCGTTCACATCTCTCAGTCAGTGTGTGCGTTTGATGTCCCCCTAACTACCGCCAAAGTCCTTGATAGTCAACCGCTTTCTCCCCTGTCGGCAGGCCACTGCGGGTACGATTCCGGTATCGGTCCGCGGTCCGCGGGCACCCCGGCCGGAGGTCGGGTTTGCCGCCGCGCACCATCCGGTTCCCAGGGCTTCGACAGACGACCACCGGGTGCGGCCGGCGCGGGGCAGACTTCGTGATGTCCCCCGAGTGGTTTCGGCCCGTGCCCGCCCGCCGCCCGGAAGTCCTGGCCATCCGCCGGTCCGGCCGGGGCAGCGTGGCTGTATCGAGCATGGGAAGGCCGCATCTTATTCGCGAAAGGTCAAGGCATGCGATTGTAGTCTCCTCGTAGATGGTCAATGAGGCGCGCCGGCGTCATGCCGCTCAACGCCGGGAATGGAATGGCTGGAACGCCTGCCGGACAAGTCGTGCGTTCGAGCCGGTGAATTCGCCTGCAGCACGGCAGGACTGGTGGTATATTGCCATCGTTGCGCCGATCGACCCGATCGGGGCAACACACCTTGTAACGCGCGCCCGCCCGGCGCGGAGGCTCCCATGCGCGTGTTGCTGACCGGCGCCAGCGGGTTCGTCGGCGCCGCAATCCTGGATCGGCTCGTCACCGGCGGCTGCGACGTCCGGGTCCTGGCGCTGCCCGAAACCGTCGAGCGCCTTGTCCATCGCGATCGCATCGAGGTCGTCGAGGGCAGCCTCGCCGACGAAGCGATCCTGGCCCGGGCGGTCCGCGGAATCGAGGTCGTTCTTCACTTCGCCGCGGCGCTCCCGAGCCAGGCCAAGGACGACATCATCGCGATCAACGTGCGGGGCACCGAGAGCCTGCTCGAGGCCAGCGTCGCGGGCGACGTGCGCCGGTTCGTCGCCGCCAGCACGATGGCGGTTTATGACCCGGTTCTGCGGCGATCGCGCTGGCCGATCGGCGAGGATTCCCCGCTGCTGGCCCCGGGGAGACGGGCCCGCTCGCATTACCCGCAGAGCAAGATCGACGCCGAGAACCTGGTCCGGGCCTTTCATGAGAAGACCGGCCTCGAATACGTCATCCTCAGGTTCCCGATCGTGTACGGGCCGGGCGCGCCGCTGGTCGAAAACTACATCCAGATGGTCTTGTCGCGCCCCTCCCTGATCACTTCGGGGGCGTCGCTGGCTCCCGGCATGCAGTGGATCCAGGCGAAGGACCTGGCCGCGGCGGCGGATCTCGCGCGCACCCGCGCGGAGGCGGCGAACGAGGTGTTCAATGTCGCGGGGGGCGTGCTGTTTTCCATGCGCGAGATGCTCGAGTGCATCACCGAGCAGAACGGTCCGGTCCTGCCTCCGGTGCGGGAACGCGGCGCGTTCCTGACCGCGATGAACGAGCGATTGTCCAAGGCGTCGGGGCTCAAGTACGACATCAGCAAGGCGGAGCGCCTGCTTGGTTTCCGGCCGCAGGCCGATCTGCGCGAGAGCCTGAAGGAGATCGCCGAGGATCTGGCCCGGCGCGGACTCCTCTCGGATACCCTCCCGAGCGAACCGCCGCTGGGCGGTCGATCGATGTTCCAGGCGCTCGCCGCTCTCGTCTCCTCCCGCTCCCGGCGACGAAAAGTCGGCTGAAGGCGCCGGCGGGCCTCGCGGAGCCGCGCGCCCCGTCAGTTCGGAACTCCCCCCACGACGAAGTGCGGGTTCTCGATCAGCCCGATGAGATTCCCGAACGGGTCGGCGATGGTGGCGAGGCGGATGCCGCCGCCGACCTCCTGCAATGGGGAGCGCGGCTGCGCGCCGACGCGCAGCGCATGCGCCAGCGCCTCGTCGGCGTTCCCGACACCCCAGTAGGCCACGGCGCCGCCGGGGCCGGGCGCGGCGCCGCTGGCATCGGGGTCGAGCCCGAGCTCGTAACCGCCGATGTTGAAGCCGACGTAGAACGGCTCGTCGAAGTAGGGCGCGACTCCCAACAGCTCCGTGTACCAGGCCCTGGCGCGCGCCAGATCGGCGACGTGATAGATGACAGTGCGCAGTCCGAGGAACATGTTCCCTCCATTGAACGGTGCGGCTAACGGATCTTCGTGGCGATCACGGGGCGCAGCGCCCGCGCGACGGCGGCCGCGATCCGCGCGGCGGCGCCCCGACGGGCAAGCAGGTTCTGGTTGATCTCGAGCTCCAGGCAGGGCAGCCCGTGGTGCGCGCCGTGCCGGTGGATGGCGTACATCATCCCCGCGAGACCGGAGTACGGCTGGTTGAAGCGCACCCGGTAGCCGGCGGC
>Ga0210377_10004214_pt1 | contig 12146 bp, 9 predicted proteins | sample PLM4_65_b1redo_FD_155480 | JGI IMG/M metagenome (GOLD analysis project Ga0210377, IMG submission 155480) | Groundwater sediment microbial communities from an aquifer in East River, Colorado, USA - PLM4_65_b1 redo | ecosystem: Environmental > Terrestrial > Soil > Riparian zone | place: USA: East... | reverse complement strand
CTGGACGTTCGATCCGCTGGTAGCCCGCAACGCGCATCTCAATCTGGTGGTCCTCGGGACCCGCGTGGTCGAGTACGCCCGTGACATGTACGGCGAGAACCCCATGAGCCGCACCGACAGCGTGATCGGGAGCGATCGGTTTCGTGGTGGCGTGGACCTGCTCCCTTCCACCCCACCGCCGGGCGAACAGAGGGCTCGCCCCAGCCTGACCCCGGGCGCAAGCCCGGGGCTGGTCGCCTCCGACACTGATCCGCTCCCCGACGCGCCGACCATCCTCGTCGCCATCCCCGCCGACATCCAGGCTCTGAAGCGGGCGAATCCCCAGGCCGCCATCGCCTGGCGGCAGTCCACCCGGCGGGCCTTCGAGCACTATCTGAAGCGCGGGTACGCGGTCCGCGGGATCGGCCCCCGCGAGGGCGGCGAAGGGTCGTGCTACCTGCTCGAGCGCCTCGCGTGACCCTCCGGGTGGCGCGCATCGTGCTCCGCGAGATCGCGCTGCCGCTGCGCGAGCCGTTCCGCATTTCGTCCGGGGTGACCCGGGAGCGGCGGATCCTGCTGGTCGAGCTGTTCGACCCCGACGGCGCCGCCGCGTGGGGCGAGTGCGTCGCCGGCGAGCACCCCAACTACTCGCCCGAGACCATCGACACCTGCCGGCACGCCCTCAAGGCATGGCTGGCCCCGCTGGTGCTCGGCCGCGGGTTCGCCCGGGCGGCCGACGTCGGGCCGGCGCTCGACGCCCCGGTGCGCGGCCACCGCATGGCCAAGGCCGCCCTCGAGATGACGTGCTGGGCCCTCGAGGCCGAGATGGCCGGCCAACCGCTGGCGGCCGTGCTGGGCGGGACCCGGCGCGAGATCCCGGTGGGCATTTCCCTGGGCATCCAGTCGAATCCGGCCGCACTCGTCGAGAGGGCGCTGGCCGCCCGGGCCGAGGGCTACCGCCGGGTGAAGCTCAAGATCATGCCGGGTGCCGACGTCGCGTTCGTGGCGGCGGTGCGCGAGGCGCTGCCCGATCAGGTCCTGTCGGTGGACGCCAACGCGGCCTACCACCCGGACGACGCCGAGCACCTCGCCGAGCTCGACCGGTTCCGCCTGGCCATGATCGAGCAGCCGCTGGAGCCCGAGGACCTGCGGCGGCACGCGGAGCTGCAGCGCCGGCTCGAGACCCCGCTCTGCCTGGACGAGTCCATCACGTCTCCGGCCCGGGCCGAGGACGCGGTGGTCATGGGCAGCGCGCGGATCGTGAACATCAAGCCGGGCCGGGTAGGCGGGCACGGGCCGGCCAAAGGCGTCCACGACGTCTGCGCCGGTCACGGCATCCCGGTGTGGTGCGGCGGCATGCTGGAGAGCGGAATCGGGCGGGCGCACAACGTGGCGCTGGCGTCGCTGCCCAACTTTTCCCTCCCGGGCGACCTCTCGCCCAGCGCCCGATACTGGGAGCGCGACATCGTGACCCCGGAATGGACCATGAGCCCGGACGGCCTGGTGCGGGTCCCGTTCGACCGGCCGGGCCTGGGGGTCACCGTGGACCGGGACCGGGTGGACAACCTCACGGTCCGCCGGGAGGAGCTGGCCCCGTGATTCCCGACCTCGAGCGACTGGTGCCGGCGGCGCTGGCGGAACGCCTCGTGGCCCTGCGGCACGACCTGCACCGCCATCCCGAGCTCGCCTTCAAGGAAGAGCGCACCGCCACTCGCCTGGCCGAGGCGCTCACTTCCGCAACGGAGCCGCCGTCACGCGTCGCGGGAACCGGACTCGTGGCCCGGGTGCCGGGGCAGGACCGGCGGGCGCCGGTGGTCGCGATCCGGGGCGACATCGACGCGCTGCCCATCACCGAGGAGACCGGCGCCCCGTTCGCCAGCCAGGTGCCGGGCGTGATGCACGCCTGCGGGCACGACGTCCACGCCTCCTGGGCGGTGGGCGCGGCCCATCTCCTCGCGGCTCGGCCCGCCCGGGGGGACGTGCTCATCGTGCTGCAGCCGGCCGAAGAAGTGGGCCGGGGCGCGCTGGCCATGCTGGAAAGCGGCGCCCTGGACGGCGTGCACGCGATGCTGGGCGGACACGTGGACCAGCGCTTCGAGCTGGGCCGGGTGGTGGCCGAGCCGGGCCCGCTTGCCGCGTCGGCCGATTCGTTCGCGGTGGAGCTGAACGGCCGCGGCGGGCACGCGGCGCGGCCGCACGAGGCGCGGGACCCCATCGTGGCGGCAGCCGCGTTGGTCACCGCGCTGCAGACCATCGTGGCCCGCCGCCTCCCGCCCGGGGAGCCGGCGGTCGTGACCGTCGCGATGCTTCAGGCCGGAACGGCCGACAATGTGATCCCGGAGCGCGCCCGAATCGCGGGCACCCTGCGGGCAGTGCGGCCGGACACGCGCGCCGCATTAGAGGAGGAACTCCGGCGCACGGCCGCGGGCGTGGCCGCAGCGCACGGCGTCGAGGCTCAGGTCGCGGTGACCCGCGGCACGCCGCCGCTGGTGAACCCGGAGCCCGCGATCGCCTGGGCGCGGGCGGCGGTGACGCACCTGCTGGGCGAGGCGGCCCTGACCCGCCTTCCCTCCCCCAACCTGGGCGGCGAGGATTTCGCCTGCTACTTGGAGCGGATGCCGGGCTGCTTCCTGAGGATCGGCGGCCGGGCGCCGGGCGCCCCGGTCACCCACGCCCACACCCCGCGCTTCCTGCCCGACGATCGCACCATCCTGGTGGGAGCGGCGGTATTGGCGGAAACGGCTCGGCGCGCCAGCATGGCCATTGCACAGACGTGAAACGTGAAACGTGAAACGAGCTCCGTGACCGTTCGTTTCACGTTTCACGTTTCACGTTTCACGCTCCTGAGGATCGCGGCTCCCCCGATCCCCGCGACCATCGACGCCACCAGAATCCCCACCTTCGCGTTATCCAAGAGCGGCGACTCGCCAAAGGCGAGCGAGCCGATGAACAGCGACATGGTGAACCCGATGCCCCCCAGCACGCCGACACCCAGCATCTGGCGGGTGGTCGCCGCCTGAGGCCGCTCCGCCACGCCCATCGCAACCGCCAGCCACGCGAACCCCACGATGCCGATCGGCTTCCCCAGCACCAGCCCGCCGATCACTCCCAGGGTCACCGGGTGGAGCAGCGCGTCGGCCAGGCCCGCGTCCAGGGCCACGCCCGCATTGGCCAGCGCGAAGAGCGGCATGATCCCGAACGTGACCCAGGGATGCAACGCGTGCTCCAGGCGCTGGAGCGGCGGCTCGATCTCCCGAACCAGCCCGGCCAGGCCGTACACGGTCTCGTGCTGCGCGGCGCTCAGCACGTGGGTGCCGGGGTCCGCATCCGCCGCCTCGAACTCGTCGAGCAGCTGACGGCTCCGCGCCCGGAACGCGCCGGTGTTGATCCGCGCGCCCGCGGGAATCGTGACCGCCGCCAGCACGCCGGCCACCGTGGCATGGACGCCGGAGGTGAGCAGCGCGGCCCAGAGCAGCACGCCGAGCACCAGGTACGGCGCCAGACGGCGCACGCCGGCCAGATTGAGCACGACCATGACGGCCAGGATCCCGCCGGCGGCGCCCAGGGCCTGGAGGGACAGCTCGGACGTATAGAACAACGCGATCACCAGCACCGCGCCCAGGTCGTCCACGATGGCCAGGGCGGTGAGAAACACCTTGAGCCCGAAGGGCACTCGGTCGCCCAGCAGGGCGAGCACGCCGATGGCGAAGGCGATGTCGGTGGCCATGGGGATGCCCCAGCCGTGCCCGCCCGCGCCGCCCAGGTTGAAGGCGAGATAGATGGCCGCCGGCGCCACCATCCCGCCCAGCGCGGCGATGGCCGGCAGGGCGGCGCGCCGGGGCGAGGCCAGCTCGCCTACCAGCAGCTCGTGCTTGATCTCGAGGCCGACGACGAAGAAGAACACCGCCATCAGCCCGTCGTTCACCCAGGCTTCGAGCGACTTGGCGAGCAGCAACGGGCCGGCGCCGAGGGTGATGGTGGTGTGCCAGAGGTCGCCGTAGCTCGGGGCCCAAGGAGAATTGGCCCATACCAGCGCCGCGGCGGTGGCGACGAGGAGCACGACGCCCCCCGCCGCCTCGAGCCGGAAGAAGTCCTGGAACGCGCGGACCGCGCGGGCGGCGCGGGCGGCCGCCGCGCGGCTCACGAGCCGCTCACTGACCGCGCGGCCGGCCGCGGAACTCCTGGTACAGCCGGGTGTGGCGGGTGGACCCGTCCATCGGTAGTCCCCGGATGAACACCTGCTCGACCGTGGTGCGGACGTCGAGCGGCGAGCCGGACGCCACGAACAGGTTGGCCACCTTCCCCGGCTCGATGGTCCCGACCTCGCTCCCGATCCCCAGGATCTCGGCCGGCCAGCGGCTGAGCGCCATCAGCGCGGTATCGGCCGCGAGCCCGTGGGCCACGGCCATCTGCGCGTGGTAGGGCAGATCCCGCACGTCGGACGCTCCATCGGTGGAGAAGGCGAACTTGACGCCCGCGCGGGCCAGCACGCGGGGCTGCGCGTAGAGGGCATCGAACGGATCGTCCCGCCCGGGGCTCGAGAGAATCGAACCCAGAATCACCGGGATCTTTCGCGCGGCGAGCGTGTCGGCCACCCGCCAGGCCTGGCGTCCGCCGCCGACGATGAGCTTGAGCCCGAACCGGTCGGCCAGCGCGATCGCCCCGAGGATCTCCTTGGCCCCGTCGGCCGACACCAGCACCGGCATCTCGCCCCGGACCGGCGCCACCATGGCTTCGAGCTGCCGGTCCAGCGCCGGCACCGTGCCGCGGGCCTTCCGGTCGGCGTAGCTCCGGGCCCGCTCGAAGTACTCGTTGAGCTCGCGCACCTGGCGCTCGGCCCGCCGGGTGAACTCCTCGTCCGAAAGCGCCGCGCCGCCGCGGCCGCCACCACCGCCACCACCGAACCCGCCCCCACCGGTGCGCTCCAGCGTCGGGTACTCCACGATCAGCGCCGCCAGGGGCACGCGCGCCATCTCCCGGGGCGTCCAGCCGTCCAGGTCGATGACGGTCGCGGTGCCGGCCACGCGCCCGCCGCCGGGCGCGCTCAGCACGGTGGTCACGCCTTCGACCCGCGTCACCGGAATCAGCTCGGAGTGGGCGTTCACGGCCACGACCGTGGCCATGGCCGGGTTGAAGTCCCCCAGCTCGGCCATGTCGTTCCCGCCCGCCACCGACCCGATCTCGGTGAGGCCGAGCTGGGTGCGCGCGTCGATCAGGCCGGGATAGACGAACTTGCCGCGCGCGTCGATGGTCCGGGCCCCGGCGGGAACCGCGACCGCCGCCCCCACCGCCACGATCCTCCCGCCCTCGATCACGACCGTGCCGTTGGCGATGGGCGGCCCGGCCAGGGTGACGACGGTGCCGCCCGTGATGGCGATCGTCTGGGCGGACGCCGCGGACACCGCGGAACCGAGAGAAACGGCGGAAGCCAGGATCACGCGAATCGCTCCCGCCCTCACGCCCTGCCGCTCTGCCGCCGTCTTCATCGCCCCACCTCCATCCCCGCATCCGACGTCACCGGCTGGGCGGGCTTCTTCTCGGTTTTCTGCTCGAGCTTGGGCGCCTTGTCGTAGTCGAAATAGATGACCCCGTCGATCATCGTCTTCTCCACCCGGGCCGCCGGATCGAAGGGTGACGCGGTGAGGATGACCAGGTCGGCGTCCTTGCCGACCTCGATCGAGCCCAGCCGCCGCTCGAGCCCCAGGTCCGTGGCCGCGTTGAGCGTCACCATGCGGAGCGCTTCCTCCTCCGAGACACCACCCCACTTGATGGCCTTGGCGGCTTCCTGGAGCAGCCGGCGGACCCGCTCGTCGCTGTCCGAGTTGATGGAGACCCGGACGCCGCGCTCGGTCATCAGGGCGGCGTTGTGCGGGATCGCGTCGAACGCCTCCAGCTTGTAGGCCCACATGTCGGCGAACGTGCTGGCCCCCGCCTGATGCCGGGCGATCTCGTCGGCCACCTTGTAGCCCTCGAGCACGTGCTGCAGCGTCGCGACCCGGAAGCCGAGCGAGTCGGCCAGGTTCAGCAGCATCAGGATCTCGTCGGCCCGATAGCTGTGGGCGTGCACCTTGACGTCGCCCGAGAGAATCCCGGCCAGGGTCTCGAGGAACAGGTCCCGCCGCGGCGCCAGCGGCTCCTGGCCCCGGCGCGCCCGCGCCCGGGCCGAATCGTACCCCCGCCACTCGGCCTGGTACGCCCGCGCCCGCTGGAACGCCTCGGCGATCGAGTACTCGACCCCCATCCGCGTATTGGGGAAACGCCGCTGCGTACCCGGCGGGATGTTCCGGTTCGACTGCTTGGGGTTCTCGCCCAGGGCGAACTTGATCCCCCGGGGCGCGCCGTCCACGAAGAGCTGCTCGGGCTGGAGCCCCCAGCGCAGCTTGATCACCGCGTCCTGCCCGCCGATCGAGTTGGCCGATCCGTGCAGCACGTGAATGGTCGTCACCCCGCCGGCCAGCGCGTTCCAGAGCGAGATGTCGTCATGGTCGATCTCGTCGGCGATGCGCACCTGGGGCGTCAGGTTTTCGGTGCCCTCGTTGATCCCGCCCTCGATGGCCATGTGCGAGTGCGAGTCGATGATGCCCGGAATGACGTACTTGCCGGTGCCGTCGATCACCTCGGCGCCGCGGGGCACCGCCACGTCCCGGCCCACCGCGGCAATCCGGCCGTCGCGGATCAAAACCGTCCCCCGCTCGATGGTCCCGTTGGCCGCGGTGAGCACGGTGGCGTTGGTGACCGCGACCAGGTGGCCGCGCGGGATCTCCCCTCCCGGCACCGGAAGCGCCGGACGAACGGCCGGGGCCGCGGATGGCGCCGCTGCTGCCGTTGAGTCCCGCCCCCGCGCTGCCGTTCTCCCGGTTCTACCGCCACTCCCGCCCCTCCCGCCCTCTTCCACCAGGAACCGCTCGCCGTCCACGAAGACCGCTTCGATCTTGGCGCTGTCGCCGAAGAGATCGCCGGTCGCGACCACGAGGTTGGCAATCTTGCCGGCCTCGATGGATCCCAGCCGATCCCCGAGCCCGAGCGCCTCGGCCGGCCGCAAGGTGAGCGCGCGGATGGCCGCCTCGGCGCCCAGGCCGGCCCGCAGGGCCCGCCGCACCGCGCCGGGGAAGTCGGCGGCCGCGAGCCCGCCCGACGTGAGCGCGAAGGCGAGTCCCGCCGAATCCAGCGCCGCGGGGTTGTGATCGATCAGCCACTGGAGCACGGAGTCCGGCGGCGGCGCCTCGGGACGGGTGTGCAGGAAGGCCCGTCCGGTCATCGAGTCCGCCGCGGCGAAGTTGAGGGACACCAGCAGCGGGCGCCGGGCGGGGATCAGCACGTCCAGTGCCTGCCAGGCCTCGCCCGCCCCGGCGATGGCGTAGGTGAGGTTGAATTCCTTCCCCAGCCCCACCGCCCGGCGAATGGCGCGGTCGCTCCGGGCGTCGAAGATCACGAGCCCCGCCCCGGTGGCGTACGGCACCAACGCCTCGATCCGGGGATCGCGCTCGGGCCGCTCCAGGCCGCGCGGGTTGGCGCGGTAGCGTCGCTCGTATTCCGCCAGCCGCTGGGCGTCGAGCAGGCTCTGGCGCTGGTAGGCCATGACCCCCATGAGCGTCGAGGGGTAGCGCCCCCGCACGCCCTCGAACCCCATGTGGAGCGCCGCGGGAGTCACCACCACCCGGTCGGCCATCGGGCCCGAGCCCAGGTTCAGGAGCGCGCTCTGCCCGCGGAAAGCTCCCGAGGTGGGGGCCACCAGAGCGTTGGTTAGCCCGGCGGCCCGCCAGTCACCGGCCGCCGGGTCGTCGATCAACTCGTCCCGGACCACGCGCTGGGGGTCGAGGCCCTGCCAGCCACCCGTGTCCCGTGCCGCGGCGAGCGTGAACCCGGTGGGAGGGCCGGACGGCGCCCCCGCCCCGGCGGCGCGGCGCGTCTGGACCAGCCCGACCGTGGAACCCAGATCAATGAGACCCGGATACAGGGTCTTGCCGGTGAGGTCCAGCACCCGGGCGTCGGGCGGCACGGCCACGTCGGCCCCCACCGCGGCGATCAGCCCGTCCCGAAGGACCACGGTGCCGCGGGCGATCACCGGTCCCGCGACCGGGACGATCCGCGCGTTGGTGAGGGCCCAGATGTCCTGTTGGGCCGCCGCGGCTCCGGGAATCAGGAGCGCGAAAACGGCGAGGCAGGCGAAGCAGGGGCGTCGTCTCGGCATGGCGATCTCGATGGTTGACGCAATAGGGCCGGGAATAGAGCCAATGTACGTCACGTGGACGGCGGTTGGTGAGTCCCTTCGGCGTCCGCGGCGGCATGGCGGGCCCGGCGGAGGCGATGGACCCAGAGCGTGAGCGCGGTGGCGCCGCCCAGGACTCCGCCCAGGAGCATCCACTCGACCCCGCCCAGGAAGGTCGGGAACCTCCGCCCCAGCGTCGCGCCCAGCCAGGCGCCCGAAAACGAGGCTGCCCACACCACCAGCGGCGTGAGCAGCCAACCGACGACGCGGAGAACCTTGGGCGCGGGCCGCGGGCTCACCGACGGTTCATGGCCGCCGCGAGCGGAACATGGAGGACCAGGGCGACGGCGAAGCCGAGCGCCGCGACCGCCGCGTGGAACGGCAGCAGCTTGGTGGCGGCGCTGACCGCGAACAGCAGCATGCCCAGGCCCGCCGTCAGCATGCCCGTGGCCAGGGGCGGCGCGCTCCGCTGGCCGCGCGCGGCGAGGGCCACGACATACGCCCCGAGCCACGCCACGAAGGCCGAGCCCATCCACCACACCGGGATGTACCAGAAGCCGCTGCCCCCGCCGATGGCGTCCCAAGTCCAGTGATACAGGTTCAGCGGACGGAGGATCGCGGTGTCGAGCACGGTGAAAGTCAGCGCCCCGAGGAGGCCGACCAACGAGGCCCACGCGATGCCGTCCACCGTGCGGGGGCGCACCCAGACGGCCGGCAGATAGCTCCAGACGACGCCGCCCGCCAGGATCAGCGCCGCCTGCACCACGACTTCCGTGGCGCCGGACAGCGACCGGGAGAGCAGCGCGAAGACGGCCACGCCGATGGTGGTGAGGATGCCCAGCTTCACGCCGCCCGAGACGATGGTCCGGACCTCGGCGCGGTCGGCGGCGGGCTCAACGGCAGCGGTCATTCGAGCGGCTATGGGTGACGGACGGGTTGGAAGCTAGCGGCCGCCGGGACGGAGTTCAACCGCGGGCGACACCGAGAACGGACGCTCGACCCGGTAGGTCCGCCCGGTGGCCGGATCCTTGATCTCCAGTCGCGCGACGAGAACGCCGGTGGCCTCCCCGCGGAGCCTGACCGACAACGCGAAGGCCACCGGCCCCTGTCCCTCCGGCACCAACGCCTGGTACGCCACCTGGGTCTTCGGCGCGTTGCGCGCGGCGGCCGCGAGTCGCGAGAGGGCGGAGACCGGCACGCGCTGCCGGGCGACGTTCAGGATCTCGAGGGTGATGGCGAGCGAGTGATGGGGCGCGCCGCCTTCAAGCCCGTACATCTCCCAGTACAGGTGGACCGCCTCGCCGCCCCGGACCCGAAGGCTCGGGCGCGCCGCCATGAGCGGCTCGCCGTCGATGCGGCGGGGCGCGTCCAGCAGCGCCGTGTCGGCCAGCGCGAGCCCCGAGATCCCTTCGTAGCCCGGGCCGCCGAGCGTGAGGACGTAGCGCGCCCGCGCGGCCACGCGACACCCACGATCGAGGTATTCGAGCGAGTACACGTGGGTGCCGTCGACCATCGCCTGACGGAAAAGAAAGCGCTCCTGCTCGGGTGGCGGCGCCTGGACCGTCTCCTGGCGCACCCGCAGACGCTGGTCGAGCATGAACAGGCCCACGCGGGGGGCCGAGCGGGCGCAGGGAAACGCGCCGGGGCGGAACGCGTGAAACGCCACGATCCGCTGTCCCGCCCGGAGGTACTGGAACACCTGGTGGTCCAACGGAAGCAACCGATCGTAGTCCAGCGCTTCGTAGCCGGACGGAGCGGCAATGGAGTGCTCGTCGTCCCGGGCCGCTAGGGCGAGATCTAGCGACGGCACCGACGTGGGTTTGGAGGCCCGCACCAGCGTCTCGTGGAGCCCCGCGGGCGCGTACAACACCGGAACCGGGTCGTCGGCGCCGCCCGGCGCTCCGCCCCTCACCCAGCGCAGGGCGCGGGGAATCCCCACGCGCACCAGCAGTTCGGGATCACCCGTGGACCCCAGCGCCCCTCCCGCATCGTCGGGGCCGGCCCGCCGCACGATATCGGCGAGGAGGACACGCGCCCGGTGGGCCACCAGGCGGGCGTTGTAGGGCTCGAGAAACAGGGACCACGCGGCCTGCCAGAAGATGTCGTCGGGGAGTCCGGACGAACCCAGGCCCCGGCGATCCCGGTCGAGCCCGGCGAACCGCGCGCTGTCGGCCGCCATCTCCCGCGCGGCGGCGTGACGCCTGCCGCTCATTTCGAAGGCAACCACCCGGATTTCGCGCACGGTGTGCTCACCCAGTCCGGCCGTGTCGTCGGCGAGCGCTGCCAACGCGGCGGAATCGCGCGTGAAGGCTTCGAGCACCAGGCGGGTCCGCGCCGCCATCTCGTTGTACGGCCACGGTGCCCCGCGCGCGGCGTCCAGGTTGGCGTGCAGCGCGGTCAGCAGGCGCCCGCCATCCGCGGCAGCCACGATCTCCGCCAGCGTCGCGCCGGCGGGAGGCCGGCCGCGGACGGTGCACGATGCTACCCGACTCCCGATCCCGAACGTGGCGCCCGGCCGACCCACCCGAACCCGGCATTTCGTGGGGAGCGTGTCCCAGGGCGGCACTGCATCGATCGCGAAGCGCAGGTCCCAGAGATGTCGCTGGACCAGCGCCCAGGCGGCTCCGCCCGCCAGCGCCGGATCGGCATCGGCCGCCCGGTCCCGCAGGAACGACACCCAGTGGGTCCAGGTGAGCGCGCCGAATTGACCGCGGAGCTCCTTGTCCACCGGCACCTCGCCCTCATCCACCACCACGGCACCCAGCAGGACCCCCGCGGCCGGACCGTGGACCAGGAGGAGGTTCACGGCCGCGCCGGCCGCCCGCCACGCGTCCCGGGCCCGTCGCTGCGGGGGGCTCCGCCCGATCCACTGGAGCAGGAACAGGGCGGCGAGCCCGTCGCTGGTCACCGTATCGCGCGTCGAGGCCAACGGCAGCAGCGCCGCGACGGCCGCCGCCGTGTCGCCGCGCGCCAGGTGCAGCCGCGCCGTTTCCGGCGGCGATGCCGCGGCGACCTGCAGCACCAACCCCAGCGCTACCACTGGAGCCCCAGATGCTGGGCCGCGATCCGGAGCCCGATGAGCGTCAGGTGCGGCTCCACCAGCTCGACGTCCGGCACGTGCGGCGCGATCACCGGCGCCAGTCCGCCGGTGGCGACCACGTACGGCCGCCCGCCGCCCGGCCATTCGGCCCGGATGCGCCGGACCAGACCGGACACGGCGTCGGCCGCGCCGAACATGACGCCCGCCTGAATGCAGGTCTCCGTCCGCCGGCCGATGACCCGGTCCGGCGCCACCAGGGCGGCCGCCGGCAGCTTGGCCGTGCGCCGGATGAGCTGCTCGGCGCCGGTCCGGACGCCCGGCGCGATCACGCCGCCGATGAACCGGCCGTCGGCCGTGATGCAGTCGAAGGTGGTCGCGGTGCCGAAATCCACCACCACCGTGTCGCGCCGGTAGAGGGTAAAGGCGGCCAGCGTATTGACCACCCGGTCCGCCCCCACGGTGAGCGGCTCGTCCACGTCGAGCGTGATCGGCAGGGGCGTCGTGGGGCCGACCTCGACCGGGGTGACGCCGCTCGCGTGGGCGATGCCCGCCCCCAGCTCGGCCGCGACGATGGGCACCACCGACGCCAGCGCCACGGCCTTGAGCTCTTGCGGCGACCGGCCGGCGTAGGTGAGGTACGCCGTGAGCGTCGCCGCCCATTCGTCGGGCGTCCGCTCGGCGACCGTGGTGAGCCGCCAGTGTCCGTCCAGCCGATCGCCCTGAAACAGGCCGGCCGTGATTTCGGTGTTCCCGATGTCGACCGCGAGGAGCATAGGTGAGGCGCCTAGACGCCGCGTCGCGTAGCGGTTCGGAAATCGGAGCTTACAGCCATTCCTGGGCCCCCAGCCGGACCGTGCCGCTGACCACCACCTCGGTGCCGGCGTCCGTCTCCACCAGCAGCCCGCCCGCGGCGTCGAT
>Ga0210377_10004213_pt1 | contig 12148 bp, 5 predicted proteins | sample PLM4_65_b1redo_FD_155480 | JGI IMG/M metagenome (GOLD analysis project Ga0210377, IMG submission 155480) | Groundwater sediment microbial communities from an aquifer in East River, Colorado, USA - PLM4_65_b1 redo | ecosystem: Environmental > Terrestrial > Soil > Riparian zone | place: USA: East... | reverse complement strand
CAAATTTACCGACCAAAAGGTGCGCGTCGAGCAGGAAGATGGGAAGTTGCTCTGGCACATCGAGCGTTGTCCTTTATGCTGGGAGCGGCACACAACAGAGCCTGTCTGTCACCTGGCGGTTGGATTGCTACAAGAAGCCCTCTTCTGGCTGAGTGGTGGGAAAGTCTTCAACGTGGAAGAGAAGACCTGTATCGCGGCTGGGGATGAAACATGCACCATTGTCATTGATCAAACGCCCATGTATTAATGGTGTTGTCGGCATTTCCAAACAAATTTGTGGGCAGGCTAATTGCGAACTTCACACCCCTGTTTTTTTGATTTTGTGGAATAATTGTTCATAGGTATGTTCAAAGTTATCCTCAACGCTCCTCACCCAATCTCTCCGTTTAATGAACCGGCGCGGGATTTACGCATCCAAAATACCCCCCTCTGGCTGCATCAGCGGAACGTTCTTGCGCCATATACCACACGTGAATTGGAACTTAAGCCCGGGCAGCGTATGCCGATTGACCGCGAAGAGACAATCGTATATCGGGATAACCTGTTTTTCGATGAAGCATATATCCAAGCCTTTCTGACGGCTGCCCGCAAGAGAAGACGTGCCTGCCGGGCAGCATTTTCTGCGGAGGACCCTGCTTTTAAAGAACATGCCCTGCCGCTTTCTGCATCCTATACTTTGGCTGGTACCTTGTATCTGGCGGACCTTTGGTATTACCCCAAGGGACCCGTTGCCGACGTGGAACCGGTGGTCATTAACCTTGAGGCGCATGAGCATGGTTATTATCATGTGCCAACCTATATGGCAGACCAGAGTGGCGATCTGGTATTTCAGGTTCCATTGCGGACCTTGATCGCGATCGACTCCTGGGTGCATATTTTTATCGCAGATATAGTGTTTGGTTTATTTGGGCGCGGCGCACGATTTGAAAAGCGTCTCGACGAAGATCTGGCTTTCAAGATGAAGGTCCTTGCCAAGGCGTTGTATGAGGGCAGGCAGGTTCTTGAGTGTTCGGAAATGGTCACGATTGGTAAGAACTGTGTGATTGATCCGCACGCGGTCATTCATGGCCCTACCACCATTGGAGATAATGTTTTCATCAATGCAGGAGCGGTAATTGAGAATTGCATTATTGGCAATAATGTGAATGTCTCACAAGATGTTCAGTTGATGCTTTCCGTGGTGGGGGATGGGACATTTCTGCCGTTCCGTGCCGCGCTGTTCATGACAACCGTAATGGAAAACAGCATGATTGCACAAAATACCTGCCTGCAAATGTGTGTGGTGGGGCGTAATACGTTTGTGGGTGCCGGCTCCACGTTTACCGATTACAACCTTGTCCCTGCCCCGATCCGTGCGCTGGATGGGAATGGGAAATTGAATATTTCGAACCGACCAGTCATGGGGAGTGCGGTCGGTCATAATTGTCGTTTGGGTTCCGGGTTGATCGTTTATCCCGCCCGCACCATTGAATCAGACGTGGTGCTTGCCGCTTCGAAGGAACGCCGTGTAATCGACCGCGACGTCCGCTATGAAGACAGCGACCACCATAAGTTCAAATCTGCCAGCCTGCACCAACGGTTATATCCCCGTCCCGGCGAAGGCGCACTGGAAACATGGTAGCTAGTGGATACCTTTGCATTTATCATTCATCCCATCGATCCAAAGAGGGATGTCAGCCGGAAGTTTCCGTTCCTGGGACGCGTATTAAATGAGAAGCAGATTGATTTCTTTTCTACCTTCTTCCCACCTGTGTATATTTCCGAGATCGAAGGGATTCGATCAGGGGCGACAGGCAGGGAAATAAAAGGCTGGTTCATCGCCTGCCCCTACACGCCAAGGCGGATGATGGAGCTGCCTGAGCGGACGGTCTACCGTAAGATCATTCAGACCGGGCGTCTCGCGGAAAAATTAGGCGCACAAATCCTGGGATTGGGTGCATTTACCTCTGTGGTTGGCGATGCAGGGATTACAATTGCAAATGCGCTGGATGTGCCTGTCACGACCGGCGATTCGTACACAGTCACGGTGGCGGTGGAAGCCATCCGTGAAGCTGCCTGTAGGATGGATATTCCATTAAAAGGCGCCACTGCCGCGGTGGTAGGTGCCACCGGCGCGATCGGGCAGGTCTGTGCCGAGTTGCTCGCGGACGATGTGGAGCGTCTTTACCTGATCGGTCGAAAACAGGAAAAGCTTGAAGAACTGCGCGACAGGCTCAAGGTCCGGGCAAGAAGCGAATTGATCGTCAGCACGAAAATGGATGTCCTGTCGGAAGCGCAGTTGATCCTGACCGTCACCAGCGCCATCCATGATGTCATCCGCCCGGAGCATTTGCAGCCTGGCAGCGTGGTATGCGATGTGGCACGCCCTCGTGATGTTTCTGCAATGGTGGCGGCGGTGAGAGATGATATATTAGTGATTGACGGTGGAATGGTTGATGTACCAGGGACCGTTGATTTCCATTTTAACTTTGGTTTCCCGCCGGGCAAGGCTTATGCCTGCATGGCTGAGACAATCGCCCTGGCGTTGGATGGTCGTTTTGAAGATTACACCCTGGGAAAACATTTGACCCGGGAACGCGTCGACGAGATCGGCGGAATTGCAAAAAAACATGGCTTCCGTTTGAGCGGGTTTCGTTCGTTTGAACGCGAAGTCACAGAAGAACAAATCGAAACAGTGCGCCGCAATGCAAAGAACGCTCGAAAAATCCGGGCGACGCACACGTAATTTTGGAGGCTGCTTATGGGAAAAGCCCGCCTGTTAGTGGTGGAAGACGATATCGACATTGGGAACATGCTGAAGATTTATTTTGGCGGCATGGATTTTGAGGTTGATGTCGCTGTGCGTGGTTCAGATGCGCTGGAAAAAACAAAACAATCCCTGCCACATCTGATCGTGCTCGATATCATGTTGCCGGATATCGACGGCTATGAGGTGTGCCGAAATTTGCGCACCAGCATGCGCACCAGTCACATCCCTGTCATCTTCCTTACACAGAAGGATGAACGCAGCGACAAACTGCAGGGACTCGAACTGGGTGCGGATGATTACATCACCAAGCCGTTTGATATTGAGGAGTTAAAACTACGTGTGCAGGGCGCCATCCGACGTTCTGAACGCGAAAGTTTAACCGACCCTCGTTCCGGACTCCCCGCAGGACGCCTCATCGAGGAGCAATTGCGGCGCATCATCCGGGAAAAAGGCTGGGCGCTGCTCGATGCGCGTGTCAACCACTTTGAGCCTTTCAAGGATGTCTACGGCTTTGTGGCTGGCGATGATGTACTGCGCTTTACCGCCATGATCATCGGCGAAGTGGTGGATGAGATGGGGACCACCTCCGACTTCATCGGTCATGCGGGTGGCGACAATTTCATTATCATCACCAAGGAAGAAAAAGCCGCCGGGATCAGAACCCGCCTCAAGGAACGCTTTGATCAGGAAGTGCAAGCGCACTATAACTTTATCGACCGCCAGCAGGGATTTGTGCAAGTTCCCGCCTCGGACGGCTCAACGGTCAAAGTTCCATTCATGACGATGTCGGTGGGCATCGTATCGCCCAGCGTACAGTCATTTGCCGACATTCGCGAGATCACTGAGCTAGCGGCAGAAGCCCGCCGCCAGGATACCGCGACTGGCGGGTAAGGTGTTCATCGAGCATGTCTGCCGGGCTGGTGGTGGGCCTTGGGTTGGTAATATTCGGTCTCATACTACTCTTGATAGTGTGGGCTGTGGCTTCATTTCGCCGGCTTCCGCATAACGTGCAAAACCTATCGGAACAGCCCAATCAAACGGTTATTTCCCCCGATATATCACATCCAAATGAAGCGATCATGATCATCCAACCCGGTGGACGGGTTGAATATCTTAATGATCTGGCACGCGAATGGTTTGGGATACGCAGCGATGAGCCTGCGGACCTTGAGCGATTAATTCGCCGCGCTCGCCCTGCTGAAGATCTCCTTTATCTGTGTGCTCACCAGGGACAAAAACGCCTCTCGGTGGGTGGGCGGTTGGTGGAGGTCGTTTCCTACCAGGTGCCTGGACCCTATCCTCTCATGCTTGTCTCCATGCGGAGCGTGGAACTCTCTGCGAATCTCGATCAATCCCAGGCAGACGCTTCCATCTTGAAGATCGTTACAGACTTTGGCAGGGACGTTTCCGCCAGCCTTGAGTTGGAAGACACCCTGTATGCCGTTCTGCTGAATATCTCACACCTTGTGCCTGCTGACTTGCTTGAGATCAAAACATGGGATGCCTCCCGCCAGATTCTCACACCTTACACACTCGAGTTATCTGGCTCAGCCCATGTGATCCAACCATCGATTTCACAGTTCGGTGAATTAACCAATGCACTGGTCACACGACGAAAGCCTTTACTTCTCCCCAATACCCATGAGCCGGATAAATCCCTGCCGCCGATGAACGGTAATTCCATCGTGCAGTCTTATCTGGGGTTGCCGCTCCTTGCCGACAATGAATTGGTCGGTGTTCTGGAAATCGGACATCTCACTCCCAATGTGCTTGGTCAGCAGGATCTGGATCTACTTCAACTGATCTCTTCGCAATCGGCATACAGCGTGCGGAATGCCATCCTTTATTCGAAAGAACAAACGCGTTCCACAGAATTAAGTAGTTTGGCTAATCTGGCGCAGGCATTCGGTGTCGCACAGGATGATTCCAATCTGATCGGCCGTCTGGTGGAGAGCATCACCCCGCTGTTTAAAGTGGAGATCCTGGGCTTCCTGCTTTATGACGAAGCGAAACGCACACTGGAAGCACAGAATCCATTTCAGGGCTTACCGGCTCATATTGTTGAGATCTATCGCACAACCATCCGTCCGGATAGCCCCGCTGAAAAAATATTGTACGACCGAAAACCATTGGTGACGCGCAACGCTGCAGCGGATGAAGCCTGGCGTGATCTCGGTCTTCAAAACCTGGCACAGGCTGCAAGTTTGCGCGAGTCTGTTTTGATGCCCATGATTTCGGGTGAACATCTTGTCGGTTATCTACAGCTTTCGAACCATCGACAGTCTGTTACTGAGTTTTCAGAGACTGAACTGAATTTGATCAACACGGTGGCGAATCAAGCCGCCGGTATCATTCAAAACTCGTTCATTGTTGAGAACACACGTCAGCGCGCCATGCGGTCAGACGCTTTGCGCCGTATCGCAAGCCTGTCCATTTCGACAACTTCTTTGGATGAGATCCTTCAAGTTTCGTTACAGGAACTGGCACGCCTTTTCCAAAGCGATCTCGCCGCCATTTTTCTGCTCGATGAGAGAGTAGGGGAACTGCGCGTCCATGCCAGTTCGGTGATCGGCGCGACAGCAGATGCCACCGGCCCGTTGGCACGTTTGCATGTGGATGAACCTCAATATCGGTTTACCGTCTCGGGCAGCCGTGAACTGTTCATGTCCGGACATCTCAGTTCAGATCGCCGCGTTCTCCCGGTCTATCGCCCGCTGGTGACTGCGTTGCAGGTCGAATCAACCATCGTGGTTCCGCTCGTTTTGCGCGATCGAAGCCTCGGTGAACTGATGCTTGGAAGCCGAAAAGCTGAGTTCTTCAACAGCTATGATCTCCAGATCATTTCCACGGCGGCCGGTCAGCTTGCCAAGGCGATTGACGATGCCTCCCGATCCACGCAGACTGATGAAAGCCTGCGTCGCCGCGTCGAGCAACTGACGTCCATTACCCGTGTCAGCCGCGAATTGAACTCGATGGTTGACCTGAAGGCGCTACTGGAGATCGTGCGAGATGAAAGCTTGCAGACGACGGGAGCCACCTGCGGCACCATCATCCTATTCGATCGTTTCGCATCTTCCGACCCGCCGCCTGTTACCCTTTCATTGGGCTGTCCCGTCCCTGAGACCTTTTCACCGCTCGAATTGAAAGCCATCGAGACCGGCGAGTCACTCATTATCAAGGATGTATCCAAGAACCCCGTTCATGATGGGGTTTGCTCTGTCATGTTGGTCCCCATCATTAGTCAGGGCAAAACGGCAGGCTTGATCTACCTGCATTCCGAAAAAACGGATTTCTTCGATCTTGCGACTCTTGATTTCGTGCAGTCCCTGGCTGCACAAGCCTCTGTAGCATTGAGTAATGTGCAACGGTTCCAAGAGCAGCGCCAGCACGCCGAACTTCTGCGCCGCCGCGCTGATACGCTGACCAAACTGACAGAGGTCAGCTACGGCTTGAACTTTGAGCAGCCGCTGGAACAGTTGCTTCGCATCATCGCCATGAGCATCCGCGATTCGACCACATTCCAGGCGGTGCTGATCAGCATCTATGAGCCGGAGACCGACCTATTGCGCCGTGTCACAGGCGTCGGCTTCACTTCTGATACGTTGACGGAATTGCTTTCCCGCAAACAAGCCTATTCGAGCATCCAGCAGATGCTCAAACCGCAATTCCGCATTAGTCGTTCATACTTCATTCCTGTCAATGAAGCGCCGATCATTCCGGCGGATATCCACATGGTCACGCTGAGCCTGGATGACAAAACGACCCGGGCACCCGCCGCATGGGACCCGGATGACATTCTCGTTGTGCCGCTTCAGGATACGCAGGGCAAGCCTCTGGGTTTGATCAGCCTCGATGCACCCAGAAACGGGATGCGCCCGGACCTTGCCACGATCGAGACATTGGAAATATTTGCGGCGCAGGCTTCTCTTGCCATTGCCAACCACGCCCGATTTTCCGAATTGCGAAATAGAGCGGAATCTCTTTCCTCTGGTTTGGAAAGACAGCAGCGCCTCATCAACCTCACGCAAAATGATCTGCCCATTCTGCTGCGCAAGGACTTGGATCAGACCATTGCCATTCACAATCTTGACCAGCGCGCACAACGCGTCCGTGCCGGGTTGGCGATCACCGAGTCTGTCAGCCGCCAATTGGACTCGTCCTCGGCGTTGCAGGCACTGGGACGCGAAACATTGACTCAACTGGGCATGTCTGTAGCGATGATCGGTGAGGTTGGCGGTGAGGGTCCCAAGCTCACCCACATCCTCGGGAACGTGCCGCGCGCTACCAGCCCGGAGGCACTGTTTGGGCAACGGAATCCGCTTCGAGCTTGTTTGTTGAGCGGCGAAGCCATCCTGATCTCGAGCCTCGATGAAAATCTCGAGTGGCGTGAGACGCCTCTCCTCACCGCTTTGCGTGCCAAGTCGCTTATTTGCCTGCCGATCAAGATCGAAAAGAAAACGGTTGCCGCCATGCTGGCTGTCAGCCCGGAGCCGATGCCCACGTTCACAAGCGAAGATTTGCAGGTCTATCACCAGATCGGGCGGCAGACTTCGGTCATCCTGCAAAATATCTCGCTGTTGAATGAGACGCGCCGCCGCTTGCAGGAAGTGAACCTGCTGCTTGACTTCAGCCGCCAGTTGCGCGGGCTGGATGCGGAGCGCATTGTGCGTGCCCTGTTGGAGAGTTCACGGCGGGCACTGCAAGCCGCTCATGCCGGTGTGGTGTTGATCTGGGATGAACAGGCGGGACATTTGGTGCCGCAGGCGGTCTCAGGCTATGCCGATAATGAGACCATGAAACGCATCAACTACAGCATGGGTGAATCGCTGCCCGGGCAGGCTTTTGAAGCGAAACGCCCGTTGCGGATGGATGAGATCCAGTTCACGCGTGATTACACATTCTCGACCGAGGGACTCTTGCTGTACCGCCAGGCAACGGGCGGACGTTTGCCCGTTTCAAGCCTGTTAATCCCGATCCAGTCGGGTGAACAGTCGGTGGGTTTGCTGGTGTTGGATAACTTCAATACGCCGGCGGCGTTCACGCCGGAAGACGAAACATTATTGCTTTCGCTGTCTCAGCAGGTTGGGTTGTCGCTGCAGAATGTGCGCCTCGTGAAAACGACACAGGAACGCGCTGCACAGTTGGAAGCGCTGACGAATGTTTCGAGCACGTTGACTGCCAGCCTGCAAAGTGATGAGTTGGTCGCTTCACTGCTCGATCAGCTTGAGACGGTCATTCCGTACGACACTGCCATTTTGTGGCTGCGTGAGAAGGACAGGCTGACCGTGGCGGCAGCGCGCGGCTTCCCCGATACAGAACGGCGCCTCGGGCTGACACTTGCCATGGAAGACAGCGCCCTCTTCAAGGAAATGATCCGCACCGGACAGGGTATCCTGATCGGTGACGTCCGGCAGGATCCGCGTTTCCCACCGTTGGAAGCTCCACGGCTTTCCTGGCTTGGGTTGCCTTTGATCTCCAAGAACGAGATGATCGGTGTGCTGGCTCTTGAGAAATGGCAGGCACACTTCTATTCGCGTGAACATGTTCAGGTTGGGACAACCTTCTCCAGCCAGGCGGCAGTTGCCCTGGATAATGCCCGCCTATTCGAAGACAGCCTCGGGCGCGCCACTGAATTGGATCAGCGCTCCCAGCGTTTGGCGCTTCTCAACCGCTTCTCCTCCGCCTTGAGCGGGCTGCTCGAAGAGGACAAGATCCTGCAATTGACCGCGCAGGAATTGATGGATGCCTTGAACGCGCCGCGTGTGTCAACGGTGATGTTTGAACGCGGTGACGCCATGTGGAAATATTCTGCTCCACCCTCGCGCGAAAAACTCCCGAAGAAATTACCGGATGCTCCGCTCTTCCATCGTTTGAGAGAATCACTGGGTGTGTTCGCGACGGATTCCGTCAACGCCGAATCAGACCTGACACCGCTGGGCGGCTTCCTGGGAGAAGGAACGAGATCCCTGCTGGTCTTGCCGCTTGCCAGCGGCGCAAACTTGCGGGCATTGGTCTTTATCCATCAGAAGGAATCCATCCGCTTCAGCCTGACCGAGATCGAACTGGCACGCACGCTGACAAACCAGGCATCCATTGCGTTGGAAAACGCACGCTTGTTCCAATCCACGCTTACGACGGCGGAACGGTTCTCGATCCTGAATCAGGCAAGTTACCAGGTTGGCGCCAACCTCGACCCGGAGCAGATCTATACGGCGGTACATCAAGCCGCTCAGCGTTTGATGCCAGTGGAATCGTTTGTGATCAGCCTGTTGGACGAGGAAACGAACGAGGTGGAAGGGGTTTACCTCGTGGACGGTGATAAGCGATCACCTGTGACCCGCATCCCACTCGACCAGGGCTTCAGCGGACGCGTCATTACAACAGGTGAGCCTTTATTGTTGCATGGCGCTGACACAGTGGAAGCCATGGGCGGTGTGGTCTATGGCAAGTCTGATACGCCTCTTTCCATTCTGGCTGTTCCCATGACCTTGAGTGGAAGAACCGTGGGTATGCTTTCTGCACAAAGCTATCAGCCGAATGTGTATTCGGAGGATGACTTGCAGATACTCGGGACCCTGGCAAACCAGGCAGTTGTGGCGATCCAGAATGGACGTTTGTTCAATGAGACGCAACGCCTCGCTCAGGAACTTGAACAGCGCGTGGTAGAGCGCACTGCACAGTTACAACGCGAACAGCAAAATACTGAAACCCTGTTGAGAATTCTCACCGAGGTCTCCTCCAGCCTTGACCTGGACCGCGCCTTGAACCGCACACTCTCCCTGCTCAACGATGCCATCGGCGCCGAACAGGGGACCATCATGCTGCTTAACGCAGAGGATAACCTCCTGCACTACCGTGCGGGATATGGCTATCTCTCTGATAAAGTCAGTGGGGAGAGGCGCGGGTTCACGCTCAAGATTGGCGAAGGTCTGGCGGGCTGGGTGGTGGAACATCGTGAAGCGACCCTGATCACTGACCTGAGCAACGATTTCCGCTGGGTCAAAACATCCGCATCCTCACATGAGCATCGCAGCGCCATTGCCATGCCGCTGCTGGTGGCAGAGGATGTGATCGGTGTCTTGATGGTTTTCCACCGCAAGGCAAATTTCTTCAGTGCGGAATTGCTGAACATGGTCAAAGCCATTGCCGGGCAGGTAGCAGTGGCGATCAACAATGCTCATCTGTACGAACTTATCCGTGACCAGGCGGAACGATTGGGCAGTATGCTTCGTCGTGAGCAGGAGGATGCCAGCCGCTCGCAAGCCATCCTCGAAGCGGTGGCAGACGGCGTTTTGGTCACCGGTCCGAATAACCGAATCTCCTTCTTGAACCGCTCTGCCGAGCAGATCCTCAATTTGGAAACGAGCCGCGTGCTCGGACAATCGCTCGACGTGTTCGGTGGCTTGTTCGGGAAGTCGGCAGGTCCGTGGATGCAAGCCATCCGGGACTGGTCCGATGCGCCGGGCGGCTACCAGCAGGGTGATACCTTTGCCGAGCAGATCGATCTCGAGAATGGACGCATTGTTCTGGTACACCTTGCGCCGGTCATCCTGCAAAGCGACTTTTTGGGTACGGTGTCCATTTTCCGCGACATCACGCACGAGGTCGAAGTAGACCGCTTGAAGTCCGAGTTTGTAGCGACCGTCAGTCACGAACTCCGCACGCCGATGACATCCATTCGTGGCTATGTGGATGTGCTCCTGATGGGCGCAGCGGGCGCGGTCAACGAGAATCAGGCGCACTTCCTGCACATCGTCAAGAATAATACCGAGCGGCTCAACATTCTGGTCAACGACCTGCTGGATATTTCCCGCATCGAATCAGGGCGTGTGACCCTGTCGCCGCAGGCGCTCGATCTCCGCGAGGTTGCCGAGGATGTCATTGAAGAAGTGTTGCGGCGCTCACAGGAAGAAAACAAACCCATGGCACTTTCGCTCGAGGCGCCAAGAAAATTGCCGGCCGTCTACGGTGATATGGAACGGGTGCGGCAGATCCTCGGTAATTTGGTGTTCAATGCCTACCATTACACTCCTGAAAATGGGACGATCACGGTAAATATCCATTCCCTGAACGGCGACCATGAAGTACAGGTGGATGTGAAGGATAACGGCGTGGGCATCTCTCTGGAAGATCAGGAACGCGTCTTCGAGCGGTTCTATCGAGGCGAACATCCGCTCGTCCTGGCGACGCCGGGAACCGGATTGGGGTTGTCCATCGTCAAACAGATAGTAGAGATGCATAAAGGACGCATCTGGATGAAGAGTAGTGGCATTCCGGGTGAAGGCAGTATGTTCTCGTTTACGCTGCCCACCTACGAGCCACAATGAGGAATCAATGGCAAAGATATTAATTGCGGAAGATGAAAGAGATATTCGCGACCTGGTGGCGTTCACCCTGCGCTTTGCAGGTCATGAAGTGTTTGCTGCCAGCAATGGGGAGGAGGCTGTTGATCTTGCGCCAAAGGTGAATCCTGACCTCATCATCATGGATGTGCGCATGCCTCGCATGACTGGTTATGAAGCCTGTAAAGTGATGAAGGCAGACCCGGGGTTGAAGGATATCCCTGTTGTATTCCTCACGGCGCGCGGACAGGAGAGCGAGATCAAGCAGGGCTTGGATGTGGGCGCCGAAGAGTATTTGTTGAAACCTTTTGCACCAGACCAACTGACGTCTCGTGTGAAGGAAATTCTGGCAAAATTTGGGAAGTGATTTTGAGCGCTATTCTTCTTGAAGGTTCGATTGTGCACTATGAGGTGTTGGGACGCGGGCGTCCCGTCATCTTTCTGCACGGCTGGTTCGGCTCGTGGAAATACTGGATTACTTCCATGCAAGTCGCATCGACCTCCTATCGCGCCTATGCCATCGACCTGTGGGGCTTCGGGGATACCACTCATAATATTTTGGGCTATTCGCTCGAACAACAATCCTCCCTGTTGGACCGCTTCCTCAATGAGATGGGAATCGGCAAGATCGCACTCGTCTGTCATGGGTTGGGGGCGTTGGTTGGGATGAAGTTCGCTTCTCTGCCGCAAAACGGGGGACGCGTGGATCGCATCATGGCGGTCAACTGTCCGCTTGGGTATGAGGCGGTCAGTCCGCGCCTCAAAGTGGATTCTCCATCGCCGGTCGAACTGACAGATTGGCTGTCCAGCCGAACCCCGGAGGCGAATACCGCCTTGTCTGACTCCATTAAAACGGACCCCAAGGCCATCACCGCTTCGATGGTTGGTCTGCAGGCTGACAATTTGTATTCCGCCTTTCGGAACCTGAGCAGCCCCATTCCCTGCCTGTTGGTGTATGGTGATAAGGATCAGGCGATCTATCCGCCTGTGGATAACATAGGTCTTTCATCCATGACGCATCCGGTCTACCTCGAAAATTCGGGGCATTTCCCGATGA
>Ga0210377_10004212_pt1 | contig 12151 bp, 14 predicted proteins | sample PLM4_65_b1redo_FD_155480 | JGI IMG/M metagenome (GOLD analysis project Ga0210377, IMG submission 155480) | Groundwater sediment microbial communities from an aquifer in East River, Colorado, USA - PLM4_65_b1 redo | ecosystem: Environmental > Terrestrial > Soil > Riparian zone | place: USA: East... | reverse complement strand
GTATGCTGATCATGGTCCTCCGCAACCTGCCCAAGGGCGCCGCCGAGACGGTGCACGTCCTCGCCTTCACCCCGAAGCCAACGCTGGTGCAGCTCGAGATGAGGCCGATCGCCGAGGAGAACGTGCTGGTGGGCGCGCGCCGTGTGCCGGCCACCCACTTCGTGCTGAAGCCGAAGATCGGCTTGCTGAAGGGGGCCATCGCTGCGCTCCTTGGCAAGACCCCGTCGGACTATCACTGCTTGATCATCACCCGCCCCGTCCCCGCCTTCGTGAACATCGACGGCCCGCTCTACACCGGCGGGCCGATCTGGCGCTTCGAGACGGTGAGCCCACTCGGGCCCCCGCGGCCGCCCGACTCGGCCCGCTGACCCGGCGCGCTCAGGCGCGGCGCCGGTTGCCCGCGAGCGCGCGGCAGCGATCTCGCCCTCGAGCCGGGCTGGATCCACCAACTTCGGTGGTGATGAACATCGAGACGAAGCGGATCAAGGAGGCGCCGGAGTACAAGCCGGACGCCCAACTCGATCGCGACTACGAGACACGGCTGCACGACTACTACCGCTTCCCGTACTACTGGCTCTGATCGCTACCAGCGCCTCGTCTCGCCCGGCTGGAGGACCCAGGCCGCCGTCGGATTGAGGTGCGGCCGCCCGGACTCTTGGCGGTGAGGTGCGCGGGCGGCTCGTCGTAGGGCTCGCGCGCGAGGGCGAGCGTGCTCCAGTCAACGACGGGGAAGTTGTGGCGCGCAGGTCCAGTGAGGCCTGGACGGCTTCCTCGGGCAAGATGTGCACAGGCTTGGCGATCTCTCGCGGCGCGTGAGATCCGATCAGCAGTGTCGCGACGTCGAGGACCAACCGCTGAGCCAGCTTACGGCACCCGGCGCTAGTGCCGTTCCCGCGTTGATGCTCCGTCGACGAGTAGGGGGCATCGAGGCCATGAACGGGCCGCTCGCTGATGCGCCAGGGTGGTGAAACCCGCCAGGATCGCAACAGCCGGTCAGCCTCTCGACATGTCGGCCTGTGCCGATTCCTTTGCGCGCGCGAGCTCCTGTCCGAGCCGCATTAGAACCTCGTGGTTCATCAGCTTCCGCGCGCGTGGAAACATCTCGGACTCCTCCTCGTCGGCGTGGTGCTCCACGAGGTCCTTCAGCACCTTGGCCTTGGCTGCGAACTGCTCGGTGCTGGGGTCTGTATTCTGGATCTCGGGCAGCACGAGGTCGACGACATGGTGTTCCTCGACCGCCTCGAAGTAGAGCTCCCTGTCGTCGCCCTTGTGGGCCGCGTCGAAGAACGCCGGATAGAAGACGTCCTCCTCGATCTTCGTGTGGACCTTCAGCTCCTGCTCGATCGTGGCCAGGAGCTTCTCCCGCTTGCTCGGGTCCTTATCCGTCGCCTGGTCCAGCTCGCTGAGCAAGCCCCGGACGCGCTGGTGGTCCTCTTTGAGCAGAGCAAGCGCGTCCTTCTCGGCGTCCCGGCTGGGCTTTTTACGTGCGCTCGGCTTTCGTGCAGCCATCATGTGTCCTCCCGCCGCCCGGCGGGCGGCTTTTTCAAGGTTCGTTCGGGATGAGCAAGCTGTGTGCCACGCGAGCCGGCCGCATTTCATGTTCATGTTGTGGTGAAAGCATCAACGCGCCCGTCTCCGAGTAGAACCTACCAGGAAGAAATGACGCGACGGCCGGCCGCGCGCGGTGCGGGCCACCAGCGCGGGAGAGGGACAGGGGGCAACCTTCACCGTTCGCCTCCCGCTAACCGCGGTTCAGCGGGACGACGAGCCCGGCCATCAACCATTGCGGATCGCGCCGGACTTCCGACCGCCAGACCTGTCCGGGATCACAGTGTTGGTGGTCGACGATCAATCGGATGCTCGCGACCTGCTCAAGCGCGTGCTGCAGGACTGCGACGCGGCCGTGGTGACGGCCGGCTCCGCCGAGGAGGGCGCTTCGGGTGGTAGAGGAAAATGAGCCGGACGTGCAGGTGAGCGATATCGGTATGCCCGACATGGGCGGCGACGAGCTGCTGCCGAGGGTTCGGGCCCTCGGGTCTCCCCGAGGAAGCGCCTGCCCGCCATCGCGCTTACCGCCTTGGCGCGCTCCGAGGATCGGACCCGAGCGCTGCGGGCCGGGTTCCTGGCCCACGTCGCCAAGCCGGTCGAGCCCTGGGAGCTCGTGGCAACGGTCGCGAGCGTGGTCGGCCGGGCAGGCTTCCCGCTCGCTGATTGATCGTAGGCCACCGTGAGCTCCGGCTACGGAGCCTGACGGCAACTCCTAGCTCGAGATCATTCCTCGCTCCACGCGCGTCGGCCGTTGGCCCCGAGCTCCCATACCTAGCAAGGAGGAGTTCATGAGGACAGTGCTGGCAATGGTGGTAGCGGTGTCGCTCGCAGCGGGAACGCTCTCCGTGGCTTCCGCTGCCGACGAGATGAAGGCGAACCCGCAGCAAGAGCGGATGAAGGCCCGCAACACCCAGGCCGGTGACAAGAAGGGCGACGAGCGGAAGGCGCTCATGTCGCAGTGGTTGAAGGGTGACCCGGCCATCGGAGCGCTTGAAGGACGAGAAGAAGTTTTAGCCCCTGCTGACAATGCCGCGGTATGCTCGCGCCGCTGGTCGCTCCTCCTCCGTCCCTCCTAGACGGTGCGGCCAAACGGGGGCTCCGTGTGGACCGACGTGTGGTTCATCGGCACCTTGGCTGGCGGGCTTTTCGCCGCGCCGCTTGCCGCCGAGGCGCAGCAGGCGGGGAAGGTCTACCGGATGGGTGTCCTCTTCGAGGGAACGCCCAGCGCCGGACATGGGCGGGCCCGAGCCGCGAAGCAACCTGCTCCGTCCATTCCTCCATGGACTCCACGAGCTGGGCTACGTGGAAGGACGAAGACCGCCAGGGCCCTCGGCCTCACGATGCGGCAGTCGCTCCTGCTGCGGGCGAACCAGGTGATTGAGTAGACCAACCGCCATGCCGGACCTGCTCGCCGCGCTTGATGCCTTCGTGCAGGAGCACCGCCGCTGTCGCGATCCAGACGGCGGTGTCGAGGGCGAGCGAGTCTGGATGAGCTGCCAGTGCGGGGCAGCCTTGGTCGCCGCGCCGAGCCGGGCCATCCTACCCGGGGAGCAGACGTGAGTTGTAAGCCAGGAGGATCAACGACATGAGCGAGGCCGATGACCTGCGGCACGCGATTCGCCGGAAGATCCTCGCCGGCAACCTCCCGAAGGAGAACTGCCGCATGACGTGGTACGGCCCCGGAACTCGCGGGATCTGCGTGGCGTGCGATCAGCCCATCGCAGTTCACGATGTGGAAGTCGAGTGTGACTTGCCCGGCGGCGGCACGGTCCGGCTCCATCGGGTGTGCTACGACGTGTGGTCGACGGAATGGCCCACATGTGATGCGTGAGCCGCGCTCGATGCCGGGTATGAACTAGCCGTGGACGACAGCGCGATCCGCGAGCCAGGGTGTTGGGTTCCTGGCTCCGGCGGCGCGTAGATTGTTCCCGGCGAGCAAATAGTCCAACTGAAGCACCGCTTACTGGCGCGCTGGCCCCGCGCAAGCTCGCGTTCCTGCTGCAGTTCGGCCCGGCACATGTGATGCGTGTCGCTGCCGCCATCCTGCAGGGCCAGGAGACCGGCCATGCCTTTGACCATCGTCGTAGCCGACGATGATATGGACTACCGCCTGATCGTGCGCTACCTCCTCGCATCGGTGTCCGACACGATGACCATCGTGGGCGAGGCTGCAGATGGCGAGGAGGCGCTCGCGGTCGCGCTACGCGAGCGGCCCGACATCGTGATCACGGACTTGGTGATGCCCCGCCTCAACGGGATCGAGCTGACGAGGCGCATCCGGCAAGAACCGCCGCAGACGACGATCATCCTCATGAGCTCAGACGACATGAGCTACCGCGAAGGACGCTGTGCCCGCAGCCCGCATGAGGACGCCCGCGATCCGTTCGCTCAAGCTCCGGACCCGTAGCTGGTCTTCCTCGAGTCTGGCAATCCGGCGAACATTGGCCTGGACGGCGGATTCGACCGCGGAAGGGGGGACCGGACCTCGACCTGCGCACTCGTTCGACTCGGATCGCCTGGCAGTCACGCGCGTTCGCGATCTGCAGGAACTACCGCGTCAAGCAGTTGCTCGTGCCTGGCCATCGCACTCCCTTCCCCCTCCGAAGGGCGTCCCGCCACTCTTGCGACCGTAGCGCCAGACCGCCTGTTCTCTCCGCAGGATCACTGCGATCAGTACTGTCGCTATCGGCTGGCTCCGCAGGCGACGCACCCGTAGGTGCCCATGCGAGCCGCCCTAGGCCCGGGTCCTTGTACCCCGCACGAAGTGGAGCACCCCAGAAATGAGGGCGACGATCAGGAGCAAGTGAATGAGCCCCCCAGCAACGTGAAATGCAAGCCAACCAAGGACCCACAACAGAGCCAAGACTACGGCCAAGATCAGGAACATAAGATCTCCTTTTCAGAGGCTCAACACTCCTTGTTGCACACCGCTTCGACTACGGTCTTTTCGACTGCTGCGCCGTGGACACACCAGTTCCCTGACGTGCTGGCACCGGAGCGCTCGCCGCAAATTGGATGCCGAGGGGAAAAGGCGCTTGCCCGACCCTGCATCGACGGGCAATGGCACTCATTCGGGTCCGGATCGACGGTGTCGCCCCTAGAGGCCCCGCTTACCGAGTACGAACATTATTACCGAGTCGTTTTAGAGGACTCGTGGCGGATGACTTCGGCTATACCTCGTCCGAAACTCGCTCCGCATCTTCCTGTCGCAGGGCACGGCATTTGCGTACGGAGACATACAGTAACTGCGCTGGGAACGAGACGGTGGCTAAGGCGCCGTGCAACAAGACTCCCACGGCATCCAGCACGAGTGCTAACCCCCAGCCCGGGGCAGAGCCCCCAAGGAGAAAACCATGGCGCAGAACGAATACCTCGCAACTCGACTATTCACGGACCGCACCAGTGCCGAGCGCGAGTATGAGGCGTTGGTCGCGCGGGGTTACTCGCCAGAAGACGTCAACGTCCTCATGACCGAAGAGGGCCGCAAGCGGCATTTCAGTGATGGAGCACCGACGACGGAACTCGGCAACAAGGCTCTCGAGGGAGCAGGCGTCGGGGGCGGCATCGGCGCGGTCGCCGGCGGCGCCCTCGCGGCGATCGCGGTGGCGGCGACAGTGGCGATCCCGGGCGTGGGACTGATCGTGGCAGGACCGATTGCGGCGGCACTCGCGGGCGCGGGCGCGGGCGCGGTCGCCGGCGGGGCCATCGGGGCGCTCGTCGGCGCGGGCATCCCCGAAGAGCGCGTCAAGGAGTACGAGAGCGGGCTGAAGGAGGGCGGCATTGTCATGGGTGTGAAGCCGCGGACCCCAGAAGACCGAGCGTATTTCGATCGCGAGTGGGGCGGCGATCGCACCGACACTGTGTCTGCCCGCCGGGGACTGTAGGACCATGCGTGGGGCGGCAGCAGTAACGCTGGCGTGCTCGGCGGTCCCCGCGGCTGCTCAGCAGCGAGAGGTCAAGCCCACCATGAATACCGCACCCGAGGCCAGTGTTGGTATTCGAAGTGTTACGGATACGGTCAAGAAGATGCCGGACAACGGGATCGTGGTCATGGGCCGCGAGACGGGGAAGAAGGATCGGGAGTGGGCGTTCGTCCTCGATCCCGGCACGCGCCGGCCGTCACGGTGAATATGCGCTAGTGGGATCGCGGCCTGCGGCTCCTCCGGCCTGCATTGGGGAGAGGAGCCGCTGGTTGGCGAAGATCTCCTAACGCGACTTCCCCTCTCACAGGAGGTGACAAAGATGGACGCAATTCAATTCCTTAAGCAGGAACACCGGAAGGCAAAGGCAGCGTTCAAGAATGTCCTGACGGCGGCTCCCGAGACGCGGGGCGAACTCTGGACCAAGCTACAGCCCGAGTTGGAGGCCCACGAGCAGCTTGAGGACGCGTCCCTGTATGAACCGCTCTCGCGCGCCGCTAGCAAGACGGATTCAAAGCTTGCGGATTGGCGGAAGAAACATCAGAACGAGGTCAAGAAGGTTGAAGGTCTGATCAAAGACATGGAGACGCTTGACCCTGAAGAGGCGACGTGGCTCATCAAGCTCACGGCAGTGCACGCGAGCCTCGAAAGCCATATCCGCGAAGAGGAACAGGACATTTTCCCACGCATCAGGAAGATCTGGGACGAAAGCAAGCTCAAGCAAGCAGGGACGGACATGAAGGAGATGAAGGCAAAGAAGCTGACGACGGAGTGACTCGACGAGCCGTGAGAGCCGACGGGGCGACGTCCTCCGCGCCGTCGGCAACTCGTCCGTCCCATGCTTCGGGAAGAGTTCCAGGGCCTCGAGTTGCAGCGAGTCGAGTCGCGGTTGGAAGTGTTACTGAAAAAGCCGAGGAGAGGATGCCGAAAAGCGTCCCGTGGTACGGGTGCGAGCGTGCCCCCACCACGCACCGCACGACCCAGGGCATGAAAGGAAGTCTTGAGTATGCCTACTGAAGAATCGCGCCCTACCGACAAATCACCGCGTCCCCGGGCCGACCGGGCCGCCGCACCCGATACCGTCAAGCAGGAAGCCCTCGAGCCGTTCCGGGAGGACGCGGACGGCCAGCTCCTCACCACCGATCAGGGTCTCCGCATCAATGACGACCAGAACTCGCTGAAGGTGAGCCCCCGCGGGCCCTCCCTGCTGGAGGATTTCATCCTCCGCGAGAAGATCACCCACTTCGACCACGAGCGGATCCCGGAGCGCGTCGTCCACGCCCGCGGCGCTGCCGCCCATGGCTACTTCCAGGTCTACAAGTCGCTGAGCCGCTACACCAAGGCCGCCTTCCTGCAGGATCCCTCGAAGAAGACGCCGATCTTCGTGCGCTTTTCCACGGTGGCGGGCTCCCGGGGTTCGACCGACCTCGCGCGCGATGTGCGCGGCTTCGCGGTGAAGTTCTACACCGACGAGGGCAACTTCGATCTGGTCGGCAACAACATCCCCGTGTTCTTCATCCAGGACGCGGTGAAGTTCCCCGACCTCATCCACGCGGTCAAGCCGGAGCCGCACCGCGAGATTCCTCAGGCCGCCTCCGCGCACGACACCTTCTGGGACTTCATCTCGCTGATGCCGGAATCCACGCACATGATCATGTGGGTCATGTCCGATCGTGCGATCCCGCGGAGCTACCGGATGATGGAAGGGTTCGGCGTCCACACGTTCCGGCTCGTCGACGGCAAGGGCACCACGCGCTTCGTCAAGTTCCACTGGAAGCCGCTGCTCGGCGTGCACTCCGTGTTATGGGACGAGGCGCTCAAGATCTCCGGCAAGGACCCGGACTTCCACCGCCGCGACTTGTGGGAGGCCATCGAGGCCGGCGCTTACCCGGAGTGGGAGCTCGGGCTCCAGGTCATCGAGGAGGCCGACGAGCACAAGTTCGGCTTCGATCTCCTCGACCCGACCAAGATCGTCCCCGAGGAGCTGGTCCCGGTCGAACGGGTCGGTCGGCTGACCCTCGATCGGAACCCGGACAACTTCTTCGCCGAGACCGAGCAGGTGGCGTTCCATCCCGGCCACGTCGTGCCCGGCATCGACTTCACCGACGACCCGCTCCTGCAGGGCCGGCTGTTCTCCTACACCGATACCCAGCTCCTGCGCCTGGGCGGGCCCAACTTCCACGAGATCCCGATCAACCGACCAGTCGCGGAGATCCACAACAACCAGCGCGACGGGCTCATGCGGCAGACCATCAACCGCGGACGAGTCGCCTACCACCCCAACACCCTCGGCGGCGGCTGCCCGATGCAGGCGGGGCGGGCCGCCGCCGGGTTCGTCACTTACCCGGAGGCGATCAGCGGGCAGAAGGTGCGCGAGCGCGGTGAGAAGTTCTTCGACCACTTCAGCCAGGCGACGTTGTTCTGGAACAGCCAGTCCGATCCCGAGAAGCAACACATCGTGCAGGCCCTGCGGTTCGAGCTGGGCAAGGTGGAAGTGCTCACGATCCGTGAGCGGATGGTGGGCGTGCTGGCCCAGGTAGACCGCACGCTGGCTGGCATGGTGGCCGAGGGGTTGGGGCTCACCGTCCCCGCGAAGGTGGACGGCCAGCTGAACCACAGCGTGCCGGCTGACGCCGATCCAAAGAAGTTTCAACCCATTCACCTGAAGCAGAAGGTCGCCAACTCGCAGGCCCTCAGCATGGCGAACACCGTGAAGGACACCGCGAAGACTCGGAAGGTGGCCATCCTGGCCGCTGACGGAGTCGAGGAAGACGCGGTCGGCACCATGCAGCGGGCCCTAACCGCCGCCGGGGCCATCTCGAAGATCGTGGCTCCCCACGGCGGCACCCTGGAGGGCGCCGGCGGCGGCGAGGTTCCGGTCGACTTCAGCCTGCTCACGGTGGGCTCGGTGCTCTTCGACGCTGTGTTCATCCCCGGTGGCGCTCCATCGACGAGGGCGCTCGCGGGCGACGCGTCCGCCGTGCTCTTCGTCCGCGAGGCCTACAAGCACTGCAAGGCCATCGCAGCGAGCGGAACCGGGCTTGCCGTCCTGGAGGCGGCTGAGATCGACGCGCAGGACGTGCTGACCAGACGGGAAGGGGTCACCGCGCAGATGGCGGAGGCCTTCCTCAAGGCGATCGCCCAGCACCGGGACTGGAGTCGCGAGACCAAGGCGCAAAAGGTGCCGGCCTGAGGGCCGGCATTACGATACGGTGAGATATTTTGTGACCTCCGGGTTCGCCGGACAGCTCGTGCAGACCCAAAGGTAATCTGCTCCCGTTCCTAACGGGTGCCCGCGCCGGGATCGCGGCGGCGCCCTCGGGCGCCGCCGTTCCCCGCAGCTCGCCTAGCGGCGAGATTCGGCCTCCGTGATCTTGAGGAAGCGGTCGTACTCCTCCTGGGCCTTCTCCTTGGTGTAGCCATAGCGCTGCTGGATCAGCCCGACCATCTGCTCGGCCTTACCCTCCGCGCGGTCGAGCTCGTCGTCGGTGATCTTGCCCCACTGCTCTTTGACTCGCCCCTTCATCTCCTTCCACTTGCCGGCGAGGATGTCCCGGTTCATCGCGACTCCTTTCTCGGTATGAGGTTGGTGGTCGGCTACGTCTCCTGACGAGGCAAGGCGCGTGCCGCCCCGCCGTCACCCTCTTTCGCCTCCGACTCCGCCGATTCCCGCCCTGCGGGGCCCCGCCGGCTTCCGGGCGGGTCGCTCTTACCGGGTAGAAGTGGGGCGCGGAGAACTCTCCGCCGATCAGAGCGCCGCGCCCTGCCGGCGCAGCTCGGCCTGCACGTCGCCCGCCGGCACGTCACGTACCGCCTGTAGGATCGCCTCGTCGCCCAGGTTGAGCCCGCCGTACGAGCCCGAGATGCCGATCCGGAAGACGCGCTCGGTCGGTTCGCTGGTCATGGGCCGCGAACAGCACAACTCCTGTGCCAGCAGCAGGGCGGGTCGGAAGGTTCTTCCCGGGCGTCCGCGCCGCCCTCGTGAAGCGCGGCGACTTGCCAGCGGGCACGAGCCTTGCGTCCTGGCTTCACCATGGCCCTGCGACCGACCACGCGTCGCTTCATCGTCGTCGCCGCGATCGTTCTCATCGCGCTCGTCGGCATCGCGTCGGTCACCGCCGTCTTCTTCATCGACGAGCCGCTGCGCCGCTACACCGAGGTCAAGATGAACACGAGCCTCACGGGCTACACGGTCAGCGTCCGCGCGCTCCACCTGAGCCCGGTCGGCTTCTCGCTCGACCTGCGCGACGTCGTGGTCGTGCAGAACGAGCACCCCGATCCGCCGGTGGCGGTCATCGACCGGTTGTTCGCGAGCGTCCACTGGCGGGCCCTACTCGCGGGCCACGTAGTGGGCGACATCCTCATCGACCACCCGGTGGTGGTCCTGAACCAAACCCAGGCGGCGGAGGAGATCACCGACCCCACCCCGGTGAAGGACAAGGGCTGGCAGGACGCGCTACAGGCCGTCTACCCGCTCAAGATCAACCAGCTCCACATCTCGCGCGGGGACGTCACCTACAAGGATCGCGGGCCCTTCAAGCCGCTGCGCGTGCACGATCTGGAGTTCGTCGCTTCGAACATCCGCAACGTGCACTCCGAGCGGGGCGTCTACCCGTCTCCGATGAGCCTGAAGGCCCGCGTCTTCGACCGGGGCGCCGTCGCCGCCACCGGCTGGGCCGACTTCCTGGCCGAGCCGCACGTGGCCTTCTCGGCCGACCTCTCCCTCGACACCATCGAGCTCGACTACTTCAAGCCGATCACCGACCGCTACCACCTGCGGCTGGACCGGGGGACGCTCTCCGCGACCGGCCGGATCGAGATCGCGCCTCAGTACAAGACGGCGCAGCTCTGGAGCGCGGTGGTGGACGGCGTCCGGGTCGACTACGTGCACACTCCCGAGGCCGCCGCCGGGGAGAAGGCGGCGGCCACCACCACCGCGGAGGCCGCCCGGAGCGCCAGCACCGACCCGGGCATGATGCTGCGCATCGACCGGCTCGACGTGGTGCGGAGCACGGTGGGCTTCGTCAACCGCGCGGCGACCCCCGAGTACCGGGTGTTCCTCGCCGACACCACGCTCAGCGTGACCAACCTCAGCAGCATCCGGAGCGGCGAGACCGCGGTGGCGCACCTGCGCGGCAAGTTCATGGGCACCGGTGCCACCGCGGTGGACGCCACCCTGCGGCCCGAGCGGCCCGGTCCCGACCTCGACCTGGCGGTGCGGATCGATGACACCACGCTGCCGTCCATGAACGATCTGCTGCGGGCCTACGGCAACTTTGACGTGGTGGCCGGGCGCTTCTCGTTCTACTCGGAGGTGGCGGTGCGCAACCGGCAGGTCACCGGCTACGTCAAGCCGGTCTTCCAGGACATGGTGGTCTACGACCGGCGCCAGGACCGGGAGAAGAGCCCGTTCCGCAAGCTCTACGAGGGGGTGGTCGGCGGCCTGTCGCGCGTGCTCCGGAACCGCCCCCGGGACGAGGTGGCCACCCGTACCGAGATCTCGGGCCGCCTCGACGACCCCAAGGTCAGCACGGTGGACGCGCTGATCGGCCTGGTCCAGAACGCGTTCTTCCAGTCGATCCTGCCCGGCTTCGAGGCGCACCTGCGCCCCCCGCGGCGCTAAGCCCCGTCTCCAGCTCGGCTTTGTAATAGCCTCGGGACCATGGCGACATTCAAGGCCGCTTTCGCCGGGCGGCCTTCGGGCCAGCGATCCGGGCCGAGCGCAGCGCTGCACCTTCTTCAAGGGGGGTTTGGATGACACTCTCCTGATGATGGGCGCGGGACTTGGGTCAGCCCTTCACCCAGGCGGGGAGGTCATCGCGCGGGCCGGATCGCTCAGGCGCTGGGCCGGCTTCCCGTGAGCCCGACCGCGATCTCGATCAGGCGCGCCGGATCCACCGGCTTCGAGAGATGGGCGTCGAAGCCGGCCGCGCGCGCGCGCCGCGAATCCTCCTCTCCCGCGTACGCGGTCAGCGCGATGGCGGGCAGCCGCCGGCGCACGCCTTCCTCCATCGCGCGCAGCCTCCGCACCATCACGTAGCCATCCTCCTCGGGCATGCCGATGTCGCTGATGAGGAGGTCGGGCGGATCTTCTCGGATCGCATCGAGCGCCTGAGCGGCCGAATCCGCGGTGCGCACCCGCGCGCCGCCGCGCTCGAGCATGACGCCCATCACCTCGCGCGCGTCGGCCTCGTCGTCTACCACCAGGATGCGGAGCCCGGAGAGGCTCCGGGCCACCGGCGCGTCGCTCGCGACCACGGCGGGCGCCCGCTCCGCGGGCTCGCGGGCGGCCACCGCCACCGGCAGGCGCACCGAAAAGGTCGCGCCGCGGCCCTCGCCGGCGCTCTGCACGGAGACGGTGCCGCCGTGCAGCTCGACCAAATGGCGCACGATCGCGAGCCCGAGGCCGAGGCCGCCGTAGGCCCGGTTCGTGCCGCTCTCGGCCTGGCGGAAGCGCTCGAACACGTGCGGCAGAAACTCGCGCTTGATGCCGGCGCCGGTATCCGCCACTGTGATCAGGACCTCCGAGTGGTGTCCGGCCAGGCTCACCGTGACGCGGCCGCCCCGCGGCGTGAACTTGATGCCGTTGGAGAGCAGGTTCCAGAGGACCTGCTGGAGCCGGTCCGGATCGCCCAGCACCGCGGGCAGGTCGGGCGCGAGCTGCGCCTCGAGGGTCACCGACT
>Ga0210377_10004211_pt1 | contig 12152 bp, 9 predicted proteins | sample PLM4_65_b1redo_FD_155480 | JGI IMG/M metagenome (GOLD analysis project Ga0210377, IMG submission 155480) | Groundwater sediment microbial communities from an aquifer in East River, Colorado, USA - PLM4_65_b1 redo | ecosystem: Environmental > Terrestrial > Soil > Riparian zone | place: USA: East... | reverse complement strand
CCCGCGGGGAGGGATGCTCCTCCACACCCAACGGCGGGACGGCGATCCTTCGAACCTGACCGAAGCCTACGTGTCTCCCGCCGCCGGGGGCGCGACGGCGGTGGCGACCCGTGAGCTCGACCGGTCGCTCCAATGGGCCCTCTGGATGCCGGACGGGCGATCACTCCTCGTCGGGGGCAACGACGGCGCCCGGGTGGGCCTCTGGGAGCAACCGCTGGGCGGCGTCGCCCATGCCGTCGACCTCGGCCCGATCGCCGAGTATTCGGGACTCGCCTTGGGAGCGAATGGGAGCTTGGCCCTGGTCGGGAGCGAACCCTCGCGTCCGCCCGAGCTCTACTACCTGGAGTCTCTCGATTCCGAGCCCCGCCGCCTCACGGACCTGAACCTCGAGGTCGCGTCGCGGGCCCTGGGCAGGACCGAGAGCCTCGCGTGGAAGTCGGACGGGCTGCGCCCCAACGGCATCGTCACCTATCCGCCGGACTTCGTCGGCGGTAGGAGCTACCCGTTGGTGCTGGTCATCCACGGCGGCCCCACTGCGGCCTCGAGCGAGGCCTTCGATCCCCTGGTCCAGCTCCTCGCCGCCCGGGGCTTCGTGGTATTCCAGCCGAACTACCGCGGCAGCGACAACCTCGGCAACGCGTTCCAACGGGCCATCGCCGCGAGCCCTGGTGACGGTATCGGCAAGGACGTCATGGCCGGGATCGAAGCCCTCAGGAAGCGCGGGGGGATCGACCCGGCACGCATCGGCGTCTCAGGCTGGTCCTTCGGAGGCTTCGTCACGGGCTGGCTCATCGGCCGCTACCCCGGCTTCGCGGCGGCGGTGGCGGGCGCGGCCGCCCTGGACTTCTTCGACATGTGGAGCCTCTCCGACCTCGGTCCTCGGAGGCGACACGCTCTCGCCGGCTCGCCGTGGTCCCGGGAGGACTTCTTCCGGGAGCATTCGCCCCTCACCCACGCGGCCCGGATCCGGACGCCCACCCTGATCCTCTCGAACGCCGCCGATGCCCGGGTAGCGGTGACGCAATCGTTCAAGCTCCATCGGGCCCTGCAGGGCAACGGGGTGGAAACGAGCCTCGTCGTCTACCCGACCGGCGGCCACATGCCGCGGGGGCCCGTGCGCCAGCGCGACGTGTACCGGCGATGGCTTCAATGGCTGGAGACCCACCTCGCCCCCTGAGGTCCTGGGCCGCGCGCAAAGAACCGCTTTAGGGTAGTCTCTGCCGGGCGACACCGGTAAGATGGCATGGGATTGACGGTCCGGTTCTGGGGTGTGAGAGGCAGCATCGCCTGCCCGCTGCCCCGCTACATGGCGTTCGGAGGCAACACGTCCTGCGTGGAGGTCCACGTGGGCGCCCGGCGCATCGTCCTCGACGCCGGGACCGGCATTCGCGAGCTGGGCGCGAGGTTCCTGGAGGAGGGCGTGCGCGAGGCGGTCCTCCTCTTCACCCACACGCACTGGGACCACGTCAACGGGTTCCCCTTCTTCGGGCCGGCCTACCGGGAAGACCGAAGCTTCCTCATCCGGGCCGGCCACCTGCGGAGCGCCGGCGGGATCCGCGAGGTTCTCTCCGGCCAGATGAACCAACCGATGTTCCCGGTCCCCCTCGAGGTGATGCGGGCTCGGCTGGCCTTCGAGGACTTCGTGGCCGGCGAGAGCTTCGCCCTCGACGGCGGCATCACCGTCCGCACGGCCCCCCTCAACCACCCGAACGGCGCGACGGGGTACCGGATCGAGGCCGAGGGCCGATCGGTGTGCTACGTGACCGACACCGAGCATCACCCGGGCCAGCCCGACGCCAACGTCCTCGGGCTCATCGAAGGCGCCGACCTCGTGATCTACGACTCCACCTACACGGACGAGGAATTCGGGGCCAAGGTGGGCTGGGGCCACTCCACCTGGCAAGAGGGCGCGCGGCTCTGCCGGCAGGCCGGCGCCCGCCGGCTGGCCATCTTCCATCACGATCCCGACCACGACGACGCGTTCATGGATGCCGTGGAAAAGAACGCGGCCGCCGAGTGGGAAGGGGCATTGGCGGCGCGCGAGAACATGGTCCTCGCGGTCGAGTGAGGTCATCGATGCTCAGAAGCCGGACGTTGCTCTGCGCGCTCCTCCTGGTCGCGACGGCAAGAGGGCCCGCGGCCGCCGAGGACGCCCCCCTGGTGCCGACCCTGGCGGTGGGTGCTCTGGCCCCCGACTTCGACCTCCCGGGGGTCGACGGCCGGAGGTACTCGCTCAAGGACTTCGCGTCCTCGCGCCTCCTGGTCCTCGTCTTCACCTGCAACCACTGCCCCACGGCCCAGGCCTACGAAGATCGCATCCTGAAGCTCGACGCCGACTACTCCAAGCGAGGGGTCGCCCTCGTCGCCATCTCTCCGAACGACCCCCTGGCGGTGCGCCCGGACGAGCTCGGCTACAGCGACCTCGGCGACTCCCTCGAGGACATGAAGATCCGCGCCCGGGAGAGGGGATTCGCCTTCCCCTACCTCTACGACGGCGACACCCAGGCCGTCACGAAGAAGTACGGTCCCGTGGCCACGCCCCACGTCTTCGTGTTCGACGAGGCGCGCAAGCTGCGCTTCGTGGGGCGGATCGACGACGCCGAAGACCCGGCCAAGACCAAGGTCCACGACACCCGGAACGCCATCGACGCCCTCCTCACGGGCCAGCCGGTGCCAGTAGTCCAGACCAAGGTCTTCGGCTGCTCGATCAAATGGGCGGAGAAGCGGGGCTGGGTCGAGGAGGGGAAGAAGCGTTGGGCCGCGGAAGAGGTTGCCCTCGCTCCCATCGACGCGCCGGGACTCAAGGCCTTGGCACGGAACGACTCCCCGAAGCTCCGCCTCATCAACGTGTGGGCCACCTGGTGCGGCCCCTGCGTCATCGAGTTCCCCGACCTCGTCACCGTCAATCGGATGTATCGGGGACGCGGCTTCGAGGTCGTGACGGTGAGCGCCGATCCGCCCGAGAAACGGGACGCCGCGCTCGCCTTCCTCAAGGAGAAGCAGGCCTCGACGCGCAACTTCGTCTTCGAGACCGGCGACCCCTACGCGATGATCGAGGCGGTCGACCCCGTGTGGCAGGGGGCCCTGCCTCACACCATGCTGGTGGCCCCGGGCGGGCGCGTCATCTACCGAAGCCAGGGCGCGTTCGAGCCCCTAGCCTTGCGCAAGGCCATCGTGGGCTACGTAGGGCGGTACTACCATTCACGCCCGGTGCTGAAATGAGCCCGATCGCCGCTCATTTCAGCAACGCTCCGTTGTTGACTATCTTCTCGAAGACCGTCGGGTAGGACGCCCCTCCCCCGAAAGAAGCTCACTTCTCCAGGGAGAACATCAAGAGCAAGGTCCGCTGGTCACCGGGCCGGAAGTTGTTGTCGGAGACCACGTAGACGAAGGTCTCGCCGCTCTTCCCACGCACGGCGTCGATGCCCTCGAGGTTGTCGACGGTGAGGGGAGGACCGAGCTCGGCGACCAACTGGCTCGTGAGCTGGGCCTCGCCCTTCACCGCCTTCCGCGCCACGCGGCGGAAGCGGATGGCCACGATCGCGCGTTGGGGATTGTAGGCGCGCTCCAGCACGAGGATGTCGCCGGAGGGCAGGCGCGTCAGATCGGACGGCCGGAACGCGCCCTCGAACCGGTAGCCGAGCGGCTGCCAGCGGTCGGGGCCGCCGACCCATCCCCGGATCACCTGGCCGAAGACCCAATACTCGGTGAGGGCCAGAAGGCCGCCGTTGTCCCAGGCCACGAGGGCCTCGATACCGCCGTTGGCCGGAGCCTGCTCGATGCCGGCCGGGGGCGGCACCACGGTCGGCTTTCCGTCGGGCCGCCCCGCCGTAGCCGGATAGCGCCACATTCGGTGCTGGTGCTCGAAGCCCACGACCATCGATCCGTCGGGCATGAGCGCCAGCGACTCGGCGTCCGCCGCCTCCTTCTCCTCGAGGGGTCGGCCGTTCAGGTCGAGAAGCCGGCCCATCTCGGCCTCGGACAATCCCACGAGGTCGCCGTGCTCGTCGTGGAGGAGACGCGCCGTCAGCCAGGAGCCCTCGTCGGAGATGAAGGTGACACGGCTCCCCTCCTCGCTGAGGCGCATCGAGGAGAGCCCGCCGAAGCGGGGGCTCGTGGACGTGAGGACGAGGCCGCCCCGGTAGCGGAGGCCGCCTATCTTCCGCTGGCTCGGGTCGGCGGGGTTCAGGGGAACGGGCTTGCCGGCCACCTCGATCCGCTCCGCCCGGGCCGTCCCGGCGGCGAGCAGGAGAACGAACCCGAGCGAACCAAGGGCGCGGTGCAACGGCGAGGTGGTCATGAACCGGATGCTCCTCGACGGATGCTCGTCGCGGTCGGCGGCGAAGCATAGCACGAGGCCCGAAGGCCGAAGGTCTGGCGCCCTGCCTGGAGTTCGCGTCAGGGCGTGAGGCGGTAGCCCGTGCCCCGCACGGTGTGCAGGTACCGCGGGTTTCGGGGGTCGGGCTCGAGGTGCCGGCGAAGGCGGGCGATGAAGTTGTCGACGGCGCGGGTCTGGGTTTCCGGGCTCAGGTTCCAGACCTTCTCCAGGATCTCGGCCTTCGAGACGATATGCCCGGCGCTTTGCACGAGGAGCTTCAGCAACATGGCCTCGAGCAGGGTGAGCCGGGTGAGGCGCTCCCCGGTGCGGATCTCGAAGGTCCGGAAATCCACGACCGCGTCGCCGATGCGAGCGGTCTCGAGCTCGCCGCCCTCGCTGCCTTGCGCCCAGTCACGGCGGCGAAGGAGACCCTTGATCCGGGCGAGCAGGACGGTGAGGTCGAAGGGCTTCGACAGGTAGTCGTCGGCCCCGAGCTCCAGCCCGTGCACCACGTCCTCGGGAAGGCTCTTCGCGGTCAGCATCAGGATCGGAGTGTAGTCGCCGGCCTGTCGCATCCGGTCCGCCACCCGAAAGCCGTCGAGGGACGGCAGCATGACGTCGAGGATCACGAGGTCGAAGGCGGGGCCCTCGCCGCGGCCGGCCGCGGCGAGAGCCTCGAGCGCAGGGCCCCCGTCTCCTACCACCTCGGTGTCGTAGCCCTCCATCTCGAGGTTGAACTTGATGCCGGTGGCGAGGTGCTCCTCGTCTTCGACGATGAGAATCCTAGACATGCTCGGGCTCGGCCGCGGTCTCCAGCAGGCTCGGCAGGGTGATGGTGAAGGTGGAGCCGCGGTCAGGCCCGGGGCTCTCGGCGTGGACGGTGCCACGGTGGCCCTTGACCACGGACCTCACGATGAAGAGCCCGAGCCCGGTGCCGGCCCGGCTGCGGCGCACCTCGGAGCCGATCCGGTAGAACCGGTTGAAGATGAACGGCAGCTGGGCGCGGCCGATCCCCACTCCGTGGTCGCGGACGCGGAGATAGGCCTGGCCGTCTCCGTTCGAGCCCGCCTCCACGTCCACGTCGATCCGGTCGCCCGAGTACTTGACCGCGTTGTCGAGCAGGTTCAGCACCGCGGTCTCGAGCGCGGCGGCGTCCCCGGAGACCCGCAGCGACTCGGGCCCCTCGTAGCTCATGGCGTCGGGACCGAGCTGGTAACGCGTACGGGTCAGCTCGATCGTCCGCCGGACGAGCTTGGCGAGATCGAGGGGCTGGGGATCGGCGACCGGCCGGTCCGTGAACATGGCCGCGCTCAAGACGTTGTTGATCGTGGAGTTGAGCCGCTGCAGGTCCTGGTCCATGGTCCGGTAGAAGTCCTCCCGGCGGCTCTCGGGCAGGTCGCGCATGCGCAGGGTGTCGAGGTAGAGCTTGATCGAGGCCACCGGGGTCTTGAGCTCGTGGGTGACCGCGCTGATGAAGTTCGATTGGCGCTCGTTGAGCCGCACCTCCCGCAGGAGGAGGATGACGATGAGCACGAGCCCGCCGATCAGCAGCAGGAAGAGCAGGCTGCCGAAGAAGTAGACCACCCAGCGCAGGGTCCCGACCTCCCGCGCCAGCGAGGCCCCGCCCGAAGCGCCCAGGATCTGCCAGCCCACCGTGAGGGCCACCGCGACCACGATGAGCGCTATCCCCATCGAGACGTGGGGCCACTTGGGACGCTTGGCGGCGGAGAGCTGGGAGCCGGAAGCCGGCATGGTTCTAGAACAGCTTGTCGAGATTGCGGAGGAGGCTGAGAAGGCTGACGCGCCGCCAGAATCGGCCGAAACGCACGAAGCCCAGTTGATTGACCACGCGAGCGAGGAACGAGCGGGCGTGAAGCGCGCGGTTGGCGGTTCCCATGAGACGCCGGTAGTCCTCGCCGTACGGGTACCACCACAGAGCCGGGCCCCGGCTCCAGTCTTCGCTGACGTACTTGACCTGGACCATCTCGCGCAGGCCCGCCCGGCCGTGGGTACGGCCGAGGCCGCTCTTCTTCACTCCACCCCAGGGTGCGGTGGGCTCGCCGTAGCTCGAGACGCAGTCGTTGATGGTGACGACTCCGGCCCCGAGCCGATCCTGGAGCTTTCGCGCGGTCGTGGGATCGCGGGTCCAGCCGCTGGCGGTGAGCCCGTACTCGCTATCGTTGGCCAGGAGGATCGCCTCGTCCACCGAGGCCACGGACATGATGGGCAGGACGGGCCCGAAGGTCTCTTCCCGCATGATGCGCATCGAATGGTCGACGTTGGTCAGGACGGTGGGCGGAAAGAAGAAGCCGGAGCCGGACGGCGTCTCCCCCCCGACGAGCACGCGCGCCCCCCGCGCCCGCGCGTCCTCCACGTGGTCGACGACGATGAGGCGCTGGCGCTCCAGGGCCATGGGCCCCACGTCGGTCGTGGGCACGGCCGGGTCGCCGAGGCGGAGCTTGCGGGTCTCCTCGACCACCTTGGCCACGAACCGCTCCGCGACCTCCGCTTCGACGTACACGCGCTCCACGGAGGCACAGGTCTGGCCGGCGTTCAGGAATGCGCCCCAGACGATCCCGCGCGCGGCGCGGTCGAGGTCGGCGTCCTTGCACACGATGGCCGGATCCTTGCCGCCCAGCTCCAGGAGCACCGGGGTCAGGTTCTTGGCGGCCGCCGCCATCACCTTCTTGCCGGTGGGGACGCTGCCCGTGAACACGACCTTCGACACGCGAGGATCCTCGACGAGGGCGCCGGCGGCCTCGTCGTCGACGACCACGACGTTGACGACCCCCTCCGGGATCCCCGCCTTCTTGCAGAGGGCCCCGAGGCGAAGGCCGACCAAGGCGGTGGACGGCGCCGGCTTCAGGACCACGGTGTTGCCCGCGGCGAGGGCGGCCGCGACCCCGGTGAGGGAGATCGCGAAGGGGTAGTTCCAGGGCGTGATCACGAGGACCAGACCCAGGGGGGGGTAGACGAGCCGGCAGTCCTTGTGCGCGAAGAGCAGGACCTCGCTCTCCAGCACGTCGTCCCGGAGCACGTCCTCCGCGTGCAGGGCGAGGTGTTTGAGCGCTTCGAGCGAGGGGAAGACTTCGACCGCATGGGCCTCGGCCTCGGGCTTGCCCTGCTCCCGCGCGATGAGCGCGGCGATCTCGTCGGCTTCCCGGAGCACCTCGTCGCGGAGGGCGAGCAGATGGCGGCCGCGGTCCCGGAAGGAAAGGCGGCTCCAGGCCGGGAAGGCGGCCCGCGCCGCGTCTAGCGCCGAGCCCGCCTGCGCCGCGTCGAGCAGGCTCGACTCCGCGAACGCCTCGCCGCTCGCGGGGTTGACCGCCAGGCGCACCCCGGCCGAACCCGGGACCTCGCGTCCGCCGATCCACGAATGGTGGGTCTTCAGGGCCACGACCACGGGGTCCGCCTGCGCCACCGTCATATCGCGTCCTCGGCGGCGCCCCCAGCGAGTTTCACGGTTCGAATTCTACTCCCGGAGCTCGGACCGGCTTCACGAATAGTCCGGGCGGAGGCCTTCGGACGATCGACCGGGCAGGCGGGGCAGGATCCGATAGAATGAGAGGATGGCGCAGCGCGAGCCGACCGAGCGTGACGTGGTGCGGCGGATGAACGACCGCTTCTACCACGCTCTCGAGAGCCTGGACCTCGAGGCGATGGAGGAAGTGTGGCTCCACGAGCAAGGCATCGCTTGCGTCCATCCGGGCTGGGACATCCTGGTCGGCTGGCCGGCGGTGCGGCGCTCGTTCGAGCAGATCTTCGCCAGCACGACTTGGATGAGGGTGACGGCCACGGCCGCGCGGGTGGAGGTCATCGGCGACGTGGCCCTCGTCTCCTGCGCCGAGAACATCACCGGCAAGTCCGGCGAAGACGTGAACCTGGCGGTGGCCCAGGCCACCAACATCTTTCGCCGCACCGCCGCGGGCTGGAAGATGATCCATCACCACGCCTCCCCGGCCCCCGTCCAGGTCACCCAACCGTTCAGCGGGATCGTGCAGTAGAGCCCGGACTCTGCTCTTCAGAGCCGCTTGACGTCCGCGCCGAACGCCCAACCCCGCGCCCCGGACGAATCCTCGATGCGAAGGTAGTCGCCGCTCGCGTCGAGCACGGGCACCACCTCGCCCTCACGCAAGGATCCGACCGCCTCGGCCGTGGGGGAGGCCTGGTCGAGGAGGGGCGCGCCCCGACGAACCACGACCGCGGTCGGCCGGGCCAGGGTGCCGGCGACCGGCACGACGCCGACGAGAAGGCCCAGGCCGACGGCCACGCCCGCGGCCGAGGCCGTCCCGCGCGCGCGCAACACGCGCGCGGCCAGATGCAGGAGCACCGAGAGGCCGAGGAAGGAGGCCGCGACGAGATCCAGTCGGAAGCGGCGGGCGATGCGAGACGCGGCGGCGAGCGGGTCGGGCGAGATCTCCGCGCGGTCGAGGTTCACCGCCTCGCGCACGCGCTCGATCTCCCGGCCCACCGCCCGATCGGCGGGGTCCAGCTCCCGAGCCCGCAGGAGCGCCCATAGCGCCTCGCCTTGCGCGCCGCGCGCGGACGCGGCCTGCGCCCAGTTCCAGTAGAGCGAAGCGCTCTCCGCTCCAGCCGCCGCCAGCTCCTGGTAGGTCTCGAGGGCCTTGGGGTAGTCCCCGGCGCGCGCCAGCTCGTTGCCTTGCCGGAACCGGGTCTGGGCATCGGAGGGTGGGGCAACGCTCGGGGCGGGGTGGGCCAGGACGGCGACGATGCCCAGGCCCAGCACCGCCCCCCGGAGTCGCGGCCACGGTCGACCCGGCTTCAGGCCCATCGCTTCACCGTCTCCGCCGCCCGGGCCGCGAGGTCACGGAGCTTCTCCGAGTAATCGCCGAGCTGCGGCGCGTACCGGACGAATTGGACCTCCTCCAGCAAGGACCGGGCGGCCTCGATCCCCTCGCCTTCGGATCTCGCGTCCTCGAGGGGACCGAACGCCTCGTGGAGCGCCTTCTCGATGAGAGTCGAGGCGGCCTCCTTGCTGAGCCCGTCCTTTCCCACGCGGTCGAGCTCGGCGAGGGCGGCTCGAACGCTCCGGCGAGGCACGTTTCGCGCGGGGTGGCGGGACTTTCGACTGAAGCGTCCCATCGTCCAAAGCGCGCCGTGAGCAGCGAGGGTGAGGGCGAGGGCGCCGCCGAGCGCGGTCGCGCCCAGGCGAGGCGATCGGGCGCCGTCGGGGTCGAGGTCGTTGCGCAAGGGCAGCGGCGCGCCCGACCGCGACGGCAGGACGGCCGGCGCCGGGACCGCGAGGCCAGCCGTCGCCGTTCCGCCTTCGACCCGCAGCGGGAGAGGGGTCGTCCGGGCGGTCTCGACCCGGGCGGCGGCGGAATTGAAATAGGAGAACGACAGCGCGGGAACCTCCAGGTCTCCGGCGGTCTGGGGCACGACCACGAACTCCCAGGTCCGGGAGCCGGAGATCCCGGAGACCGCGGACTTGAGCTCGCTTTTCACCTGCGGCGGGTAGACCTTGGCCCCGGGGACCGCGACCTCGGGGGCCTTGTCGATCCACTTCATGTTGCCGGTGCCTTCGACCTTGAAACGAAGCGTCGCGGCCTCGCCGAGCGCCAGGGTGGGCTTGTCGAGCGACGCCGCGACCTTGAACTTCCCCACCGCTCCCGAGAAGCCAGGCGTCTCGGGAATGGGGTCGACGGTGACCGGCACCTCCTTCGTCGCCCGCTGGACCTCTCCGCCGGTGTCGAAGAAGCTCTGGCGGGGCAGGCCGAGACGCAGGTTGGTGGCGGGGATCGCGAGACGGCCGGCCTTGGTCGGGAACAGGAGCTTCACGAAGATCGGAAACCGGCGGTAGGACTCGCCGCCGACGGTAGCACCCTCACCCTGGGTGGGGGTCGGGGGCCTTTCGAGGTCTTCCGCCCAGAACCCGGGGTACTGCGGCGCGTCCACGAATTGCAGGTCCGAGACCGAGACCTGCGTATAGAGCCAGTAGGTGAGGAGCAGAGGCTCGCCCACGCGGAGCCGGGTCCGGCTGACCGACGCCTCCACGAAGAGCTTGGGCTCGCGGGCGCGGCCACGGCGCTGGCCGAAGACCGACGCGAAAGGGTCCTCGCCGAAGGGATCGGGCGCGGAATCACGCCGTGGACGAACGCTGCCCGCGACCACCTCGACGGCGATGGGCTCCGTGGTCTTCTCCCCATCCTCGAACCGCGCCCGCGCGGGCCCGATCTCGGCCTTGCCGACCGCCATGGGCTGCAGGAGCCAGGTGGCCACCCGGGACTGCGACATGGCGCCGTTCACGAGCGACACCTGGGTCGACAGCGAGGGCCCGCCCACCACCCGGAGGTTCTGGAGCCGGGGCAGGGCCACGTCCTCGAGCAGGCGGAACCCGGCGCCCTCGACGCTGATCGTGAGCTGGAGCTGATCGCCTACCCCGATCTTCCGGGCGTCGACCTCCGCCCGGACCGTTCCTTCGGCGGCCGCCGGCCGGGGGACGACGAGGACCAGCGCCAGCAGGGCGAGGCGCTTCACCAGTCCTTGCCCTTCTTGCGCTCGGCCCGCTTCGCGGCCAGGATCTTCTTCTGCTCGTTCTTCTCGTTCTGCTGGAGCGCGTCCAGGAGCTGCATGGCCCGCTCCTTCGGCATGCCGGCCTCCTGCCGGTAGCGCTTCTGCTCCTTCTCTTCGGGCGTCTCGGGCCGCTGCGGTTTCGAGCCCTGGGGTTTCTGGTCTCCCTCCGGCTTCGGGCCCGACTTCGAGTCCGGCTGGTCTCGACCCTGGCCCTCCTTCTTCTGGTCCTGCTGTGACTTGTCCTTCTCCTGCTTCTTCTGCTGCTCTTCCTGCTGCTTGAGCGCGCGCAGCGACATCTCCAGATTGCGCAGGGTGTCCGCGTCGTCGGGAAGGACGCGCAGGGCGTCCCTGTAGGCCGCGATCGCTCCTTTGTAGTCCTGCTGCTGGAAGAGCGTGTTGCCGAGGTTGTACCGCGACGGACCCGCGAGGGGCGAGCGGGGGTCCTCGCCCAGCGATCGGTAGAGGGCGGCGGCCTCCGGGAGCTTCCCGTTCTTGTAGAGGCCGTCGGCCAGGTTGTAGCGGGCGCGGGGATCGGCGGGCCGGAGGGTGGCCGCGCGCTCGAAGGACGAAAGGGCCGCGGGGTGGTTCCCGCGCTCGTAGTCGGCCTTGCCCTCCGCGGCCAGGCGGCGGGGCCGCAGCAGCACCTCGTCCAGCACGCCCGGTTTCGTGGCGGGGGGCGGAGCCGGGCTCGCCGCCGCGGGAGCCGGAGCTGGGCTCGGCGCGCCGGTCTGCGCGGGGAGCGGGGAAGCGACGACGGCGACGATGAGCGCGGCCGCGAGCCGAAGAGACCGGACGGCCCCCCGCCGTCGGCGTGGCAGCGGAACGAGGAGGCCAGCCGCGAGCGCGGCCAGCCCCACCGCCAGGGGCACCTGGAATCGTTCCTTGCGCCGATAGGAAAACTCGCGGGCCAGGGTCTTCTGCTCCATCCCCTCGACGGCCGCGGCCAGGCCGGACAGGGTGGTGTCCGCGGGCGTGATCCGGAAGAACCGCCCGCCGGTGCCGCGCGCGATGGCCTCCAGGGTGGCCGCGCTCAGGCGTGACACCACCGCGCCGCCGGCTTCGTCCTTCTTGAAGCCGACCTGTTTGCCCTCTCGATCGAAATCGGGCACGGGCTGGCCCGCCTCGGTGCCGACGCCGACGGTGTGGACCACGACCCCGGCTTCCTTTGCCCTGGCCACCGCCTCGTCGACCTCGCCTTCGAGGTCTTCGCCGTCGGACACGAGGACCATCACCCGGTTGCGCCGCTCCTTGTCCACGAACATCGAGAGGCCGCGGGCCAGGCCCACCCCCAGCGAGGTCC
>Ga0210377_10004210_pt1 | contig 12152 bp, 12 predicted proteins | sample PLM4_65_b1redo_FD_155480 | JGI IMG/M metagenome (GOLD analysis project Ga0210377, IMG submission 155480) | Groundwater sediment microbial communities from an aquifer in East River, Colorado, USA - PLM4_65_b1 redo | ecosystem: Environmental > Terrestrial > Soil > Riparian zone | place: USA: East... | reverse complement strand
CGTCGACTTCCACCTCCCCATGGAAGCCCTGTCCTACCGGGTTGCGATCATCGCGCTCAAGAAGGAGTACCCCGGCCACGCCAAGCGGGTGATGATGGGCCTGTGGGGCGTCCTCAAACAATTCCTCTACGTCAAATTCGTCATCGTGGTGGATCCCAATATCGACATCCGCAAGTGGGAGGACGTGATTTGGGCGATCTCGACCAACGTCGACCCCAAGCGCGACGTGACGATTATCGAAAACACACCGATCGATTACCTCGATTTTGCCTCTCCCCTTCCCGAGCTCGGCGCAAAAATGGGCATCGACGCCACCACCAAGATCCCACCCGAGATTTCCCGCGAATGGGGTAAGCCAATTATCATGGACCCCGACATCGTGGAGCGCGTGACGCGACGGTGGCAAGAGTACGGGTTTTCGTCCTGACCTCAACCGCGGCCGCAAGAACCGCCTTGGTTCACGGCTTGCGCGGACCGCGTGGATTCCTTACACTGAGCTGACCATGCCTCGACCGCTGTCACAGGAGAAGACGCCCTTCAGACTGCTCGGGGCGTATACCGGCGCGTCGTCGATCGAAGACGCGCTCGCCGACGAGCGGGCGGTCCGCTTACTGTGGCTGGAAATTCTCGTCAACGACGCCCTCGATCTGACTCTGTGGCGTGATCGCGCGGAGGTTCGGGAGGCCTACACCAAGGCATGTCGTTGGTACACCACCTATCGGACCCTGATCAACGGGCTCATCACCCGCACCCCGCTTCCCCCGGACCCCGGTCCGACCGACCCCAAGGACTTTCGCGTCTTCGCCGAGGCGCTTCGCTTTGTCGCCGATCACCACTGAACGACTGATCGACCTTCTGGGCGAGTACACCGCCCAAGAAGGGCGGAGCGTCGATCTCTTGTTGGTCGGCGGGTTGGCGCTTCAGGCGTACGGATACCAGGACCGGGCCACCCAAGACGTCGATGGCGAGGTAATCGGCGATCTTGATTCGCTGGCCGCATTTTTGCGCGACCGGGGAGTGCCGGCGGATCTGGGCGAAAACATGTCGGGCTGGTCGGTCGTGGCCATGCCGCCTGGGTATCGCGAACGGGCCTCGGTGTGGCTCGACCAGCCGGGGCTCCGCCTGCGCCTGTTGCATCCCGTCGACTTCATCGTCGCCAAACTGCGACGGGGGACCGACCTGGACTTGAATGACGCCGAGTTCGTGGCGCGCCGATTCAACGTCACCCCCGACGCCGTCCGCCGGGCCGCCGAGGCCGCGATCACTGCGTCTCCGAGGGACACGATGCTGTTCCTGTTTCGCAAGCTCGTCGAATTGTTCTGCGGAACATTGGCGCGGCAGGGGTAGCGGCCATCCACTCTAAATCGGGACTTCGGGTCATCAACCCACGTCACCCAGCAAGGCTTGATATGTCACGCGATGTGTTAATGCAAGCCCCGGCCCCCATCAGCAACCATTTCGTTGCCCCGAACGCACCATGAAGCGGCAGGCTGTGAACTCGCTCCTTGAGATCGAACTGCACTATGTGTGACAAACAACCCGCCAAACCGATGCCTCCTCCCCGTCCGCTGCCTCAGATCGGCGGCTTCAGTCTCCCACACAGTGAGCTCTACCGCGACGTTCGGCGACTGCTGGCGCAAATGGAGTTAGCGCTCACGGCTGCCGAGCAACGAAGTGCTGTGATGAAAGCGGCTGGTGACGTGGAGAAAGCTGCAATAGCCCTGGCAGACTTCGACGCTCAGATGTATTCACGCGCTGTTCAAGTATTTGCAGCGATGGCGGCAGAGGCGGCCCTGAATACTTACGGCCTGATGTGGTTCGGCGAAAACGACTTCAAAGAACACTTCGAACGAAAAGCGCCGACGACCAAGCTTAAGGCTCTCGTTCGAGCCGTCTTAGCTCGTGAGCTGACGAAGAATGACGAGATCGTACGCCTGCTTGACAGCATTGCGAAGAAGCGTAACGCACATGTCCACCTTCATGCCGAGGAGTCGCGGTTCGATGCCTCAGGCGTTCATCGTCCAGTAACTACCGGATGTCAGCCGATCCGACACCCATATGCGGGGCGCGAAACGGCTGCCGAGTTGAACCGATTCCTAGAACTCTTCTCAGCGTTGGATAGTCGCACAGCCAACTTCTTTGTAGTAGTAGTAACGGTCTAACGCTGGGCATCAATAATGGGGTCGGAGTTGAAGGTCTTCAGGCGCTTGCCCAGGCTCGTCTTAGTCGCATCTCTCATCGCCGTCCTCCTTGATCGATGCCGTGTGTGCCTTCGTCATCCGATTGGACTACGGATGGATTCTACCCTGCCGAGCTTCAAAGTAAAGTGGGGCACTCTGGCCCTCTTGTCAGAAACGCGGCGCCCGATTAACCTTTTCGGTATCCTGTTCACTACCGAGGGAGGCGTCGATGAGACATACGATTGCGATCGCAGTTGGACTCACCGTCATGCTGAGCGCCGGAACAGCGGCGGCCGCGCCAAAGGACGGTGCCGAGCAGACCGCGCTCGGCCTGCCCGCGTACCCGGGGTGGACGGTGCATCGCTTGGACGATAAGGCCGATGGCTCCGGCAAGATCCATTTGTATCAGTACCAGTATTTTTCGAACGACCCCGCCCAGAAGATCGTCCAGTTCTACGAACAGCGCATCGGCGCCACGGCGTCGTTCATGGAGGCGACGTCGACCTACACCGTCAACGCCCCGGACGGAGCGATGGTCCAGATCACCGCTCCACCGGACGGCGTGTCGCAACCCGACGACGAGGGCGCCTCCACCGGCAAAACCTGGGCGTCCCTCATCACCATCATTCGATTCCAAACGCAGTAAGCCGGCGTCCCGTCGGCGCGGGCCCTGGTGTTTTGCGCCGGGTTTTGGTATGAGTACTCCCCGCCATGCCGCATCGATCCGCGCCAGCCGGGACCATCACGCTCATCGGTCTGATCACGGTCTTGCTCCTTCTCGTCATCGCGTGGCCGCCGTCCGTCGGCTCGGGAGAAGCCGTCCGTCCACGATTCCCAACTGGTTCGGCGGGACAGGCCGCGTGCAGTCGCTGTCACGTGGGCGGTGGCGCGCCGATCAAGCAGCCGCTCAGCGATCCGGCGTGTGCGGAGTGCCACCTCACAGGCATCGCGCCCGCGCCCGCCCTCACGCGCGTCTCGTCTTCGGCGTCTGATCGACGGTCCGCGCCCCGCGTCCGCCAGGAGATGGTCGTCATTCCCGGCGGCGAGTTCATCATGGGCAACGACGGGCGCGGGGACGATGGCCCCGGTGACCAGGACGAGCGGCCCGCGCACCGGGTCTCCGTCAACTCATTTCGGATGGACCGCTACGAGACCACGAACGCGATGTACGAGGCGTTCGCGAAGGCCACCGAGCGCGCCGCTCCGCATCATTGGGTGAGCGGCTCTTATCCCGAGGGCAAGGCCGATCATCCCGTGGTCTACGTGGACTGGCACGACGCGGTCGCGTTCTGCCGCTGGGCGGGCAAGCGGCTCCCCACCGAGGCCGAGTGGGAGTGGGCGGCCCGGGGTACGGACGGGCGGCGCTTTCCGTGGGGCAATGACTTCTCGACCTCCAAGGCAAACACACCGCAGTATTGGCTGACCAAGCACGAGCCCGGCAACACGATGCCAGCAGGCTCGTTTCCGCAAGGGCGGAGCCCGGAGGGGCTGGAGGACATGGCCGGCAACGTGTACGAGTGGGTCGCGGATTGGTACCAGCCCTACCCCGGCAACCCCGTCGCGAACGTCCACTACGGCGTGAAGAACAAGGTCCTCCGCGGTGGATCGTGGTACGACTGCCTCTCCTACGGCTGCGGCTTGAGTTCTCCGGTCTATAACCGAAGTCGGTTCGCACCCGAGATCAAGAACAAGGGGTTCGGTTTCCGCTGCGCGCAGGACGTGAAGTGACGGCATCCCGGATCGGCCTCTCGCTCGCGGGGGGACTGCTCGCGGCACTGACCGCCTGCTCCCCAAGCCCGCCCGGGATGATCCTGATCCCCGCGGGACCGTTCGTGATGGGCAGCACCGCGGAGGACGTCGGGCGCAAAGCGCTCGAGTACGGCCTCGTCAAGCCGTGGTTCGTGAACGAACACCCCGAGCGTCGGGTGACGCTGCCCGCGTACTACCTCGATCGCTACGAGGTCACCCAGGCGGAGTACCAGACGTTCGTCTCGGCGACTGGACGCCCGGCACCGACGGACTGGATGGGCCGGCGCCACCCCGTCGGCCTCGCGCGTCACCCCGTGGTCTCGGTCACGTGGGCGGACGCCGACGCGTATTGCCGGTGGGCGGGCAAGCGCCTCCCAACGGAACCGGAATGGGAACGGGCCGCGCGAGGGACCGCTGGCCGGGCGTATCCGTGGGGCGATCGCTTTGAGCTGGGGCGCGCCAACGTCGGCGGGGCGCGCAACGGCACAACGGTGGTCGGCAGTTACCCGAACGGCCGGAGCCCCGAAGGCGTCTACGACCTGGTCGGCAACGTGTGGGAGTGGACAGCCGACTGGTACGGGCCCTACCCCGGGCATTCCGCAACGGACCTCAGCGAGCAGGACGCGCGACCGGCCAGGGTCCTTCGCGGAATATCCTGGTCTGGGATCGGCCACTTCGAGCCGGAGATCCAGATGGATATTCTGGCGCACAACGCGCGGGGGAGCTTTCGCTTCTCCACCGACCCTGAGGGCCGGCTGAACGACGTGGGGTTTCGCTGCGCGAAGGACGCAACCTAGCTTGCTGAGCGCAGCGCAGGCCCTGGTGTCCTGGGCCGAACAGCGAGAGATTTACGGGCGCGAAACGACGCGGCCGATGTCGCGTTGCTACAACAACCCTCGTTTCCGCAGGAATTCCGCGTCGACCTTATCCGGCCGCTCCTGGTCGGGGTGAAGTAGTCGCTCGACATACTTGCCGATCAGATCGGGCTCCAGGTTGACCGAGGACCCCGGCGGCTTGAGCCCCAACGTCGTGACCGATGCGGTATGCGGAATGATCGCGACGGAGAACGTCTTCTCGGTGAGCGCATTGATCGTCAGACTCACGCCATCGACGGTCACCGAGCCCTTGCCCACGCAGTAGCGCAGCACCTCGCGCGGCGCTTCGATGGTCAGGATGATCGCGTTGCCCTCCGGCGCGCGCCCGACGATCCGGCCGACGGCTTCGACGTGCCCGCTGACCAGATGACCGCCCAGCCGATCGCCTAGCCGCATCGCCCGTTCGAGATTCACCCCGTCGCCCGCCGCGAGCCCCCCCAGGGTCGTCACCCGCAGCGTCTCCGGCGAGACTTCGACCGCGAATCCGTTGTCGATGAACCGGACGACGGTCAGGCACACACCGTTGACGGTGACGCTCTCGCCGACCGTCATCCCATGGACCACACGCCGCGCCAAAATCGTCAACGTCGCGGCCGCGAGACCTCGCTCCAACGCTTGCACGACACCAAGCTCTTCAACCAGGCCTGTAAACACTAGGCGCCTCCCCCGGGATCTGGCAGGTGATAGAAATGATGCGTCGGCCCGCACCCGCGCCCGATCGCGAGCGAGTGGCGGATCGCCTCGGTCACGTACCGCTTGGACGCGCGCACGGCCTCCACCAGCCCAGCGCCCTTCGCGAGGTGCGCGGCAATCGCCGCGGAATACGTGCACCCCGTGCCGTGCGTGTTCTTCGTGTCGATCCACTCACCCGGGATGAGGGTCCAGGCCGTTCCGTCATAGAGAACATCGGTGGCGGGGGCCCCCGACAAGTGCCCGCCCTTGAGCAGCACCGCCCGGCACCCAAACCCCATGATCTTCGCGGCGGCGGCCTTCGCGTCGTCGATCGTGGCGATCGACAGACCCGTGAGGCGCTCCGCCTCGTGAACGTTGGGGGTGACAACCGACGCCAGCGGAAACAGCTCGCGCGTGACGGACTCGATCGCCTCCGGTTTCAAGAGCGGCACGCCGCCCTTGGAGATCATGACGGGATCGACGACCAGATGAGAAATCTTCAGTCTCCGCAGACGAGCGGACACGATGCCCACGATCTCGGAGGAAAAGAGCATGCCGGTCTTGACCGCGCCGATCGCGAAGTCGTCGAAGACCGCGTCGATCTGCGCCTCGATGATGTCGCGCGGCAGCGCGTGGACCATCGTGACCGTCCGGGTATTCTGCGCGGTCACCGCCACGAGCACCGAGAGCGCGAACACGCCGTTCGCCTGGATCGCCTTGATGTCGCCCTGGATGCCCGCGCCGCCGCCCGAATCGGACGTGGCGATCGTCAGAACCTGGGGAAGCGTGTGGGTGTCGATCATCGTGCTCCTGATCATCGAACGATGTTCCATTCTAGCATCGTCCTTCTCATTCGTTCAACGCGCGCCTTGACTCACCCGGTCGGGATCGTCCAGACTCGGGACCATGGACACATGGCGCCTGCTGATCGAGCCGCCGCAATCCGCGGCCCACAACATGGCGGTGGACGAGGCCGTTGCCGCGTCATGTCGCGCCGAGGCAGCGGGGCCCACGCTGAGGCTGTACGCGTGGGAGCGGCCTTCGATTTCGCTCGGGTATTTTCAGCGCCCCGATGAGATCGTGAACCTCGACCGCTGCCGCGACGCCGGAGTGCCCGTCGTCGCGCGGACGACCGGAGGACGCGCAGTCTACCACCGCCACGAGGTGACGTACAGTCTCGTCGCGCCCATCCCCCACCCCCTCTTTCCACCGACGATCAAGGGCACGTTCGCCGCAGTGGCGCGCGCGCTGGCCGCAGGCTTGGCCGAACTGGGCGTCACGGTCGACGCGTGGATCGACGACCGGGGCAGCGCCACCCGCTCCACGCCCGGAGCGCGCTCTCCGTTCTGCTTCGAATCCGTCTCCTGGTACGAAATCACCCTGGGGGGAAAGAAGCTGATTGGCAGCGCGCAGCGGCGCTGGAAGACGGCGTTTCTTCAGCACGGCTCGCTCCTGCTGACGTACGAACCCAATGCAACGGCGCCGTGGTTTCGAGCCGCGAGCGGATCGCCCGCGAGCCATCGCGTCACCGGCCTGAACACCGATGGGCGATCGTTCACGCACGAGGAGGTCTGCCGCGCACTCGTTGTCGGTTGGGAACGCGCGTTCGACATTTGCCTCGTCCCTGGCGCCTTGACCGAGAACGAGGCCGACTCCGTCGCGGAAACGTCACACCGCCGTGACCTGACCGTCACCCTGGTGCGTTAAGATGACGCGCGTGCAAACTGGCCCCCTCATCCTCGTGGTGGAAGATGGCCCGAACACTTCGGCGCTGCTGACCGTATATCTGGAACGGGAACACTACTAGAACCGGTCCACCTCGGATGGCCTATTGGCGATTGATCTCGCCCAACGCGATCGGCACGGCCGACCAGAGCACGGGCGACGGTACCCTTCCCACGGCGATGCCTCGGAACTCCACGCGGTGCGCGTCACCGCCGCGTGACCGAACCGCGCCATGGCGTCATCATGAAGCGCGGGAGCGGCCGGCCGGAGGGCCGGGGTCACGTCTACGGCGCCGATGCGATTGACACCAGCGCGCCGGCGCAGGTAGATTGCCTCAGGGCTTTTCCGAAGGAGGTGGTATGAACTTGACTCATGACACCGTGTTGTACGCACCCCTCAGCGAGACGCTGGCGCTCGACGGGGTCACGGTCCTCGTCGACCCCGCCGGCCCAAACTGGATCGGAACCGACGGGCGCGGCCGGCGGATCCTCGATCTGTTCGACGGCTCACGCACGTTCGGGCAAGTCGTCCGCGCATACGCCGCCGAGGCCAAGCTGGATGGCGCTGCAGCGTGGCAGCACATCGACACGTTGGCGCGGGATGCCGTCCGCCGGGGCATGCTGGCGGATGCCCCGATGGTCCGCCCGCCCTACCGCGGCCGTGCGTCGCACCTCGGCTCGCGCCGCTTGACCGAACTCTGGCTCCACACCAACAACTCCTGTAACCTCGCGTGCAGCCACTGCCTGGTGTCCTCGGGACCAGATGGCGACCGGGGTCTGCCCACCCACACGTTGCTGAAGGTGATCGCCGACGCCCGAACACTCGGTGTTCGTCGGTTCTTTTTCACAGGCGGCGAGCCGTTTCTCAGAAAGGACATCCTCGCGCTCATCGACACCGCGCTTGAGTATCCCAAAGCGGAACTCGCGATTCTGACCAACGGCATCCTCTTCACCCCGACCCGACTGGAAGAGCTGCGCCGCCGCGACCCGGCCCGATTGCGAATCCAGATCAGCCTCGACGGCTCCAGACCCGAGACCAACGATCCCATCCGCGGAACCGGGAGTTTTCGCAAGATCGTCGACGGCATCCGCGGCGCGATCGACGCGGGACTCTCCGTCACCGTGAGCACCGTCATCACCGAGTCGAACGCCGATGATGTTCCCAACGTGACGCGCACGGTCGCCCGACTCGGAGGCACGGCGCACCACCTCCTGTGGCTGCACAAGCGGGGCCGAGCGGATGACAACGGCGTCGACCGCACGCCGTCGGTGGAGCGCGTGACCGAGGTCGTCCGCCTCGCCCGCGAGGTCGGCCGCGCCGTGGGCGTGATCGTCGACAACCACGAGGCCGTGAAGACGCGCCTCCGGTATCCGGCGGGGACCAAACGAGACCTCGCCAGCGCGGGAGTCTCCAGCCTGTGCGTCTATTCCGACGGCCAGGTCTACCCATCGGCGGCGATGGCCAACGTGACCGAGCTCGCGTGCGGGTCGATCCTGGAGCAATCGCTTGCCGACGTCTGGCGATCGAGCGCCGTGGCGGGCGAGTTTTCTCGGGCAACGGTGGAGGACAAGCCGATCTGCTCGACGTGCTCGTTCAAGTTTCTCTGCGGCGGCGGCGACATCGAGCACGCGTATTTCTACGGCGGGTCGATCAACGCCCACGACCCCTACTGCGAGTTGCACAAGGCGATGATCGCCGACGCCCTGCACGAGCTGACCGAGGAGCGGAGGGCGCTCGTCACCAACCGGCGCTCGGGATTTTCCGCGCCGATCGTCTATACCGGGATGGGAGAGTCCGCCGTGACCTGCGCGACCGACGACACGCCAGGCGAGGTGATGACGAGCCGGTCGGAGTGTGTGCTGACGTTCGACTTGGACGCGCCGCGCAAAGTCGTCCGCGCATTTTACGGCAACGCCGCCGAGGCGCCGCAAGAAGAGTTGTGTTGCCCCGTCCAGCCGAACCCCGAAGACCTCGCCCACATCCCCAAGGAGGTCGTCGAGCGCTTCTACGGCTGCGGCTCGCCGGTGGGCGCGGCCGGCATCAAGCCGGGCGAAACAACGCTGGATTTGGGCAGCGGCGCCGGGATCGACGTGTTCATCGCCGCCAAGAAGGTGGGACCCACGGGACGGGCGATCGGCGTGGACATGACGGCGCAGATGCTCGCCGTCGCGCGCGACGCGCAGAGGGAAGTCGCCGACACGCTGGGGTACGACGTGGTGGAATTCCGCGAGGGGTTCCTCGAACAGATTCCCACCGACACGAAGTCCGTGGACCTCGTCACGTCCAACTGCGTGATCAACCTCTCGCCGGACAAGCCCCGCGTGTTCGCCGAGATGTGGCGGGTGCTCAAGGATCACGGCCGGATCGTGGTCGCCGACATCGTCGCCGATCAAGAAGTCCCTGCGCACCAGCGCAAGGACCCCCGGCTCTGGGGGGAGTGCATCAGCGGCGCCTTGACCGAGGAGGAATTCCTCGCCGCACTGGAGCGTGCGGGGTTCTACGGCCTGCAGGTCCTCAACAAGAGTTTCTGGAAGGAGGTCGAGGGCTTCGAGTTCTACTCGGTCACCGTCCGAGGCTTCAAGTTCGAGAAGACCGCGGGCTGCGTGTACGTCGGCCAGACCGCAACGTACATCGGCCCGTTCAAGGGCGTGAGCGACGAGGAGGGCCACTGGTTCCCGAGGAACGTGGCCATCGAGGTGTGCACCGACACCTCCGCAAAGCTTTCCCACGCCCCGTACGCCGGGCTCTTTATCGTGACCGGCGTCAGCGGCACAAACGATCCGTCCGGTGGCTGCAATCCCGCGTCGGGGTGCTGCTGATGAGCGCCGCTCTCCTGATCGGCACGATCGTGCTCTGGCTCACCTACGCCAACGGAGCGAACGACAATTTCAAAGGCGTCGCGACGTTATTCGGCTCCGGCGCAAGCGATTATAAAGGCGCACTGGGCTGGGCAACGGCGACAACGTTCGCTGGCTCGCTCGCGTCGATCGTCATCGGCGCGGGGCTGGTCGTGAAGTTCTCGGGCAAGGGCTTGGTACCCGACGCGGTACTCGCCGATCCGAGGTTCGTCTCGGCGGTCGGCCTTGCCGCGGCCGGAACCGTCTTCCTGGCCACGCGCTTCGGCTTCCCGATCTCCACGACGCACGCGCTCGTTGGCGGGTTAGTGGGCGCGGGACTCGCGGCGCGCGGCGTCGAGGGCGTGAATCTGGCGTCGCTGGGGACGGCCTTTGTCGCGCCGCTCCTGATCGCCCCGCTCGCCGCCGTCGCGCTCACCGCCGTGGCCTACCCACTCCTCCACGGGGCCAGGAAGGCTCTCGGCTTCGCCCGTGAGACGTGTGTGTGCGTGGGTGAGGAGGTCCACGTCATCGCCGTCGAACCGCGCGGGAGAGCCCTCGCGGCGTCGGTCGCCCACGCGCTGCCTACAGTGACGATCGCAAGCCCCCAGGAATGCTTCGCGCGGTATGCCGGTCGCGTGGCGGGGGTGAGCATTCAAACCATCCTCGATCGGCTGCATTATTTCAGCGCGGGGGCCGTCTGCTTCGCGCGGGGGCTCAACGACACGCCCAAGGTCGTGGCGCTGCTCGTCACGGCGCAGGCGTTCCAACTCCCGCTCGCGTCGTCGGTCGTGGCCGTCACGATGGCAGCGGGCGGCCTCATCAGCGCGCGGCGGGTCGCCGAGACGATGAGCCACAAGATCACGGCGATGAACCACGGCCAGGGCTTCACGGCGAACCTCGCCACGGCCGTCCTGGTCATCTGGGCCTCACGGTGGGGCCTGCCGGTGTCGACGACGCACGTGTCGTGCGGATCGCTGTTTGGGATCGGGGCCGTCACGGGCCAGGCGCGCTGGGGGGCGATTGGATCGATCGCCTTGGCGTGGGTGACGACGCTCCCAGTCGCCGCCGCGCTGGCCGCGGGCGTCTACCTCGTGGCCGGCTGACCCCGCAGCGCCTCAGCGGCGCTTGCGCTCGATCAGCTCGACCTCGTACTTCTCGGGCGCGTCGATAAATGCAAAGCGCGTCCCCGAAGAGGTGGTGGTCGGCCCATCCGTGATCGGAATGCCCTTCTTGGACAGCTCCGCGATCGTCGCGTCGAGGTCGTCCACTTCGAACGCGAGGTGGACGAGGTCCTCCGGCACGTGGACCGCCCCGCTTGTGGGGTAGGAACACACCTCGATCAGCTCGTCGCTCCCCGACGCCTTGAGGAATGCCAGCCGAGACCCGCGCGGCGACTCGTGACGTTCCACCACCTCAAGCCCCAAGACGTCGCGGTAAAACGCCACGGTTCGCTCCAAATCGTCTACCCGCATCCGGGTGTGCAAGAGCTTTCGCACCTTCATCGTGTCCCCTTTCGGTTCGGTTCCACGACCGTCACCAGGCGATCCGCCTCGACGCCTTTGAGGCGCCGGATCCTCCCTGAGGGAAACCACACTTCGACCGTCACCGGCCGATCCCACGACCCGAGCCCGAACTCCACCGGCAGGGAGTGTTGGTTCCCCGTGCCCTTGCCACCCTGGACCTCGGCCGTTTGCCTGAGCGCACCCGCCGTCACCGTCACCTTGGCTCCGATCGCCGAGCGGTTGCTCGCCGTCCCCACCGCCCGCACGTGGAGCCAGTGGTTGGCGTTCCCGTCGTTGCGGAGCAGGTGGATGCCGTCGCTGCTGCCCACCGCCAGATCCAGGTCGCCGTCGCCGTCGATATCCGCATACGCGGCGCCCCACCCATTCTCGACACCCGCCCCGGCCAGCCACGTCACGTCGGTGAAGCGGCCCGCGCCGTCGTTGCGGTACAGCGTGCTCCGGCGACCGCGGTACACCGAGGTGAGGTAGAGATCCAGATCGCCGTCGTTATCATAATCGCCCCAGGACGGTTCGCTCATGGTCTCGTCGAACGCAAATCCCGCCTCGTCGAAACGGTCGGTGAAACGGGGCGACGGACCGCCGCTGCTGATA
>Ga0210377_10004207_pt1 | contig 12159 bp, 6 predicted proteins | sample PLM4_65_b1redo_FD_155480 | JGI IMG/M metagenome (GOLD analysis project Ga0210377, IMG submission 155480) | Groundwater sediment microbial communities from an aquifer in East River, Colorado, USA - PLM4_65_b1 redo | ecosystem: Environmental > Terrestrial > Soil > Riparian zone | place: USA: East... | reverse complement strand
CGCGGCAAGCGGCCCGCCCTGTCCCTCCCGCGCGCACCGGCTCTGCCCCCGAACCTCGAGGGTAGGAAGCTCGGTCCGGTTCGAGGCCAGCAGGATCTCGCGCCGGTAGGTTTCCCCCGGGGCGAGCGGGAAAGGTGCGGTCATCGTGCCGCTCCACCCGATCCGGTCCAGCTTGAGCCGGTAATTTCCCGCGCCCGGCGCCCGCAGCACGATACGACCCGATTCGCTGGTGAGGCCCTGCGCCACGATCCCGGCGTCCCCCAGCAGCCGGACGATGGCGCCCACCACAGGCGACCGGGTGGTCTCTTCCAGCACGTGAAGCTCGACCTGCTGCCCGAGAGCGACCGAGGGGAGGAGCGCGAGAAGCGCGAAGCGCCGAGCCTTCACTTGCCTCGTTTCGACCAGAGCACGATCACTCCGCAACTCGCCGAGGACCCCCCGAATTCGATCGGAACCTCCCCCGCGCTCCGGTAGACTTCGATCGCCTCGATGTTGGAGACCTCGAAATCCTTCCTGAAATCCGGAGGAGGGAAACCGGAGTGTGACCCGGTGGACACGGCCCGATACAGCACGAGCCCGTCGTAGATGACGCCCATCCAGCAGGGGAGGGGTCCCTCCGCCCCTTCGATACCACCACGCCGGCTGCTCGCGGCACGGGTTTCCATTCCGTTTTCTGCCGCGTACTGGATCATGTAGACGCCGAGGCGCGAAAGGACGTCGGCCAGCCGGACGTTCGCCGATCTGCGCAGCTCGGTCGAATCGACGAACTTGCCGAAGCCCAGACGCCGGCGCTCCGCGAAGGCCTCGCGCCCGATCCCTCGCGGTGCATTGGGTCGTCCCGTCACCACGATCGAATCCAGCCGGACCTTGTCGGAGACCAGAATCGCGTCGGCGCGCACCGTGTCCGATTTACTGAGCATCACGCGAACCCGGCTCGGGCGGTAGCCGATGAACCGGAAGAGCACCACGCGATTGCCGCTGGGGAGATCTCCCAGCACGTAGCGCCCGGCGCCGTCGGTCACAGCTTGTTTCTTGGTGCCTTCGAGCAGCACCTCCACGCCGGACAGCGGGCGGTTGGTCCCGTCTTCGCGGACGCTGCCGGCGAGCACCGCCTGGGCGACCAGCGGAGCCGCCAGGATCTGGAAGGCGAACATCAGCCTCCAGCCTCGGCGGAACATGACAGTGGACACCTTGTCTCCTTGCCTCTTTGCCTCTTTGCCTCTTTGCCTCTTCGCGGCCGCGCGCCTGGTTCAATCTCGGACTCGCCTCGCGGGAGGGCAAGGCGACCGGATAGATTACGCCGCACCGCTCCCCTCCGGAACCGTGGATTCATGAATCGATTTCGATCTCGCCCGGCAGTGGCCCTTCTTCTCACCGCCACGGTCCTCGTCCTTGCCGGCGTTCCGACCGGGTGTCGCACCGAGTCCACTGACTGGCACCAGGAGGACGGGTATCGCTGGCGCGAACTTTCTGTATCCGGCGGAAGGCCGGGCTTTACCCGGATGGGGGAGCGGACCGGCATCCGGTTTCAGAACAGCGTGAGCGACTCGCTCCTCCTCCACAACCGGGTCCTCGCGCAAGGCGCGGGCATAGCACTCGGCGACGTGGACGGCGACGGAATGGTCGACCTCTTCCTCGCGCGGACCGAGGGCGGGAGCGTCCTGTATCGCAACCTCGGTCACTGGCAGTTCGAAGACATCACCGCCACGGCCGGTGTCGGTGCGCCCGGCCGGTTCTCCACCGGTTCCGCACTCGCGGATGTGGATGGCGACGGGGATCTCGATCTGGTCCTTCTCGCGACGACGGGCCCCAACGCGATCTTCATCAACGACGGCGCCGGCCGATTCACCGAGCACGGCGCCGATCTGGGAATCGCGCCCTCGGGCAAAGGCGCCACCACGGCGGCCCTTGCCGACGTCGACGGCGACGGCGATCTCGACCTGTACGTCACCAATTACAAGCCGTTTGCCCCCGCCGACTCGATCGCCCCACAGGAGCGGGCCTTCAATCAGGTCGTCCGCCAGGTCGGTCCCGGGCGGTACGAAGTGACTCCCGGAAATCAACGGGATTTCAAGGTGGTGGTCCGCGAGGATATGGGCGGGCTCAACCTCACCATCCGGGCCGAGCCCGACGACTTCTATTTGAACGAGGGGGGACGCTTCCTCCGCGTCCCGATGAACTCGGCCCGTTTCACGGACGCGAAGGGACACCCGCTCCTTGCCGAAGACGAATCGTTCGGTCTCGATGCCCGCTTCGCGGACCTTACCGGGGACGGAGCGCCCGACCTGTACGTGGCCAATGATTTCGAGGACCAGGATCTCTTCTGGATCAACGACGGCCGCGGATACTTCCGGCTGGCCGACTGGACCGCGCAGCGCCAGATGAGCAACTCGGGAATGGGCATCGACGTCGGCGACGTGAACGGCGACGGGGCGCTTGACCTCTTCGAGGTCGATATGCTGAGCGCGGATTCGCGCCGGCTCAAGACGCAGATGCCGACCCACACCGCGCTGCCCAAGCGGCCGGGCGATCTCGAAACCCGGTTGCAGATGCAGCGGAACACCCTCTTCATGAATCGGGGCGACGGAACTTTCGGCGAAGTGTCGGAGTACGCCGGGGTCCAGGCGAGCGGCTGGTCCTGGTCCACGATGTTCATGGACGTGGATCTCGACGGGTGGCAGGATATTCTGATCGCCACCGGGCACCCCTGGGACCTGATGGACGCCGATACCCAGGAACGGCTGCAAAACCGGCTGACCGACGTTCCCTGGCAGCGCCAGCGGTGGGCCTATCCTCCGCTCCCGCTCCCGAATGTCGCCTTCCGGAATCGCGGCGACGGAACCTTCGAGGACGCCGGCCGGCAGTGGGGATTCGGAATCGAAGACGACATCTCCCACGCGTTGGCCGCCGCGGATCTGGACGGCGACGGCGACCTGGACGTCATCGTCAACCGGCTCGGCGCACCGGCGCTGGTGCTGCGCAACGATGCGGACGCGCCGCGGGTCGCGGTGCGCCTGCGGGGCGGAGCGCCTAACACGCAGGCGGTCGGGGCCCGGATCCGCGTGCTGGGAGGGGCCGCGCCGGTGCAGGTGCGCGAGGTGGCGGCCGGCGGGCTGTATCTCTCCCACAGCGACTATCTCGCCAGCTTCGCGACCGGCGAGGCGGAACACGTCCGGATCGAGGTCACCTGGCGCGATGGACGGCGGGGCGTGATTGAAGACGCGAAGCCAAACAGACTGTACGAGATTCGGGAGTCGGGGCTGGGGGTTGGGGACTCGCTAGGAACCCCAGTCCCCAGCACCCAGCACCCGGCCCCCTTGTTCACAGACGCCACCCCCGAGCTCGCCGGCCACTCGCATTTCGAGGACCCCTTCGACGATTGGAACCGCCAGTTCCTGCTCCCCGATGCCCTGGCCCAATTGGGACCCGGGGTGGCCTGGTTCGACAAGGACCGGGACGGAGACGACGACCTCATCATCGGCTCGGGCAAGGGGGGACGGCTGGGCGTCTTCCGGAATGATGGCGGCCGGCTGGTGCCCGAGCGCGAGCGCGGCCCGATTGCTCCCGCGGATCTCACCGGCATCCTCGGTCTCGCCGCGAACGGCGATACGCGGATTCTCGCAGGGGTCTCCACCTGGCAAGCGCGTTCGCTCCCGGAGATGACCGATCAGGCCGCGGCGGTGAGCCTTGGCGCGTCGGCGGGACGGCTCCTAGCCGAGACGGTGCCGCTCATTGGATCGCACGAATCCTCGACTGGGCCGATGGCGCTGGGGGATTACGACGGTGACGGCGACCTCGACCTCTTTGCCGGCTCGCGCGCGATCCCGATGCGTTACCCGGTCGCAGCCTCCTCCGGGCTGTTTCTGAATAGCGGCGGCCGTTTCGAGATCGACACGCTCAACAGCGAGGGTCTCCGAAACGTCGGCCTCGTGTCCGCGGCAATCTTCGCCGATGTGGATGGAGACGGCGACGCCGATTTGGCAATCGCCCGGGAGTGGGGCTCCCTCCTGCTTTTGCTCAACCAGGGTGGCCGTCTCACCATCGCGCCCGACTCCTGGGGTCTCGCCCGATGGACCAGCCGCTGGCACGGGCTCGCGGCGGGCGACCTCGACGCCGATGGGCGGCTCGATCTGATCGCCACAAGCTGGGGGAGGAACACCGTCACGCAAGCGGACAGTGCCCGTCCGCTCTTCCTGCTTCACGGACCCTTCGGCGCAGCGGGCGAGGAGGAGATGATGCTCGCGCGCCACGATCGGCGGCTCGGCGCGCTGGTTCCTCTTACGAGCTACGCGCGCCTTCGAGTCGCCGTCCCCGCCGTGGTGAACCGCATCCGGACCTTCGCTGCCTACGCCGATGCAACGGCCGACCAGGTGCTCGGACCGCTCGCGACCAGCGTCGGGCGCCTCCAGGTGAACACCCTCGACCACATGGCCTTCATGAATCGCGGGGACCATTTCGAGGCGATGCCCCTCCCCGCCGAAGCCCAGCTTGCCCCTGCGTTCTACGCCGGCGTTGCGGACTTCGATGGAAATGGCACCGAGGACGTGTTCCTGAGCCAGAATTTTTTCCCGACCGCGGTCGGAACGCCCCGGTACGACACCGGCCGCGGACTGTTATTACTGGGAGACGGCCGCGGTGCGCTGCGACCGGTGCCGGGCGATCGCTCCGGGATTCTGGTATACGGGGATCAGCGCGGCGCGGCATACACCGATGTCGACGGCGACGGTCGGCTCGACCTCGTGGTGACGCAAAACGCTGCGCCGACACGGCTCTTTCGCAATCGCGGCGCGGCGCCCGGTCTCCGAGTCCGGCTCGCGGGGCCGGACGGCAATCCCGACGGCGTCGGCGCCCAGATCCGAATCGTTTATGGAGCCCGGATGGGGCCGGTGCGAGAGGTTCAGGCCGGATCGGGATACTGGTCGCAGAATGGAGCGGTGCAGGTCTTCGGGATCGCGGAAGCTCCGAGCGCGGTGTGGGTTCGATGGCCGGGCGGTTCGGAGACCCGCACTCCCATCGCGTCCGGCGCGCGAGAGGTCGTCGTGAGGCCATGATCAACCTTCTTCGGACGGTCTCCATGCGCGAATCGCTGGTCGGCCCGGTGCTGATCCTGGTTACCCTTGGACTCTCGGCCGGCTGCCGAAAGAACGACGAGCGCGCCGGCGCCGCGAGCGCAGGTGCCCCCATCGTAATGCGGGATTTGGGGTTCATGACCCCTGAATCCGTCCTCCACGACCCGATCACCGACCGGTACCTGGTCTCCAACATCAACGGCTCGCCCCTGGAACCCGATGACAACGGGTTCATTTCTCTCCTGGCGGACGATGGAACGGTATTGAGCCTGAAATGGATCGATGGCGCCACGGACTCGGTGACGCTGAACGCCCCGAAGGGGATGGCGGTGGTCGGAGATTATCTCTACGTCGCCGACCTCACCGTCCTCCGTCGATTCGACCGGCGGACCGGCGCGCCCCGCGGGGAGTTCCCCATCCCGGGCGCGACGTTTCTGAACGATGTCGCCGCCGCGGAAGACGGCTCGGTCTATTTCACCGATTCCGGGCTGCGAGGAGGTGCCGCCGGCTTGGAGCCATCGGGGACCGACGCGGTGTACCGCCTCTCCGCCGAGGAGAAGCTGGACACCCTCGCCGTTGGGGAGTCCCTGGGCCGGCCCAATGGGATCGCACTCGCCGGAGACTCCGTATGGGTGGTCGGGTTCGGTTCCGGCGAGCTCTACCGCGTCGTCGGCGGAGCCCGGGCCGACGTCGTGAAGCTCCCCGCGGGAAGCCTGGACGGGCTGGTCATCGCCTTCGGAGACTTTTTCATTTCGAGCTGGGATGGGGAAGTGATCTTTCGGGGGCCCAGCGCGGGTCCCTTCGCGGAAATCCTGCACGGGCTCAAGGCGCCCGCCGACCTCGGACATGACAGGTGGCGCAATCGTCTCCTGATCCCGCTCTTTTACGGCAACGAGATCCGGATCGTCCCCCTCGCGCTGTGAGCCGCCGCCGGGCGTGGGCCCCGTTCCTCGCCGTCGCCGCCGTCGCGCTCCTCGCGTCGCTCGCTGGCATCGGAAATCGACTCGCGCAGGACGACTTCGTGGTGATCGCCGGGAACCCGCGACTCCACGATCTGGCCAACTGGCGGGAAATCCTCAGCTCCCCCTTCTGGCCGCCTCCGTACTCGGAGTTTCTCTACCGGCCGCTCACATCGCTTCTCCTGGGCCTCGAGTACGCCCTGGGCGGTGGCGGTCCGCTGATCTTCCGGCTGTGCAGTTATCTCGCCTACGCCGGGTCGGCGGTCGGCGTCTTGCTGCTCGCCCAGCGGCTGCTCCCGCCCCGCCCCGCCTTGGCCGCTGCGCTGCTCTTCGCGGCACACCCGCTCCACGTCGAAGCGGTCGCCGAAGCGGTCAGCCAGGGCGAGCTGCTGGTGTGCCTCCTCGCCACCGTGATGGTGGGGCGCTACCTCGATCGCCGAAAGTCCCACGACTCAGGACTCAGGACTCGTGACTGGCTAGTCCTCGGCGTCCTCTATCTCGTCGCGTGTCTACTCAAGGAACATGCGCTGGTGATTCCCGGGCTGATGCTGGCAGCCGAAATGCTGCTGCTCCCGCGGCCGGAATGGCCGCGGCTCCGGCTGGCGCCGGGCTATGGCTTCCTCGCCGCTCTCGGGGTCCTCTTTCTCCTGGCGCGGACGGCCGTGCTCGGCGGTGGAATCAGCGGAACCTTCACTGCCGAAGCGCTGGAAAGGGCGAACGTCGGCGAACGCGCCCTGACCATGCTCCGGGTCGTGCCGGAGTGGCTCCGGCTGCTGGTCTGGCCCGCCCATCTGCAGACCGACTATTCGCCCCAGGAACTCATCGCCGCGAGCGGATTCGGTGGGAGGGAAGCGCTCGGTCTGGCAATACTCCTCGCCGCAGTCTCCGCGGTGTGGCTGTTTCGGCGGCGCGCGCCGGTTGTGGCGTTCGGAATTCTTTGGACCGGAGTTGCGCTGATTCCGGTGAGCAATGTCCTGGTGCCGACCGGCGTCGTGCTCGCGGAGCGAACGCTCTTTCTGGCGAGCGTGGGGGCGGTGATCGCAGCCGTGGGAGGGGTCGCGGTGCTTTGGTCTTCCCACCGCTCACCGCTTACCGCTCACCGCTCACCATTCCCCGCCCTCCTTGCCTGCGGCGCACTGGTCGTCGCCGGAATCGCGCGCAGCGCCGAGCGCCAGCGGGTCTGGCGCGATGCGGAGACGCTGTCGCTCCGAGGAGTCGAAGACGCTCCCCGGAGCTATCGAAGCCAGCAGGCGTACGGTTACCAGTTGTTCGAGATGGGATTGAGGGACCGGGCGATCGAAGCGTATACGCGCGCGATCACGCTCGCGCCGCCGCGCCACGAATGGAGAGTTCGCAACGATCTGGCGCGGCGCTTCTTTGCCGAGGGGCGCTACGACCTTGCGGTGGACCAGCTATCGGCGAGTCTCCGGATGGCACCGGACCGCGAGGAGACCTGGAATTACCTCGTGCTCGGATACCTGGGACTGGGAGACTATGCCCAGGCCGCCCGGCTGGCCGACTCGGCGCTCGCCCGCGGGGGCTCGCGGGTGGTGTTCGGTGGGCATCGCGCGCTGGCCGACAGCGCGGCACGGGACCGCGCGCCTCCGGGCTCCATCCGGATCCGCGTCGTCCCGGCGCAACCTGGGCGGCCGGGGGGTGAGCAGTGAGCGGTGAGCGGTGAGCGGTGAGCGGTGAGCAAAGCCCAACCTGCAGAAATCAGACTCGCTTTGCAATCGAATGATCCCTCCCGCCTTCACTTGAGCGCTACTCTGAAGGATGCGCGACCACCGATCGCTGGAGGCTTGGAAGCAGGCCAGAATAGTCTCGCTCGCGGCTTTGGATGCCAGCCGGAAACACTGGAAGCCATACGCGGCGGCGATCTTTGGTCAACTGCAGCGATCGGCCTTGTCCGTTCAGCTCAATATTGCGGAAGGGTACGCCCTCGCCAGCGGGAAGAGCTTTGCGAACCACCTTCGCATCGCCTACGGCTCCGCAATCGAAACCCAGGAAATCCTGGAGCTCGCGAAAGAAAAGAGTATCCTCCCGGATGAGATGGCCCGCGGAATGATCGAATCCTGTGCTCGGTGCCAGCGCCTGCTCCTCGGTCTGATCAAGCGCTACCGTCGCCCGCGGTGACCTCCCGCTCACCGCTCACTGCTTACCGCTCACCAAAAAAAAGGGCCCCGAGTCACCTCGGAGCCCCCGCTCACCGCTCGCCGCTTACGGATTTCTGTCGATGCAATCCGTGAAGTTCGGGTTGTTGGTCTCATCGAACGGAATCGGCAGATTCACTTCGTTGCCGAATACGCCGCCCTTGTTGTTCCCGTTGATGATGTAGGGCTTGCCCCCGCCGCCGGGGAATACCGCATCGGCGGTCCGGCCGTACTGCCGTACCAGCCGCCGCAGATCGCCCAACCGGTGGCCGCTCAGGTAGAGCCAGAACGCGCGCTCCCGGAACATCAGGTCCTCACGGGCCGTGGTGTTGCCCGGGTCGGCCAGCGGGGTAAGCGCCGGAAAAGCGGGCGGGAACCCCGCAGGGAACACCGTGGGAGTGAGCCCTGCGGTCGCCCGAAGTGTGTTGAGCGTGATGAGCCAGGCGCCAGTGTCCCCCGCCTTGAGCTGCGCCTCCGCCTCGATCAGGCGGGCCTCCACCCCGGATGCGATGGCCAGCGTCGCGGTTTCGCTGGCGTACTTGCCCTGGTCGTACTGCGGGGTGGCGTTGTCAAACCCGACGTCGTTGGCCGGCGTCCGCGCCCAGGGCACCCTGGGGTCGGTGGCTCCGCGGAAGTTGAGCCCGTTGGTGCCGTCCAGATCGGCAACCGTGAACCGCTCGGTCTGGCTCAGGAATACGAAGACCCCGTTCTGCTGCCGCCCGAGCGCTGTCGTATGGGTCGTGTTGTATCGGAACGTGGTCGGAACGCCGGCGACCGCGGCCGCCGCGGCGGCATACTGCCCGAGGTTGAGCAGTGCGCGTGCCTTCCCGACCTTGGCGAAGTCCCTGATGGTCGTATTCGACGCGGGGCCGGGATACTTCGCCGCCGAGTCGAAGCGCTTGGCCGCCTCATCAAACAGCTCGGTGGTCGTGAGTGGCTCGCCGAATGTCAGCGTCCCGTCGTCGGTGGCCGTGCTGATGGGGACTCCGGAGCAGTAATGCTCGCCGAAATAGTTGTAGATCGTCCCCGCCAGGGCGAATGACTCACCCACCCTGGAATCGACGACCGGGTCCTCCACGACATCCCGGATGACCTCCGCCGAGCGCTCGGCGGCACGCCGGGCCTGGTGGATGTTCCGGAAGACGCCGAGCAGCGTCCCGTTCCTGGTGTCGATCGGTCCGCGCTGGTCGAATTCCTTCCGGGTCGGGAAGGTCTCCGAGTTCCCCAGCTCGTCGCTGAACGAACCGCTCACCAGGATCTGTCCCTCGGTACCGCCGTTGTTCCCCACGACAGCGAGCGAAAAATCTCCGATCGCGCCGGCATAGAGCGCCGCGATACCCTGCGGCGTCGTGAGCCCGAGTGGGTCGATGATGTCCGGGTTGTCCACCTTGAGGATCTCGCCTGGCGAGCAGGCCGCGAGGAAAAGCATTCCCGCGAGTCCGATCCCAATCCGCCTGGTACGCGTCATGGTCGTCAAGCTCCGATCAGAAAGTAAAGTTGGCGCGCAGGAGGAACGTCCTGACCTGCGGCTGGGTCAGGAAGTCCTGCACACCGAAGCCGTTGAACGCACCCTGGCCCGCCCCGTTCACTTCCGGATCCACTCCGGTATAGCCGGTCCAGGTGGCGAGGTTGCGTCCGCCAAGGGTGAGTGAAGCATGCTGCGCCCCGAACATTCCCGCGACCCGGTTCGGCAGGCTGTAGGTGAGCGAGAGCTCGCGCAACTTGAGGAACTCGCCGTCCTCCAGGTACCCCCAGTTGCTGGCCCGGGGGTGGAACCGCCGCGCCACCGCTCGCGCCTGGATGTCGAGCGGCGCCGATGGGTCGTGCATCCCCTGGCAATTGTTTCCCGTCGAGGTGCAACGGAACACCTCGGTCAGATTGTACTGCTTGAATCCCCCCTTGTAGTCGAGCAGCCCCTGGATGCGGACCGCCCCGCGGAAGAGCCCGATGGTCTGCGAAAGGGAGAATTCGCGGGTCGGCGTCGGCGAGCCGGCATAGACCGCCGTATCTCCGACCACGATCTCGGCGAGCTCGATGATGCCGTTGTCGTTGGCGTCCTCGAAGGAGAGGATCGGCCGCTCCCAGAAGCTGCCCAGCTCGTACCCCGGGGTGTGGCGCTGAATACCCGAGATGACCGGGGGAATGCCGGTCCCGAGCTCCACCAGCTCGTTCTTGATGGTGCTGCCGGCAAAGGTCGCATCCCAGCTCACATCGCGCGAGTTGATGATCCGCGCGTTCAGCGTGGCCTCCCAGCCGATGTTCTGCACCGAGCCGAGGTTCTCGAACCGGGTGGTGGACACGCCCAGCGACGGAGCCAGCACCCGCGCGATGAGCGCGTCGGAAGTTTCCTTGTGGAAATAGGTCAACTCCACGTTGAGCCGGTCGTTCCAGAAGCTGGCATCCACCCCGAGCTCGCGCTCCCGCGATTTTTCCGGCTTGAGCCCGGCGAGTCCCAGATTGCCGAACGACGCGGCGCTGGTCGAGGCTCCGTTGACCGCCGAGGCGGTCGGATTCATGAAGGTGAGCGCGTCGAGCGCGCCGGGTTGCAGACCGGACTGGCCGTACGCGCCCCGGAGACGCAGCAGCGACACCAGCGAGCTCTTGGGGAAGAACGGCTCGTCGGACATGACGTACGAGATGCTCGCCTTCGGGAAAACGATGGTGTTGAAGTCGGCGCCGAACGAGCTGTTGTCGTCCGCCCGCAAGGCGCCGGTCACGAAGAGCCGGTCCTTCCAGGTGAACTGCTGCTCGACAAAGGCGCCCAGCTTGGTCGTGGTCGTGGTCGTCTGGCTCGCGCTGAGGATTGCCGCGCCGTCGACGTCTTCGCTGCCGAACGTGAGCCGCTGGCCGCCGGCCTGGTTCTGGAAGAAGACGTCCTTGTAATACTGGGTTCCGACCGACGTCCGGGAATGCAGCGACGGCATCAGCCGGAAGTTGGCGCTGAAGCCAACGTCCACCGTGTAGGTCTTGAGTTGGGTCCGGGTGTCGAACTTGTTGCCCAGGTTCGTGGTCCCGAACGCCGGGCCGAGGGCGGTCGGGTCGAACTGAATGTCGGTGCGGGTGCCGATATCATAGCCCACGGTGCCCCGGCCGGAGAGCCAGGAGAGCGGCCGCCACTGTGCCTGCGCGCTGCCGGTAAACCGCTCCATGTTCTGCCGCCGGAGCAGGGAAAAAATCTCGCCGGGGGCAAAGAAGCCCCAGCCCGCCACGCCCAGCGTATCGGTGGTGCCGAAGTATCCCGAAGGCAGCATGCCGAGCACGTTGTTGTCGTTCTGCGGCAGCCGGATATCGGCGGACACGTAGCCGACGTTGGTCTGCACGTCGAGGTTGTCGCGCAGATGGGTGCTCAGATTGGTCCGGAGGCTGATGCGCCGGTTGGTGTTGGGGCGGAGAACGTTGTTGGGAAGTTCGCTGACGCCCCGGGAGGTCAGGAGGCGATCTTGCTCCGCGTCGGGCAGCCGGAAGGTTCCCGCCTCATTCTCGAACTCGCCCGAGATGTAGTACTGCACCGCATCGCTCCCGCCGGTCACGCTGGCGCCGAACTGCGAGCGGTATCCCTTGCCGATCGGGGACATGACATCATCCAGGAGCGGGTTGGTCACCAGGAGCTGCTCTCGGGTGCAGGTGTTCGAGGCCACCTGCGTCAACAGGCAGGTCCGGAGGGTGCCGCCAGGCGTCCCGGACGTGATGGTTCGGCCGACGGCGCGGTAGTTATCCAGGTAGTCGTTCTTGTCGAGGATTTGCCCGCCCTCGAGGTAGGTGTTCCAGCGCGCCCGTCCGGCGGTGCCCTTCTTGGTGGTGATCCGGATGACCCCGTTGGCCGCCTCGGTGCCGTAGAGCGTCGCGGCCGAGGGACCCTTGATGATCTCGATCGACTCGATCTCATCGGGGTTGATGTCGTTCATCCGCGACGGCGACTGGCCGCCGGTGCCGAGCGAGCTCGAGGCCGGACTGGTGTTCACCTTGATGCCGTCGACG
>Ga0210377_10004205_pt1 | contig 12162 bp, 9 predicted proteins | sample PLM4_65_b1redo_FD_155480 | JGI IMG/M metagenome (GOLD analysis project Ga0210377, IMG submission 155480) | Groundwater sediment microbial communities from an aquifer in East River, Colorado, USA - PLM4_65_b1 redo | ecosystem: Environmental > Terrestrial > Soil > Riparian zone | place: USA: East... | reverse complement strand
CGGCGATTCGCTGGCGATGGTCGTACTCGGATACGAGAATACGCTCCCGGTCACGATGGAGGAAATGCTCCATCACTGCCGCGCCGTGGCGCGCGGCGCGAAGACTTCCCTGCTTATTGGCGATATGCCATTCATGTCCTACCAGGTTTCCGTTGAAGAAGCGACGCGCAATGCCGGTCGTTTCCTGCAACAGGGCGGCATGGACGCTGTCAAGCTCGAAGGCGGACGCGAACGCGTCGACGCCATCCGCTCGATCACCAGCGCCGGCATTCCGGTGATGGGTCATCTTGGACTCACGCCGCAATCCATCAACCAGCTCGGCGGATTCCGTGCACAGGGCAAGACCGCCGTCGCAGCCAAACGGCTCGTGGAAGATGCGCTTCTGCTCGAAGCCGCGGGCTGTTTCAGCATTGTGCTTGAATCTGTTCCCGCGCGTCTCGCGGACCTGATCTCTAAACGTATCTCCATCCCCACCATTGGCATCGGCGCGGGCGCGGGTTGTGATGGCCAGGTGCTGGTCACACATGATGTGCTCGGTCTATTCGACCGCTTCACACCCAAGTTCGTCAAGAAATACGCGGACTTCCACGGTGAGATGCAAAAGGTGTTTGCCGATTACATCGAAGACGTGGAGACCAAACGCTTCCCTGCAAAAGAACACACCGTTGAGATGGATGACAAAGAGTGGGAAACTTTGTTGAAAGAAATTTGATGAGTATCAGGTGCCTGCCAATCTAAAATTGACAGGCACCTAATCTTCCATGAATAACATTCTCATTATCGGCACAGGTGCGCTAGCCACGCTTTTCGCCGCGCGGCTTTCCCAAATGGGGAATCATGTGGCCATGCTTGGCACATGGAAGGATGGATTAAGTGCCTTGCGTTCGAATGGCGTTCGATTTGTGGATGCAGGTGGTCACGAACATCAATTTGCCGTCCACGCCACGGATGAGCCACGCGAATGTGCGGGCGCAAAATACGCGCTGGTGCTGGTCAAAGCCTGGCAGACGGAACGCGCCGCAGAACAGTTATCCCAATGTCTGGCAGATGATGGACTCGCCCTCACCCTCCAAAACGGACTCGGCAACCATGAAACGCTCATACGAAGCCTGGGGCTGAATCGCGTTGCCCTGGGTAGTACCACCACTGGAGCCACCTTGCTTGGCCCCGGGTTGGTGAGAGCTGGCGGAGAGGGGATCGTTTCCATTCAACGGAATCAGGCCCTCGGTCCGCTTGAGGCGGCGTTGGTATCCGCAAAATTCAATGTCCAGATCGTCGAGGATGCCCAGTCCCTGATCTGGGGGAAACTGGTCATCAACGCGGCGATCAATCCTCTGACAGCATTGTTACGAGTCCGGAACGGTGAATTACTGGAGCGACCAACAGCACGTGAAATGATGGGCAGACTGGCGCTTGAAGTTTCAAACGTGGCTCACGCAGAAAAAATCAAGTTGCCATTTGACAATCCAGTTTCTGCGGTCGAGGAGGTGGCGCGAAAAACATCAGCGAATCACTCCTCCATGTTGCAGGATGTTTTGCGGAACGCGCCCACGGAGATCGACGCGATCAGCGGCGCAGTGGTTGGAGCCGGACAGAAACACAACATCGACACGCCTGCCAATTGGGTTTGTTGGAATTTGGTAAAGGCTTTAACCAGATAAATCGCGCGGGGATTTTTTCATAAGCAATCATTGCATGGTAAGATTCAGGGCATCATTAAAATTGGAGGTCACTCATGCGAAAGTGGCTCGTTCTTCTCCTGCTGTTGGGACTCATGGCATTCCCATCAAAGGCGGGCGCACAAAACGAAATCAAATTCGAATCGCTCAAGGTGGAATTGTGGTCGGAGTTTGACCAACCGAGCATGCTCGTGATCAGCGAATTTATCCTGTCCAAGGATATTCAAGTGCCTGCGACGGTCACCATGCGATTCCCGAAGGAAGGGAACCTGATGGCTGTTGCTGTTGACCAGAATGGAACTCTGTTCAATTTGAACTTCGAAGGACCGGATGAACAGGGTAACTGGCAGGCGATCAAAATCACCGTACAATCCTATGACCCCTACCGGGTCGAGTATTATCAGCCGCTGAAACGCGATGGAAATAAACGCACATTCGCATATCAATGGTTCGGTCAGTATGCTGTACAGGATCTTGCCATCAATCTTCTCATCCCTTCAGACAGCACAGATATTATCACATCGCCAATCCTCTCCAACTCAAGCACTTCGTCAGATGGGGTATTTATCATCGGCTCAGCCACGAAAAGCGGACTGAATGCCGGGCAATCCTATGAATTCAACCTTGAGTATGCGCGCGAATCCGAAGCGATCGTCAATACGGGAGTATCTCCCAGCGTTCAGCCAGCAGGCACCATCGGTCCTGAAACGGAGGGACGCGTCTCCATCGATAGCATGCCTTACGTGCTTGGCGGAGTAGGAGTGGTGCTGATCGTGATCGCGCTGTTCTTTTACTGGCGCTCTACACAATCAAGTGTATCCACGCCGCGGCGGCGCAAACACCAGAACAATGAGGAATCAGCCGAAGGGCAGGCGTACTGTCACGAATGCGGCGCGCGTGCCCACGAAGGAGATCGCTTCTGCCGCACCTGTGGAAGCAGGTTGAGAACCGGTTCGTGACAGATTAAGTTTCCAATATCAAAACAGGATTAAAGAGATGACGGGCGCTGGGCAGCGCCCGTCATCGTAATTTTTCCCCGTATAGTTCTTGTTAGTCCTAACGGAAGGTAATCACTTACTTCAAGGCTTCGAGGGAAGCATCGACCAATGCGTTGAAGTAGTTCGGGTTGTGGACGCTGTTGCTGCCATCTTCTTCGATCAGGTGATAGACAAAGAGAGCGGAAGCCTGCGGGGCATCCAGGAGAACAGGGGAGCCATCTGCATTCTTGACAATGTTGGTACCGTCTTCATTGATCAAGCCCTTGGCTACCAACGCGTCGTGCAACTGGGTCACCTTCTCTTCGAAAGCGGTCACAGCACCGTTCACATCGTAATTCTCGGCATCGGCATGGCAGGTCACGCAGGTCGAAATCTGCGGCTCAAAGCGGTGGTTGTCGGCCTCACCCATGTGACAGCCCACGCAGGTGTTTTCAACCATGGAATAGTGCCCACCGGGTTTGCCATCCACACCGAGAGGGGTGTTGACATCGATGGTACCCATGAGGGTATCGACCTGAACACTATAATGGGTGTTGAAGCGGGTGGTGACGGCGTACTTGGTCGGGTCGGTCTTATCGACGAAATTGGCCATGTAGCGGCGAGCCTGGTGGCAGTTGGCGCACAGGTTGCCAGAGCCGCCATCGAAGGTCGCGCCACTGGTGACGGTGGTCACAGCGGCATCGGTCTCGAGAGCCCAGTCAGCGCTGGTGTAGCTGGTGTGAATCTGATGGCAGGTGCGGCAGTCCTGGTGGGTCGGATTGGCATCGCCGGATTCAACCGCGTTGAAGGCTAAACCCTTGGCAACGCTGGCACTGAACGTAGCGCCGGAGTGGCAGAATGCACAGCTCTGGTTGCCACCTTCTTCAATGAAAGCAGTACCGGAACCATGCAAGGATTCTTGCCAGGAGGCTCTCTTACTGGAGATGAGGGCGGTATCGTTGTGGCACTCTGTACAGGTTAAATCAGTTGCTGAGGCAGCCGGACCCGGTTCACCTTGTGGACCTGCGGGGCCTGCAGAACCAGCGGGACCGGGTTCACCTTGTGCACCAGCACAGGCGGTGATCAAAAAGGTAGCAGCGATCAATACGCCAAGTAAAACGAGCAGTTTCTTTGTAGACATTTTGCAAAATTCTCCTTTCAGTGATGTTCGAACAGAAGGTTGTTATTAGTCTGCTTGGTAGAAAGACACCTCCTATGTCAGATATTAAAGTTGTCAAGAGACGCTTTAATCTCTCCCTTATATTAATCTAAAGTTAATTGTGCGTGAATAACGGATGTCATATGCTATTTAGATAAAAGTAACAGGATTCACAAGCTATGTGTGATTTGGTCCTGGTCCGTTTCACATATACGATCGATTCCGCGCCTAAAACCCAAGTTTGAAAATTTCTAAAAAGCACCGATTTTTAGGTTTTCGAAGGCTACCAAACAGCCTTTGAAAGATGAACCAATACCAGTTTTCAGTCAAGCACAATGAGTTGTCTAAACTTGTTTTTGAAGTTCAATGAATTTTATTGAACAGTACACAAAACATGATTAAGATTAAAAGATGACGGGCGCTGAGCGCCCGTCATCATGAGTTTTTCCCCTATACGTCTTTTGTTGGGTCCTTACGGATTATAGGCCTTCATCGTATCCAGGGCTGCCTGGAGAAGGGCTTTAGCATACGCCGCATTGTGAACGCCTTTACTCTGGTCATAGGTTACGAATTTGTAGTTCCACATTGCATTGGCGACCGCTTCGGGAACCTTCAAGGGAGCAGACGCAGAGGCAACCCATAGATCGGTCTCTGGGTCCAGCATGCCCTTATCGACGAAGAGGGTATGAAGTTCTTCGAGCATCGCCTCAACCTCGGTCTGCACACCGTTGACATCGAAATTCTCTACATCAGCATGGCAGGTTTGGCAACGCGCCACATCGGGCAGGTAGGTGTGATTAAATTCCTCCCCCATATGGCAAGCTACACAAGTGTTCTCAACCATTGCGTAGTGAGTGCTTGGGCTTCCGGTCGTACCTAGTCCGCCTTCGCCAAGCAACATCTGGGCTTCGACACCATAATGGGTGCCAAACCGGCTAGATGTTATATCAATGTTTCCATCAACGAATTCAGGCTTGGGGTTGCGGATCTGATGGCAGTTAGAGCAGAGGTTACCTGCACCGCCATCGAAAGTACCGTCGGAATACTCAAACTTCACTGGCTGTTCTGCGCCTGTCAATGCCCAATCCTCGCTAGTGTAGGTGGCATGGATGTTGTGGCAGGTACGGCAATCAAACGCCGAGACATTCACCACACCTTCAACGGATGGGTCATGTGGGGGCAGGCCGGCGTTAATACGAGCCTTGGCACCCTCAGTTCCATGACAACCAGCGCAGTTAGCTTCTTCGCCTCTTTCAAAGGCTTCACCCGTTCCATGCACAGAGTGTTCTCTGAATTGTCCTTCCTTGGAAACGATAATAGTAGTTTCATTGTGACACTGTGTGCATGTAGAGTCTTGAACGGCAGCGGCTGGGCCGGGCTCACCCTGTGGTCCAGCGGGACCCGCAGGGCCGGCGGGACCCTGCGCACCTTCAGGGCCAGCACAGGCAGTGATAACGACAGCTGCAACAATCAGTGTGCCCAGTAAAACGAGCATTTTCTTTGTGGTCATTTTCTGCATTTCTCCTTTCAGTGGATCTTGAACAGAAGGTTGCTCGTAATGTCATTGGTTGGAAGACACCTCCTATCTCTACTATCTAATGTTTTTGAGAAACGCTTTAAATTCCCCATTTTATTAAGCTAGATTCAGCACCATATGAATAATGGGTGTTTCACCACATTCGATAGATGGTGTGTATTCAGTTTTAGTTAAGTTTGGTTAAGTCAATTATAAGCAGACTCGCTAAAAAATACAATAAGATAGAAAAACTCTTATTTTCATGATTAGCGGAAATGTTCAAGGGCGGGAAAAAACTCCCAGCGCGGAGGCAATCGTTTGCTGGGAGTGAAGCGTTCTTCACCGCCCTTATTTTCCCCAATAACGAATCGATCCGACTATGGAACAGTCTCAAATTGTTTGAGCAGGTCCAGTACGATCTTTGTTGCTTGAGGGATCGCCTTTGCAACCGGCAGGGACAACTCCTCGCCAAAGTCCACAATGCGGCGGGTGGCGATTCCAACTACCAGAATTTCACAAGGCAATACTGCGCCCATCCATTTGCCCAATTCGATGGCGCTTTGCAATGTCATATCGTGCGCGCTCGAAACATGGAAGGCAGAGTAATTGGGGATCTCATCCAGCTTATAGACAAAGACCGAACCGATATTTTCATTGGAGATGAACGCATCCACCAGGATGACGCGTCGATACCCAATTAGATGCTCCATCAAACTGATGCCACCCAGCGACAGGTAATCGACAACCACTCCCGAATCAGGATCGAGATGATTAAATGCTTCTTCCACGACTCTCCAGCCAACGCCATCATCGCCGAGAATGGGATTACCAAGTCCGATCAACAAAGTTTTCATGACGTTTTATCGCTTCCGCCTCTGGCGTAAGCCTAAACCTGCTTCCTTTATATCGGGCATCATCTTCCCGTAGATTTTTCCGGTATCGATTTACGGGAAGATCTTCAGCCCGCTAACAAAACTGCTTCAACACCTCAACCGGATTCCCCTGCGCATCATGGATGATGATCTCGAGCGGCATCTGCCCCATCATGGAATGAGTCGCACACCCGAAGCATGGATCATAGGAACGGAACGCCATCTCTACCATATTCAGCAAGCCTTCGGTGACATTACCATTTTTAATGAGGCTTGACGCCGCCTTATGCGTAGACATCTGGATCGGCGCGTAGTTGTTGGTGGTGCCAACAATGAGATTCGCTTTGGTCACGATGCCGCGTTCATCAGTCCAGTAGTGATGTGTGAGTGTGCCACGCGGCGCCTCGACAATGCCAATCCCTTCAGTCGGAGTCTGTGTTGGTTTGGCGTGAATATTCGGGGATGTGATCTCGGGATCGGTCACCAGTTCCACCCAGCGTTCTGCCGCGTAGAGCAATTCGATCAAGCGCGCCCAGTGAGTGGCAAGTCGCTGATGGACAGGTTTTCCGCCCAGCGTGGTATAGAAGCGTTCATATTCTTCCTGGGCACGCGGTGTTGCCATACCATCCGAGGCATTGAGACGCGAGAGCGGGGTCGCCATATACACGCCAGAATCTACACCATCCACAAATCCCTTCCAACCGACATTCTTGAGATACGGGAACTTGAGATAGGTCCATGGTTCGACGTGTTCGGCAATGTGATTCATATAATCCTTCGGCTCATACTTCACAAATTCCTTGCCGTTGGGATCAACGACTCTCACCTTGCCATCGTAGAAGTTAGTCTTGTTGTTCTGATCCACCAAGCCCATGTAATAGGTATGATGAGTGTACACATCACCTAGGATCAAATCTACATACTGCTTGCTGCCAAGCACAATATCATTGAAGAGTTTGAGGCTGAACTGGGCAAAGTCGATCGCCCAGCGCCCCATCTCTTCGATCTCTTTGCGCTGTTCCTCTGTAATACCCTTGGTCATCCCGCCGGGGATGGACGTGCAGGGATGGACTTTCCGCCCGCCAATCATCTCAACGACAGTATGTCCGTACTTACGCATCTGAATGACCTTGCCACCGATCTCCAATCCCACTTTGTGGATCACACCAAGGATGTTTCTTTCCGCAACGGGTGCATCAGGTCCCATTATGAAATCGGGACCGCCCAGAGCATAAAAGTGAGTCGTGTGGTCAGTGCAATAGAACGCAGAATAGAGCAGTTCACGCAACAGCTTCGCCGGGCGCGGCGGGTCTACTTTATAGACCATGTCCGCGGCTTTGGATGCCGCCATGTTGTGCGCTTCGGGACAGACGCCACAAATACGATTCGTGATGAGTGGCATCTCTTCGATGGGACGACCTACAACAAACCGTTCAAATCCGCGCAATTCGGGAATCTGGAAATAGGTATTGGCAACATTACCATTTTCATCGAGAAAGATCTCGATCTTGCCGTGACCCTCGAGACGGGTGATGGGATCGATGCTAATTCGTTCTGTCATGGCTACTCCTTTACCCACGCGGACTTCGCGGCTTTCATCAACGAACCCGGCAAACTAAAGCGATAAACCTGTCCAGTAGGATCGGGGATTCCATCGAGGATCTTTTCGATCTCTGCCGGTTCCTTCGCATCGATCACGGACGCGAAGGCTGTAATAAGGCGTGCGCCATAATCGATCACACCTTCTGCCGGACCGTAACAGCCAATGCACTGCGCTCCCGCACTCGGACAGCGCGCGTTACATCCGCTTCTTGTGGCAGGCCCATTGCAGGGAATTCCCTGTTCGAGAATACAGAGTGTCGGGTCAACCGGAGCGATATCTTGAATCCGTTTGAACGCCTTGATGAGCTTCACATTGCGCACACGCTGGCATTCATCACATACTGTTGAATTACCAACGCCGATGACCGTGCCTTTTGGCGGGAGTTGCGCTTCACCGTGAATCACTTTGATAACGAGATCAATCACCGCCGCGATCTGATGCGATTCCGGCGGGCATCCGGGCATGTAGTAGTCTACGTCCACGACCTGGTCGATCGGGCGCAAGATCTGTTCGAGTTTGGGAATATGCAATTCACCTTCGGGCACATCAAATGAAGTGCGCGGGTAGATCTCGTGCGGGTTGTCCGTAGTGATCGTGTTATATGCTGTGTGGACGATCTCCCCCACTGGACTCAGATTTGCCAGTCCCGGAATGCACCCCTCGCAGGCGCATGAACCGAACGCAACCAGTATTTTTGATTTCTGTCGCAGCAACTTTGCGATGTGCTCGTTCTCATCGGTGCGAATCCCACCATTGAAAAGTGTGAGCAGGATCGAGCCATCTTCCATGGCTTCCACATCTTTGTATTTCGCGTCCATCGCCACGGGCCAGAAAACAACTTCGAAGTTCGCATCTACATCGAGGATCTTTTCGTGTGTATTGAGCACAGCGATCTCACAGCCACCGCAGGAGGCTGCCCAGTACATTGCAAATTTGGGTTTCACGTCAGCGGTCATGCCGGCACCTCCTCCATCTTGGATATTTCTTCCTGCAAGTCTTCCAACTTTTCGATAGGCTTCCCCCAATTCAGCGGACCCAACCTGCGGATCTCTTCCACAAAAAGGGTTGTTTCGCTGGCGAACCGCGCTCCCTCCGCCGCGCTCGCCCACACGAGTTTGACGCGTTCGGGTTCGATGCCCATGCCTTTAAGCACACGCTTGAGCAGGAGATAACGGCGCAGGGCCTTGTAGTTTTGTTCCATATAATGGCAGTCACCTGGATGACAGCCTGTGATCATCACGCCATCTGCGCCACTCGAAAGTGCACGCAGAACAAAGGTTGGGTCGAGGCGACCGGAGCACATCATGCGGATGAGACGCACATTCGGCGCGTATTTCATGCGCGACGTTCCCGCCAGGTCCGCGGCGCGATAACTGCACCAGTTGCAGGTAAAGCCAATGATGGTTGGTTCAAATTTTTCCGTCATGGTATCCACTCCTTACGCTTCAACCGCTTCGATGTTGCGGAGTAACAGACCGTCGATCTGCGCCATGATCTGTTCGTCGCTGAATCCCGTGCCACTGATCGCGCCTGCAGGACAAGCTGCCACACAGGTACCGCAGCCCTGACACAGCGCGGGGTTGATCTCAGAAACATTATCATCTGCGAGGAAGGCGATTGCGCTGTACGGACATAGACCATTGCAAATACGACAGCCCGAACACTTGTCTTTATCCACTGTCGCTTTGATCGGTTCCAATATGACTTCACGCTGCAGGATCTTATCCAACACACGTGCCGAAGCCGCCGCGCCCTGCGCCACGCTGGACGGAATATCCTTCGGTCCCTGCGCACAGCCAGCGATATAAATGCCTTCGGTCATGGTCGCAACAGGGTCCAGTTTGGGATGTTTCTCCGTGAACCAGCCATCGGTGGAACAGGAGATGCCGAACATCTTGCCAACCTCTTTTGCGTCACTTCGTGGTTGCAAACCGCTGGAGAGGATCACCATGTCTACAGGGATTCTTCTTTGTTTTCCAGCGAGCGTATCTTCCACCTGGATGATAAGTTTGCCTTTTTCCCGTTCGCCGCGCGCCGCGTCCGTGACCTCTGCCACTTTGCCACGCACAAAGAGATTTCCCTCTTCCAAGATGCGCTGATAAAACTCGTCGTAGCCTTTGTACGCCGTGCGCATGTCAATATAAAAGTTGTAAACCGTAGCACCCGTATGTTCATGAACAAGATGAGCGAACTTCAAGCCTTGCATACAACAAATGACCGAGCAATAATTATTGAAATTCTTATCGCGCGAGCCCACACAATGGATGATGCCGACCGACTTCGGTGTGGTCTTTCCATCTCGTAAAACGATATGGCCGCCTGTAGGTCCAGCTGAATTGCTAAGTCTTTCAAATTCCAGGCTGGTGAACACATTCGGCAAACGTCCATAACCGTAATTGCTCACGCGTCGCGCGTCGAACAGGTCATAGCCTGTGGCTAAAATGATATTGCCGACATCAACGTTGATCAGCTGATCTTCCTGCTTGAAATCGATCGCGCCCGTCGGGCAGAATTTTTCACAAGCCTTGCATGTCCCTTTGATGAAGTATGTACAATTCTCCTTGTCCATCACGGGGAAATTCGGCACAGCTTGCGCGAACGGTGTGTACACCGCCTTGCGATACCCAAGCCCGGCTTCGTACACTTCATCGATCACTTTCTTCGGGCACTTCTCCTGACAAATCCCGCAACCTGTACAATCCGCTTCCTTGATGAAACGTGCCTTCTTGCGGATGGTCACGTTGAAGTTGCCAACGTAGCCAGTCACCTTTTCCACATCACTCCAGGTCAGCAACGTGATATTGGGGTGCGTCCCTGCTTCGACCATGCGCGGCGTGAGAATGCAAGCCGCGCAATCCAGCGTTGGGAAGGTTTTATCGAATTGCGCCATGTGTCCACCAATGGACGGTTCGCGCTCGACCAGATAGACATGGAATCCCGCGTTCGCGATTTCCAACGCCGCCTGGATTCCTGCAATGCCGCCGCCCACCACCAATGTATTCGGATTGATCGGGACTTTGATCTCTTCGAGTGGAGCGTTCTCGATCACGCGCGACACCGCGCCTGCCACCACTGCCTTGGCTTTTTCTGTGGCGACAGCTTTATCCGTGTGCACCCACGAGACCTGTTCACGGATCGAAGCCAATTCCACCAAATACGGATTCAAGCCCGCGTTCTTTGCCGCCGTACGAAATGTCTTTTCATGTAAATGAGGCGAACACGCCGCAACGACAATACGGGTTAATCCAAGTTCCTTGATATCCTTCTCGATTAGCTCCTGCCCAGGGCTGGAGCACATGAACCTATACTCGCGCGCAATCACCACACCTTGATGACCAAGTTTCTCTGCCGCCCAGTTTGCTACATCCACCACATCCACCACACCGGCGATATTCGAGCCGCAGTGACAGACGTAGACACCGACGCGTTCATTTTTCTTCTCGCTCATTTCACCGCCTCCTTCCCCTCTTGCTTCGTCCAGCGACGCGGCATGGGTAGACCCTCGTACTTCTTTTTAGGCGCGGTTGGTTCCTGTGTCACAGGCACTTCCACACCGATATTTGCCAGTGCATTCCGTGCACTGACCAGTTCCGTGCCAATGCCCACTTCACCTGGTTCCCTGCCGAATGCCAGCCCCATCAACTGCGTGAAGAACAGGACCGGCATGTGATAGTCTGTGCCGAAGAAATGGTTCATCTCGTTCTGATAGGCATCGATGTTCATCTGGCACATCGGGCAGACCGTCGCCATCAGATGCGCGCTGCGTTCGTCCGCGTCAGCCACGAGTCGCATAATTAACTCGAAGGCAGTTTCGGGTCCGATCTGAGTCATGTGTCCGCCACAGCATTCCGTCGTGAGCGGATAATCGATCACGTCCGCACCCAGCGCGCGCAGCAGGTCATCCAATTCGGTGGGGTGCTCGTGGTCGGTCCAGCGGTGCTGGTAATCAGGTCGCGGCAACATGCAGCCCATGTACGGCGCGATCCTGAGTCCCGTCAGCGGGCGGACAACCGCGTTTCGAATGGCATCCACACCCACGTCATGGACGAGAACGTCTATCAGATGACGCACATCGAGAGTACCCGGCACATAATTCAGTCCACCTGCTTCAAGCGCCTCATTGACCTTCACGCCAAGCGATGGACGCTCCTGCATGTAGTAGTCCGCCTTGGCGAGGTTGAGATAACAAGCCGAGCACGGAGCCACGACTGTGTGTGTGCCATTCATCTGCTTCGATGCCAGCGCAAGATTGCGCGCAATCAACGAATAGGCAGGGATCAGGTTGATACCCAGATATTCCGTCGCGCCACAGCAGTTCCAGTCATCGATCTCCTCAAAATGAAGGTCAAGCGGTTC
>Ga0210377_10004204_pt1 | contig 12164 bp, 11 predicted proteins | sample PLM4_65_b1redo_FD_155480 | JGI IMG/M metagenome (GOLD analysis project Ga0210377, IMG submission 155480) | Groundwater sediment microbial communities from an aquifer in East River, Colorado, USA - PLM4_65_b1 redo | ecosystem: Environmental > Terrestrial > Soil > Riparian zone | place: USA: East... | reverse complement strand
GCTGTCGTCACAACGCCGGCGGGATGCGGTCGAGCGCCATCACGACGAGCAGCGCCGGCAGATAAATCAACGACGCGAACAAGAGCCGCCGCGCCGCCGCCGAAGTGGGCGCGAGGGCCAGACGGACGCCGTACCCGAGGAAGACCGACCCGAGCACAAGCGCCGCGGCGAAATAAAGCGCGCCGGCTATTCCCACGAGCGTCGGCAGCAAACTCACCGCGAGCAACGCCAAGCAATGCTCGATGATCTGGCGGCCGGTGCTGCGGCCGTCGGGCTCGACGATCGGCAAGAAGCGGATGCCGGCGCGGCTGAAATCGTCGCGGTAAATATATGCGATCGCCAGCGTGTGCGGGATTTGCCAGAGAAATAAAATCGCGAACAGCACCAGGGCGGAAACGCCGACCTCGCCGCGCGCCGCCGTCCAGCCGATGACCGGAGGCAGCGCTCCCGGCACCGCGCCGATGATGCCGCAGAGCGGGCTTCTTTGCTTGAGCGGGGTGTAGGCAAAAAGATAACTCGCGACGATCGTCGCCGTAACCAGAGCGCTCAGAAGGTTGACCGCGAGCCCAAGAATCGCCAAGCCGGCGGCGGCGAGCGCGATTCCAAAGAATAACGCCTCCGGCGGCTGAATCCGGCCGTCCGGCAGCGGGCGGCGGCGCGTCCGCTCCATGAGCGCGTCCGAGCTGCGCTCCAAAAACTGATTGAGCGCGAGCGTGCCGCCGGAAGCAAGCCCCGTCCCAATGAGCAACGCGACGAGCCGCGAATAACCGGGAGAGGAATCGGCGCCGAGATAGTAACCGACGAAGGTGGTGATCAACACCATCAACGTAACGCGCGGCTTGGTGAGCTCGATAAATTCCGCGGCGCGGCGGTAGCCGCTGCCGAGCGCGACCTCTATCGTCCCTTCGGTAAAGCTCATGCCGAAATTTCTCCCGCTCTGCGCGCGGCCCCCACGCCGCTAAATTTCCGCTCCTGCGGCAAACCGCCGCGCGAAAACAGCTTAAACGATCTTAGAGCTAAAACAAGACTGGTTGCCAGCATGAGCGAGCCGACCACGACGTGACTCGTTCGCACCGTGATTGCGAGGATGTCCGGCAAAGCCATAACGAACTTTCCCATGTACGCGGCCGCGCCGAGTATGATTTGCGCGAGCAACAGTCCGCTGAGCAATGAAATGGGACGCAGCAATTGCCGGTCCGGATGGCGCTTGAAAATGCGCGCGCCGAGCAACACAACGTGCACGGCGACGATCGTTGAAAATATCAGATGCAGCGCCAGCATCTCGCCCGTGTGACGCAGCACCGCGCCGAAAATTACCTGTACGTAAACCAACCCGGTCGTGATCAGGCACAGACGTTGCAGCCGGCCGGCGTCGGGGACATCGACCTTCGGAGAACTTTTCCGCCATTCGTCAGAGGTGAAAAGCGCCAGACTGACGGCCAGGGCAAAAAAAGCCTGCGCCAGACAGGCGTGGACAATCGCGAGCGTCTGCTCGAGCAGCACGACGCGGAGTCCGCCGACGACGCCTTGAGCGATCACCAGAGCGAGCGCCGCGGCGCCGAGCCGGCGCAGCCAGCGCTGTTTTTCGCCGAGCCAGAGCGCGACGGCCAGCACAACGGTCAACAAGCCCACCGCCGCCGCGACGAGCCTGTGGCTGTGCTCGTAAAAAATATTGCCGACCATCATCGACCAGGGATAGAGAAACGGATTGTAGCCGAAGGTCGTGGGCCAATCGGGCACCGCGAGCCCGGCGCCTTTAGTCGTGACCAGACCGCCTACAAACAGAAGCGGAATCGTGCACAGGGCGGTGAGCACCGCGAGTCGGTGAACGATCTTCGACGAAGAGCCATCTTTTACATTCATCTTGAACTTAGTGGGCTTTCGCCGTCGCCCCGGTTCCCAACTGCTTGTTCTGCGGCAGCCAGTCCTCTTTCACTTCGGGAGAGCTGTATTCATAGGCGCCGCGATAGACCATCGGCGTGGTCTCGTAGTTTCCATGAGGAGGAGGCGAAGCCGTGGTCCACTCAAGGGTGTTGGCGAGCCAGGGATTCCGCTCGGCCTTCTTGCCGGCGAACAGGCTCCAGAAAAAATTCCATACGAAAGGAATCTGCGACAGCCCGAGGATCAACGCGCTCACCGTGATGAAGATGTTGATTCCCTGGAGCGGCTGGAGAAATTCATACTGCATCGGATTGTAGATGCGCCGCATATGCCCGCCGATGCCGAGGATGTGCATCGGGAAAAACGCCCCGTTGAAGAAAATGTAGGTGAGAACGAAGTGAATTTTTCCCAGCGGTTCGTTCATCATCCGGCCGAACATTTTGGGAAACCAGAAATAGACCGCGGCGAAGAGCGCGAAGATGATTCCCGCCACGATGTAGTGGAAGTGGGCCACGATGTAGTAGGTGTCGTGAATGAAGATGTCCACGGGAGTGGAGGCCATGAAGATGCCGCTCAATCCCCCGATGAGAAAATTGGAAACGAAGCCGAGCGCGAAGAGCATCGGCGAGGTAAACCGAATCGATCCGCCCCATAGCGTGCCGAGCCAGTTGAAGGTCTTGATCGCCGACGGGATCGCGATCACCATCGTGGACATCATGAACGCGGTGCCGAGGAGCGGGTTCATGCCGCTGACAAACATGTGATGGCCCCAGACGGTGAATGAGAGAAAAGCGATGGAGATCATGGAAAAGGCCATCGCGTGATAGCCGAAGATCGGCTTGCGCGAAAACGTCGAGAGGATGTCGGAAGTCACGCCCATCGCCGGCAAGACCAGGACGTAAACTTCCGGATGGCCGAAGAACCAGAAGAGGTGCTGCCACAAGAGCGGCTCCCCGCCTCCTTGCACGAGGAAGAAGCTGGTGCCGAACATGCGGTCGAAGAGCAGCATCGCCAGCGCCGCGGTCAGCACCGGGAGCGCGAGCAATAGAAGAATCGCCGTGATGAACAGCGACCAGACGGTGAGCGGCATGCGGAAGTAGGTCATGCCGGGCGCACGCATGTTGACGATCGTCGTGATGTAGTTGATCGAGCCCATCAACGACGAGACGCCGAGAATGATCAGACTGATGATCCAGAGATGCTGTCCCCACTCCACGCCGGTAAAGGCCGCAGACGCCGACAGCGGCGCGTAGGCCGTCCAACCCGCGGCGGCCGGTCCGCCGGGAACCAGAAAACTTGCCAGCATCACGACTCCCGAAACGAGACCGACCCAGAAGGAGAGCATATTCAGCTTGGGAAACGCCATGTCGCCGGCGCCGATCATCAGGGGTATGAGAAAGTTGCCGAAGCAGCCGACCATAATCGGCATGACGACGAAGAAAATCATGATCGTCGCGTGCATGGTAAAAAAGGCGTTGTACGTCTGGGGCGGAATGATGCCGCCGTAGGCGTACGGTTCCGGCACCCAACCCAACCCCGGGACGGCCGTCTCGGGCCAGGCGAGCTGCCAGCGCATGGACATCGCCAAAAGCCCGCCGATCACCAGCATAAAAAGTCCCAGGAACAGAAATTGCCGGCCGATCATTTTGTGATCCGTCGAAAAGACGTAGGTGCGCAAAAAACCCAATTCGTGGTGGGCCGCGCCTCCCGGCCCATGCGCCGCATGGACTGTCGCCGTGTCACTCATCTATTTTCACCTCGTGATTCGGATAGTAGTTATTCGTGTATTCGTTACTCGCACATCATCGGCGCGAGCGGCGCCCAATCAACCCATCAACCAGTCAACGAGTAACTTTACTTCGCGGGCCAAGTCGTTTGCACCCACTTCGCGTAGTCATCCGGGCTGTCGACGTAGAGCCAGCCGCGCATTCCGGAATGGCCGAAGCCGCACAACTCCGCGCACGGCAGCTCGTATTTGCCGGGCTTGACCGCCTCGAACCATACCAGGATGTCTTTCCCCGGCACCGCGTCTTGTTTCAGCCTGAGGTTGGGCAGGAAAAAGCTGTGGATGACGTCTTTGGACTTGAGAATGACGTGCACGACCTTGTGGACCGGGACATGGATATCGTTATCGACTTGCACGTCGTCCTCGGTGCCGATCTTTCCGTCCGGGCCGGGATAGACGATCTCCCAGTTGAACTGCTTGGCTGTTACCTGCAACTGGACATCGGGCGGGGGCGGATGCGATTTGATTTTTCCCCAGGTGGAAACGCTCGCGAACGACAAACTGATAAAAACGATGGCCGGAATCACAGTCCAGATGATCTCCAGCGTGGTGTTGCCGTGCGTGTACGTCGCGCGGCGTCCTTCGCGGCGGCGGTACATGATCAGAAATACGATCATCAGCACCGTCACCAGAATGAAAGCCGCTCCGGTGATGTAGTAAATGATGTAAAAGAGACGGTCGATCTCTCCGCCAAAAGTCGAAACGTCCTCCGGCAACCAACTCATCATGCGAGTGAATTTTCCTTTTTCGGTTTACTTTTTTGTCTTGCTAACATAGACATCCGTCCTTTGCAAGAGGAATGGCTCCGGCCGCCGCCGAAAATCCCCGAAGCCCCCGGCTTGAGCTTGCCTGAATATCGTGATAATCATATATATCTATGCCAGAGTCCAACTCCGGCGCGCTGCAAGTCTTCAAGGCCGAATTTTTCAAGGCGCTGGCCCATCCGCTGCGCATCCGCATCCTCGAAGTGTTGCTCGAAGGCGAGCAGAGCGTCCAGGAGCTGCAACGCGCGTTGAATCTCGAACAGCCGATCGTCTCGCAGCAACTGGCGATCCTCCGCGCCAAAAACATCGTCGAACCCCGTAAACGGGGCACGGCGGTTCGGTACGCGGTCCGCGACCGCGCCCTTGGGGAATTGCTCAACGTGGCGCGCAAAATTTTCAACAACCACCTCGCGGGCACGCAAACCATGCTGCGCGAGCTGGCGCGAGAGAGCCGCAAGCGATAAATGCAATTGTTCTCAAAAATCCTGAGCGTCGGCATCGTCACCGAACCGCTCGATGACGGCGGAGAGGGCGTGGAGCTTGCCCGGCAAGTGGCGGAGAAAACCCAAAAGCTTTTGGGCCGCGCCGTCGGCATCCGCGAGGTGGACGCCGGCTCCTGCAACGGCTGCGAAGTGGAAATTACCGGCTTGACGGGCCCCGTCTACGACCTGGAGCGCTTCGGCTTGCGCTTCGTCGCCTCGCCGCGCCACGCCGACATGCTGCTGGTCACGGGGCCGGTCACGCGCAACATGGAAGTCCCGCTGCGCAAGACCTACGAGGCCACGCCGGATCCGAAGCTCGTCGTAGCCGTGGGGGACTGCGCTAAAACATGCGGCGTGTTCCAGGGAAGCTACGCGGTCGCGGGTAGCGTGGACTCCGTGATCCCGGTCGATGTTTTCGTTCGCGGCTGCCCGCCCGAGCCGGCCGACATTTTGCGCGGCATCCTGGCGGCGCTCGATCGGCTGCCGCCAAAGTGAATCCGGACATGACGCTCATGGGAACTTTAGTGACCGGCGCCATCGTGTGTTATCTCGCGGGCGCGCTTGCCGCGCTCTTGGGCAACGACCGATGGGGACGGATTCTCGGCGCTTGGGGCGCGGCTTCGGGCGCTGCGATCTCTCTCGCACTGGGAATGGTCGCGCTCGCGAGCGGCTCGGTTTTTTCCGCCGTCTTCGATTTTCCTTCACTAACCGGATTCGCGCTCCGCATCGATGGCCTGAGCGCGCCGTTTCTTATTTTGACCGGGCTGGTCGGCGCGGCTTCGGCGGTTTACGGCGCCGGGTACTCCGCGGCCTACACAGGCGTTTATTCGCTGCGCAAACTGGGCGCCTTGTTCAATCTCCTCCTCCTCACGCTCACGCTCCAGGTCATGGCCGACAACGCGCTGACTTTTCTCCTGCTGTGGGAAGCCATGTCGCTCGTGGCTTATCTATTGGTGCTGACCGAGCATCGCGAGCCCGCGACCATCCGGGCGGCGAACTGGTATATCGCCATTACGCACGTCGGCTTTGCCGCGTTGCTGGCCATGTTTTTTTTGCTTTCAGCCGGCGATCTGAGCGCGGCGTTCGATACGTTGCGCGCCAACGCGCCCGTCCTGACGCAGCGCAACGCGATTTTTATTCTCGCGCTGCTCGGATTCAGCGCCAAAGCCGGCTTGATTCCGCTTCACGTTTGGCTGCCGATGGCGCACCCCGTGGCGCCGAGCCACGTCTCCGCGCTCCTGTCGGGCGTCGTCATCAAGATGGGTGTGTACGGTTTTTGCCGGATCGTGCTCGATCTCATGGGCGGCGGTTCGGCGTGGTGGGGCGGCTTGACGCTCGCATTGGGAGTCGCCTCGGCTCTCTTCGGCGTCCTCTATGCTTTGATGGAGCACGATCTGAAACGCCTGCTCGCGTATCACTCGGTGGAGAATATCGGCATCATCTTCATCGGCATCGGCGCCGGATTAATGTTCCAGAGTTACGGATTGATGAGCTTGGCGGCCCTCGGTTTCGTTGCGGCTTTGTATCACACAATCAATCACGCGTGCTTCAAAGGGCTGCTCTTTCTCGGAGCGGGCTCGGTGCTCCACGCGACGGGCACACGAAACATGGAAGAAATGGGCGGGCTCATCAAGAGGATGCCGCGGACCGCGCTCATGTTTCTGATCGGCGCCGCGTCGATCTCGGCGCTCCCGCCGCTGAACGGATTCGCCTCCGAATGGCTCATCTTCCAGACCCTGCTGGGCGGTTCCCATATCCCGGAACCTGCGGTCGCTCTAATGATACCGATCGCGGTCGCCCTGTTGGCGCTCACGGGAGGCCTTGCCATGGCGTGTTTCGTCAAGGCTTTTGGAATCACATTTCTTGCCATCCCTCGCTCCCATGCGGCGGAACAGGCGCATGAATCTCCTTTCTCGATGCAGGCGGGCATGGGAATTCTCGGTCTCGCCTGCATCGGGCTCGGATTGACTCCGTTCTTTGTTGTTCCCGTGTTGGGGCGCGCGCTTGCGGGACTTGATAGGCTCGCTTGGGAAACGACGGTCTTTTCGCTGACGCTCCCGCTCAATACTCCAGCGACGTTCGGCTCCATGTCTTCTCCGTTGTTAGCGGCCGGATTGCTGATCCTGTTGGGGCTCATCCCTCTCGCTCTGTGGGTGATCGGCGCAAATCGTCGAACTCGCGTCGGGGACACATGGGGATGCGGCAGGATCGCGCAGACGCCGCGGATGCAGTATACGGCGACGGCGTTCGCCGAGCCGCTTCGGCGCGTCTTTGCAGAACTCTATCGACCCACGAAAGATCTCTCGATCGATTTTCATCCGGAGTCTAAATACTTTGTCCAATCCATCGAGTATCAGAGTGAAATTCACCCTTGGTTTGAAAAGCTGCTCTATCAACCGCTGATCGGAATTTTTCATAGGATCGCCGATCGTGTCCGCTGGATACAAGCCGGCTGGCTGGGCCTTTACCTGACCTACATGCTCGTCGGTCTTATCGCGTTGCTGGTTCTTGCCTGGTGGACGCCATGAGCGGATGGCTCGTTGAATTTTTCCAGATCGTTTTCGCCCTTGCCCTTGCGCCGGGCCTGGTGGGTTTGATCCGCTGGATCAAGGCGAGGCTGCAGAGCCGGTTGGGCGCGCCGCCGTGGCAGCCGTACCGAGAGCTCGGGAAACTCTTTCACAAGGAAGCCGTTGTCTCAAAAAATGCGTCGTGGATTTTTCGCTTTGCGCCTTACGCCGTCTCCGCGAGCACTCTGGCCATCGCTTTTCTCGTCCCTGTGCTCGTGGTGCCGCGCCGTTTAGATATGGTGGGGGACCTGTTCGTGGTCGTCTACCTGCTCTTGCTGGGGACTTTTTGGTTGGCGCTGGCGGGCTTGGATCCCGGCTCGGCCTTCGGCGGCATGGGGTCGAGCCGTGAAGTGACCGTCGCCGCGCTTGCCGAGCCGACCACCGCGACGGCAATATTTTCGTTGGCGCTTGGGGCGGGCTCGACTAATCTCGGAGCGATCGTTGTCGCGGCACTGAACGATCCCTGGACGGTATTGACGCCGGGACATCTGCTGGCTTTTGCCGCGCTTTTTATCGTCGCCATCGCCGAGACGGGCCGCCTCCCCGTCGACAACCCGTCCACGCACCTTGAACTCACCATGATTCACGAGGCGATGATCCTCGAATACTCGGGGAGATATCTCGCTCTGCTCGAATGGGCGTCCTGGTTGAAACTCTTCGTCTTTCTCTCGCTGCTCGCCAATCTCTTCTTTCCCTGGGGCATTGCAACAACGCTCACGCCGGGCGCGCTTTCCTGGGCGATCGTCACGTTGCTGGTGAAGCTTGCGCTTCTCGCCGTCGTGATAGCCGTGATGGAAACTCGCGTGGCCAAACTGCGCCTGTTCAGAGTGCCGGAACTGCTCACCGCCTCATTCGTGCTGGCCTTACTTGCGATCACATCGTCGTTTCTCTTGAGATAGACATGAACTCGCTTTTTTCACAGTTGGCCGTGCTGGGATCGAGCCTCACGCTAATTTTCGGACTCATGCTTTTGTGGCACCGGAGCGTCCATGCCTACACCACCGCATTCGCCTGGCAGTCGGTGGTTTTGGCGGGGATCGTGGCAGTGGTCGCCTATTTCGAGCGCGACCCGGAGCTCTACTTCGTCGCGGCGATGCTTCTCTGGTTGAAGGCATGGTTTATTCCCCGGCTCTTGCGGCGCATGGAGGAGCCGTTGGGCGCCGAGCAGGAGCTTCAACCCTACGTCAATACCGCGACCTCGCTGCTCATCTCCGGTTTGCTCGTGTTGTTCGCCTACGCGGTGTGTCGGCCGCTGGTCGCACTCAGCCACTTGCCGACCCGCGCGGGCATGCCTCTCGCGCTCGGCCTCATCTTCGTGAGCCTCTTTGTCATCGCCAGCCGCAAGAAAGCGCTCACGCAGGTGATCGGGTTCCTCATGTTGGAGAACGGCATCGCCCTGCTCGCGGTCCTGGGCACTTACGGGATTCCGCTGGTGGTCGAGATCGGCGTATTTCTGGATCTGCTCCTCGGCTTCATGGTGATGCAACTGTTTGTCTATCGCATCCACGAGACCTTCGAGAGCATCGACGTCGAGCAACTCGGGCGGCTGAGGCACTGATCGGAGGCGGAGCACAATGATTTTTGTCCTGCTTTTGCTCACTCCGCTTTTGGCGGCCGCAACCGCCGCGCTGGTGAAGCCGTATCGCGCTTGGGTCGGATGGCTATGCGCCGCGTTGTCCTTCGCTCCTCTCGGCGCGGCGCTGTGGCTCTCGGCGCGCGTGCTGGAGGGAGAAGTTTTGACGTGGGGTCCGGGAGAATTTTTAAGGGCCGACGGGCTTTCGGCTCTTCTCGTTCTCTGCGTCAGCTTTGTCGCCGCGCTGGCGGCGTGGCTCGGTCCGGGATTGGCCGTCGAAGACGGCTACGACGCCGCGGAGCGCAGGAGCTATCGCGTGTTCTCGAATCTGTTCGCGTTCACCATGCTCCTGGCAGTGACCGCGCACAACGTGGGCGTGATGTGGGTGGCGGTCGAGGCGACGACCATCACTTCCGCGATGCTCATTCCGCTCCATATTACAAAGGCATCAGTGGAAGCGTCCTGGAAATACATCCTGATCGGGTCCGTCGGCATCGCGCTGGCGTTCGTGGGCACGGTGTTGGCCTACTTCGATTTCGTCAACCTGGCAGGCGAACAGGCTTCCGCGCTCAACTGGACATCCCTCCTGCACTCCGCGCCCGTCCTGCACGACGAGGTGCTCAAGCTCGCGTTCGTCTTCGTTCTGATCGGTTACGGCACCAAGGCCGGTCTCGCGCCCATGCACACCTGGCTGCCGGACGCTCACTCCGAATCCCCGTCGGCGCTCTCCGCGATGATGTCCGGCGTGCTGCTGGCCGTGGCGATTTATGCGATCCTTCGCTGGAAGATCGTCGTCGATGCCGCGGTCGGTCCGGCGTTTACCAATCGACTACTGATCGCGCTCGGTCTCTTGTCGCTCGCCATCGCGGCGTTCACTCTGATCGGCCAGCGCAATTACAAGCGCATGCTGGCGTATTCGAGCATCGAGCATACCGGCCTCACCTGTCTGGGATTGGCGCTCGGCCCGCTGGGAATATTCGCCGCCATGCTTCATCTGGTCAATCACACGGTGACCAAGTCGATGATGTTTCTGCTCGCCGGCCGCGTCCAGCAACGATACCGCTCGACCGAGATCGCCGAAGTCCCCGGTCTGGTTAGAACCATGCCGGTGACGGCGGGATTCTTCGCCGCGGGAATGTTCGCGATCGCGGGGCTGCCGCCGTTCGGTCTTTTTATTTCCGAGTTTGCTCTGGTGCGCGCGGGCTTTGCCGCCGGGCGCGGGTGGCTCATGGGTGTGGTCCTCGTGCTGCTGGTGGTCGCCTTCATCGCGCTCGTGACGCATTTGAACCGGATGCTTTACGGAGACCCGCCCGCGCCCATTCCCGTAGGCGAACGCCAGCTCTGGGCGCTGGCGCCCGCTGGGCTGTGCGTCGTGATTCTCGTGATTCTCGGACTGACGTTGCCGTCGCCGGTGAGCCGGCTGCTGAATAAGATCGTGGAGATCGCCGCGCCATGAAGGATTTGGGTTCGATCATCAACGCATTGAATCAAGCGTTGCCGGGACGCGCGACCGTGATTCGGATCGCCCGCGGCAACGAGATTCATTGCCGCGTCGATCCAACGGCCGTCCGCGACCTGTTCGCAGCGCTGAGCCGGACTTGCGGCGCCGAGCTGGTGCTGATGGTCGGAAACGATCGCCGCGAGGACTGGGGCGGCTTCGAGATCCATTACCTGTTTGCCCATCGACGGGAGAACTGGTTTGTCGACGCGGCGGTGCCCGTGCCGGCGGAGGATCCCCGGATCGTTTCTTTGGGGACGCTCTGCTACCCGGCATCCCGGTTCGAGCGGGAGATCTTCGACCTCTTCGGCGTCGTGCCGGCCGGCCACCCCGATCCACGCCCGCTGGTGCGCCATGGATTCTGGCCCGAGGATTATTTTCCGCTCCGAAAAGACGCGCGCCCGAGAGAGTTTGCGGATGACGGACGGCCGTTTCCCTTCCAGGAAGTGGCGGGCGAAGGCGTCTACGAGATTCCGGTCGGTCCGGTGCATGCCGGAGTCATCGAGCCGGGCCATTTTCGTTTCAGCGTCGTCGGCGAGACCATCATCGACATGAAGGCGCGCTTTTATTTCACGCATAAAGGAACCGAAAAACTGTTCGAGGGACGGAGACCGCAAGAAGGCGTGGAGTTGGCTGAGCGCATTTCGGGAGACACTACGATCGGGCATACTCTGGCATTCTGCCAGGCGGTCGAGTCGTTGAGCGGAGTCGCCGCGCCGCCGCGGGCGCGCTGGCTCCGCGTCATTCTCCTGGAGCTGGAGCGGCTCTACAATCACGTTGGCGATTTCGGGATGATCGCAAACGACACCGGTTTTGCATTCACGCACTCCCACTGCTTCAGGATCCGGGAGCGGCTGCTGCGGCTCAACAAGCGGGTCTCGGGAAGCCGGCTATTGCGCGATAGTTTGATTCCCGGCGGCGTAGTTCGCGACTTGCCTTCCGACTTCGATCTTGCCGGCGAGGTCGAATCGGCGCTCGCCGATTTTGCAGAGATCGTGGAGATTACTCTCGCAAACAGAATGGTGATGGATCGCCTGGAAGGCGCGGGGCAACTCCCGACGCAAACGGCCCGCGATCAGGGCGTCGTCGGTTTTGTCGCCCGGGCCTCCGGCATCGATGCCGATGCCCGGCGCGATCACCCGTTTGCCGCCTACGGAGAGCTGGAGTTTAGGGTTCCGGTGTTCGAATCCGGCGACGTCAGAGCGAGGACGCTCGTGCGCGTGGAAGAGACGCGCGAAGCGGCGCGGATTATCCGGCAGGCGGTCGAGCGGCTGCCTTCGGGACCGCTCTCGGTACCGTTGAATACGCTCCCGCCTTTCGAGCCGGCCTTTTCCATCGTCGAGGGCTGGCGCGGCGCCATTATTCATTGGCTCATGGCGGACAGCGCAGGCAAACTTTATCGGGTCAAGATCATGGACCCTTCGTTTGTAAACTGGCACTCTCTTTCTTATGCGCTGCTCAAGAACATCGTTCCCGATTTTCCGCTCTGCAATAAATCCTACAATCAATCGTATTCCGGGAATGACCTCTAAGATTCTCTCCGCCGAGTCCCTTCGGCGAAGATCGACGCGTCAAACCAGCTATAACGGAATCACTCATTGTTTACTTTCCGC
>Ga0210377_10004203_pt1 | contig 12166 bp, 12 predicted proteins | sample PLM4_65_b1redo_FD_155480 | JGI IMG/M metagenome (GOLD analysis project Ga0210377, IMG submission 155480) | Groundwater sediment microbial communities from an aquifer in East River, Colorado, USA - PLM4_65_b1 redo | ecosystem: Environmental > Terrestrial > Soil > Riparian zone | place: USA: East... | reverse complement strand
CTACCCGAAGTTGATCGAGGCGGTGACCAAGGAGGAGGTGCTGCGAGTGGCGCGCGCCTATCTCTGGCCCGACCGATATGTCCTGGTCGTCGTGGCGGACCAGGCCAAGGTAGCGCTGCCCGAGTAAGTTCACGGTTCATAGTTGACAGTTCACAGAAGAGACATTCGGTGCTCGTCCGTCAACCGTGAACCGTTAACTGTCAACCCGCTCTAGAGAGCGAGCGCCGTAGCAAGTTAAGCGGAGCGAGGGAACACTGTCGTGACTGGAACTGGCGAGTCGGTGACCATCTGGGTGGCCATGGGGGCGGGTATCCTGTCTTTTCTGTCGCCATGCGTGCTCCCGATCTTCCCCTCGTACCTGTCCTTCGTGACCGGCCTTTCCTTCGGTGAGCTGTCGGGCTCGGTCGCCAATGCCAGGACGCGCCGCGCGATCATTCTGAACTCCCTCTGCTTCATTCTTGGCTTCTCGCTGGTCTTCATGTCGCTGGGCGCCTCCTTCAGCCTGCTGGGGCGCCTCCTCTTCGACTACCAGCAGATCCTCAGAAAGGTCGGGGGCGTGTTGGTCATCCTCTTCGGCTTGTACTTCGCCGGGCTTCTCAAGCTTCCTTTCCTGATGCGAAACATCCGCGTCGAGCTAACGGACCGCCCTGCCGGGTACCTCGGCGCCTTCATTGTGGGGGTTACGTTTGCCGCCGGATGGACCCCGTGTGTGGGCCCGATCCTGGGCTCCATCCTGCTGTACGCGAGTACGGCTAAGACGGCCAGCACCGGGATCCTGATGCTTGGGGCCTACTCGCTTGGCCTCGCCATCCCGTTCTTCCTCAGCGCCCTGGCGCTCAATCGCTTCCTCGACTTCTTTGACCGGTTCAAGTGGGTGATGCCAGCCGTCAACGTCGCCGGCGGCATCTTCCTGGTGTTCGTCGGCGCTCTCCTGCTGACGAACTACTTTACCCTCCTCTCTGCCTATGCGCTCCGCCTGACGCCTCAGTGGCTCTGGCAGAGGCTGTGAGGCCGACGCCCGCTCCGTTCGGCTCTGCCCTTCCCGCGCTCGTCCGCCTTGCCCTGCCGATTGCCGGGAGTAACCTGCTTCAGCGCGGCGTCGGAGGCGTTCGGCGTTGACAGCCTTGACATCAATGCCGAATCGGGTTAGAGTCACATGCATTGAGGGACGTGGGTACGGGAGTCTGCGGAAGCAGGCTGAGAGGTCCCGAGGAGAAGGGGACGACCGTTAGACCTGATCTGGGTCATGCCAGCGTAGGGAGCGTCCCGTGGAGGCCGAAGTCCAACGCTGGCAATCTATCGCCAGCGTCTTGGCTTTTCGGGGAGGAATATCACATGGTCACACGGACTGTCCACGCGAACGGGGACTGCGTGACGCAGATGCATTACGCTCGCAAAGGGATCATCACCCCGGAGATGACCTACGTTGCCGAGCGGGAGGGGCTCGAAGCCGAGGTGATCCGGGCCGAGGTGGCCCGTGGGCGCTTGATCATTCCCTGCAATATCCATCATACGAGTCTGGAGCCGCTGGGGATCGGGACGGTGGCCAGGGTCAAGATCAACGCCAACATCGGCAACTCCGCCGTCTCCTCCGACATCGAGGGGGAACTCGAGAAGCTGAGGCTGGCTGTGAAGTACGGGGCCGACACGGTGATGGACCTGAGCACCGGCGGGAGCATCGACGAAATCCGTCGAGCCATCATGGCGGCGAGCCCAGTGCCCGTGGGCACCGTCCCGATCTATCAGGCGGTGACGGCTGTGAAGCAGGTGGAGGACCTTACCGCCGACGACATGATCGATATGATCGACCACCAGGCCAAGCAGGGCGTGGACTATATGACGATCCATGCGGGTGTGCTGCTGGAACACCTGCCGCTGGTCCAGCACCGGATCACGGGGATCGTCAGCCGTGGCGGCGCGGTGATGGCGCAATGGATGCTCGCCCACAGGAAGCAGAATCCGCTCTATACCCACTTCGACAAGCTCTGTCAGATCTTCCGGAAATACGACGTGAGTTTCAGCCTGGGCGACGGCCTGAGGCCCGGGTGTACCGCGGACGCGTCCGACGCCGCCCAGTTCGCGGAGCTTCGGACGCTGGGCGAGCTGACGAAGGTGGCGTGGGCGCACGAGGTCCAGGTGATGATCGAAGGGCCGGGGCACGTCCCGATGGACCAGATCGAGATGAACGTGAGGGTGCAGCAGGAGATCTGCCAGGAGGCCCCGTTCTACACGCTCGGCCCTCTGGTGACGGACATCGCCCCAGGCTACGACCACATCACGTCGGCGATCGGCGCGGCGATGATTGGGTGGCACGGGGCGTCGATGCTCTGTTATGTGACGCCGAAGGAGCACCTGGGCCTGCCGGGCCCGGAGGATGTGAAGCAAGGATGCATCGCCTACAAGATCGCCGCCCACGCCGCCGACATCGCGCGCGGCCGGAAGGGAGCCCGCGACCGGGACGACGCCCTCTCGCACGCCAGATTCAACTTCGACTGGGAGCGTCAGTTCGCCCTGGCGCTCGATCCGGACACCGCCCGCGCCATGCACGATGAGACGCTCCCTCACGACGCGTTCAAGCACGCCGAGTTCTGCTCGATGTGCGGTCCCAAGTTCTGCTCGATGAAGATCTCGAGGCATCTTGAAGAGCTGCACGTCGTCTCGAAGCCGTCCTGAGGGGAGGCGGGAGCGATTTGCCGGCGACGAGAGCCGCACCCAGAGGTCCGGCCATGTGGGGGGTCTGCTACGGGTTTGCCTGGGTGGTCCTGATGCTGGTCCTCTTTGCCTTCATGCTGGCGGGGTACAGTGCGCTGTGGGGGATACGGGGAATGTTCGTGGCCACTGCCCTGCTGCCGATCTCGACACTGGCCTACCCTGCCGTCGCCTGGTATTCTACCGGCGCCTTCCCGTGGCTGTGGACCCTTGGTCTTCTTGCCGCGTTCGGGATGGGCACGGTGATCATGTCCGATTGAGAGGACTTCGTTGATGGGATATTTGAACGGTTGCGATGCGATTGTCATGATCGCGGCCAGCGAGATCGATTCCAACCTCTATTATGCGACCAGGTTCCTGGCTCCCGACCCGTTTATCTTTGTCCAGGTCGGGGCCGAGAAAATCCTGGTGATGAGCGACCTGGAGGTGGACCGGGCCAGGAGCCAGGCGAGCGTGGATACTGTTCTCTCGTATAGTGCCTATGAGGGCAGGGCAAGGGAGAAGGGGGCCTCGTCGCCGTCCTCGCTGGACGTCTTGGACCTGGTACTTCAGGAGCGAAACGCTCGCCATCTTCTGGTCCCGGGCAGTTTCGGGATCGAGCATGCCGACGGGCTCCGGGCCAGGGGGTACACGCTGACCGTGAAGCGAGAACCGTTCTTCGAGGAGCGGCTCGTGAAAAGCGAAGAGGAGATCGAGCAGATTACCGCGACCCAGCGCGCCACCGAAGAGGCGGTGGACGCCGCGATCTCGGCGATCCGGGCGGCCAAGGTGGGCAACGACGGGTTCCTCTCCCTCGATGGCCAGCGTCTGACCTCGGAGATGCTCAAGAAGATCATCAACGTGAAGCTGATGGAGTTGGACTGCGTGGCCCAGAACAGCATCGTGGCTCCTGGCCTTCAGGGTGTCGATCCGCATGATCAGGGGAGCGGGCCGATCCGGGCGAACGAGTCGATCGTGATGGATATCTTTCCGAAGTCCGGTCGGACCCGCTACTTTGCGGACATGACCCGGACAGTGGTGAAGGGGAAGGCCTCGCCCAAGCTCAGCGCCATGTACCGGGCGGTCCTGAACGCCCAGGAACGCGGGATCGAGTTGATCAGGGACGGGGCCGACGGCAAGGCAATACACGCCGAAGTGAATGCGGTCCTGGAGAAGGATGGGTTCGCCACGGGGATGGCGGGCGGCCGGATGCAAGGGTTTTTCCACGGCACCGGCCACGGGGTTGGCCTCGACATCCACGAGCCGCCTCGGATCAGCAAGACCGGCGCGGTTCTTAAGAGCGGGTATGTTGTGACGGTCGAGCCGGGGCTCTATTACCAGGACGCGGGGGCGGTTCGGATCGAGGACCTCGTGGTCGTGACGCCAACCGGGTGCCGGGACCTGACCAAATTCCCGAAGGGGGTCACAGACTTTGAGATCGAGTGATCATCCCCCGGGTTGTCTTGGGCCAACCTCGTGACGCCGCTCGCTCGCCCTATTTTCCACGCGGTGCAGGAACTGGCGGTCGGAAGCCTTTTTTGTTTGGCCCTGCTGCCTCCCTTGCTCATCAGGCGGGGGTTCTTTCAAACCTGCGTCCTGATAGTGGCCAGCCCGATGGGACTGGGGGTCTGGGTCAGTCCGACGCCGGCCTCGACAGTCTTCTTCGTCTCGCTGCTGCTGTATGGCGGATCCCTCTGGATGCCGGATGGTCTCTGGCCGACACCGATGCTCCGGTTAAGTCTGGCGATCGGAACGATAGGAATAGTTCTCCCATCCCTCACGTCTTTTGGTAGCCTGTCCCTGTTCGCTACCATGACAGCGCAAGTCCTCAACACACTGACCTCGGCTCTGATCCTGGGCACGGCCCTTATCGGGATGCTGCTCGGGCACTATTACCTGAGGGATTCCCAACTGCCGGTCGCGCTGATCCGGCGCCTGGCCAATCTCTTTCTGCTGGCCACCGTCCTCCAAGGACTGTTCCTCCTTGTGAATCTTGGGGCGCTCTACCTGTTCGGCGGGGCCGAAGCTGCCGCCAAGATCGGGCTTCTCTCGAGCTCATACGTGGCCGTCTTTCTTGGTCGCTTGTTTGTCGGAATTCTCGGCTCATTCATTCTGGCGTGTGTGATCTGGGACACCCTGCGCGTCCCGAATGTGCAGGCGGCCACCGGCTTCTTCTACATCGCGATTCTCACCGTGACGATCGGGGAGTTCCTGGGGCGATATCTCTGGCACTCGACCGCCATCCCGTTCTGACCTCGTGGTCGGGCGCAACCGTGTAAGGAGAGAACTGTGGAGATAAAGAATCTCGCGCAGAGAACGAGCAAGCATGGCACAGTCACTGCTGTCTGGTTCGATGAGGAGGAGAAGGCCTTCGTCGTCCAATATGAGTTCCTTCAACTGAGCTTTTATCAGCACGAGTTCAATGCATTCCTCGATACCCTGCTCGAAGCTCGAGAGAACTTCCTGAAGGGCGGAAAGACGTCATTCGAGTCCTAACGGTTGCGCGGCCGCTCTGCTCGTCAGTAATTTCTCGCTTGTTAATCGAATGGGGCGGTGGTATACTTCGCTCGGAACTAAAGGGGTCACACGTAAAGGAGGAACCATGGACGAGCCATTGGCCCAGGAAATCTTGGATATCCTGTACCGGGACACAGGGACGCACCGCGCGTATAAGGACGCGCTCGCCGATTGGATCCTCGATTCTCAGCCCCATGGGTCTCCGCTCGACGGGATTGCTATCATTCAATACCTCGCGCAGCATCAGCCGGATATCCTCTCGCGGTTGAAGATCAACACTCAGGTCAAGGAAGAGATCGAACGAGTCCTGGACGCAATCGGGCACAAATAGTCCACGCCCTTCAATTGAGACGTGCTCCGTCAGAGCTGGCAGGCAACTGCGAGCTCTTGTTTTTTGGCAGGTCAATCCCTGGACCACGTTGAAGGTCCCCCAGGTGGAGTCACGATGATGTACGCAATTGGCGACATTCATGGATGTCTGGAGCCTCTGCGGCGCCTCATGGACCAGATCCACGTGTCCGAGATGGACGAGGTCGTCTTCATCGGAGATTATGTTGATCGGGGACCGGATTCAAAGGGGGTGATCGACTATCTGCTCACCCTCCAGGGCCGCTACACCTTCCTGATGGGGAACCACGAGCGAATGTTCCTCGACTTCCTGCAAGGAAAAGAGCGCGTCCTGTTTCTGTATAATGGCGGCGAGGCGACGTTGGAAAGCTACGGTGGAGTCGGCAACATTCCCGCCTCGCATCTGGCCTTTTTGAACCGGCTGGTGCTCTACTACGAGACCGACGACTATCTGTTCGTCCACGGCGGGATCAGACCGGGCATCCCGATTCAGGACCAGGACCCCAAGGATCTCCTCTGGATCCGCGAGGAGTTCTACGCCTATCCTGGCCGCTACGCCAAAACGGTCGTCTTCGGCCACACGCCAATGCGAGAGGTGCTGATGGAGGAGGACCGGATCGGCATCGACACCGCCTGCGTGTATGGCAACAAGCTGACCTGCCTGATCCTTCCATCACGCCAGGTGATCCAGGTCTCAAATCCGCTTGATGAGGTGTCCCGCGCCGCCCTCCTCGGGCATCGCCGCTGAAGATCACCCTCTGTTAGCCCCGATCCGAAAATGTCTAGTGCGATGAGTAACGCAGCCAGCGGGTCCTGTCGCGGTGATCAGCCCCCGCCGTCCTCGCTCCACCCATCCCCCAGTGGGGCCCTTCCGCTGCGGGCGGCGGGGGCGCCCGCTCACCGCGCCACCCGCTGTGTAGCCAGACATTCGCGGTCCCGTTAGTTTCGGATTCGGGTTAGGATTTCGTCGGTCCAAACCAAATAGAGCTTTCTGTCCCACCACGAGCTGGACTCGAGCGCCGTCTTGGACGCAAAGCACCAACTGCAGGCCGTGCCGTCGCTGTCAAGGCACTCCCTTCGTCTGGCTGACGTGGTCGCGGCAATTCTTATTGACAGGGTATAGGTGGCTGATTACAGTAGGCGAGGGGAAGGTGTTTCGGCAAGGATGCACGCCCCTGGCGAATTTACGGATTTGGACATGAGAGACGATTTGCTCCAGAAGGTTCAACAGACGATCGACTGGCATCGGATGCTGGCGGGAGGCGAGACAGTCGTCCTCGCCGTGTCCGGCGGCGTCGATTCGATGGTCCTGCTCTCCCTGTTCCTGCGTCTTCGCGCCCGCTATCGCGCCTCCCTCCATGTGGCGCATCTGGACCACGGCCTGCGAGGGACTGAATCGGCAGATGCGGCCGTCTTCGTGCGGCGCCAATGCGAGGCATTCCAGGTCCCCGTGACCCTCACGCGGGTTGAGGGAAACGCGTTGTGGGAGCGGCAGGGCGGATCGCTGGAGGCCGCTGCCCGTGATCTCCGTTACCGCTTTCTTGAGCGAGTGGCAGAGGAGCACGGAGCAAACAGGATTGCATTGGGTCATCACCGCGATGATCAGGCCGAGACCATCCTCATGAATCTCCTCCGCGGGTCCGGGGCGCGAGGGCTCGGCGGGATCCCCCCTGTCCGGGGCCGGATCATCCGCCCGCTGATCGAGTGCTCCCGTGAGGAGATCGAGCGGTACGCGCGAAGCCAAGGAATCTCTTACGTCGAGGACTCTTCAAACCGTACCCTGTCGTATCTCCGGAATCGGATCCGTCTGGAACTGCTTCCCGAGCTGGCAAAACGATATAACCCCCGCGTCGCGGATGCGCTGGCGTCTGCCGCGTCGATCTTCGAAGCCGAGGATGGGCTGCTGAGCGCCATGACAGAGGGACAGCTCCCCGCCGTGGTGGTGTCCCGATCGAGCCAAGAGGTGGTGCTGTCCGTTTCCCGCATGGCGGCCCTTCCCGCGGCGCTCAGGCGACGCGTCATCCGGCACAGTGCCCATCTTCTGCGGGGCGACCGCCCGGGATTGAGCTTTCATCAGACGCTGGCCATCGAGCGACTGCTGCTCGCGGAGGGCGAGCGTGGCGAGGTGCATGCGGCTGGCGGGATCCGGGCAGCAAGAGCGGGTGATCGCATGATCCTTTCGACGCGGGAGCATGAGGCAGGGGGGAGAGGTGAACCGTTTCGCCTCGCCGTCCCGTGCCGGACTACCATTCCGGAATTTTCGCTCAGCTTCCAGGCCGACATCCTTGACGATCGGACAGTGGATCGGCGGGCTGGGGGTCCTTGGACTGCGCTGTTGGATGCCGACCGCGCCGGGAGGGAGCTGCTCGTAAGGGGCTGGGAACCAGGCGATCGGTTCATTCCCCTGGGCATGACTGGGCAGAAAAAACTGCAAGACTTCTTTGTGGACGCGAAGGTGCCACGTCACCAACGATGTCGCGTGCCGCTGGTCGTCTCCGGGGGCGAGATCGCCTGGGTTGTGGGTTTCCGAGTGGACGAACGATTCAAGGTGACCGATTTGACGCGCCGGATCCTGCGGATGTGTGCGGCAACGGAAGGGGCAGAATAGTCCGCAACGCGACGAGCTGCCTACCGTGGCATGTGGCTGAGATCGTCAGCACAGTTGCCGAACCTACCAGGGGCTGAAAAAGGGTCCGGGGGCCGGTTTGGCGTTGAAAAACCTTGAGGTATGTGTTACAAATGGCTAAGAGGCGAATCGTCTGATGGCCTCCCTTGCAAGGAGAGGGAATAGGGATCGGATGGAGGAGGTACACGGTTGAGCCCATTTTTTAAGAATCTGGCCCTGTGGCTTGTCATTGGGTTGATCATGGTTCTGGTCTTCAACATTTTCAATCAGAGCCAGCCACAGGAAAAGGAAATGATCTTCAGCGACTTCATGGCCCGGGTCGCCAAGGGCGAGGTCTCCGAGGTGATCGTGAAGGGCGCGGATCTCAAGGGCAAGCTGACCAGCGGCGAGAGCTTCCGGACCTATGCTCCCGACGATAAGGACATGATCTCGGAGCTTCGGCGCAGAGGGGTTCGCATCACCGCGAAACCGGTGGACGGCAACCCGTGGTATGTGAATATGCTGCTGTCGTGGCTTCCGATGTTGCTCTTCATCGGGGTGTGGATCTTCTTCATGCGTCAGATGCAGGGCGGCGGCGCGAAGGCGCTCTCCTTTGGCAAGAGCCGGGCCCGGCTCCAGTCCGACAAGCAAAGCAAGGTGACCTTTGCCGATGTCGCGGGTGTGGATGAGGCGAAAGAGGAGCTGCAGGAGATCATCGAGTTCCTGAAGGATCCCCCGAAGTTTCAAAAGCTCGGCGGGAGGATCCCCAAGGGCGTCCTGCTCATGGGCCCGCCGGGGACCGGCAAGACACTCCTGGCTCGGGCCATCGCCGGCGAGGCCAATGTTCCCTTCTTCAGTATCTCGGGGTCGGACTTCGTGGAGATGTTCGTAGGGGTGGGCGCTTCGCGCGTGCGAGATCTGTTTGAACAGGGGAAAAAGCATGCCCCGTGCATCATCTTCATGGATGAGATCGACGCCGTGGGGCGTCACCGTGGCGCGGGCCTGGGCGGCGGTCATGACGAGCGGGAGCAAACCCTAAACCAGCTCCTGGTCGAGATGGATGGGTTCGAATCGAACGAAGGGGTGATCCTGATCGCGGCCACCAACCGCCCCGATGTTCTGGACCCTGCGCTGCTTCGGCCGGGACGGTTTGACCGACAGGTGGTGGTGGCGCGACCGGACATCAGAGGCCGCGAGGGGATTCTGCGCGTTCACACGAAGAAGATCCCTCTCGACGCCGATGTCGATCTGACGATCCTGGCCCGCGGCACGCCGGGCTTCTCCGGGGCTGATCTGGCCAACCTTGTGAACGAGGCGGCCCTGCTGGCAGCCCGCCAGAATGAGAAAACCGTGTGCATGAAGGACTTCGAGACCGCCAAGGATAAGGTGCTGATGGGTGTGGAGCGAAAGAGCATCGTCATTAGTGAGGAGGAGCGGAAGATCACCGCCTACCACGAGGCCGGCCACACCCTGGTGGCCAAGTCCCTTCCCGGCACCGACCCTATTCACAAGGTGACGATCATCCCCAGGGGCAGGGCTCTTGGGGTGACCCAGCAGTTGCCCACGGACGAGAAACATAATTATCCGAAAGAATTCCTCCTCAACGAGATCGCGATCATGATGGGCGGGCGGGTCGCCGAAGAGCTGGTCTTCGGTCAGATTACCACCGGGGCTGGCAACGACATCGAGCGGGCGACTGAACTGGCCAGGAAAATGGTGTGCGAGTGGGGCATGAGCGAGCGGTTGGGCCCCCTGACGTTCGGCAAGCGCGAAGAGATGATCTTTCTGGGGCGGGAGATCGCCCAGCATCAGGATTACAGCGAGCAGACGGCGGTGGAGATCGATCGGGAGGTCAAGCAGATCGTGATGGCGAACTACGAGAAGGCCAAGGTGCTGATCAAGGAGCGGATCGCGATCCTTCATGCCCTCGCCAAGGCCCTTCTGGAAGCGGAGGTGCTGGACGCTCCGCAAATCGATGCCATCGTGAATGGGACCGTCGCTATGGTGCCAGCACCGGCACCCGCCTGAGGGACTGTCCTCCGGATCTCGTCAGGGGCCTCAGGCGTGCGCGCCTGAGGCTCTCGTTTCTGCTGCCTCCTCCCCCGATTTCGCCCACCTTCGTGGATGGCTTTCACGCATGTGAGACGAGCCGTGACTGACCGCGACAACGTATGTTCTCTTTCTTCCGCAGGGCCTGCTCGATTCCGGTGTCGGGACCGTCTGTTGGACCTGAAGGAGAGGACCCGGATCGTTGGGGTGTTGAACGTCACGCCGGATTCTTTCTCCGATGGCGGGCGCTTCCTGGATCCTGAGGTGGCTGTCGAGCAAGCGGTCCGGATGGTCGAGGAGGGGGCGGATATCGTGGAACTGGGCGGCGAGTCGACCCGTCCCGGCGCCGCCCCTGTCCCAGCGGATGAAGAGCTCCGACGGGTCCTTCCGGTCCTGCGTCGCCTCCGGGCCAGGGTTGCGACGCCGCTGGCAGTTGATACCTACAAGGCAGACGTGGCGAGGGTGGTCCTGGAGGAAGGCGCGGAGATCGTGAACGACATCTACGGTGTGCGCGGAAAGGGTGGTGTGGCAGAGGTGGTTGCGCGCGCCGGTGCCGGGCTCGTGATCATGCATATGAAGGGGACCCCTCGCGATATGCAGATCGACCCTGGCTACGACGATGTGGTGGGCGAGATCATGACCTTCCTGCGGGATCGCATCGCCTTCGCCGAAGGCATGGGCGTTGACCCCGAGGCGATCGCCGTGGACCCCGGGCTTGGTTTCGGGAAGCGGGTGCAGGACAACCTGGCGCTGCTACGGCGTCTGTCAGAGTTCCATCAGCTCGGGAAGCCGGTCATGATCGGTCCATCGCGCAAGTCGTTCATCGGAAAGGTCTTGGACATGTCGGTGGAAGATCGCCACGGCGGGACGGCGGCCTGCGTCGCGGCAGCGGTGCTGCAAGGCGCGGCCTTTGTCCGTGTCCACGAGGTCCGGCCGGCCTTCCATCTCATCAAGATGTTGGACGCGATCAGGAGGGCCTAGCCGCATGTGGGCCACCGTTGCCCAGTTCAGGTGGATCGACGCAGTGGACGTCTTGATCGTGGCGTTCGCTGTCTACCAGCTCCTCCTGATGTTCAAGGGAACGAAGGCCCTGCAAATGATCCTGGGCCTCGCCCTCGTGTACCTGGCCTCCCGGGTCGCCCTGAAGGGCGGCCTCCTCACGGTCAACTGGGTCCTGCAGAACCTTCTGGGGGTCTGGTTCCTCTTGATCATCATCCTGTTCCAGCCTGAACTCCGCCGGGCCCTGGCCACCTTTGGGCTTCGCTCCAGGCTTATTCGGGCCTTCGGCAGGCACGAGGAGGCGCATATGATCGACGAGATCGTCCGGACTGCGACCTCCTTGGCCGGGAAGAAGACCGGTGCGATCATCGTGCTGGAGCGGGAGAGCAAGCTTTCCGACTCTATCGATTCCGGCGTTGCGATCGACGCACGGCTCTCGAGGCGGCTCTTGGAATCGATCTTTTATCCCGGCTCGCCATTGCACGATGGGGCGGTTGTCCTCCAGGGCGACCGTGTGGTCGCTGCTTCCTGCTTCCTTCCTTTGACGTTGAGTCCCGATGTCAGCGAGGAGTTGGGGACCCGCCATCGCGCGGCAATCGGACTGACGGAGGAAACCGACGCGATCGTCATCGTCGTCTCGGAGGAGACAGGAAGCGTGTCCCTCGTCAGAGCGGGGGTCATCAGTCAGGGCCTTGACGCCACGGCGTTGCGACGCCTTCTGGGAGAGCTGTTGGAGCCGCCACGTGGAGGGGCCTCGGGGGCGAAGCCGAAGGGGGCTGCGGTGCATTCCGCCGCCGCGTAGTGCCGTTCCAACTACTACAAACGACAATTGTAAAGTTACATCGGGCGGGTGGCCGAGGCGGGGCGCCCCATCCGCCCGCAACGGAAGGGCCCCACTGGGGGATGGGTGGAGTGAGGACGGATGGGGCTGCCGAAGGACAGGACCCGCGCCTTTGCAAC
>Ga0210377_10004202_pt1 | contig 12167 bp, 8 predicted proteins | sample PLM4_65_b1redo_FD_155480 | JGI IMG/M metagenome (GOLD analysis project Ga0210377, IMG submission 155480) | Groundwater sediment microbial communities from an aquifer in East River, Colorado, USA - PLM4_65_b1 redo | ecosystem: Environmental > Terrestrial > Soil > Riparian zone | place: USA: East... | reverse complement strand
GCATCTCGGACACGGATCTGCCGACGGAGCCGATCGCGTACATCCGGCAAGCGGCTTCGGAAGGAATTCTGTCGCTCGAGAAGTTCCGCGAGGCGGCGCGCATCGAGAATCCGGACGAACCCAACTCCTCGAAGCCGAGGCTGAAGACGACACTCTCTCTGCTTGCGCCCGAGACCGGCGAGCACACGCCCGTGCCCGACGCCGGCCTGGGCGCAGTCCCCTGCGACTGGAGCGCCGATGGCACGCGCCTCCTGGTCGGGAAGGTCGACACGCGCGGCAGCACGCTCGAGCTCCACACCTGGAACCGCCTCTCCGGAGCCTGGACGCGCGTGCAGCGGGGGCCGGTCGGAAGCGGCGCGGGCATCGCGGACGGACCGATCCTGCTCGTCTGGCACGGGCCCGTGCGCGAGGGGCGCGGCTACTCGGGCGGCATCTGGATCGATACCGCCGCGAAAGACGATGAGCTCCTGCCCGGGAGCAAGGGCGGAGCCCTGCCGGACGTGTCGCCCGACGGCCGCACGGTCGTATTCTCGCGCGCCGAGCGCGGCGCGACCCACGGTCCCTCGATCTTCCTCGAGACGCTCGGCGAGAGCGAGCCTCGGCTGATCACGCGCGGCAGTCACCCGCGCTTCTCACGCGACGGGAAGTGGATCGCCTTCGCGCGCGAGAGCGAGGGCAACTCGGACATCTGGATCATGCGCGCGGACGGATCGGCAAAGCGTCACGTCACGAAGTCCGGATACGACGAGGAGTTTCCCGCGCTGTCACCGGACGGGCGCTTCGTCGTCTACGCCTCGTCGCGCGGCGACGAGAACGAGAGTCTCCTGTACGTGACGCGGATCGCGGACGGTGTCGAGCGGGAGATCGTGCACAGTGGTCTGAACACGCGGCCCGTCTGGTAGGCGCGCTCCAGTTCGGCGGCGCTCGTTCCGATCCCCCCCAGAGCCGGACCGTGCGCGCGCGGTATCCTGAGCCGCGGGTCGCCCCGAGAAGGAGCACGGCATGCGCGTCGGCGTTCTGCGCGAGACCAAGGACCGCGAGCTACGCGTCGCGCTCTTGCCCGCGGGCGCGCGCACGCTCGTCGCCGCGGGACACGAGGTCCTGCTCGAGGCCGGGGCGGGCGAGGGCAGCGGTTTTCCAGACTCGGACTACGAGGCGGTCGGCGCGCGCGTGCTGCCCTCGGCCGAGGCCGTGATCGCGGGCTGCGAGATCGTCACGAAGGTGAAGGAGCCGACGCTCGCGGAGATCGCCGCCATGCGACCCGGACAGACGCTCTTCGATTTCCTGCACCTCGCCCCGGAGCCCGAGCTTGCGCGGCGCCTCCTCGAGCGCGAGATCGTCGCGATCGGCTACGAGACGGTGCGGCTCGATGACGGATCGCTGCCGCTGCTCGTGCCCATGAGCGAGGTCGCCGGCCGGCTCGGCGTGCAGATCGGCGCCCACTATCTGCAGGCCGATCAAGGCGGGCGCGGTGTGTTGCTCGGTGGCGTGCCGGGTGTGCCGCGCGGACGCGTCGTGGTGGTCGGCGCGGGTATCGTCGGAACCGCGGCGGTGCGCATGGCGGTCGGCCTGGGCGCGGAGGTCTCCGTGCTCGACGTCGATCAACGCAAGCTCTCGCACCTGTACGACATCTATCACGGTGGCATCGACACGCTGTACTCGAACGTCGTGAACCTGGAGCAGGCGGTGCTCGAGGCCGACCTGGTGATCGGAGCCGTCCTCCTGCCCGGCGCGCGCGCGCCGGTGCTCGTCGATCGCGGGCTCGTCGCGGCCATGAAGCCCGGCTCGGTGATCGTCGACGTCGCGGTCGATCAAGGCGGCTGCGTCGAGACGATCCGTCCGACGTCTCACTCCAAGCCCACCTACGTCGAGCACGGTGTGATCCACTACGGCGTGCCGAACATGCCCGGGGCGGTGCCGCGCACGTCCACGCTGGCGCTCAACAACGCCACCTTCCCGTATCTGTTGGAGCTGTGCCGGCGCGGGGTCGACGGCGCGCTCGTCGCGAACCCCGCACTCGCCCGCGGCGTGAACTGCTACCGGGGCCAGGTCGCGCTGAAGGGCGTCGCGGACGCGCTCGGCGTGCCGTGCGTGGCCGCGCCGTGGACGAAGCGAGCCTGAGGCGCCTGCTCAGTCGGTGACGCGGGTCCGGCGCGTCGCTTCCAGCAACGCGCGCGAGGTCTGGCCGTCGCTCGGGAAGAGCGCGTAGCCGAACTCGAGCCGCACCTGCTCGCCGAGCGCGGGATCGGGCTCGCGCCGGATCGCCTCGCGCACGCGCCGCGCGAGCGGGCCGAGCAGTGCGGAGATGTCGGACTCGGGCTCGGGGATCAGCATCAGGAACGTGTCGGGGGCGGTGCGTGCGACGATGTCGAACTCGCGCAGCCCCGCGCGCAGCTCCTGCGCGAGCGAGACCACGAGTCGTTCGGCAGCGCCCTCGTCCGGCCCGGACAGCAGGTCGGCCAGGCCGTCGAGCCGAAAGCGCACCAACGCGAAGTTCCGGCCGCGCGCGCTCGAGCGGGCGATCTCTTCCTCGATGCGCTCGCCCACGTAGGTCGCGTTCGGCAGAGCCGTGAGATCGTCGAAACGGCGCTGGTGGCGCATGCGCTCGCGCTCGCCGACCTGCTCGAGCGCCTGTTGGGCGTGCTCCGCGAAGCGCCCGAGCAGCGCCTGATCCTGAGCGGTGAAGCTCTCGCTGGTGAGCGCGTCGCGCGCGACCTTGCCGAGCAGCGAGAGCGTGCCGATCACGCGGCCCTCGCGGCGCAGCGGCCAGGACAACGCCGAGACGACGTCGGCGGGGTGGGTCGCGAGCTCCCGATCCGCAGCGAGATCGACCACGCGCACCGCCTCGCGCAGCGAGAGCGCGCGGATCGAGAGCGCCTTCTCGAGCTCGAGCAGCGGCGCCTGCTCGTCGGTCTCGGCGGACCCGAAATAGGAGCGGATCTGGTAGCGCCCGGTGGCGGCGTCCTGCAGGCGCAGGACCGCGTGCTCGGCCTCGAGGATCATCGCGGCGGACGACGTCACCGAGCGGTGTAGCTGCGCGGAGTCCGATGCCGAGCTGAGCCGGGAAGCGAGCTCCGTGATCGCGCCGGTCTTGGTCGCCTCACGCTCCATGAAGAGCGTGCGCAGGGCGTCCGCGAGCGCGAGCGCGAGTGCGTCGGCCACCGCGCCGATCTTCTCGCGCAGGACCTCGGGCGCCGAGGGTGAGAGCATGCCCTCGAAGGAGAGCAGGCCGATCAGCTCTCCCCGTGCGAGCAGCGGAAGCACCGCGAAGCAGGCGGAGGCCTCTTCGGCCACGTTCGAGAGGACGACCGGCTTGCGCTGGCTCGCCACCCAGCCGTGGATGCCGTCACTCGGGCGGATCCGGTAGGGTGAGGCGAGCGGGTCGATCGCCGTCGACGAGCCGCGCAGCACCAGCGCGCCCTGCTCGGCGTCCACCAGGAACACGTGCGCGATGCCGCCGGAGAGCTCCTCGGCGAGGTAGCGGCAGACCTTGGACAGGCTTTGATGGAGCGAGCCCGACTCGGCCAGGGCCTCGCGAACCAGACCCTGTGCGCGCAGGCGCGCCGAGTCGCGCAACAGCCGGTGGTACTCCTCGGCGCGCGTGATGATCTTCGCGTCGATCGCCGCGAGCCGCGCGACGAAGTCGCGATCCTCCTCCGAGAACGCGCCGCGCCGCAGGCTGTGAGACAGGTTCAAGACGCCGAGCGCGCGCTCGCCGTGGATGAGCGGCACCGAGATCGCCGACTCGACGTCGCTGCGCTCGCGGGTGATCTCGTAGAGCTTCTGGTCGGCCTTGCCGGACAGAAGGAGTGGCTTGCGCTCCGCGAAAGCGATCCCGGCGATCCCCTCGCCGGGGCGGATGCGGATCTTCGAGATCAGCTCCTTCTCGATGCCGATCGCGACCTCGATGCGCAGCGCGCCTTCCGCCTCGTCCCAGAGCATGAGTGAGCCGCGGTCGGCACCAGTCGAGCCGACGGCGATCTGCAGAATGCGGTTCAGCAGCCCGCGCCGGTCGATCGTCAGGTTGTAGGACTCGAGGATCTCTCCGAGGGCATGCAGCAGCTCGGGCTTTCTGTGCGCGTCGACCGGCCCGAACGCGAAGAGCAGCTTCGCGATCAGGGGCGTGGTCACCTGCACGCCGCGCTCGGGCGCCGCCTCGAGCACCGCCCGCAGTCCCGCGGGCGCCTCGGCGTCGATCAACGCGACCAGACCGGGCGTACGCAGGAGCGCCTGCGCGTTCGAGACCAGCAGCTGGTACGACCGCATGGCGTACTTCGGGTCGACGCGCGCGAGCGCGCGCCGAGCGGCGTCGGGGTCGTCGGTCAGAACGCCACAGAGCTCGACGTCGGGATTCGCTTCGAGCAGCGGGATGAGGGCGAGTCCCTCGTCCGAGTGACCGACGATGCCCAGGCGCTTGCGCAAGCCGCGCCTCCCTGGCCTACAGCGCGTCGATCGCGATGCGGACGACGATCTCTACGCGTCGGCCCGTCGCCTCGTCGATCAGGCGCACTGGAATGCTGATCTCGCTGCCACCGCCATTCACCGGGCCGGCGCTCTCGATCTGGAAGCTCTTCTCGGAGACGACGGCGGCCTCGTCCTCGTAGTTCGCAGTGACCTCGCCGGTCGGCGGACCGAGCGGCTCGATCTCTTCGACGACACGCTGGGCTGTCGGGTTCTCACCGACCCGGAGCGCCGGCCGCGCTTGCGGCGTGGTCTCATCGAGCGTCTTGCGCAGCTCGACCAGCACGAGCTTCGAGAGCGTGGTCAGCGTCTGCAGTACGCCCGTGCCCTCGTCGGCGCGCGCCTCGAAGCAGCTCGCCTCGCCCATGGGCAGGAGCCGATGCAGGCGTTCGACCGCGTTCTCGTCGGCCTGGTCACGGTGGTTGTACTGGACGACGAGCGGCACGTCCTCGAGCTTGCGGCCGTGCGCTTCGAGCTGCTGGCGCAGCTCGCCGAGCGCCGCGAGCGTCGCCTTGTGGCGTTCGGGACGCAGGTCTGCGACGAAGACGATCCCGTCCACTCCGTCCAGGATCTGGCGGCGGAGTCCGGACGCTTCGCTCGCGCCGGGCACGCTCGAGATCTGGATGGAGGTCTTGTAGCCGCGCACGGCGCCGAGCTGGACCGGCAGGGTCTCGTACGCGGTGACACCGTCGCGTGTGGCCAGGCGCTTCAGCTCGCCGCGGTGCTCGCGCTTGAGCTTGCGCTGGATGAAGGCGAGGTTGGCGGTCTTCCCCGCGCCGGCGGCACCGTAGTAGACGATCTTGCCGTGGATCTCCCGCGCGTCGCGGTCGGCGGTTCCCATCTACTTCTTCCCCTTCCGGGCGAGGATACGACGCGCCTGGACCGAGATCGTCCCCGGCACATCGCGACTGCGCATGATCACTCCCAAGTCTCGATCGGTGAGGTAATTCAGGAACTTGACGGCCGCCTGAGGCGGACACTTCGGATTCATGGCGAGCCCGAGCTTGACCGGGTACGCGCGCGTCCACTGGCGATTGTGGGCGAGGATGCGCATGACTTCGTCGCACAGGTTGCGGGCGCGCGCGAAGGTCTCGATTTCGTTGTCGGTGATTTTCGGATTGCGGATCGCGGCGGCGGCGACCAGCTTGTTGCGGTCGCGAATCAGCACGGCGCGCGCGTCGACGTTCCCAAGCCGCGCGAGCTTCACCCGCTCGATGATCGTCATCTTTGCGACGCGCGCCTGGAGGTTCTGGCTCCGCGCGTGCTTCTCGTCTTCGGAGAGCTCTTCCGAGCTCTCCTCGATCAGGTCCTTCGCGAGCCCGCTCGTGTCGTCGAGGTCGACGGGGGCTGCAGCGCCCGTGCTCGGATCGGGCGGCAGCGGCGTGGGCACCGCCTCGGCCAGGGTCTCCGGCTCGGGATCCTCCATCTCCCCGCGCTCGACGCCCAGGAAGTGAAGAATGCGATCGATCGTCGCCATGCCCGTCAGTGGGTTCTCACCCAGCGCCTCGACGAGCTCCGAGCAACGCAGCAGGCGTACCTGATTCTGCGCCAGGATCTCGACCACGCGCGGGAAGGGCCGCGCCGCCAGGAACGTACAGGTCTCGTCTGTGGTCGCAGGATTGAGCGCGATCTGCTCGAGGCGCGCACCGTTCTCGCGGTAGAGCTCGGCGCAGACAGCCAGCACCGGAGCCGAGAGCTTCGCCCCGAGGGCCGGCTCGACCACGCGCTCGGGCAGGCCGCGCAGCGACGAGAGCGCCTTGTCCTTGACGCCGGCGTCCGGATCGAGCGTCAGCGCGACCAACACCGAAAGGAGTTGCGGTGGAGGCAGGGGCAGAGCGCCGCTCGCGGCCATGAGCCGTGAGTCGAGCGGCGCGTCGGGGTCCGCGAAGCGTCGGGCCGGGCCGAGGCTCGCGAGCACCTCATTCGGATCCGCGCTCACGCTCCCTCCAGATGCGGGGAGATGGCGCCCCCGCGGGTGCTACTCCTCCGCGTGCCGGTCCTTGGCGGCGTCGGCGACGATCCTGTCTTGAATCGCCGCAGGTGTCTCCTCGTAGTGGGAGAACTCCATGTCGAAGCTGCCCTGGCCACCGGTCATGCTCGTGAGATCAGACGCGTACGTAAGAACTTCGGCCATCGGGACGTGCGCCTTGACGATCTCGGCGTGCCCGCGCGCCTCGACGCCCAGCACGCGTCCGCGCCGGCTGCTCAGGTTTCCCATGACGTCGCCCACGAACGTGTCTGGCACGACGACGGAGAGCGTCATGATCGGCTCGAGCAGGATCGGCTTTGCCAGCGCCACGCCCGCGCGCAGCGCCATGCTGCCCGCAGTCTTGAACGCATACTCGGAGCTGTCGACCGTGTGGTATTTGCCGTCGGTCACGGCGACGCGGATGTCGGTCAGGTGATAGCCCGAGATCACGCCCCGCTCGCAGGTTTCGCGCACGCCCTTCTCGATGGCCGGAATGTACTGGCGCGGGACGGAGCCACCGACGATCTCGTCCAGGAACACCACGCCCGAGCCGCGCTCGCCGGGCTCGACCGTCAGGTTGCAGACGCCGAACTGCCCGCGTCCGCCGGACTGCTTCTTGAGCTTGCCCTCGATGTTCTCGGCGCGGCCCTTGATCGTCTCCAGGTAGGGGATCTTGGGCGGCTTGAGGTTGATCCTCACGTGGAAGAGCCGCGCGATCTTCTCGAGCGCGACCTCGATGTGCAGCTGTCCGAGACCCGTGAGCAGGAACTCGCCGGTGCGCTCGTCGCGCTTCAACGTGAGGCTGCGATCCTCTTCGACCAGGCGGTGCAGCGCCTCGAAGACCTTGTCTTCCTCTCCCTTGGTCGCGGCTTCGACCGCGAACGAGATGATTCCATGCGGGGGCGGATCGAAGTCGATTCGCAGCGGGTGCCGTTCATCGCAGAGCGTGTCGCCGGTGTGTGTGTCCTTGAGCTTGGGGATGGCCGCGATCTGCCCGGGGAAGACCTCGGTCACCTCCTCGGTCTGCTCGCCGTGCAAGCGCAGGATCTTGCCGACGCGCTCGCGCGCACCTGTGCGAGGGTTGAGTAGCGTCATGTCCTTGCGCAGCGTTCCGGAGAAGACGCGCAAGATCGAGAGCATTCCGGCGTAGCGATCGGCGACGGATTTCCAGACCAGCGCCGCGACCGGTGCCGCCGGGTCGGCCGCGAGCACGATCTCGAGCTCGTCGTGCCGGCCCTTGCGCGGCGCGGCCTCGGCGGCGGTCGGGAAGATCCGATCCGCGGCAAGCAGGAGCGCCATGCCGCCGATGTTGCGCGCGCTCGCCGCGCACAGCAGCGGCAGCAAGCTGTCGTTGGCCACGCCCTTGCGCAGGGTCGTGAAGACCTCGTCCTCGGAGATGGCGCCTTGCTCGAGGTACTTCTCGAGCAGCGCGTCGTCGGCCTCGGCGACCGCCTCGACCAGCGCGAGCCGCGCGGCTTCGATCTCGCCGGCGAGCTCCGCGGCGGGCTCGTCGATGGTGAGCTTTCCGCTCGCGTCGAGGTGATGCGCCTTGCCGGTCAAGAGGTTCACGAAGCCGCGGAAGGCCTCGCCACGGCCGAGCGGCAGATGCAGCTTCACCACGCGCACGCCGAACGCCTCCTCGAGCTGCTTCGCGCAGGCGTCGTAGTCGGCGCGCTCGTGGTCCATCTTGTTGGCGACCGCAGCGAGCCCGAGTCCGTGCTCACGCGCGTAGCGGTACGCGCGCTCGGTGCCGACGCGTACTCCGTCCTGCGCATTGAGCACGAGCACGGCGTTGTCGGCGGCGGCGATCGCGCCTTGCATGTCGCCCGCGAAGTTCGCGTCACCCGGCGCGTCGAGGACCGTGAACTCGGCCTCGTCCCAGCGGAACGAGCAGATCGAGGTCGAGATGCTCGTGCGGCGGTGCTTCTCCTCGGGGAGCCAGTTCATGAACGAGCTGCCGTCGTCGACGCGACCGAGCCGGTTGATCACGCCGGCGGCCAGGAGCAGCGAGTCGGCGAGCGTCGTCTTGCCGTCGCCGGCGTGTCCGATCAGAGCGAAGTTGATGCTGCGGCTCGATTCGGTGCTACTCATGGCCTCTCCCTCATTCGAGTCTTTCTCGTCTCTCAGTCACCGCTACTCACGCCTTCTCGATCGCGGTTCAGCGTGTAGATGAGGCGAAGCCCTTCCAAGGTCAGGAAGGGCTCCACGCGTTCGATCGTTTCCGTCTCGCTCGCGATCAGTCCCGCGAGGCCGCCCGTCGCAATGACGCGGGCGTCCTCGCCCAGTTCTTTGCGCATGCGACGCACCATGGTGTCGACCATCCCGGCGTAGCCGAAGACCATGCCCGATTGCAGGTTGTGCGCCGTGTTGCGCCCGATCACGTGCGGCGGCCGGACGATCTCGACCGAGGAGAGCTTCGAGGCGCGGCTGACCAGCGCCTCGAGCGAGATGAAGACACCCGGGAAGATCGCGCCGCCGATGAACTCGCCCGCGCTGGAGACGCAGTCGAAGGTCGTGGCCGTGCCGAAATCGATCCCGATCGCGGGCGTGCCGAGCAGCTTCACGGTCGCGACTGCGTTCACGATCCGGTCCGCGCCGACCTCGCGCGGGTTGTCCACGCGGATCGGCATGCCGGTGCGGATTCCGGGTCCGACGACGAGCGGCGTGCGTCGCAGGAGCTTCTCGCAGGTGCGCTCGAAGATCGGCAGCAGCGGCGGGACGACACAGGAGATGATCGCATCGGACACGCTGGCTCGATCGACACCCGCGAGCTCGAAGAGCCCGCGCAACGTCGCGGCGCACTCGTCCGACGTGTCTTGCCGGTGCGTGCCGATGCGCCAGTGATGCAGCAGCGCCTCGCCGTCGAAGAGCCCGAGAACCACGTGCGTATTGCCGATGTCGATGCTGAGCAGCACGGCCGGGCTACCTGTCCCCGCGCACGAGCGTCACGTCGCCGGCGAGGATCCGCTCGACCGGGCCTCCCCGGGGTTCGACGAGCAACGCTCCATCTTCGTCCAAGCCGTGCACCGTCCCGATCACCTCGCGGGCCAGCCCGGGTCCGCCGATGCGGACCACTTTGCCCGTCATTGTGAACGATTTGCGAAAGCGGTCCAAGACCCCTGCGAACGCGCCCGCGCGCACGGCGTCGATCTCGGACTCGAGGCGCGCGAGCAGGGTTTCCCCGAACGTCACGCGATCCAGCGACTTGCCGCCCGCGATGCGCAGGCTGGTCGCGATCTCGCGCAGCTCGGGCGGCAGCTCGGGCGCCTCGAGATTCACGTTCACGCCGACCCCGAGGACCGCGAAGCGCACGCGGGCACCGTCGAGCTGGACGGGGCAGTTGATGCCGCTCGTCTTGCGGCCGTCGATCAGCACGTCGTTGGGCCACTTCAGCTCCACGCGGCAGCGCGCCGGCAGTGCCGCGCGGACGCACTCGGCCACCGCCACGGCGGCCGCGAACACGTGCCGGTGCATGTGCTCGAGCGGCAGCTCGGCGCGCAGAAGTACGGACAGGTAGAGGCTGCGCCCGCCGGGCGAGAAGAAGCTGCGGCCGAGTCGGCCGCGGCCCGCGGTCTGACGATCGGCGAGAATGACGAGCCCGTCGGCGGCGCCCGCGAGCCCGCGCTGCTCGGCGATCAGGTTGGTCGAGTCCACCACGTCGTGGACTTCGATGCGCCGGCCAAGCCAGCGCGTGGCTGGCGTCAGCTCGGTGAGCGGGCGGTCCATTCCAACGAGACGTCCGCGGCGGGCGCGGAGTGGGTGAGGGCGCCGACCGAGATCTCGTCGACGCCCGTGCGCGCGATCGCGGCGACCCTGTCGAGGCTCACGCCGCCGCTCGCCTCGACGCGCACGCGCCCCGCGCACAGCGCGACGATCTTCGCGATCAGCTCCGGCGGCTGGTTGTCGACGAGCAGCGAATCCGCACCGGCCGCGAGCGCCTCGCGCGCCTGCTCGAGCGACTCGACTTCACAACGGATGCGCAGATGGCGCGAGCCGCGCTCGCGCGCGCGTGCGACCGCGGCACCCGTGCAGCCGACCGCGGCGATGTGATTGTCCTTGATCAGGATGCCGTCGTAGAGCGCCATGCGATGATTGCGCCCGCCGCCGCAGCGCACGGCCCATTTCTCGAGCGTGCGCCAGCCCGGCGTCGTCTTGCGCGTGTCGACGATCTGGGCGCGCGTGCCCTCCACTTCCAGACAGAAGCGGCGTGTCAGCGTCGCGATTCCGGACAAGCGCTGCACGAAGTTCAGCGCCGTGCGCTCGGCCTCGAGAATTCCGATCGCGGGCCCGCGCACGCGCGCGAGCGCGTCCCCTTCGTCCGCCGCGGCGCCGTCCGGGACGAGCACGTCGCAGGCGACGCCGCGCCGTGCGAAGACCTCGCGCGCGACGGCGAGTCCCGCGACGACGATCGCGCCGCGCGCCTCGAGCCGCGCTTCACCGACCGCGTCGGGATCGAGCAGCGCCGTCGACGTGGCGTCGCCCGGGCCGATGTCCTCGGCGAGGGCGGCATCGACGAGCCAGAGCCAGGTCTCGCGCGAGGGAGCGTTCGTCACGGCCTGGCAGGATAGCGGTGCGGCTCTACTCCGGCAGCTCGGCCTTGAGGCGCGCGATCTCGTCGCGGATCAGCCGCTCGCACATCTGCGGGACGACTTCCCAGACCACGGCCTCGATGCGCTTTCTGACCTCGTTCACGACTTGCTCCGAGAGCGAGCCGAACGCTTCCCAGGCAACCTTCTCCAGCGTCTGCGAGAGCAGGGCGGAGTCGATCACGGGCGCCGCGGCGCGCGGGCGCTCTTGCCATTTCGCGCGTCCGGGCAGCGGAGCGGTGGGTCGTGGATCCGGCTCGGTGGGTTCGCGGATCTCGCTCCAGGCGTCGAGCTCGGGCGGTGGCTCGGGCGGTGGTCCGTCCGGGATCGCCTCGGCATCGAGCAGATCCGGCTCGAGCTCGAGGTCTTCGTCGACCTCTGCGCGCGCGTCGCTCTGCATCATCAGCCGCGTGGCCCCGAATCCGCGCGGGGGTTCGGCCTGCGCGGGCGCGATCGGCGCGAACTCGGGCTCTTCGAACGCGGCGGACGTGTCCTGTGAGAAGGGCTCCGCGAACGGGTCCGCCTCGTCGAGCCGCTCGGCCTCGATCTCGGGCTCGGCTTCGGAGAGCTCGATCTCGGAGAGCGAGTGGCTCGGCGCGGTGATCTCTTCGGTCCCGAGCAAGTCAGGAAGCGGCGGAGCGATCGTCGGCAGCGGAGTGTCGAAGCTCGGCACCGCACGGGACTCGGCCTGCGGATCGAAGAATCGCGTCTTGCTGTAGAGCGGATCCGCGAGCGGTGACTCCGCAGCGCGCGGGTCCGGTCTGCCGGGCACGGACGGCACGGCCAGAACGGTTTCCGCGCCCCCCGGACCTGAGCTCTCGCCGAAGATCTGCGACCGGTTCGCGGGCGAGCCGGTCGGCTCCTCGAAGTCGAGGTCGCCGAACGAGAAGTCGGCGCGCGCAGGCGGCGGCGTGAGCGGCGCACTGGGTGCCTCGGGCAGGCGAGCCGGCCGACCGAGAATGTCGGGCGCGAACAGGCGGGTCGCGTCTGCCGGGGCCGTCGGCGCATCCTCGGAGGGATCCGGGCGCTCCGCCTCGAACGCGGATCGGAGCAGCGGCGCGTCGTCGACGGACTCGAGCGCGGGCTCGGCTTCCCAGAGCGGCGCCGCGGGTGCCACCTTTGCGGGACTCGGTTCCGGCGAGACATCGAAT
>Ga0210377_10004201_pt1 | contig 12167 bp, 9 predicted proteins | sample PLM4_65_b1redo_FD_155480 | JGI IMG/M metagenome (GOLD analysis project Ga0210377, IMG submission 155480) | Groundwater sediment microbial communities from an aquifer in East River, Colorado, USA - PLM4_65_b1 redo | ecosystem: Environmental > Terrestrial > Soil > Riparian zone | place: USA: East... | reverse complement strand
CACCTGCCTCGCATAGGACAATTCGTCAAAGTCCGCCTCATCGAAGCCAATGGAGAATGTCTGGACCGGATTCCCCCCAGCTTGCGCCATCAGGGCAACAACCGTGCTGGAATCCATGCCCCCACTCAGGAAGGCCCCGAGGGGTACATCGCTGACAAGATGGCCTCGCACGGCTTCTTGGAGGTGCCACCGCAACCCCTCGAGCCACTCGGCCTCGGTTCGATTTTGGTCGGGGGCAAAGCGGAGGTCCCAGTAGCGACGGATCTCAGGTTCCGCGTTGTCCACGTCGAGAACCAAGTAAGACGCCGGTGGGAGCTTACGGATGGCTCGAAAGATCGTTCGCGGACTTGGAATGTAATGAAAGACGAGATAGTCTCGCACTGCTTCCCAGTCCAAATCTCGCAGGATTTCCGGGTCCTGGAGGATCGCCTTAATCTCAGACGCAAAGAGGAGACGGCGCCCATCCCACGCATACACCAACGGCTTGATTCCCACACGGTCGCGAGCGAGAAACAGCCGGCGACGGCGCTCGTCCCATATCCCGAAGGCAAACATCCCTCGGAGCTTCCCGAGGCACTCCACCCCGTAGGCCTCGTACACGCGGAGGAGGACCTCGGTGTCCGAGGTGGTCCGAAACCTGTGGCCTTGGGTCTCCAGCTCCCGACGCAGCTCTCGAAAATTGTAGATCTCTCCGTTGAAGACGAGGGTCACAGATTGGTCCTCGTTCGACATCGGCTGGTCGCCGGTGACGAGGTCAATGATCGCCAGCCGGCGATGCCCAAGGCCCGCCGACCCTTGCAGGAAGAACCCCTCCCCGTCCGGTCCCCGGTGAGCCAAGACATCGGTCATGGCATGAAGCAGCCGCTCATCAGCGAGCTCCCCATTTGTCTGAAAGATACCTGCGATCCCACACATGATTGGACCCTAATAGTCAATCAATTTCGAATGTCGAATGTCGAATGTCGAATTTTCCAAGATGCTTCCTGCCCGCTGCGAGCTGCCTGCTGCCACTAGCCCGGGTCGATTGAGTCTCTTGAGTCCGTGTCTTAAGGCGAATATCGAATGTCGAATGACGAATAACGAATTCGCCGTTCATCATTCGATGTTTCATACGCGGTCGAACGTTCGAATTGCCAAACGCTCTCTGTTCTTCCCGTCCATTCGAATTCTCGAACCTTCGAACGCCTCTTGTCTTCTGCTTGGCGGCACGGCGGTTCAAGAGTCTTCTCGGTTCAGGGTTAGCGCCCAAGCAGGCCGGGCTGCCCGGCAGCCCCGGCCGGGGCGTCCGCAGACTGTGGCGTCGGCCGGTCAACTAGAACCTTCAAAATCATCGCGATCGCGACCAGGTAATAGAAGAGGTCAAAGTAGGATAGGCTGAGGAACATACCACTGGCGACATAGGCGACTACGCTGGCCTCGAGCATCTGGGCGCAACTCCCTATCCATTCCTTGTCCTTCGATGAATCTCGACGCGCACTTTTCATCACCGATCGAAGAGTCACGAGCGTGGAAAGGATAAGCGCCACATACAGTGCCAGCCCGGTGAAACCATGCTCGGCAAGGACCTGGAAGAAGATGTTATGCGCGTCCACTTCGGGCATACGCGTGTCTGGCATGTACTGATAGTGGACTTCGGGCGTAAAGGGTCGAAAACCGGCGCCAAGAACCGGATGATCCAATGCAAGACGATACGCAACGTACCAGGCGTTGATGCGACCCATGGCCGAACTATCCTGTTCGTATGTCTGAATCGTCTCCATCCGCTCGAACCACTTTGGCGGCGCGAAGGCCTGGCCCAGGGGAATGGCCAAAGCCAGGAGGATGGCGACGGCGAACTTGGCCCGGCTCTTCAACAACAGCATTCCGAGCACGACCGCCAAGCCGATGACCGCTCCACGCGAGTAGGTGAAGACGACGGCGACAACCGAAAAAGCGAGCGTTGCCGTCAGCAGGTGTCGGAGCCACAGGCGCGAATCTTGACGCCGCAGAAATACGAGGAGGGGCAGAATCATGTTCAACGCCAGGCCGATCTCCGTGTTCCCCTCTATGAAACTGTCAGGGGGTCCTAGCACCCGTTCGTTGCCTCCAGTTGCCAGGGCCCAGATGCCTCCTTTCAGGCCATAAAAGCCAATGGACAGGGCGATTACCCAGATGAATGCGCGGAGCTTCTTCTCGTCCTGCAGGAGCATCAGGCCCACAAATGTCATGAGAAGAATCTTCGAGACCTTCTCCAGTTGGGGCCACGCGTCGTCGGGATAGAAGGCACCCAAAGTGGAGAGAAGGAAGACGACCCACAAAGCGATCAGCAGGTATAGTTCCCTGGTTCGCGGGAGCGGGCGGCGATCGTGCGTGAAGACGAGGCCAATCAGGGTCGGGATGGCGACCATTTGGGCAAAGGGCATACTGTAGGCAAACCCCCATGTCTTGCGGTGAGGGTTCATAAGGCCGAGCCACGTCCAGAAAAGCATGCCAATCCAGGGACTCACAAAGGCCACTGGAATTGCCGCAAGGAAGATCAGAGTGAGAGCGACGTCTCGAATGGGCATGGCAGTCTCACCGGACAAGACCCGGCACTTGCTGGGCTAAGGCATGTGGTGAAGTCTCTGAAACCTCGTCGAGCAGCCGGGCCAACTCGGAAGTGAGATACTTTCGTTCGTACTGCTGGATTGGATGCGAGATTGAAGGGTGAGTTGGCGACTTGCTCCAAGCCGTGTAAAGCGCGAGGAGCGTGCGCTGAAGGGCGACCTGGTCTTCAGGCGTCACCATGTGGCAATGATCCATTCCCCTGAGAATGTCCGATGTTGCTCCCTCAAAGACCAATGCAAGAATCGGACGGCCCACCCGGAGATACTCGAAGACTTTTGCGGGGATGAGCGCCTTGGTATCATCAGATGCCTGGAGGATAAGAAGACTAGCGGCCCGCGCCAGTCGCGGGATAACCTCACCGTGGGGAATTCGCGGAACCACCTGAACAACGCCTTCGAGCCCGAGCCCTTTGACCTCGTCGGCGAACCTAGGAGACCCGACCCAGCCACCACCCCCAAGGAACGTCAGGCGGATTCTTTCCTGGGGGAGGCGGCCTTCGCCGATTAAAGCGCTGAGAGCGCGCAGCAAAGGCAATGGGTCTCTGTAGTCCGGCGTCACCATGCCGGCGTGGAGGAGCTCGAAAAGATCCGTTCGACCCGGAACATGAAGATTGTGGAAATCTGCCTCGTCGTATCCGTTGTAGATGACACGAATCTTACCGGCTGGCAGCTCTGGATACCTGGCCAGAAACTCTTGTCGAAGAAGGGGCGTGGTTGCCACGATCCGATCCGCACGACGGACCACCAGACGCTCAAGGGCTGACTCCACCCGGAATCGTAGCGTTCCTGGCCTCGGGTAGAGGCCATCCTCCACCCACGGATCCCGAAAATCAGCCACCCAAGGAACACCTGTCCTGGTCCGTAAGGCCGCAGCGATGAGGTGTGCGGTTGGCAGGGGGCTTGTGGAGTACAAAGCGCTGATGCGCTCTTGGCGGATGACGCGGAGGCCTTGGGCCACGCCAAATGGAAGCCAACTTACGACACGATCAGGTACAGCGAGGACTGCGGGGTAGTGCCCCCGTACAGCCAGATGACGGCTGGTGTCCATCGCGAATGTCCGGTGCACAACGACGCCGGGCGGAATATCGCGGAGGAGGCCATTATCCCTCTGGTCGTAGAAGGATTCTCGTAGCGTGAGAACATGAGGGCTCCAGCCGTGTGCCAGCAGATACTTGCTGAACTTGAGCGTACGGAGGACGCCGCTACTGCTCCCTTCGGGAGGATAGTGATAGGCGATCATGAGGACGTTCTTCACGTGGTTCACCTATGCGCGCTCAGGCATCTCTCGCTATTACTAACCCGGTATAGCCGGAACCAAACAGGGCGAATCCCTGCGAATGTCGAATGGCGAATGGCGAACATCGCCATGCCTGTGCCGGAGCGCGGCAGGCAGGAATGATGAATGTCGAACCAACTCCTGTGCCGGGGCTGTGTGCGTGTGGCGTTCGTTGTTCGAAATTCCGCGTTCGACATTTCGCAATGAAAGTCATGCCCAGGCTCCCCCAGCGTCCGAAAACATCCCGAACCGCCCGCTGCCCCGCAGGCCCCTCCTGCGGACCCCGGTCACTTCCTGTTGGCGTAGCGGTACAGCCACAGATGCAGGTTCGCCGTGTCGGTGGTCCCCAGGAGCGCGAGCACGTTCTGGTACGGATCGAACACCATGCCATGGCGCGAACTCGGGCTCAAACCCGGGGGATCGGTCACAATGGGCGGACTTTCCCAGATGGCAGTCTCGGGATGGTAGACATGGAGCGTATTGGTGTCGATGCGGAAGAACAGGAGCACCCGATTGACGCTGTCCCACACGGCGTAGGCATCGTTGCTTGTCGCCCCTCCGGCGATCCGGCCGCCGGGGACCGGGCCGAGATCCTGGAGGGTCCGGGTGTCCATGGCGTACCGATGGAGCCGCCCCGCGTACCCATCAATGGCGTAGATCACTCGCGCGGTGTAATCCACGGCCTGCATTTCTTTCCAAATCCGAACATCTTGCCTGAGGGCGTTCGATCCCAGAGGCTTGGAGGACCACGTGGCGGTGGGAATATTATAGACGTCCGCCACCGCCCCACAGCATCCGGCGAAGCCAAACCGGATCAGCGTGTCGGTTTGAGGGTCATAGGTACTCATCCAGGTATCGCTCGAGTTCGGGCCGAGCGCGGTGCCGCGGTCGGTCCACCGCTGCGTGAGGACGGCCGCGGCGGGGTTGAAGGTCATGAGGTGATCGAAGAGGTACTTCGGGTCGTCGGTGTTGGATGCGGTGCGGTCCGGACAGACCGTGGATCCCGGGGCGACACTCGAGCCTGGGACCATCCAGAAGAGCTGCCGCTTCGTATCCCACGTCCACCCCACGTAATCCGGGGACTTCGGCTGCACGCCGCCGTCCGGGCCGCAGTACGGGTACTCCTGGCGCCACCCGGCATTCCGGTCGGCGCGGTTGGCCCACCGCTCGGCCAGCGAGAGGGAGTACTGCTCCTGCCGGTAAGACTGCGGGCCGACCGGCCCCGAGAAATCCCCCCCCATGGAGTAGAGGCGGCCGTCGAGGGGGTTGTGCTGCCACGTGGTATGTTTGTTCCCGCCACCCCCGCCGATACCTTGGCCGACATTCGGGGGATCGAGGGCGACGAAGACCCCGGGGGGAATGCTGATCTCCCCCCGGGGGGCCGGCGAGGGCGGCGGCGGGGCCGGCGAGGGCGGGGCCGGTGGGGCGAGGAGCTGGACATTAGGCGGGGGGGCCGGCTGCTTCGGGGGCGGGGGCACGCCCCCCGGGGTGGGCACGTACTGGAAGGCCCACACGTTGCTGAGATGGGCCTCGTGCTTGAGCAGGAAGACCTGGTGGGCGCTATCGTAGATCAGCTTGTTGCCGGAGGAGCCGCTACTGGAGTACGGGGGCACCGTGCCGGGCACCGGGGTCCAGGTGTTCGCGCCGGTCTCGTAGACCCACATGTCCTGGTGGCCACCCCCCCCGACGAGCAGCGTCACCCCGTGGGTGCTGTCATAGGCCATGTTAGCCGCCCCGCGCGCGGGCGGGGAGACGGCGGGGGTGCGGTTCGTCCAGGTCCGCCTCGCGGGGTCGAACGTCCAGGTCTCGTTGAAGCCCACGCCGCCGAACAGCACGAAGACCTTGTACTTCGTGTCGTAGACGAGCGTCGGCGCGCGCCGGTCGGGGGGGCTGTTCGGGACCGCCGTCCACGTATTCGCCTGGGGATCGTAGAGCCACGAAGGCCCCCGGGTGAGGAGGGCGAGCCCGGCATCCGGGCTGAACGCCATGGCGAGCGAGTCGAAGATCCCCGGGCCGCCGGCCGGCAGCATCCGCTGGCCGCGCCCCGCCCGCAGGTCGAAGAGGTACGTCTGGTGGGGGGTGTTGTTCCCGTTGAGCGTCATGTTCCCGTGGGTGATGTAGAGGTCACTGCGCGGGTCAATCGTGGCCATGCCCTGGTCGTGGCCGACCCCCGGGAGGCTCTCGCTCCAGGCGGCCTCGGTGACCTCCAGGAGGTCCCAGCGGTTCTGGGCGAAGTCGTAGGCGAGCAGCGCGTTCTGGTCCTCGCCCGAGCCGAGATTGCGGGCGTGGTACTTGCCGAACACGATCCCCTTCTGGAGCCCGGGGGCATAGACGAAGCTGCTGTAGCCCTCGTCGCCCACCCCGCGACCTGCGGCGATTCCCCCGGCCTGCATATTGACCCACGTGTTCGGCGGAAGGGTGGCGCCCAGGCAGACGGACGTCGGGAGAGCGAGGGCGAGGAGGAGGACTAGACAGACGCTCCAGGACATGCGACCGCGGACCGCGGACCCCGGACCGGTCCCCCGTCCCCGGTCAGTTCGGAAGAGGCGTTCGGCGGTTCGAAAGTTCGGCAGTTCGGGAGGACGGGGTGAAAATTCGCCATTCGCAATTCGACATTCGAAATTGCCTCTGAGAAGCGTTCGAGAGTTCGAATGTTCGAATGTTCGACCGTACTGCGGTCCGCGATCTTCTATCCGCGGTCTGCTCTGCTGGCAAATTCGATATTCGATATTCGAAATTCGAAATTGGCTGTCCCCCGTCCCCGGTCTGTTCCTCACGGCAGCTCCTTCACGTAGACTTGCTTCGTGGCGGGGGGCGGATTCTTCTCGGCCCAACTGACCACGAGCTGCCCATTCCGCCCGGTCAGGGCGGGGGTGTCGGCGGCCCCCGTCCCGGGCGCGGCATTCAGGGGGCCAGTCGGGGGGGACCACGTGGGGGTCCGGAATGACCGGAGGTACAGCCCGGCCCGCGCCCCCGGCCCCCCCTCGGTCCAGGCGAGCCAGAGGTTAGTCCCATCCGAGGCGAGGGCGGGCCGGCCCGCCTCGCCCCGGCCCGGGTCCACATTCAGGCTCCCCCCGAGCGGGACCCAGGCGGTGCCGGTCCACCCCTGGACGTAGACCTGTGAGGGGCCGGTCCGGGGTCTCTCCTGCCAGGCGACGTAGGGGACGCCGGCGAGCCCGGTGAGCGCCACCTGGTTGGCGCGCCCGCCCGGGGCGCCCTGGAGGGCCGCGCCCACGGGGGCCCAGGTGGTGCCGTCCCACCGGGCGACGTAGAGCCTCCCGTCTTGCGCCCACCCGGCGTAGAGGCTCCCCCCCGCCTCGGCGAGGGCGAGGTCCAGGATCGTGCCGGGGCTCGGGCCCGCGAAGATCGGGGGCCCCACCGGGCTCCACTGCCCGCCCGCCAGGCGCTGTACGACGAGCACGTTCACCGCCCCGCCGGCCGGGGGGCGATGGGTCTCGATCCAGGCGGCGTGGAGCACGCCACTGACCACCGCCAGCGCGGGGGTCCGCCCGGCATTGCCGGGGGCGGTGTTCAGCGCGCCGTTCGGCATAGCGGGATTGCGATCCGTCACCCACTGGCTCCCGTCCCAGTGGGCGACGAAGACGGAGGTGCGAATCGCCGTCCCCGCCACGGTGCCCCACCCGTAGCCGCCCCCTTCATACCAGGCGACGTAGGGGGTGGAGCCGACCACGGCGAGGGCGGGGGCGTAGCCTTCAGCCCAGATGCCCCCATCCGGGTCGGCGGGGGTCCCCACCCGGCCGCCCAGTGGCTGCCAGGCCCCGGTGGTCCATCGGGCGACGTAGGTGCCGACGAGTTGCCAGGTCGCCGGATTGGTGTGCTGGGACCAGGCGGCGTAGAGGGTCCCATCGGCAGCCGTGGCGAGAGTGGGATGGAACGCCCAGCCCGCAGGATCGGCGCTGAGGCCCCCGCCGAGGAAGCGCCCCTCTTGGGCAGCAGCGGCGGACGACTGGAGACCGAGGACGGAGGACGGTCCCCCGTCGCCGGTCCCCGGTCCCCACCCGAGGAGGAGAGCTAGGGACACGGTCGCCATCAGCCCGTGCGTCTGTCGTCTCATCGGATGACTCCCACCCGGCGTAGCCGAAACCAAATAGGACGAATCTCCAGGAAATGTCGAATGTCGAACAGGGAATGATGAATTTCGAACCAGAGCGGTTTCAGGGGCCGATTCTCCTCGTTATTCGATACTTCCGCCATTGGCGGATTCGATATCCGACATTTCGCGATGAGACTCAAGGAAGTTGGGCGACTCCAAGAATCCAAGGGACTCCTCATCGGTACACCTGCAGCACGCGCTCCACAATTTCGATAGCCTGGCGGAGGCTCCGAATGGCCTCGTTGAGGTACTGTGCCCGCGGGAGACCATCGTGGGAGCGGTCCACGGGGATGCGGGCGAGATTCCAGGCATTGGTCGTCTCGTTGTAGGCATACTCGAGCAGAGGGCTCGGAGCCTTCCGCGCATCCCGCTGGTGCTCCATCCCGGCGCGGGCGGCGCGGATGAGCACGTACACGTTCCGTGCGGACCCCACGATGTTATCCAGAGGCTCTGCCTCATCTACAGTCGAGAGTTCCTCCAGCACGTATTTCCCCAGATGCACCGCCAGGCGGAGCTGCCCGGCGATGTGGGCAGAATTCCTGATCACTTGAAACATCGACGGAGGCACGGGAGGAGGTTCCACTGGCCAAGATTGTGCCGCGCTGCACAACAGCATCCCCACTATCCCGAGCCACCAGCCGGCCGGGGCAAACCGAGACATCATCTACCCACCCCCATCTTTCGTCGCTCGATGGCCGGATCCCCGGCGACCCATCCGGCCACGCGCGTCCGGTATGTCATCCCCTGAAACCCGGCCTCTCTCTCTGGATGGAGTCCAAGATCCCCTGCACTTGATCGCCAATTCGCTTCCATTCGAACTCCCGAACAACCCGCAAGCGGCCTTGTTCTCCCAGGCGGAGTGCCATGTCCCCGTCGCTCAGAATTCGCCTCAGGGCGTTTGCGATGTCCTCGGGATCATGAGGATCCACCAGCAAACCGCTGACGCCGTCCTCGACGGCATCGGGAATCCCTCCGGATCGGCCTCCGACAACCGCCTTGCCACAGGCATTGGCCTCCAGGAAAACCAGTCCAAAGCCTTCCACGTCGCAGGACTCCAATTGCTCCCGGCTGGGCATGACGTAAACGTCGCTCAGCGCATACACGTCAGGCAAGTCTTCCGCTGAAACCATTCCGGCAAAAACCACATGGTCCCGAACTCCCACCGACATGGCGAGCGTTTCGAGTTGAGCCCGATAGGGGCCGTCGCCAACGATCAGGTAGGTGACGTCCGGGATGCTTTGCCGCAATCGTGGGAGGGCCTGGATGACCATATCCTGCCCCTTCCGCGCCACAAGGCCGCCGACGGTGAGGAGGACCCGATCCCTGTCTCGTGGTCCGAGCAATGCATGTCGGAGATCCATTCTGGCGGGACGCGGTCGGAACCGGTCGACATCGCACCCGGGATGCACCAGCGCTATCCGCTCCGGGGAAACGCCTGCCCGCCGGACGAGGTCGGCCGTGAACCGGCTGATCGCCAGCACGCGATCAGCGTGCTGCAAGGCCAGTCGCGGCTTTTGCCACGCCGACTGCATGGCAGTCAGGATCTCGTTCCCGTACGCATACACGACAAAGGGAAGCCGAAGCCACCGGCGCAGCCAGAGCCCCATGGACCCGTCGCTGACCAGCCCGAGCTGGATGGCAACAGGCCGCTCCCGGAGCATGATCTGCGCAATGGCCGCTCCCCACACGAGGCCCTGGCGGTATTTCGCCCCTTCAAAGGCCGCAGGCCGGCGGTAGACGCGCGGCCCCAAACGGGTTTCCACAGCCCCAGGCGATCCGGGAACGCCCGTGAGGCAGCATACCCGGTCGGGACCCAGCACCGATGCTATTGATCCCACGAAGTGCGAGATGCCTCCGGTGTGCGGAGGAAAGTACATGCTGCTAATGAGCAAGGACTTCATCCGTCGTCCCGCGCCCAGCCCTTGCCGCCCGAACCCTTCGCATTCGACGGATCATGAGACTCTTTCCCAAGCCTCAGGCCACTCTCTCTTATCGTTCGAAGCCGTGCCGCCAGGAGAGGCGGGATGCACGCCTTGAGGAAATCCGCGTACAACTCCGCTTGGAAGGGCCGCTCCCGAATCAGGCGAAGCAGGCGCCCCCTGGCCTCTTCGGTTCGACCCTCCGTGCGGTCAAGATACGCGAGCCTCCGCTGAAAGCCATAGAGGCGGGCCCGGATGATGCCGGCCGCCTCCGCGCCGCAGCGCGCCGCAAGTGATTTCTCATACAGGAGAATCTCGAACATCGTCACGAAGGCCTCCGAATACGTCCGCTGCTGGCTGACGCTGAAGGCATCCGGTCTCCAGCGGTACATGGCGAGGGGTTCATCGATGTAGCCGAAGGCGATCCCCTCCATTGCCGCGAGGATCCACCGACAGTAGTCATCCACGCCCTTGAGCCGTTCATCAAATTTCCCAGTCCGCTCGACGCAGTCACGACGCTCCATCACGGTCAGAGGTTCCACATGGCAGCGCTGGAGCAAATCCATCAGGCAATAGCCCCGGGGAACGGGCGTGTGTTTCTCCTGATGGACTCGATGGTGGAGAACTTCATCCGCCTCGTCGATCACGGTGGTATCGCTGTGCACAATCCCGAACTCTTTGTACGTGTCTAGAAAGGCCACCTGGCGCTCCAACTTCTGCGGATACCACATATCATCGGCGTCCAGGTACGCGATGAATTCACCAGCGGCCTTGGCTAACCCCAGGTTCCGTGCCGATGCGACGCCTCTATTCGGCTGGAACAGATACTGGACCCTGCCGGCGTACCGCGCCATCACCTCTGGGGTAGTATCCGTGGAGCCGTCATCGGCGACGATGACCTCGAAGTCCCTGTAGGTCTGGGCCAAGGCGGAATCGAGGGCCCGTCCGATGTACGACGCCAGGTTGAATGTGGGGATGATGACTGAAACCCGCGGCATGATCGCCTCTCAGATCTCCATCCTCATCGGTGACAGGACAAAGCCTTTTCGTACACAGCGCGCATTTCCACAGCACATCTGTCCCACGAGTACTTTGCCACCTGTTCCAAGCCTCGGGCCACATATCGCTGCCTGGTGCCTTGGTCGAACACGGCGTCAATGGCCCTGGTTAGGTCTGCCGTGTCGTCCGGATCGAAGTAGAGTGCGGCGTCCCCTGCAACCTCGCGGAACACCGCGGTCGATGCAGCAAGCACTGGCGTCCCACATGCCATGGCCTCGAGTAAAGGTATTCCAAAACCTTCATTGTGCGACGGGAAAACAAAGGCCTGGGCACAGTTGTACAGGATACGGAGGGTCTCGTTGCCTGGATTCTCCACCAAGCGGACAGCACGGTGGAGTCCCAGGGCGTCCAACTGCGACGTCTCACCGGCGGTCCAACCCGGACCTGCGACAGCGAGCATGAGTCCTGTGGCGCGAACGCAATGAGCCATGGCATCCAGCAGCCGAGAAAAATTCTTATAGGCCGTATTCCGTTCACCAACGTAAAGGACATACGGTGGTCTGATGTGCAGTTGCTCGCTCAAGAATGTCAGATGTTGGTCGTTTCTCTCGACGAAAAAAGAGTGCGGGTCGGCTGCAAGGTGGACGACGTCAATAGACGATTCCTCAAGCCCGTAGTACCGGATAAGGTGGTCTTTCGTCACGTGAGAAATGGCGATGATCCGGACTGCTCGGCGGAGATACTCCGGATACTGTTTCCGAAGCCAGAGACGGGATTCGGTATTGTAGCGTTCGGCAAAGAGTTCATGGTTCATATCGAGCGCAATGGCCACGTGAGGGATCGAGGAGGGCAACCAGGTCAGGTATGTGGACTGGAAAATGGCCTCTTGCTTGGTTCTCGCCCACAGACCGATTGCGAAAATATTGAGGCGGCTGAAAACCGGTTCCGCAAGCCGATCCAATTTCCAGCTCCAACCTGTGCGAGGAGGTAGCACGTTCCGACGCAAGATTCGAACGGGGGGAGGGGGCGTGATGCCTCGGCAATCGGTGGGAAGAAGAAGATCCACGTGCACGCCGTTGCACGACGCAAGCCGCGGAAGCACTGCGTTAAACCATGTCATGATGCCGCAATGCTTCATAAGGCCGTAGACGATCCCATCAACAATAAGGCGCATCGAAGTATCCACGCTTCCTGCTTTGCTTCGTCATTTCCGGAGATAGAACGCGGCTTGGTCTCCGCGTCCCTGAGTGTTCAGAACTCTTGCCCTTCCTTCG
>Ga0210377_10004200_pt1 | contig 12168 bp, 11 predicted proteins | sample PLM4_65_b1redo_FD_155480 | JGI IMG/M metagenome (GOLD analysis project Ga0210377, IMG submission 155480) | Groundwater sediment microbial communities from an aquifer in East River, Colorado, USA - PLM4_65_b1 redo | ecosystem: Environmental > Terrestrial > Soil > Riparian zone | place: USA: East... | reverse complement strand
CGACCACTCGCGGCCATACGACATCGGGTGTCGCATCGATCTCGATCGTCGACACCACCTCGCGGAGCGGTGCGGCCGGTCCCGCTGCTTCGACTCCCATGAGCAGCGGCAGCGCGAGCAGCAGCCCGAGCGCGTGGGAGGGTCTCAGGCGGTGCGAGCCGGCGACCATGCGGCCGAGCAGCGCGCCGAGCAGCGCGAGCAGCGCAGCGAGGGGGAAACTCATGGCCAGGCAGAGGGCTCCCTCGAGCGCGAAGAGCACCAATGCTCCGGCCGTGAAGAGCAACGCGAGCACGGCAGCGGCGATCGCCGCCCCCGCTCCGCGGTCGCCATCGCGATTGATCCAGAAGCCCGCCACGAAGCCCACGGTGAATGGCGTTCCGACGAAGAGCATGCCGAGGTAGCTCCCGAATACGAGCACGCTCGCGGACATGGCGGCGATACCGAGAGCCGCCGCGGGTGCCGCGGCGGCGAACATGGCGCGCGCAGGCGACGTGCTCACCCCGGCCTGCGCGGCTTTGGCTGCGACCGCTTCACGGCTCGGCAGCATGCAGAGCAGCAACATCCAGAGGTAGTTGGCGATCGGGAGGAAGAAGACGAGCCCGCTCCAAGGGGAGAGGCCCGCGTCGAGCGCGCGCCGGAACGTCATCGAGGCCCCGACCCACACGAAGGGGAGCGCCCAGACCAGCAGCACCCACAGCAGCCACTCGTGGGTCTTGCCGATCAGCTCGGCGCGGGCCGACAGCAGCGGAGTCAGATAGTCAGGCGGAGTCCAGAGCGCGCGCGTGACGCTCCAGACGAGGGCGGCGTCGGTCGCGTACTTGAACGCCATGAGTGAAAAGCCGCTCGCCGCATACGCGCGGCGATCGACGCGCTCGCTGAAGCCAAACCAGAGAGTCCAGACGCGCTTGGCGAAGCTCATCTTCTACTCCTCGGGGATCCGAGCTGCGACACGTCCTCGAAGTGGCGCGCCAGCTCGGATTGATAGCGACGGCCGAGCGCATCGCCGTGCTCTCGCATCCAGCCTCCGAAGCGCGTCGCGCAGGCGGGCGACTCGCGCGAGACGAGCAGATCGCGTTGCAGCCCCACGAGCTCGTCCCGGGTGATGAGGACGTCGCGCAGCAGGAAGCCCAGCATCCGTGCGAGGCCGAGTCCCAGGGGTTCGGGCACCCGCAGGAGCCCGGCGCGCGATCGCACGGCCGCACGCAGCCGCTTTACCAGCTCGAGGTAATCGAGAATCTCCGGTCCTGCGGCGTCGCGGGCGACATTTTCACCGCGCTCGCCGAGCTCGACGCACAGGCGCGCGACGTCGTTCACGTACACCGGCTGCAGGCGGTAGTCGCCACGGCCCACCACGGCGAAGGCTGGTAGATGGCGCAGCAGCCAGGCGATGTTGTGGATCAGGATCGCATCGTCGCCGAACAACACCGTGGGACGAACGATCGCGTAGGAGAGCCCCGACGTGGCGAGCTCAGCCTCGAGCAGACCCTTGCCGCGATAGTAAGGCAGATCCGACGCGGCGTCGGCGTTGGCGATGCTCACGTGCACGACGCGGCGCACCCCCGCGCGCTGAGCCGCGTGAAACAGGCTTCGAGTATTTCTCACGGCGGTATCGAAGCGAGTGGTGCCCCGCTCGAAGCGGACCCAGTAGGTGTTGTAGAGGGTGTGCACACCTTCGAGGTCCTTTGCGAGCACCTCCGGCCGATCGAAGGCGTAGACGCGGGAGTCGATCCGCGCCGCGAGCGGGCTCCGCGCGTCCGCGTGGTTCGTGAGCGTGCGCACGGCGATTCCGCGCTCGAGCAGACGACGAGCGATGAAGCGCCCGGTGAAGCCGAAGGCTCCGGTGACGCAGTCGATACGCGCACGCTCGGTCATCGGGCTCATTCCTCCTTCGGGCGACCGAAGCTACGCCGCAGCAGCTCGATCAACGCCAGCGCGGCCGGCTCGTTATCGAGCACCTCGCGTCCCACGCGATCGAGCGTAGTGAGGTACTCCTCGATCTCGTGAATGCGCCGCGTCTCCTCGTCCGTCGCCCCCTTGGCGAGGTCGGTGAGCGCGGCGAGGGCGTCGCCGGCGACCGGATCGAACTCACGGCGTTTTCGCTGCCGCGCGATGGCGATGGTCTGCCTGAAGAGGTCGCCGCGGCTGACGTACCAGTCCTGGCGATCGGGGGCCTTCGAAACCTTCTGGATGACACCCCAGGCGCGCAGATCCTTGAGACACATGCTGGCGTTGCCGCGGCTGATGCCGAGCCGTCGGGCGATTCCCGTGAGTGAGAGCGGCGCGGCGGCGCCGATCAAGAGAGCGCTGACTCGTGCGGTCGAGGGGTTGAAGCCGAACAGCGACGCCATCCCCGCCCATGAGGCGACGAAGCGATCGAGGGCCGCGTCCCGGTCATCATTGCGAGCCATGATTCAAGAAGTTTAGAATATTCTGAACAATATGTAAACAAACGATTATAAAAGGAATAACAAGGGGAATCGGACCTCAGAAAGCTTCATGCGGTGGCCCGGCCGTAGCGCTCGTCGGCGCTTCCCCCGCGACGGCGCCACGAGGGAAGGCGCGACGAAGGCCTGATCGAAGTGGAGGTGCTCGCGTGCGCATTCGAGCGCTTGCGCCGAGCGCGAGGCTCTCCGGGCTCACGGGCTCGCGGGGGGCTTGCTCGAGTAGACCAGGTTGTCGCCATCGAGTTTCGGGTCGGGGCCGAGCGTCCAGATCTGGAAGTGCTCCCCCTCGATGCCGTAGCCGTAGGCGCCGCCCGACCAGGGATCGAGGGGAACCAGCTCGTCGGGGTGTTCCGCTCGCCAGATCTCGTAGACAGCAGCGCCGTCTACCGGCAGCGCACCCGTGCGTGCGCGATGGCCCTCCACCGCCTGGGCGAGTGACAGGATCTGGTTTCGCGCGAGGGTCTCCTGGGTCGCGGGATCCGCCGCGGCGGACTGGCGCGCTTGCGCCTGCGCGATGGCATTCTGGATCGCGGGGACGAGCCGCTCCTTCACGAGAACCCCCGCGCCGATCGCCGGGCCCAGGGTCACGACCGCAACGATCACGAAAGCGCCGAGCCGTGCGCGGAGCTCCGATGACGGCGCGGGCGCCAGGCGGGGCTCAAGCACCGCCAGTCGCCGCGCGATTGGCGGATGGGTGCCCAGCCACTCGCCGATCTTCATCCAAATGGAGTTCATGTCTTCACGCTGGCGGGCGAGCGCCTCGAGATTGACACGTGCGCCGTTCTTCCCCCCGCCAGCCAGGATCGCGAGACCGCGCAGCCCGGCTTCGCGGTCTCGGCACACCGCCATTCCGTAGCGGTCGCTGGTGTACTCGCAGGCGCGCGAGTAGAGCTGCCCGAGGAACGGCACGGCGAGCCCCGGCAGCAGCAGCCAGCGCCAGCGCAGATGGCCGGCGTGCAGGTGCCCGAGCTCGTGGGCGACGATCATGTCGCGCGCCTCGGTGTTGTCGCCGCAGGCTTCGAGGAGATCCGAGTACAGCACGATGAAGGTGCGCGAGAGGAAGCGCGTGGCGAGCGCATTCAGCGCGCCCCCGGCCTGCAGCACGTAGGCATCCGGCACGGGGTCGAGACCTACCCGTCGCGACAGCTCGACGACCCGCGCGTGCAGCTCCGGCATCTGGTCCGGCCCGAGCTTGACGCCGTTCCCCCGCAGGCGCGTAATGAACGCCAGGTGCACGACGAAGAAGAAGACTCCCAGGAAGGCGGCGTAGATCGCGCCGACGATCGAGACCGCGATCGCGATCCAGAGCGCCAGCGCCGCCAGCGCGATCAACCAGCGCAGCGGCCTCTCCGAGGACCAGCGCTCGACGCGGACCGCGTCGGCGCGGGGCGTGCCCGAAGCATACGAGGTGGTAACGGCCATGCTCTCCCCTTCCGCGACAACGAGCCGGCCGCAGGCTACGCCTCGCACGCCTGCGTGTCTACAAGCAGGAGAGTCATCGCAATGAGATGCGAAATGGCGTTTGGATCGTCACTTTCGTGGGTCAAAACCCGCAATGGGGGCCTACGCTCCATTCTGTGCTCGAATACCACTTCGTAGCGCCAGTGGAGCCGTCGACGTCCATGCTGCTCGGCGCCGCGCTGATCTCGTCGCTCGCGTGGCGGCGCCAGCGGCGTCAGGGTGCGCCGAGGTAGTCTATCTTCCCCAGCTCGACGCCGCCGTGACGCAACAGCGCGTAGGTCATCGTCACGTGGAAAAAGAAGTTGGGCAGAGAGAAGTGTTTGAGGAACACCTCGCCGGTGAAGGTCAGCGTCGAGCATAGGTAGTTTAGGCTGGATTCTTGATGTCAAACCAATTTAGAAATGTCGGGTGCCTGTGCAAAGTAGAGATGTCGGGCTGGGCACGCTGCGCCGGACTCAGGCGTGGTCCGCTCGGCCCTGGGCTGCGTGGATTCTCTCCTTGTCTCGAAGGGACAGCCGATGGCTGGCCAGCCGTCGGCTGTCCCTCTCGCGTTGATCGTCTCGGATCTTCGAGAGCACTGCAGCGAGCCGCTTGTTCTCGACGATCGCTCCCTGGCGCACGTGCGGGTTCGTGTCGTGGAAGATCCGCACGGGGAGCAGGCTGCAACTGGATCTCGCAACGCGGCCGAAGTGGGGCGGGGCGCGGCCTGGCGCCGGCCGTAACCCGGGGCCGTCGCGTCGCGATCCGCATCGGCGGCGGGCGCCGTTGGCGTCGCGTCATCCGTGTCACGTCACGCTGAAGGTGGAGAAGGACGTTCCTTCGCTCCGCTCGGCGACGGTCGTTGCCGAGTTGGAGCGAAGTTGGCGGGAGGCTTGCGAGCGTGGGAGGTTTCGGGTCGTTCATTATTCGATCTAGGGCGATCACGTCCACCTGATCGTCGAGGCGGCGAGCGCACGGGACCTGGCGTGCCGGCTCAAGGCGATAGCCGCGCGTTTGCTCACGAGCCCTGAACGAAGCGCAGCACCTCGCGCACCACGAGCTCCGGATTCTCCATCGGAACCAGGTGCCCGGTGTCGGCGACGCGCAGCTCGGCGCGGGTCATGCGCGCCGCGAGCGCCTCGTAGTACGCATAGGAGAAGTTTCCGGCGCGCGCCCACAGGATCAGCGTGGGGACGCGCACCTGGGAGGCCAGCTCGAGCACGTCGAGGCTCCCGTTGGCCCCGAAGATCGCTGCCTCGATCTCCGGAGGGCACGCGAGCTCGACCTGTCCGTCGGGACGGTCGTGGAGCCCCTCCGCCAGGTAGAGATCGAACACGCGCGGATCCCAGTTGGCGAAGAGTTCCTTGCCGGACCACTTCGCGCGCGCCGCGTCGCGACTCGGCCAGACAGCGCGACGCCGGCGCGCACCGTCTGCGATCGCGTTCCCGAACGCGCGGTGCTGCGCCTCGAGCTCGGGAGTTCGCTGCGGCGGCACGATCGGGTCGACGAGCACGAGGCGCTCGAAGAGCTCGGACCTCTGCGCCGACGCCGCGATCAACGCCGTGCCCCCGAAGGAGTGGCCGAGGCCGAGCGCGATTCGTGAAGCGCCGTGCTCCTGGCACAGCACGTCGGCGACACCGATCACATCGCGGCCGAACCATTCCCAGCGATAGGGCTCTGCGCCTGCGGGCTTCGCGGAATCTCCATGGCCGCGCACGTCCATCGCAATCACGCGGTAGTGTCGCGTGAGAGCTCTTGCGACGGGTCCCCAGACGGCGGCGCAGAAGCCGTTCGCGTGGTGCAGCAGCGCCAGCGGACCGCTGCCGCCGAAGTCGAGCGTCGCAATCTCGATGTCGTTCTCGGGCAGCTTGATGCGGTGTCGCTTCACGTCTTCCGGCATGGGAAGCGGGAGTCTGGCGGCGCTGTGCGGCATCCGCCACCCGGTCCGCGGTATCCTCATCAGGTGCAGGGCGCACCGAGCCTCCACGATCACGAGCTGCGCGAGCGGATCCGCGCGAACCTCGCCGGCTTCGAGCGCGAGAGCTTTGCTGACCCGACGCTGCGCGCGGCCGCGGTGGCCCTCGCGCTCGTGCCGGGCGACGACGGCACGTCGTGTTTCGTGCTCACGCGGCGCGCCCCGCGCCTGCGCGCGCACGGCGGGCAGTGGGCCCTGCCGGGCGGGCGCCTCGACGCGGGCGAGAGCGCTGAGCAGGCTGCGCTGCGCGAGCTCGCCGAAGAGGTCGGTCTCGATGTCCCCGCGTCGAGCGTGCTCGGCTGCCTCGACGATTACGCGACGCGTTCGGGATTCGTGATCACGCCCGTCGTGATGTGGGGCGACGCCGCTGCGTTCGCGCCGAACGCGCAGGAGGTGGCCGCCGTCTATCGGGTTCCGCTCGCCGAGCTCGAGCGCCCGGACGTGCCACGCCTGCGCGCCATCCCCGAGAGCGATCGCCCGGTGATCTCGATCCCGCTGCTGGGCACCTTCATCCACGCGCCCACCGCGGCAGTTCTGTATCAGCTGCGCGAGGTGGCGGTGTGGGGCCGACCGACTCGCGTGTCACAGTTCGAGCAGCCGGTCTTCGCTTGGCGCTAGACGCTTACGGGCACGCGCTCGCGGCCGTCGGCGCAGCCACGCTCGGGCTGCTCGAAGCCTTCGAGAAGGTGCAGCGCCGCGTGCACCCGCCGTCGATCCCGTCGCTGCGCGAGAAGCTCGCCCCGCTGCGCGACCGCCAGGCCGACGCGCTCGCACGTTTCCAGGCGGCGGCGGTCCCGGAAGGGCTCGCGCCCTTTCACGAGCAGCTGGCTTCGGGGGCGGAGGCGGCGCTCGAAGCGGCCGGTTTGTTTGTCGAGCCGGCCCCGCCGGCCGAGCTCGCGCCGCGCGTGCTCGCGAGCTTCTCGGCGCACTGCCGCGCGCAGGAGCGGCTCTATCCGCTGCGACTGGCGCTGCTCCCGTTGAGCCGCTTCTTCGCCGAGCCGGCCTGGCACGCGCGCCTCGCCGAGCTCGATCCCGAGCCGGCGCCAGGCGTCACCCTGGGTCTGCATCGTGGCGGACCCGAAGAGGGAGTGCTGCCGCGCGGCGCCTTCTCGCTCTACGTACCCGAGCGCTGCGACGGCAAGACGCCGCTGCCCTTGGTCGTCGCGCTGCACGGCGGCTTCGGGCACGGTCACGACTTCGTCTGGACCTGGCTGCGCGAAGCCAGGAGCCGGCCGTTTCTGCTGCTCGCGCCGAGCTCGCGCGGAGCGACCTGGTCGCTCGATGCGCCGGCTCACGATGCGGGGATGCTGCATGCGCTCGTCGCGCAGGTGTGCGCAAGCTGGCCCGTCGACCGCCGCCGGATCCTGCTCACGGGGCTCTCGGATGGCGCCAGCTTCACGCTGCTCGCCGGCCTCGCTCCGGATTCGCCCTTCAGCCACCTCGCGCCCATCTCGGGCGTACTGCACCCGGCCAACCTTGCGAACGGGAATCTCGGCCGCGCGCGCGGACGCCGTGTGTGGCTGTGCCACGGGGCTCTCGACTGGCTGTTCCCGGTGTCTCTCGCGCGCCTCGCACGCGACGATCTCGTGCGGGCAGGTGCGGACCTGGAATACCGCGAGATCCCCGACCTCTCGCACGCGTATCCGCGCGAAGAGAATCGAGCCATCCTGCGCTGGCTCGGCACGGATTGACGCGCGCGGGAGCTCCGAAGGGCCCCCCTGCCAGCCTGCGATCCGGCGACCCGGCAATCCGGCACTTCAGCAGGAGGGCTTCTTCGTCGGAAGGGCTTCCAATTTCGTCTCACAGCCCCGAGTTGTCGAACCCTCGATGCATCCTATGCGCAGCGCGCATGCGGAGTAAAGAGGAACGCATCAGGCAGGCAATTAAATTGCGTCGCCGGAAACAGCGTTTCACCGCAGCGCGCGAACGAAGCCGGGCGCCAGCGTGCCGCGAGCCACTTCGTCGACCGCGCCTTCGAGCGTCACTTCGAAATCCTCGCTCACGCTGACACGCAGCCCGCCGCCCGCTGAGCGCACCACCACCGGACTCGAGACCAGCCTGAGACGGGTCGCAGCGCAAGCGACGGCGCAGGCCGACGTGCCCGACGCCGACGTCTCGCCCGCGCCTCGCTCCCAGATCAGGATCTCGAGCGCGTGCGGGCCGCTGCGCGCCGCGGCACTCCGTCCGCCCCGACGAAGAGCCGGATCCCGACGCTGCCGCCGGGGGTCTCGACGCGCAGCCGCGTGCGCCGTGTGCGAGCGGTCGCGTAGAGGAATCTCGCGAAGATGCGCAGGCCATTGCCAGATTTCTGGGCGCGGCTCCCGTCCGGGTTCCAGATGCGCAGGCCGAAGTCGGCGCTTCGCGAGGCGACGAGCTCGAGCACGCCGTCGCCTCCCACCCGCAGTGGCGGTCGCACAGCGCTCTCACACGCCGCGGGCTGAGCCTGGAAGCGAGCTCGCGGGGATCGAGGGCCAGGTAGTCGTTGCCGAGCGCGTGCCCCTTCCAGAACCCGTTGCGCACCGACCTCTCCTCGGACTAGTCGCTGGGGGACTGCTCGCCCAGCAGCGTCTCCAGATCGCGCATCAGGATGCGCGCGTCGAGGAAGCCGCTGCCGTAGACGTTGCGGATGCGGCGTTCGCCATCGATCAGGAAGACCTTCGCCACGTGGCGCAGGGCGCCTGCCGACTCGCCCTCGCGCGCGAGCGCCGGCACGGCGTCCTGGTCGAAGTCCTCGAGCACCGGGCGCAGCATGGCCTCGTCGCGGCCCGTGAAGAAGCGCCAGTCGCCCTGCGGCGCGAGGTGCTGGCGCAGACTGGCCATCTCGGCCGGGCCGTCGCGCGCGGGATCGAAGCTCACCGTGACCAGGCGCACGCGCCCGTGCAGCGCCGCGCTCGCCGCGAGCTTGCGGTCCACCTGCTGGAGCGTCGCCAGCAGCAACGGGCAACCCGCGGCGTCGTGGCAGCCGAGATACACGAACGTGACGACGGCGAAGCGGCCGCTGCGCAGACCCAGCAGCGGCGCCTCCCGACCGTCGGAGTCGAGCAGCACGTGCTCCGAGACTCGGTCGATCGGCGGCAACGCGTAGCTCCCGGCGGCGGGCAGCTCGTAGAGCAGCGCCGGCTCCCCGGGCGCCTCGGCCGCGCGGCCGATCGCCGCTGCCGCCACGAGCAAGCCCGTCGCGAGCAGCGCCGGGCGAAGCTTCCGGCTCAACCCGGCTCGCCCGGGGCGACCCCGCGTTGCGCCTGGGTCTTGTACAGGCCCGCCTGACCGAAGTTCATGATGTGCGGCCGGCCGAGTTTTTCCGCGCGGAAGTCGATCTCGAAGCGCGGCGAGAGCTGCTTCCCGTCCCAGTCGAAGGCCTTGAGGAACTGCGCGTCGTCGCCGCCGACGCCGTCCCAGTTCGCGAGCAGCGAAGTCGTGAAGTACAGGCGCTTCCCGTCCCAGGTCTGCGAGACCATGTTCACCTGCGGCCCGATCTTGCGCTCGTAGATCTGCTTCGGGCTGCGCGGCTGCGAGACGTCGAAGACGCGCACCTTGCCGTCCATGAAGGTGTCGACGAATAGGTGTTTGTCGTCGGCCGAGAGGCTGATGTCGACCGGCAGCGGCGTCTGGCTCGGATCGCCGATGTCGGCGATCTCGACCGCTTCAAAGCTTCCATCAGGCTTGCGAAAGACGCCGATCAGCTTCGAGGTGAGGGCGGCGGCGGTGAAGGCGTAATGATGCTCGGGTGCGAGGGCCCAGCGGATCTCGAGCGGCGCGCCGGGAACCTTCAAGGTCTGAAGCGGCTTCCGGGCATGGTAATCCCACACCACCATGCTGTCGCCAAAGTTCTTCATGGCCTCCGCGTCGCCGAGCAGCTCGGAGAGCTTGCGCATGTAGTTGCGCTTGCCCGTGAACGATGACGTGAGCATGCGGTTCAGCTCGGGCTTGATGCGCGCGTCATAGCCATAGGTAGCGCCCTCCGGCATCCAGATCGTCCGGATGAACTCGCCGTCGTGGTTGTACTCGACGAGCGCCGTGCGTCCGCCGCCATCCTTCGCATTCGAGAGCGCGGAGATCAGCATGCGGCCCGGGAGCGCGTAGAAACCGTGGGGACCCACCACGCCGCCGGTCTTCTGCGGGAAGTCGTTCAACGTTCGCACGAGCTTCGGGTGCGCTGGATCGCTCGCCACGTCGAAGATGAAGATCAGGCTGTCGTCGAGGCCGCCGACCCAGAGCTGGCGGCGGTCGTCGGTCGGCCCGCCATGGTGGGCCTCGTGGCGACCGCCGACGGAAACGCTCGAGATTACTTTGGCGTAGCCGGGCTTCGCCGGGTTTGCGCCGATCGTCACGAGCTTGTCGGAGCCGTCGCCTACATTTTCGATGCCGAGCGTCCAGATGTAGACGAAATCCTCCTGGCCGACGAGGCGCGGGAGATACGGACTCTGGCAGGTTTCGTCGGCCGCGGCGGGGAGCGCGCTCGCGAATGCGCACACGGCAAGCAAGACGAGCCCAATGCGAGGGAGCTTCGAGCGCATATGATGGCCTCCAGATGAATCGCCCCAATCCTAACACCGCAAGCGCTCGCGGCGGAAGTGGGAGTGGAGCCGACGTGACATCCTCCGAGCGTGCCGGAGCTCGCGGACATCACCTTGCATGCCGAGGCGCTGGAGGAAAGGCGCGGCGCCCGGCCGGAATCGGCGGATTGAGCGACACTGGCGCTCGCCGTGGCGAGCTGCCACTGCGCGATACTCGACCGCGCCTGTCGACCCCACGGGAGCCACGTTCGGATGCGCACGCGCCTGCTGGCTCTCGACATCGACGGAACGCTGCTCGATCCCTACGGTGCGCTGACCGACGCCGTGCGCGAAGCCGTGGCCGCCGCGCGCCAAGCGGGCCTCGAGGTCGTGCTGTGCACGGGACGCCGCTTCCGCACCGCACTGCCGATTGCCCGCGCCCTCGACCTGACGGGCCCGATCGTCGTCAACAATGGCGCGCTCGTGAAGGACCTCGAGAGCTCGCGCACCCTGCATCATCGCTACCTGTCGATGGAGGTCTACCCGGAGGTGCTCGCGCTGGCGCGCAGCGTGGGCCCGCCGCTCGTCTACGTCGACGCCTACCCCGAGCAGGCAGATTTCTTGACGGAGCGCGCCGAGCAGGCACACCCTTTTCAGCGCGAGTACCTGCGCGACCACGGCGCCCACTGCCGGGTCGTCGACGATCTCGCGAGCCAGGGCCGCGACGACGTGATCATGGCGAGCCTGATGGCCGACGTCACGTCGCTGGAAGCGCTGCGTGCAAGCGCGCTCCTGGCGCTCGGCCCGCGCATCCACAGCCACGTGATCCAGAACAAGAACTACCAGGGGGAGATCCTGGAGTTCCTGGCGCCGGCCTCCAACAAGTGGGATGCGCTCGCGCGCGTCGCGGCCCAGGCCGGGATCGCGAGCGACGCGATCGCGGCAATCGGAGACGACGTGAACGACGTCGAGATGCTGAGCCGCGCGGGCTTCGGCATCGCGATGGGCAACGCCGTCGACGCCGCGAAAGCCGCGGCAAGCTTCATCGCGCGCAGCAACGCCGAGGGCGGCGCCGTCGAGGCAATCGAGCGCGTCCTGCTGCGGCTCTGAGCGCCGCGCGGCGCGCGCCTACACCCGCTCGAGGATCGTCGCGATCCCCATGCCGCCGCCGATGCACATGGTGACGAGGCCGACTCCCTTGTTCTGGCGCTCGAGCTCGTCGAGCAGCGTCCCGATCAGCATCCCGCCGGTCGCGCCGAGGGGATGGCCGAGCGCGATCGCGCCGCCGTTCACGTTCACCTTCGCGGGGTCCATGCCGAGGTTGCGCATGGTCTGGAGCGGAATCGCGGCGAAGGCCTCGTTGATCTCGATCAGGTCGAGGTCCTTGACCGTCATCCCCGCCCGCGCGAGGCAGCGCTTCGTCGCCGGCGTCGGCGCCGTGAGCATGATGATCGGGTCGCTCGCCGCCGTGGCCATGGCCTTGATGCGCGCGCGCGGCCGCAGGCCGTGCGCCTTGGCGTAGGTCGGCGAGGCGAGCAGCACGGCGCTCGCTCCGTCGACGATTCCCGACGAGTTCCCGGCGTGGTGGACGTGCTCGATCTTCTGGATCTGCGGGTAGCGCGAGAGAGCGCGCTCGTCGAGCGTGAGCGTGGAGCCCTTGGGCTTGTAGGCGCCGAGCTCCTCGAAGGAGGCCTTGAGCTTGGCCAGGCTCTCGGCGGTGGTGCCGGCGCGCGGGTGCTCATCGTGGTCGAGCAGGACCTTGCCCTCGAGATCGCGCACGGGAATCAGGCTCTTGTCGAAGCGCCCCTCCTTT
>Ga0210377_10004199_pt1 | contig 12169 bp, 8 predicted proteins | sample PLM4_65_b1redo_FD_155480 | JGI IMG/M metagenome (GOLD analysis project Ga0210377, IMG submission 155480) | Groundwater sediment microbial communities from an aquifer in East River, Colorado, USA - PLM4_65_b1 redo | ecosystem: Environmental > Terrestrial > Soil > Riparian zone | place: USA: East... | reverse complement strand
GACGTCGGCAGGCCGCCGGATCCGCAACGCCTTCACGCCGTACGCCTGCGCCAGCTTCACGAAATCCGGGTTGCCCTCGAGATCGGCCCCCGAGACCCGGTTGTCGTAGAACATCTCCTGCCACTGACGGATCATGCCCAGGAAGTTGTTGTTGATGATCAGGCACTTCACCGGCAGCTTGTGGATCTGCGCCGTCGCCAGCTCGCTGCACGTCATCTGGAAGCCGCCGTCGCCCACGATTGCCCAGACCTTCTTGCCCGGATTTCCGAACTGCGCGCCGATCGCGGCGGGCCAGCCGAAGCCCATCGTCCCCGCGCCGCCGCTCGAGAGCCAGTGCCGATTGCTGCGGGCACGGCAGAACTGCGCGGCCCACATCTGGTGCTGGCCGACGTCGGTCGTGAGGATCGCGTCGCCCTGCGTGAGCGCGTCGAGCCGGTCGAGCACGTGCTGCGCACGCAGCCCTCCCTGCTTGGGATACTTGAGCGGGTACATCCGACGCCAGCGGTTGCACTCCTTCAGCCACTCCGCGGTGTCGGCCATCTCGACGAGCGGGATCAGGTCCTCGATCACGAGCCGCGCGTCGCCGTGGATCGCCACGTCGGGCCGGATGATCTTGTTGAACTCGGCGGCGTCGATGTCGACGTGGATCTTGACGGCGTTCCGGCAGAAGTCGGAGACGCGCCCCGTGATGCGGTCGTCCCAGCGCGCGCCGATCGCCATGATCAGATCGCAGCCGACCACCGCCTTGTTCGCGTAGGCCGTCCCGTGCATGCCCAGCATGCCCAGGTGCAGCGGATGCGTCTCGTCGACGGCGCCCTTGCCGAGCAGCGTGTTCACCAGCGGGGCGCGCAGCTTCTCGGCGAGCGCGGTGATGGCCTTGCCGGCGTCTGCGATCACGGCTCCCTGCCCGACGTAGAGCAGGGGCCGGCGTGCCTCGCGCAGCAGGCGCGCGGCCTCGGCGATGCGCTGCGCGTCGCCGCGCCCGGCCACCGTGTAGCCGGGGAGGTCGACCTGATCGGTGTACGGGGCCGGGCAGGGGCCCTGGCCGATGTCCTTCGGCAGGTCGATCAGCACGGGGCCGGGGCGTCCCGTCGTCGCCACGTGGAAGGCCTCCCTCACGATGCGCGGAAGGTCGGCCGCGCTCTTCACGAGATAGGAGTGCTTCACGACCGGATACGTGATGCCGGTGACGTCCGCCTCCTGGAAGGCGTCCTTGCCGAGGACCGGCAGGATCTGTTGGCCGCTGATCACGATGACCGGCGACGAGTCCATCAGCGCCGTGAGCAGGCCCGTGACGGTGTTCGTCGCACCCGGGCCGGACGTCACGAGCACGATGCCCGGCCGTCCCGTCGAGCGCGCGTAGCCGTCGGCCATGTGCGTCGCGCCCTGCTCGTGGCGCACCAGGATCAGCTTGATCGGGGAATCGACGAGCGCATCGAAGATCGGCATCGCGGCGCCGCCGGAGAGGCCGAAGATGTACTTCACGCCCTCGCGCTCGAGGCACTGGACCAGCTTCTCCCCGCCGGTCGGCACGCGGTCGCTCGCGGACGCATTCGTCAGCTTCTGGTCAGCCATCGGCAACTCCGCGACCGGGATCCAGGACCCGGTGCTTGCTGGGCGTAGTCTAACCGGATCGGAATCTCGCGCCACTGAAAGTAGGGGGTAAAAGTGAGAAACAACGAAGGTATCAAGAAATTACGTCCATAACGGGACAGATTATTCATCAAACCAAGCCTCTGGATCCTATGAGCATCGAAATCTGACGTTTTTAGAGGCGACATTTGGTCAGAGGCTCCAATGGAATCTCCAAAATGGGCCCTCGGATGCGATATCTGGCCTTTGCGGGGAGGGCTGGGGTGAGGCGCCGGGCCCCTGCCTCGGCGGGCGGCCCATCGGCTATGCTGCGCCCGCCGACCTCCAGGCGTGCGGCTGGCTCGAGCCAGCCTGCGCCCGAGCCCAACCATCCCCCCGAGCGAAGACCGATGCGCGTGCTCCGCTACTTCCTGAGGGCGTATCCGTGGCACACGCTGCTGATGCTGCTGTGCCTGCTGCTGGCGGCGGCGGCCGAAGGCGTGGGGCTCTCCACGCTGGTTCCCGTGCTGGGCGTCGCGTTCCAGCAGTCCGGTGCGGCCCCCCACACGCCCTCCGGCTTCGAAGCGACGGTGGTGTCGATCCTCCACCGGGTGGGGATCGAGCCGACCCTCGGCCCCCTGTTCGGCGTGGTGGCCGCGGCCTTGTGGCTGAAGGGCGGGCTGATGCTGCTCTCGAAGCGACAGGTGGGCTACACGGTCGCCTGGGCGGCCACGGATCTGCGCCTGAATCTCCTGCGCGCGCTGCTCGCTTCGCGCTGGCCCTATTACACGCGCCAGCCCGTGGGCGCGGTCGCGACGGCGATGTCGAGCGAGGCGGATCGCGCCTCGATCGCCTTCCACCACCTCGCGCAGATCTCGGCGTTCGTGGTGCAGACGCTTCTCTACACGGGGCTCGCGCTGGCCGTCTCCTGGCAGGCGACCGCGTTCGCCGCCATCGCCGGCATCGCGACGCTGTTCGTGCTCAGCGCTCTCGTGCGGGTGTCGGGGCAGGCGGGGCGCCGCCAGACACAGTCGTTGCGCTCGTTGCTCACGCGGCTCACCGACGTGCTCCAGGGCGTGAAGCTGCTCAAGGCCATGGGCCGCGAGCGGCTCGTGGCGCCGATCCTCGAGCAGGACACCCGGCGTCTGCACAAGGCGCTGCGCAAGCGCATCTTCGCCGAGGAGGCGGTGCTCGCGCTGCAGGAGCCGATCGTGGGAACGCTGCTCCTGGTCGGCATGATCGCGTGGGTGAACCACGCGGCCGTTCCGGTCCAGAGCGCTTTCGTTCTGCTCTTCCTTTGCTTCAAGACCCTCGACAACCTGAACAAGTCCCAGCGCAAGTTCCAGACCCTGATCGCCGAGGAGAGCGCTCTCGCATCGTTGGTCGAGCGCATCGAGCAGGCGAGGGCGGAGCGCGAACGCTCGACCGGGACCGCGATCCCGACGCTCACGCAAGGCGTGGCCCTCGATGGCGTCTGCGTCAGCCGCGGAGACCAGGTGGTCATGGAGAACGCCTCGCTCGAGGTCGCCGCCACGGGGATCACGGCGATCCTGGGTCCGTCGGGGGCCGGGAAGACGACGATCGTAGACCTGCTCACGGGGCTCGTGCGTCCCGACACCGGGACGGTCCGGGTGGATGGCGTCCCTCTCGACGAGATCGATCTCGAACGCTGGCGGGCCATGATCGGCTACGTGCCGCAGGAGCTCTTCCTGCTCCACGACAGCGTGCGGATCAACGTGAGCCTGGGGGATCCCGAGCTCTCCGAGGCCGACGTCGTGTCGGCGTTGCGCGATTCCGGGGCCCTCGAGTTCGTGAACGGGCTGCCCGAGGGCCTCGAAACCTCCGTCGGCGAACGGGGCATGCTGCTCTCGGGCGGGCAGCGCCAGCGCATCGCGATCGCGCGCGCCATCGTGCACCGGCCGAAGCTGCTGGTGCTGGACGAGGCCACGGCTGCCCTCGACGCGGCCCACGAAGCGGCGATCTGGCAGACGGTGGCGCGGCTCGGCGAGCACACGGCCGTGGTCGCCATCTCGCACCAGCCGGCGCTGACGCAATTTGCGGACCGCGTGTACAGGATCCAGGAAGGCAAGGTGGAGCGCGAGATCTCCGCGCGCGAGCAGCTCGCCGCGGAGGCCGCGCTCTAGTTGGTGGACTACGCTCGGCTTCGCCTCGCTGCGCGTCGGCCGACTCTGGAGTCGGCCGCCTAGCGCACCCCGCGCCTTCTGTACGGCTCGAACAGCTCCGGGCGCACCAGCCTGGCGCGACCCTTGAGCAGCGCGCGCTTCGTCCAGGCGGCCAGGAAGGCCAGCTCGACGAACGGCATGACGGGCGCGAGGTCGAGACCGGCGGTGCGCCGGATGCCCGCGAGCAGCCGCTCGCGGTTCGCCCCGGGCGTGCGCAGCACGGCCTTCGCGACGCCGCTTCCGAGCAGCTGATTCGGCAGCAGGTCTTCGATGTCGACCGCCACCAGCTGGCCTGCGGGTGTCACCACGAAGTTCCGGGGGATCGGGTCGAGGTAATCGTGGCCCACGTAGACCTGCGACGGGGCGAGCGCGTCGGCGGCTCGCTCGAGCTCCGGAAGCGCGGAGGCGGCGAGCACCCCGACGTGTCCGAGAAACGCGAGATCGCGCTGCAGCGCCGCGGCGAAGCCGGCGCTGCGCGTATCGACGGAGTGGCGATCGTGCGCGTAGAGCACGGCGAAGAAGGCTGCCAGCTGGTCGCAGCCCGCGGCGTCGAGCGGATTGCCGATGGGGCTGCCCTCCACGTACTCGAGCAACAGCTCGTTCGCGCTCTGCGCGATCAGCGCGGGGAACACCCGGTGCGAACGGAAGCGCTCGAGGCTGCGGGCCATCTGGGTGGCGGTCCACGCGTCGGGGAGGGTCAGGCGCTTGCAGCGCGCGCCTCCGATCTGGATCAGCCGCACCCGCTTCTCGGGTACGAAGCGACCCAGCAGATGGCGGCGCAGCGCGGTCCCGATGCGGCGCCCGAGCGAGTGGAGCGGAGTCTGGCGAAAGCGGGGAATGCGGCGCATGCGCGTCGTCTCCGTCACGCGGCGAGCTCGCGGTGCGCGCTCGGATCGCGGATCACGGCCTCGAGCTCGCGGGCCATGCGCGCGGCGAGATCCTCGCCCGGCGGCGTTTCGCGGCGCACCTCGGCCGCCACCGCTTCGAAGAACGCCTGCACGCTCGCTCGGGACCAGATCTTCTCGCGCAGGATCCAGCGCGCGATCCGCGCCACGTCGCAGGCGAGGCCGGCGAGATCGAGCCCGGGGCCGAGGCTCGCGTACGGAAAATCGATCGTGTAGAGGACGGGCTCGCCGTGCCGCACCACCACCAGGAGATTGTTCGAGCTGTGGCGACGGTGCACGAGGCCGAGCCTCGCCGCCGCCGCGACCTGCGCGGCGAGGCTCGCGTGTAGCCGAGGCTGCGGCGGGCCGGGCTGCGCGGCGAGCCAGCGCGTGAGCGTGACCGCGCCGTCGAGCCAGCGCGTGAAGAGCAGCACGCGTGCGAGACCGAACGGGCTGCGCTCGAGCGCCGCGCCGACGTTCGCGAGTGTGCGTCCGCCTCGGGCTTCGAATGCGACGCCCACCCGGTACTCGCGCACGCCCGGATGCTCGGCGAGCCAGCCGAACCACAGCTGGCGCGCGAGCGACGGGTTGCGCAGCTCCTTGATGGCGATCGATCCGAGCACGGGGACCTCGGCTCGATACACGCTGCGCCGGTGGGCGGTGTACACCTGCTCGCTCGGACCCCGCGCGGCGACCTCCTCGAGCCGGGCTCGGACGTCGGCGAACGTCTCGCGCAGCAGGGCAGGCGGCTCCAGCCAGCGCAGCCGCTCGGGCCGCACCGGTGACAGCGTCGCGTGACCTCCCATCGCGCGTAGACGTAGCCCACGCTCCCGCTGGGCGCCCGGGCCTGCTTGCGCGGATCGTCAGGGGCCGTTGAAGCGGAAGCCGCCGCGGAAGAAGAAGCCGTCGATGCCGAGGTCGCCGGAGGTCTGACCGAAGGCTCCGGTCGCCTCCGCGGGTCCCCAGGTGAGCTGCTCGACGACGTTGAAGTAGTTCTGGAACTCGTAGCCGCCGTCGACGAACGCCTTGCCCCAGTCGCCGAAGGTGTGCTCCCAGCCGAGCCCCGCCCGCATGTCGAGCGCGGGGATCACCTGCACGCCGAAGTCGCGGTGGACGAAGGCCTGCGGGTCGTTGTCCGAATCATCCGCAGGATTCGTGAAGCCCGATTCCGCTTCCTTTTCGCCCACCAGGATCGAGACGCCCGCCTGCCCGAAGACGTTGAAGCCCCACGGAAGCGGATAGCGGCCGCCCGCCCCGACGCGCGGCCCGATGCCCCAGAAGCCGAAGTCGGAGTTCGAGCGGCCGCCAAACGTCGGATCGAAGTCGCCGCCGAAGTAGAAGGCCTCGAGGTGCTCGTTCAGGTCCGTGTAGCGGATGCCGCCGAACAAGCGCAGGTTGAGGTTCTCGCCGACGGCGAGGTTCTCCCCGACCTCCGCATCGACCGACGTGTAGCCAAACCCGTCATTCGCGGTGGCGCTCTCGGCATCCTGTCCGAAGGCAGGTGGGGCGAGCGAGGCGATCAGGCTCGTATAGACGTTGCCGTCCGGCGCCTCGAAGGGAGGCGTCAGCTTGGCGCTGCCCTTGGTGTTGTCGAAGCGCTGGTAGCTGATCGCGAAGTCGGTGGCGCCGCCCGGAGAGTAGGTCGCCCCGAGCTTGTACGAGGTCTCGTAATTCGACTGAATGATCTTGTTCGACGTCTGGGCGAGGATGGCGCCCGTGTCGGTCGACAGGGTCGCGAAGTCCTGGTTGTTGTCGGTCGCCCGCAGCACGTGGATCTCGGAGACGAACCCCAGACCGCGCGGTAGATCGGCTTCCTTCACGAACACGGCGTCTTCCGGAGCCGCGCTCACCGCTGGGGTCGCCGCGACCGGTGCGCTCGCCTCGAGCTGCTTGCGGGCCGCCTCGAGCTCCTGCTGCGTCGTCTCGAGCTGCTGCTGCGCTCGTGCGGCCTCTGCTCGCGCCTTCGCCGCATCGTCGACGAGCTGCTGCTGCGAGGCCTGGAGTTCGAGGATCATGCGGTAGAGCTCCGCGTTGTTGGGCGACTCATCGGCGACCGCGAGCCCGGCGGGAACGGCCAGCCAGGCGACACACGCACCGGCGGCGAGCGCACTGCGCAACCACCTCGAATGGGACATCGACTTTGACCTCGACAATGGGTTGATTTCGGCTCCGACCAGCCGTCCGCAGCGACTACGACGCTGCGAGCTGGCGCACTCTAGAGCCTCGCCTGCGCAATTGGCAAGCGCGCGGAAGGCGCTAGCTTGGAACGACCTCGCGCGCGCCTTCCTCCAGCGGCCGGGGCCTGAGGCGACGCCATGAACGCGCTGGTCCGCCGCGCGAAGTCGATCCGCAAGGGCTTCCGCGAGCGGCGCGAGCTCGCGCCGGCCAGGGTCGCGATCGTCTCCTTCCCGAAGAGCGGCCGCACGTGGCTGCGCATGCTGATCGGGAGGGCCCTGTGCGAGCGCTACGCGCTTCCGGAGTCCCAGGTCCTCGATACCTTCGCGCTGACGCGCGCGGCCGGGATCCTGCCGACGATTTTTTCGCACGACGGCACGAGCAACACGGAAGGCCGCCACTTCCGGCGCCTCGACCAGAGCAAGCGCGCCTACCGGGACAAGCGCGTGCTGCTGCTCTGCCGCGACCCCCGCGACACCGTGATCTCCTGCTTCTATGAGGCGACCAAACGCAAGGGAGTGTATGGCGGAACGCTGTCCGAGTTCCTGCGCGATCCGCACTACGGCATCGAGAAGATCGTGACGTTCTACGAGCTGTGGGACGCCGCTCGCTCCGTGCCCGAGGAGCTGTTGATCGTCTCCTACGAGGGCCTGCACGCCGACCCGGGAAAGGTGCTGCGCGAGACGCTCGCCTTCATGGGCGCGACCGATCTCCCAGAGCGCAGCATCACGGACGCCATCGAGTACGGCCGCTTCGACAACATGCGGCGCATGGAGCAGTCGGGCGGCCTCGGCGAGGGCTCGCGCCTGCGGCCGGGCGACGCGAGCGACGCGAGCTCGTACAAGACGCGCAAGGGCAAGGTGGGCGGCTTCGCGGAGACGCTCTCGGCGGAAGACCTCGCGTTCGCGAATCGCGTGATCGCGCAGCACGCCTGTCCGCTGCTTGCGGCCTATCGGAGCTGAGCGCCGGCGGGGCTCGCAGCGTGTACCGAGCATCGATCGCCCTGTTCATCGCCGCCTGCTGGCTGATCGCCTCGGCCGCGCTTGCCGAGGACCCGGGGACGGCGGACGCCGACGTTCCGCCGCCGCCGCCCGAGGGTCTGCGCCTGCGCAGCGAGTTCGAGGACGAAACCCGCCTGCGTCTCGACGTGGAGTACCCGCCGGCCGGTGCGCTGATCCGGGACTCGGCGTGCGGGGTCTTCGTGGCCGGCCGCGCCGGGGTGCGCGGAGAGGGGCACGCGTTCGACGTCGTGATCGTGATCGATACTTCGCGTTCGACGATCGAGCCGGCGCGGGCCGACATCGACGGCGATGGCAGCGTCGGCAAGGCCACGCTCGGGCCCGTCGGCTCGAACTACGAGCTGCGCTGTACGGATCCCGGCGACACGATCCTGGCAGCGGAGCTGGCTGCTGCGCGCGCCCTGCTGCGCGGTCTCGATCCGCGCGACACGCGCGTCGCGCTGGTCAGCTTCGCGGGTGTCGCTCCGGAAGAGCAGCACTGGTTCTCCAGTAGCAAGCCCGCCCGAACGATCCAGCCGCTCAGCGCGGATTTCGACCGCGTCGAGCGTGCGCTCGACCAGGTCGGAAGCAGCGAGCCCGAGGGCAGCACGCACATGGCGGCGGGCGTCGATCAGGCGACGCTCGAGCTGCTGGGGCAGACGGGCGCCCAGTCGCAAGCGAACCCGCGCAGCGAGAAGATCATCTTCTTCTTCACCGACGGTCAGCCCACGCTGCCGTACGGGCCGGCCAGGCTTGCGGACAACGTGCGCGAGGTGATGCTCGCGGCGAGCCGGGCGGGAGAAGCGGGCATCCGCATCCACTCCTTCGCGATCGGCCGGGAGGCGCTCGAGGGGCCGGTGGCCAGCGTCGAGATGGCGGAGCGTACGCACGGCTTCTTCACGCCGATTCGTCACCCGGGCGATCTGGTCGATGTCGTCGGCGAAGTGAGCTTCGCGAACCTGGAGGAGGTGAGCCTGCGCAGCCTCACGACCGGTGCGCCGGCCGAGCTGTTCCGGACCACGGCCGACGGAACCTGGGCGGGATTCGTGCGGATGCAGCCCGGTGCGAACCGGATCGAGGTGAGCGCGCGCGCCAGCGACGGCTCGCAGGCCGCGCGCACGCTCGAGGTGGCGATGGCGAAGGAGGGCGTCGCCCCCGCCGTTCCGGCCGATCTCGTGCTGGCCCACAACGCGCTGCTGGACGAATGCCTGCGGACGGTGAAGGCGGTGCGGATGGAAGCCGAGCGCGAACGCGCGGAGCAGGTGCGTCGCCAGCTGCGCGACGAGATCGAGCGGGAGCGGGACCGCGCCCGCGAGCGCGCGAACGAGCAACGCAAGCAGCTCCAGCTCGAGGTGGACGAAGAACCGGAGCCGCCGTCACGCTGAGCGGGCGAATGCCCGCCGCGTCGAGCACCCGGCATGGGCCAACGGCGCTCGAGCACACAGTCGTCCGCTAACGAGGCGCCTCGAAGAATCGCACCGGCCCGCGACGGCGCTCGGCTGCGACCCCGCTACCAGTCGCCGCGGTTCACCCGGTGACGGCCGGAGCCCTGGTGACACGCGCCGGCGCAGTCGCGCAGCTCGCTCAGCGTCTGGTCGTGCTCGCCGGCGTCGAAGTCGTTCGCGTGGCAGCCCGCGCAATCGGGGGCGTACGCCGCGAACCTCCACGGAACCGTCTGCGCGTTGCTCGTGTGGCAGGCGCGGCACTCGGGGTTGCCGGCGTGATCTCCGGGATAATTCGGGCCCGTGTGCCGGTAGCGCGCGGGCAGCCAACCGGCCGTGTTGTGGCACTCCGCGCAATCGAGCGTGGTCATGAAGTGATTGGGCGACTTGCCCGTCGCGGTGCTGCCGTTGTGGCAGCTCCCGCAATTCCCCGTGATGCCGGTGTGATCGAAGCCGCCGGTCGTCATCCAGCTCTGCGTGTTGTGGCAACTCTCGCAGGTATTCGGGCTCGGCACGTGGTTCGGCCCTTTGCCGGTGGCCGTCATGCCATTGTGACAGCTGAAGCAGTTGCCGGTGATGCCCGTGTGATCGAAGCCGCCGGCGACGGCCCAGCTCATGGTGTTGTGGCAGCTCTCGCAGGTATTCGGGCTCGGCACGTGATTCGGCGGCTTGCCCGTGGCGGTGCTGCCGTTGTGACAGCTGAAGCAGTTGCCCGTGATCGCGGAGTGGTCGAACGTCGCGGGTGTCCAGGCCAGCGTGCGATGGCAGGTTTCGCAGTCGTCGCCGCTCGGGATGTGATTCGGCGGCTTGCCCTCGGCGGTGGCGCCGTTGTGGCAGGAAATGCAGGGGGAGGTGACCCCCATGTGATCGAAGCGCGCGGGCTTCCACGAGTTCGTGGTGTGGCAGTCGCCGCACTGGTCGGAGCTGCGCACGTGGTGGAGATTCTTACCCCCCGCCTGCCACGGCGCGCCATTCGTGTGGCAGGTGCCGCAGTTCGTGGGCGTCCCCTCGAACACGCCGCGCAGATGGCAGCTCTCGCAAGCGACCCGCTCATGGGCGCCGGTGAGCGGAAAACCGCTGCGCAGGTGGTCGAAGTCGCTTCGGGACGACTGTGCGCCCGCGGGAAGCGCCGAGGCGAGCACGAGCCACGCGGCCCCGAGGCCCGTGGCGAAGAAGAGGGGGAGGTGGCTCCTGCGTCCCGACATCAGCGCGTGACCTCGACGTCGAGCCACGAAGTCTCCCCGTGGCAGCGCTCGCACGTATGTCCGAAGGCGCCGCCATGCGGATCATCCTGGGCGTGGCAGCCTCCGCAAGTGGTCAGCAGAGCGACTCCCGCGTGCAGGGGGGCGCGGTGGCAGGAGTGGCAATCGAGCGATTCATGCGCGCCGTGGAGCGCGAAGCCCGTCTGCTGCTCGTGATCGAAGCGCCAGAGCTTCCAACCGTTCGGGTTGTGGCAGCGCTCGCAGTCGTCGCCCAGACGTCCGAGATGGACGTCGTCGTCGGCATGGCAGCCCTTGCAGTCCACCCCGACGTCCTGGAAGCGGCGCGTGGCGTGACACTGCTCGCACGCGACCGTGGCGTGCATTCCCAGCAGCGGGAAGCGGCTCACGTCGTGCTCGAAGAACACCTGCTCCGTCCAGCCCCGCTCGTTGTGACACGCGTCGCAGGCCGTGCCCTGCTGGCCGCGATGCACGTCGTCATCACGGTGGCAGCCGCCGCACGTCGTCGCCAGCTTCTCGTGTCCGAGGGTTCCCGTGTGACAGCCCTCGCAGCGGACCGCCTGGTGTGCTCCCCGCAGAGCGAAGTCGGTCATACGGTCGTGATCGAAGCTTTCGGTCTTCCAGGAGGCTTCGCTGTGACAGCGCTCACAATCGTCGCCGCGCCGGCCGCGATGCACGTCGTCGGCGCGATGACACGAGACGCAGTCGGTCGAGAGCTTGGGGGCCAGGCCTTGCGTATGACAGGCCGCGCACGCGAGCCTGGCGTGGCCGCCCTTGAGCGCAAGCTTGGCATCGCGCGCGTGATCGAAGCGAGCCGGCTTCCAGGCTTGCGCGGTATGGCAGTCTTCGCAGCGCGTGCCAAAGCGCCCCAGATGCGCGTCGTTCAGGCGGTGACAGCCGTTGCAGTCCTGCGCGGTGTTCTCGTAGTGCTCGCTCGGGTGGCAGAGGGCGCATGCGACGTCGCGATGCTCACCGGTGAGCGGGAAGTCCGTCTTGTCGTGATCGAACTTCGCCTTGGCCCACGCGCTCTCCTCGTGACAGCGGCCGCAGTCCTCGCCGAGCTGGCCACGATGGGCATCGTCGTCGCGGTGGCACGCGACGCAGTCGCCAGGCGCGTCACGCAGCGCCACACCGGCCCGGTGGCAGCTCTCGCAGGCGAGGCGTACGTGGGCGCCGTGCAGTGGGTAATCGGTGAATTGGTGATTGAAGGCCGCGCGATCGAGGCCGATCACGTCCGCATCGCGTCCCTTGTGCTCCGTGTGGCAGTCGCGACAAGCGGCCTTCGCCAGCCCCGGCGCGCGCCCATGGAAGCCGCTCGCATGCGTCAGATCCTCGTTCACCTTCGTGTGGCAGTCGAGGCACAGGGCGTCCTGCGACGCCTTGCGAAAGGGCGCGTGGCATTTGGCGCAGTCGGCCTCGATCTCTGCGTGACCCTTCACAACGGGTCCGGGCATCACGAGCTTCTCGAGGTCGATCGCGCCTGCGTCCGCCGTCGCCAGCAGCGCCGCCAGTGCGAAAGAGGCTCCCCGGGCGACGCCGCCCCACCGGCAGTGGGCCCACAGCCTGCGCGCGAGCAGCATCGTCAATACAGGTGCGCGGCGATCACGTGCACGATCGTCGCTGCGAAGAGCAGGAAGCACAGCGGCAGGTGGAAGGCGTGCCACAGCGAGAAGACCCGCTCATAGACGGAGAACT
>Ga0210377_10004198_pt1 | contig 12169 bp, 9 predicted proteins | sample PLM4_65_b1redo_FD_155480 | JGI IMG/M metagenome (GOLD analysis project Ga0210377, IMG submission 155480) | Groundwater sediment microbial communities from an aquifer in East River, Colorado, USA - PLM4_65_b1 redo | ecosystem: Environmental > Terrestrial > Soil > Riparian zone | place: USA: East... | reverse complement strand
GATAGACTTCGAGCCCATCAAAAAAGCAAAACTGAAACTGGCGATCGACCTCTTGTACGGGACGGGGAGGGACTATCTTGACAGCGCGCTCAAGGACGCGGGCTGCGCGATCACCACGGTACACGGCTATCGCGACGCCCTGTTCGGCGGCCACGCGCCCGAACCGTCCGAGGAAAATCTCGCCGAGCTGTCCGCGATCATGAAAAAGGGCCGCTTCGACCTCGGCCTGGCGGTCGACGGCGATGCCGACCGCTTCGGGGTCCTGGACCACGACGGGACGTACATCAATCCCAACCAGGTCCTTGCCCTGGTGCTGGATTATCTCTGCCGCACCCGGGGCTGGAAAGGCGGCGCTGCGCGCTCCATTGCCACGTCGCACCTTATAGACGCCGTAGCGAAGAAACACGGCATAGAAGTCTACGAAACAGGCGTGGGCTTCAAGTTCATCGGCGACCTTCTCGTGCAGGGCAAGATCATTTTCGGCGGCGAGGAGAGCGCCGGGATGACCATTAAAGACCACGTGCCGGAAAAGGACGGCATCCTCGCCTGCCTCCTGGTCGCTGAGATGGTCTCGAGTGAGAGGAAATCCATTAAGGACCTGCTCAAGCGGCTGTATAAAGAGGTTGGGACCATCCTGGACGGCCGCATCAACATCCGCCTCACGGATGCGAATCGCGCGGAGGTGAACGCGCGACTCAACCAGCCGGTCAGCGAGCTCGGGGGCCTGCGGGTCAAGGGTAAAAAGACCACCGCCGACGGCACCAAGTATATGCTCGAGGACGACAGCTGGGTGCTCATGCGCGCTTCCGGCACCGAGCCGGTGGTCCGGGTCTACGTCGAAGCCGGGTCCGAGGAGAAGATCAAGGAGCTCGTCGAGGCGGGCAGGAAGTTCATATTGGGACAGTCGTAAAATGCGGAATGGCGAATGCGGAATGCGGAATGAAAGAGATGAAGCCAGGAAAGAGCATCTTTTAATTCCGAATTCCGAATTCCGCATTCCGAATTTTTTGAAGGAGGTTTCATGAGCGAGATTAGCGATGTGTATGCGCGCGAAGTGCTGGATTCACGGGGCAATCCCACGGTGGAGGCCGATGTCATCCTGGAAAGCGGGGCCATGGGCCGCGCCATCGTGCCCTCAGGCGCGTCCACGGGAGAGCGTGAGGCCCTGGAGCTGCGGGACGGCGGGCCGCGCTACATGGGCAAGGGCGTGCAGAAGGCAGTAGAGAATGTGGTCGAGCTGATCGGCCCCGCCATCACGGGCATGGACTCTACCGAGCAGGCCGTGATCGACCGCATCATGATCGAGATGGACGGCACCGAGAACAAGGGCAAGCTCGGCGCGAACGCGATGCTCGCGGTGTCCCTCGCAGTGGCCAAGGCCGCGGCCGAAGACGCCGGACTGCCGCTTTATCACTACCTCGGCGGGCCGAACGCAAAGGAGCTTCCGGTCCCCATGATGAACGTGCTGAACGGCGGCGCGCACGCGGACAATAACGTCGATATCCAGGAGTTCATGATTATCCCGGCGGGCGCTTCATCCTGCTCCGAGGCCATCCGGATCGGGACCGAGGTCTTTCATAACCTCAAATCAGTGCTCAAGAAGAAAGGCTACAACACCGCTGTAGGCGACGAAGGCGGGTTTGCCCCGAACCTGAAATCGAATGAAGAAGCAGTGCAGGTGATCCTCGAGGCCATTGAAAAGGCCGGGTACAAGCCCGGGCAGGACGTGTTCCTGGGCCTGGACGCCGCAGCGAGCGAGTTCCACGAGAACGGGGTCTACGACCTCAAGGGCGAAGGCAAAAAGAAGTCCTCCGAAGAAATGGTCGCTTTCTATGAAGAATGGGTCAAGCGCTATCCTATCATCACCATCGAGGACGGCATGTCTGAAAAGGACTGGAAGGGATGGAAACTCCTGACCGACCGCCTGGGCAAAAAGGTCCAGCTCGTGGGAGACGACATCTTCGTGACCAATACCTCGATCTTCAAGAAAGGCATTGCCGAAGGCATCGGGAACTCGATCCTCATCAAACTGAACCAGATCGGCACGCTCACGGAAACGCTCGATGCCATAGAGATGGCGAAGCGCGCGCGGTATACCTCCGTTATCTCGCATCGCTCCGGCGAGACCGAGGACGCGACCATTGCCGATCTTGCCGTTGCGACCAACGCGGGCCAGATCAAGACCGGCTCGCTGTCCCGCACGGACCGTATCGCCAAGTACAACCAGCTCATCCGCATCGAAGAGGAACTGGGAGACGCTGCCGTGTACCGGGGCAGGGACGTGTTCTACAGTATAAATAAGTGACGACCGAAAGCCGGAGATCGAAACGATCTCCGGCTTTTTATTTGAATCCAGGAGCGAGCGCATTCCCCATGGCGGCATCCGGGCAAAAAATGAGAGCTAACACGTCGTTCGTGCCGTTGCCCATTGTGTATCTGTGCGGCCTCTTGTTTATCGCACTCGGTACTGCAGTGCTTTCGCCCGCATTTGCCTTGCAGAAGGAGTATAACATCGGGCCGCCACCGGAGTGGGTTGAACAGATCGCACCCGCCGAGGCGCCCGCAGTGCCGGTCGAGCAGGTGAGCCAAGGGGTTTATTACTTGCTCAGCGACATGCAAACGCGCGCCGAAGCTCAGGACAAAGTTCTTTATCGACACTTTGCCAGGAAGGCGATCAACGAAAACGGCGTCGAAGAGATCGCGCATGTCGAGATCCGCTTCGACCCCGCTTACCAGACCCTTACGTTGCATTCGATCAACGTCCGGCGCGGCGGACGGGTGATCTCGAAGCTGAATGTCGGGGCGATCCGCGTATTGCAGCGGGAAAAAGAGCTCGAGTACCGCATTTACGATGGCAGCAAGACCGCGAATGTGTTTCTCGACGACGTTCGTATTGGCGATGTTGTCGAGTATTCCTATACCCTGCGCGGGACCAACCCCGTTTTTGGAAACCGACTGTTCGGGCAGTTCGATTTGCAGTGGAAAGTGCCGGTACACCGCCTGTACGGGCGCTTGCTCTGGCCGACGGGGCGTGAACTCTATCTTGCGCATCACAACACGGGCCTCAAGCCTTCGGTGCGCGAGCGGAACGGGTATCGCGAGTACCGTTGGGAAGCGCGAGGCCTCTCGGCGCTGGTGGTCGAGGACGACGCGCCCGGTTGGTACGACCCGTATGCCTGGGTGCAGTGGAGCGAGTACAAGGATTGGGAGTCGGTGGTCCGCTGGGCCCAACCGTTGTATCGCGTACCCGATCGCTTGAGCCCCGCGCTGCAAGAGGAAATCGAGCGTATCGCTCGGCTCACTACCTATCCGGGCGATCGACTGCTCGCGGTGTTGCACTTTGTGCAACGCGAGATTCGCTACCTCGGGGTCGAGATCGGTGCCGGTTCTCACGCGCCGAATTTGCCGCAGATTGTTCTCGAGCGGCGCTTCGGCGACTGCAAAGACAAGTCGTTGCTGACGGTGACAATGCTGCACGCCCTCGGCATCGAAGCGCGCCCGGCGCTGGTCAATACCACGCTGCGACGCGGAATCCTGGATTTGCACCCAAGCCCGGCGGTGTTTAACCACGTGCTGGTGCGCGCGCGCCTCGATGACCGTGATTACTGGGTAGACCCGACGCGCGCGCCGCAGAAGGGGGATCTCGCGCATCTCTACCAGCCGGACTACGGCTATGCGCTTGTGGTGGATGCGGCGACGCGCGTGCTTACCCCTATGTCGAACACCGCCGCAAGCACATACAAACGGACTATTCATGCCGTTTTCGATACGCGCGCCGGATTGGATCAACCGGTTCGCTATACCATCACGAGCATACTCGAGGGCGCGAGCGCCGAGGCGCTGCGTAACACGCTCGCTTCCGAGAACCGGGAAGAACTTCAGAAGCAGTATCTCAACTTCTACGCACAATACTACCCGAACATTACGATGAAAGCGCCGTTCGACGTGACCGAGGAAGAGAGTGTAAATCGCCTCACCATTACCGAGCAATACGTCATTCCGAACTTTTGGAAGTACGCTGAAAAACAGAAGCGCCGTGAGGCGGAGATATACTCGCCGGACGTGGAGGATTATCTGAAGCAGCCGCGCGCGTCGGTACGCTCTGCGCCGCTTAGCGTCGCCCATCCGGTTGACTTGACGCTCGCTACTGAGGTGCTGTTACCCGAGACGTGGAACATCAAGCCGGAGCAGACCACGGTGGATGATCCGGCATTCCATTTTGAGCGCGGTATTTCCAAAAAAGACAAGCTGCTGGTCCTTACCGATCGCTTTGTATCACGCGTCGACCACATCGCGCCCTCCGAGACTGCGCGATATGCCGGCAATCTCGCACGCGCGCGCGCTGAGGTCGGCTACAGGCTTTATAAGTACGACCAATCGCCGCCTGCCGAACGTGTGAGCGTCATGGATCGTTTCAACTGGTCGGTGGCGACGATCGCCTTGCTCGTACTACTGCTCTATAGTTGGCTCGCGGCAAGACTCTATCGATACGACCCATCGCCCACCGCCGCGCCGGTTGATGCAGAACTGGAGGGCGTTGGGGGGTGGCTTATTCTGCCGGCTATTACCGTTGTGGTGCTTCCCCTTCGTCTCCTTACCGGCATTCTTGAAACACTGCCCTCGTATGCGGCCGATACCTGGGCGACCCTGACTACGGTCGGCAACACCGCCTACCACCCGATGTGGGCGCCGGTGCTTTTGTTCGAACTCAGCGCGAATCTGGCGCAGATCGTGTTTAGCGTTTTGCTCGCTGTGTTATTCGTCCAGAAGCGGCGCAGCGCGCCGTACGTGTTCATCGGGGTCATGGGCGGCTCGGCGATTATCCAAGCTGCGGACTTGCTGCTTGCCGGCGCCGTACCGGCCGCACGCGACTTGGCCCCCAAAGGTTGGAGCGAGCTTGCGGTCAGTGTGACGAGCCTCGCAATTTGGGGAGCCTATTTTCTGGTCTCACGACGCGTAAGGGCCACATTCGTGAACGGGCGGAGCGCGCCTGTCTGAACAGGAAGTTGTCGATCGCTTGGAACGTCACCTCGGCCCGCAAAGACCTAACTTCCCGGCGAACCCGTACTCGCCTACGGCGAGTCTGTTACCTTGATCGTTCATATGCCAGTTACAACCAGTATTCCACGCATCTTCTAAGTGCGCGTCACCGCAAGCTTGTGGGTGTAGTAGAGAGTATGCAGGAATCATCATTCAGCATGTTTTCTCATCATAGCCTTTGAAAGATCATAACTCCATGGACCGTCCCGCTTTTGAAAAACTGGTACAGCAATCCCTCCGCCGCCTTCCGCGCAGGTTCAAGATGAAACTCGAGAACATATCCGTTGAAGTGGAGGACCGTCCTTCCGCAGAGCTGTTGCGTGACATGGGGATAACGTCCGGATCGCTTTTCGGCCTGTACCAGGGAGTGCCGCTCACCGAGCGGGAGTGGAATTACGGCAACGTGCTTCCGGACCGGATCGTCATCTACCAGCGGCCGATCGAGAGCGCCGCGGCATCGAACGCAGAAATAGAAGAGATCGTCCTGGATACGGTGATGCACGAGGTCGGTCACTATTTCGGGTTTTCCGATAACGAGTTATACGAGATGATGGAGAATATAAAGAGAAAAGAAAAAGGTCGCGAAGGGAAGAATAAGAGATAACAGGTGCGTCATTAAGTGTTCCTTGGTCCCCGCACGCTGTTCATCCTGGGTATCTGTTATTATTCCGCACCCTGCAGGGAGCCTGCGAAAGTCAACACCTGGTTTTTCATCCGCTCTTCTTTGATGCATACATGTAATCGACATAACCGAGGATTTGCGTCTTTGCCTCTTCTGAAACCTGCCGGAACTTTCTTAGGATCTGTATTTCTTCCGTGCTTATTATTTTCTCAAGATAATTGCACTGCTCTGCGGAAAGGGGATATTTCCGCTTTCCGCTTCCATATTTTGACTGCGTGGGAGAAAGGAAAAAACCCTTCACATCAATAGGCACTTTCTCCCGATGGGCAGCAAGGACCAGCAGCGACTTGTCCAGTTTCAGCTTGTTGGCGATGAGAATAAGGGTATTGTCCTTCGGGATGTGTCCTTTATTGATGGTAACCCGCAGAAGTTCAGGGCTTATTTCGAGATGCTTCGATGCATCCTTCAGGTTCCGCAAACCCTTTTTTTCGAGCGCCTGTTTGATCATTTCGGATATTTTCAATGTTCCGCCCTCCTCGCGATTTCCCTATTGGCTATGGGTCTCTTCATCGCGTCAGGTGTTGCGATTAGAAGTGGTTCTCGTTAAATGAATATATCATAAAATCAGGATTACATACAGCATTTCTTGGCGGTGTTTCTGAGTGGGAAGGCAGGGTGAGTAGGGGCAGGCTGACGGTCTCAGGGGGAAAGGTCAGACGGATTGAAGCTTCCTGCAGCAAATGAAGGTTCGTAGAGGCATCCGCAGGGTGAGCGCTCACTCCAGAATTCAACGTGATACTCACTGTGTTTCATACCATGCTGTTTTCCCCCGGGTTTGATTCTTCGCTGTATCGCGATGGATCCGACGCGTGACGAATCGCCTGCAACAGTTCGTCAAGTATGAAGGGCTTGATAACGGCGGTTTTAAAGCCAAGGACCGGATAGTGTTTGATTGCCGGATGGTTGATATCGCCGGTCAGGAGTATCGCTTTTACCTCGGGGTCAATGACGCGGAGCCCCTCGAGTGCCTTGTCACCCCCCATGCCGGAAGGGACGATTAAGTCCAAAATCACCGCATCAAAAGGGTTCCCGCTGGCTTTGGCTTCTTTAAAATATTCGATTGCCTGAATTCCGTTTCCTGCTACCCGGATTTCGTACCCGGATTCCATGAGCATACTGCGGATGATTCCCCTGATAAAGGCATCATCATCCATCACGAGGATCCTTTCTTTCCGGTCATTGGGTGCCCGGGTCCTTATCGCCGGTTTTTGTACCTCGGCCTCTTCTTTGCCCAAAATACTCTCCCGGCCCGTATTGAATAGAGAACGCATTTGTGCCCTCCTTAGAATCAGATCGTTATTCTAAATTATTCGTATGTCATATATAGCGCAACGGCGATAAAATAGCAATCGGGGATTCCCTGAATTATTACTTCGAAATTCCTGAGGGTTTTTTGGAGGTGAGAAGGGAGTCAGGATGAAAGAGCAGAGCTCTGCATTCTGGAGTGAGCGCATTCCCCGCGGATGCCTATACGGACTTTATTTGCTGCAGGGAGCTTCAATTCGCTTCACCGGCATTGTTTGATGATTTTTTCGATTATTCCCGTCGTGGACGCGCCTTCCACATAAGGTACATTCACCACTTTTCCGCCGCGCGCTTCGACTACGTCTTTTCCGATGATTTTTTCGACGGGCCAATCGCCGCCCTTGACCAGGACATCCGGCTGGAGTTCCAAAATGACACGGTAAGGGTCCGGCTCCTCGAAAAGCGTGACGAAATCGACGGATTCCAGGGCGGCCAGGGTTTCCATGCGGTCTGCCTCGGCGTTGATCGGTCTTTTTTTGCCTTTGATCACGCGGACCGATGCGTCGCTGTTGACGGCGACCACGAGCACGTCTCCGTATGATTTTGCTTTTGCAAGATAGCGCGTGTGGCCGGTATGGATCAAGTCAAAGCAGCCGTTCGTAAAGACGATTTTCCTGCCTGCTGCCCGAAGGATGGCGAGGAGGGGAAGCAGCTCCTGAACGGTTTTAATCTTCCTGTGCATGCGAAAATATAATATAAACGAGGAAAGAAAGCAAGCGGCGTTTAAGAGGGGAAACGGCAGCCGTGCCGGCCGTCAGCGTTCATGCACGCTGTTCCTGATGCAAATGAGAACGATGAGGCGAAGGGTATTAATCTTCATGGGCCTTATAAATCTGACCGAACACCGGGGCGATCTCAATAAATGCCTTCAATACCGCTGGATCGAAGTGTCCCGGCAGGGTGCGGCCGTCGCCCCCGGTTATCGTCTTAAAGGTCATTTCATGGTCGAGCGCGGGCTTGTACGGCCTTGTGCTCCGCAAGGCGTCGTACTGGTCGGCAAGCATGACGATCCTGCCTTCGATGGGGATAGTATCTCCTTTGAGCCCGCGCGGGTAGCCGTTGCCGTCCCATCGTTCATGATGGTTGAGCGCGATGGAAGCGGCCATTTGAATGGTGGGATAGGTCGATCCGGCGAGTATCTTCTCACCTATGGTCGTGTGGGTCTTCATGACCTCGAACTCTTGCCCTGTCAGCGGGGCTGGTTTCAACAGGATATTGTCCGGGATCCCTATCTTCCCGATGTCGTGCATGGCGCTCGCAAAGGTCAGGGTCTCTATAAAATCCGAGGACAGATCCAATGCTTCGGCGATCTTATTCGAATAGAGCCCGATCCGGGAGATGTGGGCGCCCGTATCAACATCCCGATATTCCGCAACGGCGGTCAAGCGGGTGGTAACTTCCCTGGCGATGTTCTTGACCATCTGCAGCGCATCGGCCAGTTCCCGTGTCCTCTTCCTGACGGTTTCCTCGAGCATGACCTTATAGTTTTTTTCCATCTCGATGAGCTTCGTATACTTTACCGCTTTGTCCACCGCGTGGACCAGGTATTCGGGATCGTATGGTTTTGTTATAAAGTCGAACGCGCCGCGTTTGATGGCATCGACCGCCACATCAAGCTCGGCAAAGGCCGTGAGGAGAATGACGGGGAGCCGAGGATCGATGAGGTGGATGTGGCGCAGCAGCTCTATGCCGGTCATCGCCGGCATTTTTATGTCGGTCAGTACGACATCGAACCTGTGCTCTTTTATCTTTTCGAGCGCGTCGGGGGCGTTCTGGCAGGTGCTTACGGCATAGCCGAAGTCCACAAGCAACGATGCCAGGGACTCGAGACCATAGGGATCGTCATCGACAATGAGCAGACTATTATTTTTCAATTCGACCATCTGGTATTCAAGACCTTCCCCTCTTTTTCATTTCACCTCAGACGGCATGAATTGCATACCATCCTTGATCTTCCTCTCCCTGGCCGTCAAGAACGCATCGCGATTACCTGATATATGCTTCCGTCACATACCGGCGCATCATGCGATGGCTGTTGAAATAGTAGGCGTTCTTGCTGATGGCGTTCCTCATCATGCGGCTCCAGTCGCTCTTGTTGGGATCGTAATATTTGGGGATGATCAGGTTTTCCAGCTTGGTGTACAGGTCCGCCGCGTCTTCGGCGTCCGCGGCCCCCGGCTCCGATGTTTCGTTTGGCCTGGCGCCGATGGACCACCCCGTAAAGCCTTCGATGTGTCCCTCGATCCACCACCCGTCGAGCACGCTGAAATTCATTACGCCATTGTGCGCGGCCTTCATCCCGCTCGTCCCCGACGCCTCGAGCGGCCGGAGCGGCGTGTTGAGCCATATGTCCACGCCTGAAACGAGCTTGAGCGCGATGTCCATGTCGTAGCCGGGCAGGAAGGCGATCTCGATCTTTCCCTTGAGCTTGTCCTGGTAAGCATGGATCCCCTGGATGAGCCGCTTCCCGTTGTCGTCGTGGGGATGCGCCTTTCCGGCGTAGATGACCTGGAGCTTCCCTTTTTCTGCGATCTTCAGGAGCCGCTCGACATCATAAAAGAGCAGGTGGGGACGCTTGTAGGCCGTGGCCCGCCGCGCGAACCCAAAGGTAAGAACATTGGGGTCCATGATCACCCCCGTGGCCTGGCCGACATAGGTAAGCAGCTTCCTCTTCGCCTCCCGGTGCGCCTCCCACAGCTCGAGTTCGGGGATGTTGCCGGACCGCACGAAAAGCTCGGGTTCGTTCGCCCATCCGGGAATATACTTGTCGAACAGCTTCGCCATGTCTTCGCAGGTCCAGGTGAAAGTGTGCACGCCGTTCGTGATGGCGTGGATGTGGTAGCCGGGAAACATGTGCTGCGACACTTCCCCGTGCTTTTTCGCGACGCCGTTTATATAGTTGCTCAGGTTGAGCGCGAGGAGCGTCATGTTCAGGTTGTCCTTGCCGGCGATGTCCTTGAGCACGTCGAAGGGAATGATCTCGCCGAGCACCTGCTTGACGAGGGGATAGGGGAACTTGTCGTGGCCCGCCTCGACCGGGGTATGGGTGGTGAACACGCAGAGCTCTCTCACCCTCGTAATGTCCCAGATCGACCGCTCGTCCCACACGCTCTCGATATCGCGCTTGAATTTGAGGAGCAGCTCGAGGGCGAGGAAACTGGCATGTCCCTCATTCATGTGAAATTTTTTAATGTGGAAGTCGAGCGCCTGGAGCATGCGCACGCCGCCCATGCCGAGGACGACCTCCTGCTTGATCCGGTATGCGCCGTCCCCGCCGTAGAGATAATCCGTCAGGCCCCGGTCCTCGGGCGTGTTCTCCGGAAGGTCGGTATCCAGGAAGAAGATGGGGACCTTTCCGCCCGTCGGGCTGATAACGATGTAGACCCAGGCCTGGATGGTGACGTCGCGGCCCTCGATCTGGACCCTGATTCTTTCGGACAGGAGGGTCATATATTTTGCCGGGTCCCAGGCCACGGGTTTTTCCCGCTGCCAGCCCTGGCTGTCGAGTTCCTGGGAAAAGTACCCTTTGCGCGTGATGAGCGTCACGGCAACAAGCGGGAGTTCCAGATCAGCGGCCGACTTGATGGTGTCGCCGGCCAGAATGCCAAGACCGCCGCTGTAAGTAGGGATGTCGTTCTTAACGCCGATCTCCATGGAAAAATAGGCGATCATGGGCTCGGCAATAAACTCGTGCAGATTGTTCATACTCCTCCTTGACCGAATGTGAGGACAGCGGCCTCCCCGGTGCCGATCTATGATAAAAGATAACAGAAACGGACGGCTATTTCAACAGCAAGCACTTATTTCATTATAACGCTTGACAGAGCATGTTTTTGCGGATATTTTGCTGCTAATACAAACGAAGTAAATATTGTTACATTCAGGAAAGTCCCCCCACATCCTGCTCTCGCGAGAACGCGGGTGCAGGACCCAACCCTCTCCCCTCCTGGGGGAAGTGAAGGTTCGTAAAGGAAGGGAAAAAAGGTGAGGGGCAAAGCAGTACGAATTTAAATGCGTATTAGATCCAATGACGTCCCGGCGGGGGGCGCATGCCGAAACAGCGCGGAGGACAGGGTGAACATTATTGCGTTCAATGGCAGCCCGAGGAAGGGAGGCAACACGCAGATTCTGCTCGAGGAAGCAATGCGGGGCGCAAAGGAGCAGGGTGCGGACCTGACGGTCTTCAATCTCAACGCGTTGAACCTCAGACCGTGCCAGAACTGCGGCAGCTGCGACGACACGGCCCGTTGCGTGATCCAGGACGACATGCAGGCCATCCACAGCGCCATCCGTTCCGCGGACCGGATCATCGTCGCCTCGCCGATATTTTTTTTCAGCGTAAGCGCACAGACCAAGATCATGATCGACCGCTGCCAGGCGTTCTGGTCCGAGAAGTACGTGCATAAGAAGCCGATCCCCCCGGGACCGGCCGGGCGCAAGGGGCTCCTCATCCTGGTCGGCGGCATGAAACGGGACGCGAAGAACAAAGGGTTCGAGTGCGCCGAGGCAACGGCGCGGGCTTTTTTCAGGACCGTGAACGTGCAGGAACACGTGACGCTTGAGTACGGTTCGGTGGATAAAAAAGGCGAGATCAAGGAGGACCCCGCGGCGCTCAAAGACGCTTATGACGCGGGGAAAGCGCTTGCGCTGTAAAAATCCAGAGGCAAGAATATTTCTCGCAAAGACGCCAAGCTCGCAAAGAAAAGCCCTTCATTTGGTTAAAAATACCAAGAGTTAAAGATTTCCTTTGCGTGATTCCCTAAGTGGCCGATTCATTTTTTAGGCTATTGCGTCTTTGCGAGAGACGCCTTTAGCATCGCTCTTTCGGTTCCGGTTTGTACGGGTTAGGTGACAACGTTCAGGACATCGTTTTACTGATTTTAGGTTCAAGACATCGTTTACTTTCGTTCTTTGACAATCGAGTAGCCACAGCCCGTTTATCATGGACACCTAATCCTTTAAGGAGGTGTTCATGAAAAAGAAGCTTCTGAAGCAACGGGCATCAGCAGTACAACGGTATCACGCAGGTGAAAGTCCTCAAAGCATATGCGCTTCACTGGGGAAGACCAAGCCGTGGCTGTATAAATGGGTAGCACGGCATACCCCGGATGATCCAACGTGGTGCGACGATCAATCTCGGCG
>Ga0210377_10004196_pt1 | contig 12174 bp, 8 predicted proteins | sample PLM4_65_b1redo_FD_155480 | JGI IMG/M metagenome (GOLD analysis project Ga0210377, IMG submission 155480) | Groundwater sediment microbial communities from an aquifer in East River, Colorado, USA - PLM4_65_b1 redo | ecosystem: Environmental > Terrestrial > Soil > Riparian zone | place: USA: East... | reverse complement strand
GACCGCAAGATCCCCACCACGGCGGTGTACAGCGATCCCGACCGGCTTGCCCATCATGTGTTCATGGCGGACGAGGCCGTGTATATCGGCGAGGCACGGCGGTGTACAGCGATCCCGACCGGCTTGCCCATCATGTGTTCATGGCGGACGAGGCCGTGTATATCGGCGAGGCGCCGCCGAGCGAATCCTATCTCAACATGGACAAGATGGTACATGCCGCACTGCAGAGCGGGTCGGACGCGATCCATCCGGGCTGGGGTTTTCTGGCCGAGAACGCCGAGTTCGCACAGAAAGTGATCGATGCCGGACTGATATGGATCGGCCCCTCCCCCGGGGTCATCCGCATGCTTGGGGACAAGATCGAGGCGAAGGCACTGGCAAGGAAGGCCAACGTGCCGACCATCCCGGGAATCGACGCGGTCACGGACATCGGGCAGATCAAGACATGGATGAAGAAGGACGAGGTGGCCTATCCCATCATGATAAAAGCCTCGGCAGGCGGGGGCGGAAAAGGCATGGTCAAGGTCGAGAACGACGAGGACCTGGCGCAGGGCCTGGCACGGGCCCGCTCCGAGGCAAGGAAATCCTTTGGCGATGAGACCATCCTGGTCGAGAAATATATCGAGCGGGGACGGCATATCGAGGTTCAGATCGTCGCTGATGAGCACGGCAATGTCATTCATCTCTATGAGCGGGAATGCACGATCCAGCGCCGGAACCAGAAGATCATCGAAGAAGCGCCTTCCCCGAGCCTCGACGACGGGCTGCGCCAGGAGATCTGTTCTTCTGCGACGCGCCTGATGAGCGAGATCGGCTATACGTCGGCGGGCACCGTGGAATACATTTTCGATTCCGCGACCAGGAAGTTCTATTTCCTCGAAGTCAATACCCGCTTGCAGGTGGAGCACGGCATCACGGAACTGATCACCGGCCTCGATATCGTGGGCATCATGATCGATGTGGCCCTGGGCAAGAAGCTGCCGTTCAAGCAGACAGCCATCCGTCCCAACCGGTGGGCGCTCGAGGTCCGGATCAATGCGGAGGACCCGAAGAGCTTCAGCCCCTCATTCGGGGCGATCACCCGGCTGCAGGTGCCCATGGGCCCGAATGTGCGCGTGGCCTCGGGCGTGTATGAGGGCGGCGATATCCCCGCATACTACGATTCGCTGTTCATGCTGCTCATGACAGCGGGCGCGGACCGCAAGGACGCGATCCAGGTCATGGACCGCTCGCTCGGCAGGAACCTCAGGGTCGAGGGCGTGAAGACGCTGCAGCCGCTGTTGCTCAGCATCATCCGGCACCCCTCGTTCATCTCGGGTGATTTTTCCACGCGGTTCATCGAAGAGCACATGAACGAACTGATCTCGATGTTCCGCGAGCAGAACAGCGAAGACGAGGTGCTCAAGATCGCACGGTACGTGGCCGAAATATCAGCCCTGGGCCCGCAGAAATGGATGTGAGGGAGAGACTGATGAAGGAAACCAGAAAACAGACGACGGACGACGGACGACAGACGACAGACAAGAAAAGCGCCGGAACAGGGCTCGCTGCGCATGATTTTATTTTTGCAAGACCCGGCATGTCGCCGAAGGAGATCGTCACGGCAGTCCGCTCGCTGAAAGGGGTTTGTTTCACCTCGGTCGGCATGCGGGACGCGGGCCAGTCTGACTTCAAGAACCGCCACCGCATCTACGATCTTAAGACCCTGGCGCCCCATTATGAGAACATGGGGCTGTTCAGCGCGGAGTGCCACGGCGGGGCCAGGTGGCATGTGGGGATCATGAACCGGCGGGAAAGCCCTTTTGAAGAGACCGCACTGCTCCGGGGCCTCATGCCGAACGTGCTGCTCCAGACCCTGATTCGCGAGACCAACCTCTTCGGCTACCGGCCCTATCCGAAGAACGTGATCGAATATGCGGTTTCCCGGGTGGACATCGATGTCTGGAGGTGTTTCTCCTTTCTGAATGACGTTCGCAACATGCGCACCGTCGCCGAGGTCGTGATGAAGCGCGGCCGACTTTTCGAGCCGACCATCTCCTTCACGTCCGCGGACTGGGCCACGAACGAGTACTATCTGAGGGTGGTCAGGGACATCATCGACCTTTGTTCGGGTGTCGATGAGATCGTCCTGTGCGTCAAGGATATGGCCGGGGTCGGCGACGTCACCCGGATCGGTGAGTTGATCAACGCTATCAAGCAGGCCTATCCCGATCTGGTTATCAATTATCACCGCCATATCACCGATGGGCTGGCCATACCGGCGCTCTTGTCGGCCGCAAAGGCGGGCGCCCGGATTATCGATGTGGAAGAGGACTCGCTCGTCAGGTTCTACGGTCACTCTCCCATTCTTGCCGTTCAGGCGTTCTTCGAGGAATCGGGCATTCCCGTGCACCTCAACAGGCCCGAGGCCGAGGCTGCGGTGCGGAGGGTGCGCGAGTGGATCGGTCATTACGACTGGGCAGAATCTCCGTTCAAGGGCCTGGACCACACCGTGACGCTTCACAAGATGCCGGGGGGAGCGTTCCCCAGCTCATTCGAACAGGCACAGAAGGCAGAGTTCCTCCACCTCATGCCCCCCATTCTGAAGCTCATGTCCCTGTATAACCGGATCGTGAAGTACTTTGACGTCACGCCCGGTTCCCAGATCACGTGGGTGACGTGCAGCGGCATCATCAACCGCTATGCCAAGGAACGCGGCGATGCCGGGGTCAAGCACATCATCGCGCTCATGATCAAGTTCGTCGAGGACCAGGCACAGGACATCGGCTCGCTGTCTACGGACGAGCGGGAGGAGCTGCTGATGCTCTTCCGGAACGCGCCCGGCGACTTCAAGAACCTGCTGCTCGGCAATTATGGAAAGCTGCCGGTGGGCTGGCCCGCGGAATGGGTCTACCAGAGCGCCTTTGACGGGGAATGGGCCGCGAAGATCCGGGAGCGAAAGGAAGCATCGCCGCTCGAATCCGTGGCCAACGATGACCTCGTGAAGTTGCGGCGCGAGCTCGAGGAACACCTTGGAAGGATTGCAACGGATGACGAGTTCGTGCTCTTTCTCATGCACCCCAAGGATGCCCTGGAGTATGTCGCGTTCCGGGACCAGTATGGAGACGCCCCCCTGGCGCTGCCAACCGATGTCTGGCGGGAAGGACTGAAGAAACCGGGCGACCGGGTGAACTTCGATCTCTGGGGCAAGCCTTACTCCCTGGAACTCGTTTCCATCGGCGCAGAGCACGAGGGCTTCATTCATGTGGTGATGAAGGTGAACAACAAAACGCGCGTGTACACGGTCGCGACCCCGCGCGCCAGGAAGGTCGAGATACGGATGGCCAAGGGCCCGAACGACGTAGGCGCTCCGATCAACGGCAACATCTGGAGGATCGGCAATCCCGAACGCGGGCCCATCAAGGTCGGCGACATCGTGCATAAAGGCGAGGAGATCGCGAACCTCGAGGCAATGAAGATGGAAAACTCGATCCTCGCGCACATCGACGGCCAGATCGCCGAACTCTGCTTCAAGCTCAACGAGACGGTCCAGGAAGGTCAGCTGCTGTTTGTGATAGAGAAGCAATAGTGCGTGTCCCGTTCCAGGTCTACATTGCGCGAGGACATGGTGAAATGCAATGGTTCGTGCAGGTTGTCCATTTGATAAACTTGAAAAAGTAAAAGCGGAGAAAAACCCTTACGCTCGAGATGCTTTTCTCGTGCAGAATTTTGAATTCTTCCCACTGGATCAAGATATCCATGTCAAGATATCCATTGATTCACGTGTACGAAAGTAGTACTATCAGCCCATCATGACATGCACAAGACCACAGGGTGTTCTTCTTCTCCTTCTCCTGGCGACCTATATTATCGCTCCGGTGTTGGACGCAATTGCCTGCGACGATTGTAATAAGGTCATATACTTACAGGTGGAGCAAAAGGACCTGTCAAACGGATCATGCCATTCGGACTCGACCGATCGAACCGCAGACCATGATAAAAACGTTCCTTCTGATCCCGGAACGAATAAGGATCTTTGCCCGCTGTGTTCCAATGCAGCTGTTGGAATGCAGAGCCAGGCCTGTCACGCCCCCATCCTGACGGTCCATGTCGTAGGCCTGCCTACGTTGCTTGCCCTTCTGGACCCCTCGTATCCCATCAACAAGCCGCCACAGAACTAACTCCCACAGATATATTCCTGTAGCCGCATTGCATTGCGCGTGACTTCTGTCACTCATTTTGCTTTTGCGCGCTCACGCCCCTGTTGCATCAATTTGCTTAAACAAGTGAGGTGTATGTATGACGCGAATGATTATCTTTGCGTGCGCTCTTTTGCTGTCAGCAAAGACCGCTTCCGCCATGACGGTTGCTGAGGCGGTCGAAGTAGCGCTGAAAAACAATCCAGATATCCAAGCTGTCAGGCTGGAGCAGGGCGCGGCTCAAGGCAGGCTGGATCAGGCTGGTCTCTGGCTCAGAAGCAATCCAGTCATTGAGGGCAGTCTCTCCAGAAAAGATACAGTACCGGGAGGCGGAGAGAAAGTGACGAACAAGGGCCTTTCGCTCTCCCAGGAGTTCGAGATCGCGGGGCAGCGGGGCTTACGCGTTGACGCTGCCGAGAACGGCATGGAGAAGGCTTCCCAGGACATCCGTGACCGGCATCGCATTCTGGTCGCCGAGGTCAAGGACTCTTTCGCGAAAGCCCTTGCAACGAAGCGAAAGGTCGAGCTTGCCGACGAGGTGGTGCGTCTTCAGGAGCAACTCGTCAGTTCAGCCACGGTCAAATATCAGGCAGGAGAAATATCCCAGCTGGAACAGAATCTCGCCGATGTCGAACTCGGCAAGGCCAGGAGGGAGCGTCTGCTTGCCGAGAAGGAACGGCGCGAAGCGCTGCTGAACCTGCAAATGATTCTCGGATTGACGCCGAAACTTGATTTCTCGGTGGACGGCGATCTGCCGATGGAAGCGCCGGTGATCCCGGACAAGGAGAAGCTGCGAACGCTCACTGCCTCACAGAGGCCTGACGTGCTGTCGGCTTCGGCGGAGGTGCAGCAGGCTAGATCCGCCATGAAGCTTGCTGGAAGGGAGGCGATCCCCAGTTTCACGGTGACAGGGTTTTACAGTCAAGACGACAGACTGAACGAAACAGGCGTCATGCTGTCCTTTCCGCTGCCGCTGTTCGACCGGAAACAGTCTGACCGGAAGGAAGCCGCTGCAAAGGCAGGTCAGGCGCTTATTAAACAGGCATCGCTGGAGCGATTCATAGAGCGCGAGATCGAAGAGGCCTATGCAAACCTCGTTTCTGCAGCCGAAGAGTTGTCTCTTTTCAAAAAGGATGTTCTCGGCAAGGCGCTGGAGAATCTGGAACTTATGAACCTTGCTTTCAAAGAAGGGAAGTTCGGATTCTTTGAAGTGCGACTGGCACAAAAGGATACAATCGATGCTCAGTTCGCTTATCTGGAGTCTCAGGTGCGTTTGCAGCTTGCATTGAACGCCCTGGAAAAAGTAACGGGAGGAAGCCTGAAATGAATGGAGCGAAAGAAGTGATCCGGGATATATGGATCAAAACTGAAGACACCATGCGGCGCAACAAGAAAGCGGCGATCATAGCCTTTGGTGCGATCGCGCTTGTCGTCGCGGGCCTGTCCTTTTATGGATCGATGACAAAAAAAGTACCCGCGGACGAGCACGAAAACGAAAAAGCCCATGAGGAAACAGCCGTTGTTCACCTGTCGAAAGAAGCGCAGAATGCATCGGGTATCGAGATTCTGACGGCGGCGCTGGAACCTTTCTCGGCCCCCATCGAGGCGACAGCCGCGATCGAACTGGACGGAGACCGGGTGGCAAAGATCAGCGCGCGCACCTCGGGGCGGCTGGTGAAGATCGCGGCGTCCCAGGGCGATGCAGTAAAGACTGGGCAGGCGCTTGCCTGGTTCGACAGTCCCGAACTTGGCCAGGCATGGGCTGAATACGCAAAGTCAAAAGGAAGGACCGAACTCGCTCGGAAGAACCTTCAGCGCGAGGAAACCCTGTTCGAGAAAAAAATATCTCCGGAAAAGGACGTGATCAGAGCGCGGCAGGAACTTGCTGAGATCGAGGCTGATCTCGCTTTTGCGCAAGAGAAGTTCCATCTGCTCGGCATCGACATTGACAAGTACGAGAAAAAGCAGGCCGGCGACCAGCATCCGCTTATCGCCGTGACCTCGCCGATCAGCGGTTCGGTCATCGAGCGCGCGGCAACACAGGGTGAAGTCGTGAACCCCGATAAGCCGCTCTTCACCGTCGCCGACCTGTCAAAGCTCTGGGTGATCATCGATATCTACGAGAAAGACCTCGGCCGGATAAGGTCGGGAACGGCGGTCAACGTGTCGACAACGGCCTATGCCGAGAAGAGCTTTCGAGGATTCATATCCTATCTTGGCGACGTCATGGATGAAAAGACACGAACGGTAAAGGCCCGCGTCGAGGTCGAGAACGCGAACCGTTTTCTGAAACCGGGCATGTTTGCCACCGTGACCATCGATGCAAAGGGCGAGCAGACGGAGAAAGCGATCATGATGCCCGAGGAAGCGGTCTTTCTCGACGGATCCAAGAACTATGTCTTCATTCAAACCGCTCCGGAGAAGTTCGAACTGCGTGAGATAGCGTTGGGCCGGACGCTGGGGAATCGTCTGGAGGTAATCCGGGGGCTTAAACAAGGAGATCCGGTTGTCGTCAAGGGCGCGTTCATTCTTAAGTCAGAGCTGAAAAAAGGCGAACTCTCAGATTAACAGGGCCATGACAAGTAATCAGTTTGCATATTATCCGCAGATTACGCAGATTTCACAGATTAAATCAAACCGTAATTATCTGAAGGCGTCGTTCCCGCATGTCGGGAACCGTCGTGCATTGCATCATTCTGAAAAGAATTGATTCCAGACAAATTGGAATGATGTCAAGAAATAGTATTTCGACTTTTTACCAGACTATCATGTGTTTTTTAATAATCTGCGTACATCTGCGAAATCTGCGGATAAGGATTTAACCTTTGGTGTAAGGTTTTTTGAACCAAAATGTGATGAATAGTTACTGTTTGTCTTTCATAAATAGGAGATCATTAATCATGCTGGAAAGACTTATCGAATATACGCTGAAGCAGAAAGGTATGGTCATATTTCTTTCGCTTCTGATAGTAACAATCGGATTGTACTCCTATTGGAAATTGCCCATTGACGCTTTCCCGGACGTTACGAACATCCAGGTCGAAGTTGTCAGCCACGCGGACGGGCTCTCGGCAATAGAGATCGAACGGAATGTGACCTACCCGATCGAGATGGCAATGCGCGGTCTGCCCGATATTGAGCAGATGCGCTCGGTCACAAAATTCGGGCTCTCGATCGTAACGATCGTTTTCAAGGATAACGTTGATATCTATTTTGCGAGGCAGCTGGTATTCGAACGGCTGGCCGAGGCGCGGGAAAATGTCCCGAAAGGGGTCGAGATCGGCATGGGGCCTATCGGCACGGCCATGGGGGAGATCTATCAATATACCCTTGAAGGCACTATGCCGGATGACCCGCAAAAGAAGATCCCCTACCTGACCAACCTGAGGACTATTCAGGAGTGGATCATCACGCCGCAGCTGAAGAGTGTCGCCGGGGTAAACGAGATCAACTCTTTCGGCGGGTATTTCAAGCAGTACCAGGTGATAGTATCGCCGGAAAAACTGCTTCAGCACGGTGTAACTGCGGAAGATGTATTTTCGGCGATCGAAAATAATAATGAGAACGTCGGCGGGAACCTGCTTGAACGGGGTGCGGACCAGTTCATTGTTCGTGGAGTTGGGCTGATCAAAGATGTGAACGATATCGAAAACATCGTCCTGAAGTCGACGGGGGGTACGCCGACCTCTATCCGCGACGTGGCCCAGGTGAAAATCGGCGAGGCTGTCCGCATGGGCGCCGCCATGAAGAACGGCAAGGATGAATGTGTCGGCGGCATCGTCATGATGCTGCGCGGAGCAAACAGCCGTGACGTAGTGCGCCTCGTTGAGGAAAAGGTCAGGGAGATCAACGAAAACAACATGCTCCCCGATGGCATCAGGATCGTCCCCTATTACGACAGAAGCGATATTGTGGACGCGAGCGTCAGTACGGTAAACAAGGCCCTGATCGAAGGCGCACTTCTTGTTCTTATTATATTGTATTTATTGTTGAGAAGTATTCGAGGAAGTCTTGTCGTGCTGATTGCTTTGCCGCTTTCACTGTTTGTTACGTTTATCGTAATGAAGATTGTCGGGTTGAGCGCGAATTTAATGTCACTCGGCGGAATAGCCATCTCCATAGGAATGATATTAGACTCAACGATAATTGCTGTAGAAAATGTTCAACGTCATTTTGCGGAGATAAAAAAAGACGAACATCCATTGTTCGCGGTTCTGAAGGCCGTCATTGAAGTTCAAAAGCCGAGTATTTTTGGAGTGTTGATAATCGCTGTAACGTTCCTTCCGATTATTTCTCTTGAAGGAATTGAAGGAAAGATGTTCGGACCACTTGCCATAACTGTTGCAATAGCGCTTCTTTCGTCGTTGTTCCTGTCTGTTTTGGTTATTCCGGTTCTCTGTCTTCTCTTTCTCAAACCGCACCCGGAAAAAGAAAGCATCATCATGGAGTACGCCAGGAACCGGTATGTACCGCTTCTGGAATACGCAATGAACAGGAAAAAGGTGATCCTCAGCGTTGCCGGAGGTTTCCTGCTTATTTCGCTGTTTCTCGTAACACGATTAGGTACGGAGTTTATACCGACAATGGATGAGGGCTCGTTCGATATGGATGTGTCCATGCTTCCCGGGGTTTCCCTTGCGACGGCGATGGATGTAAATCAGCAGGCTGCGGAAAAGTTGAAGAAGTTTCCGGAGCTGGATACGGTCGTGGCGCGAATCGGACAGACCGGTGTCGCCCTGGACACGCGGGGCACGGACAAGACGGGCTATGTGGGAATATTCAAGCCGAAGAGCGAATGGAAGCGGGACATTTCGAAGGAAGAATTGACCAATGAGATGCGAAAGTCGCTGGAGTCGATCGCGGGGATCACTTTCGGATTCAGCCAGCCGATCCAGTGCCGCATCGACGAACTGGTGGCCGGCACCCGGGCGCAGCTGATCGTGAAGCTCTTTGGCGAAGATATCAACGTACTCAGCGAAAAATCGGCGAAAATAGCCAGGGTGCTTTCCACGATCAGAGGAGGCATTGATCTGAGTGCGGAAAAGATTTCAGGGCAGCCCTACCTGACCGTCAACATCGACCGCTCGAAGATCGCCCGTTATGGCCTGAACATCAGTGATGTACAAAAGGTGATCGAGATAGCAGTAGCCGGGAAAGCGGCATCGCAGCTGTACGAGGAAAACCGCAGTTTTCCCATCACGGTGCGTCTGCCGGAAGAGAAGCGCAATTCCCTGGAAGCGATCAAGAACCTGAAGATCACCACGAAAACCGGCATCAATGTTCCGCTCGAACAGCTGGCTGAAGTGAAGATGATCGAAGGGCCGGTACAGATCAGCCGCCAGGACGGGGTGCGCCGGATCGGCATTGAAATGAACATTACGGGCCGGGATATCGGCAGCTTTGTCGCCGAAGCAAAACAGAAGATCAAGGCGCAGGTCAAACTGCCGGCCGGTTATTATCTTACGTGGGGCGGTCAATTTGAGAACCAGCAGCGAGCGATGAACAGGCTGATGATCATCGGGCCTGCTGCCATAGGCCTGATCATGCTTCTCCTGTATTTATCGTTCAGATCGGTCCGCCTGTCACTGCTGGTCATTTCCAACCTGCCATTTGCCCTCATCGGCGGGGTCTTCTCTCTCTACCTGTCCGGACAATATTTGTCCGTGCCCGCGTCGATTGGATTTATCGTTCTTTTTGGTGTTGCGGTTTTGAATGGGTTGGTGCTGGTATCTCGCATCTCGCAATTGCGGGAAGAAGGACTTGATCTGCAGGAGGCAATCAGAAAGGGAAGCCTTGACCGATTGAGACCGGTGTTGATGACGGCATCAATATCCATTTTCAGTTTACTACCGATGCTGCTGACCGGCGGAACCGGTTCTGAAATACAAAAACCATTAGCTACCGTTGTTGTGGGCGGGCTGTTTACTTCAACGCTGCTTACGTTGTTAATTATTCCTGCAGTTTACAGCTGGTTTGAAAAAACAAAGGTCGAAGCAGAAATGTAATGAATGATTTATCCTCCATCAATTCAATGAAAGGACAGGAGAAATACTATGAAAGAGATAAAAGCAATAATAAGACCGTTCAGATTGCTGGAAGTAGTGGAAGAACTTCATAAGATTGAAGGTTTGCCCGGTGTAACGGTATCGGAAATCAAAGGATTCGGCAAAAGCAGGGCCAAGAATGCGAAAGACAAAATTGTATACGAGATGGTGGAATTTGTTCCACGAATACAATTAGAAGTTGTTGTACATGATGAGATGGCTGATGATGTTGTCAATGTGATTCAGAAAGCTGCCCATACGGGAAATACGGGCGATGGAAAAATATTTGTGATAACTGTGGAAGAAACAGTAAAGATAAGAACAAATGAAAGGGGAAGAGATGCGATATGACGTGCGGCAGTCAGTTGAAGCGCCGTTTCGGTCAGGATCAAGAACGGAGAACGCGGCGACAGCGCCGTATAATAAAAGAAGGGGTGAAATGAAGAGATACACGGTTTATGTCTCGATTGTTCTATTGATTGGGGCGCTTTCTGGTTGCGGGGCAGCGGCAAGAACGATTGCTGCGAGCTCGATCAGTGAAAGATCGGATGTCTTTACGGAAGTTGCGGGAAACGAGGCCGCGCCCTCAGGCTATACGGACGTGCTCATAACGGCAAGTATAAAAACACATCTTGAGGGATATTACCCGGCAGAATCCAAGACATCTGCGCACGGTAAAGAGACCTATCCGTTCCTGCTCAACATCGATGGTCAGGCAGTTCTCTGGAAGGCTGAAGGGAAGAAGCATGAGCTCCCCGAATATGTGGGCGGGAAAACGAGTAAAGACCCCGAGGCAGGCGAGGGCATCAAATATGTTCTTAACAAGAAGATCAGGCTCCGTCCAGGTTCGCACAAGGTATTTTTCGGATTGCCCGCGGATGACTACCATCGGGAAGCCGTGATAAACGTAGAAGAGGGCAAAGCTCAGATGCTGGAATTCAAGCCGGAGTATAAATATAAAACGCTTCCCACGAGGATACCGACATACATGAAAGGAGTCAGTTATTATGCTATACTTGCCAACGGAAACCCGGTAGCTCAGTAAGGCGCCGATGCGCTGAAAAGAGTTAAGGAAGCCGAGTACTTTAATTTGCATTTGTTGCGGATATTTTTCGTAACACGTAATTCGAGACCCCGTAGGAGAAAAAAATGGAATGGATAACGGATTCACAGGTCTGGATCAGCCTTGCAACATTAACTGTTCTTGAGATCATCCTGGGCATCGACAATATCGTCGTCATCTCCATACTTGCCCAGAAGCTTCCCCAGGGGCAGCAAGCCAGGGCGCGGTCCATCGGAATCGGTCTGGCGCTGATAACGCGGATACTGCTCCTTCTGGGAATAGTCTGGCTCGCCAGCCTCACTGCGCCGCTCTTTACGGTGCTGGGGAATCAGATCTCGACACGGGATATCATCATGATCAGCGGCGGGCTCTTCCTGCTGGTGAAGGGGACCCACGAGATCCATGGTGTTTTCGAGAAAGAGGAAGACGTTGCTGTGACCAAGGGGAAAAATTCATTTTCCGGAATCATTGTGCAGATCGTTCTCCTGGATATCGTCTTCTCGCTTGATTCGGTGATAACCGCTGTCGGCATGGCGCAGCAGATCGGGGTCATGATCGCAGCGGTGGTCCTGGCGCTCATGCTCATGTTGCTCGCCTCAGGCGTTATCAGCTCGTACATCCACCAGCACCCCTCCCTCAAGATGCTGGCGCTGAGCTTTCTCATGATGGTTGGTATCACACTGATCGCAGAGGGCCTGGCGTTCCACATTCCCAAGGGCTACATCTACTTTGCGATGGGGTTTTCCGGGATGGTCGAAACCCTCAACCTTCTCGCGGGGAGCAGAAAGCGGACCGTGAAAGCGCCGTAACTGTCGTCATAGGCTTTCTGCGATGATCCTCCAACAGGCCGCTGAAAAAGTCAATTAACTACCCGTATTGTCATTCTGAG